>Ga0194128_10000544_pt1 | contig 68749 bp, 65 predicted proteins | sample TA2KigCa65mmetaG_FD_148650 | JGI IMG/M metagenome (GOLD analysis project Ga0194128, IMG submission 148650) | Freshwater microbial communities from Lake Tanganyika, Tanzania - TA2015037 Kigoma Deep Cast 65m | ecosystem: Environmental > Aquatic > Freshwater > Lake | place: Tanzania: Lake...
CGACGATGCGTGTGGTCATGCCGGGGCAGATGTACAGCGCCTTGCGGCCGGTGTACGGATGGGTCCGCACCAGCGGCTGCTCGATGTCGGGAGACTTCTTGCGTTGCTCCTCGTTGGTCGGCACGCTGTAGCTGCGGTTGAAGGCCTCGTAGGACTGCACCGCCTTGCGCCCTTCGATCCGTTGCCTGGTGCGCTCAGGCAGCGCCTCGTAGGCCGCCGCCATGTCGGCAAACGAGGTCGCGCCACGGTCCGCAGGAATGATCACGGCGTACAGGCACGAACCGACCGCGGGCCGCGGCAGGTAGATCTGGTCGTAATGCCAGCCCACTTCGGTATCCGAGAGGATGCCGACCGGCTTGCCATTCTTCTTCACGTTGGAGACGTAGAGAACCTCCGGGTTCTCCGGCGACAGGTACTCGCGCCGCAGGTGGATCTCAAGCTCCCCGAAATGGCGCGAGAACGCGACCAGCTGCTTCTCGTTCAGCGTCTGCCCGCGGAAGAGCAGCAGCTCGTGCTTCAGCCACAGCTCGCGCAAGGCCGCCGCGGTCTGCGCCTCCAGCGGCTCGGCAAGGTTCACGCCGCTGACTTCGGCGCCGAAAGTGGCCGCGAGGGGCCGGGTCGAGAGGGTCATGGGTTTTCCTTGGCGGGTATTTGGGGACTTCAATTCAAGCGTACGCTGGCCAAGAGTGCGTCGAGCGAAGAGGCCCGCTCGAGCGTCAGCACGGCTTCGGCCACCCGTTCCGCGCGCGAACGGCTCATCACCCGGCTCGCATTGCCGTGGAACTTCGTCACGATTTCATCGGCGGTCAGCGGGCGCGCGTCGGAGCCGCGGTTGTGCGGCTCGCGATGGCGCAGTTCGCGCCCATCCTTCAGCCGCAGCACCACCTCGCCGGAGTAATAGCGCGGGAACGCCGAATCCGGATCGACCTCGTAGCGGGTCTTCTGCGTGAGCGCGAACGTGCGCGGGTCGGCCAGCGCGTCTTCCTCCAACTCGGCAAGGGTGAAGCAGCCGCGCACCAGCGTGGTGGCGATGGTGTAGTGGACCGAGAACTGCGCCTCGTAAGCGCTCTTCGGCAGGCGCTTGCTCGCCTCGGGCTCGCACACCACCTGGGTTTGCCCCGCGCCGATGCGCGCCGTGATCGATTCGATGTCCTCGAGCGCGAAGGCATGCCGGCGGCGCAGTTCCAGCGCCGCGTCGGCGAAGGCGTGGTTGAAGTGGCAGGCGGGATAGGGCTTCATCGCCACGTTCAGCATCTCCCAGGTCTCGCCAAGCGCCGCGACGCTCATCGCCGGCTCGGCAGGATGCTGCGTGCCCACAAAGGCGTTGAACAATCCGAACCGTCCCTCGTAGGCTCGTGACGGCCCGACGAAGCCGGAACGCGCGAGGGCGCAGGCGGTCGCCGCAGACGAGGCCGCCCAACCCGGGTGCATACGCTTGGTCCAGGCGCCGTCCTCCAGGAACTCGAGGCTGCCGCAAGCCATGGAGAGCACGATGCCCTGTGCGTGCGCGAGTTGCGCCGGGCTCATCCCCGAGAGCCGCCCGGTGGCAAGCGTGGCGCCAAAAGCGCCGACCACACCGGTAGGATGAAATCCTCGCAGGTGGAAACCGTTCTTCGCCGCCTGCCCGATGCGGCTCGAGGCCTCGACCCCGACGAGGTAGGCGGCAAGCGCCTCGCGGCCGCTCGCGCGTTCACGCTGGCCCACGCCCAGCACCACCGGTACCGCGCTGGCGGAAGCGTGTACGACCGCGCCGGAATGCGTATCGTCGAAATCCAGGCCGTGGATCAGCGTGCCGTTGGCGAGCATCGCGTCGCGCAACGGCAGGCCGAGCGCCGTGCCGAGCACCGGGTAGGGCCCCTCGCCCGCCAGTCCTAGGAGCGCGTTGATGGTGCGCTGACCGAATTCGAACCCGGTGGAGGCGAAACCGATGCCGATGCAATCCAGCACGTGCAGCTTGGCGCGCTCGATCACCTTCGCCGGGATGTCCTCGTAGCGCAAGCCACTGGCGAACTGCGCCAGCGCGCTGGAGAGGGTCGTGCTGGTGGCCGCGGCGGCAAGCGCTTGGGGATGGGCAGGGGCGTTCATGGCGTCTCCTGGCAGGGCGCGAGGGCCCTGTTCATGGCGTTGCAGGGTCGTGTGCCGTGGTGCGCAGGCGCAACTTCGAGCTGAAGCATCCGGCGTCGCGCGCACATCGCGCCGCGAGGCGGGTGTTGTCGATGAAGCCGAACGGGTCCGCGAGCTTGCCGACGGACAGCACGAAACGCGTGCTGTCCTGACGCGCCCGTCAAGCCGGCGTTTGCCATCAGCGGCGGAACAGGCCGGTCAGGCTGGTCTTCGCCAGGGTGTTGAAGTTGAGATAAAAGCCGACGATCGCCGCCGAGGTGTCCGCGGTGACCGGGAGCTTGTCCAGGCTCACGGCGAACAGGGTGAAGAGGTAACGGTGCACCTCACCCTCGGGCGGGCACGGACCGCCATAGCCCGGCTTGCCGAAATCCGTGCGCACCTCGAGCGCGCCGGTGGGCAGCTTGCCCGCCGCCGGGTCGCCTGCCCCCAGCGGCAGCGAGGTCACCGTCGGCGGGATGTTGACCAGCACCCAATGCCAGAATCCGCTGCCCGTCGGGGCGTCCGGATCGAAGCAGGTCAGCGCGAAGCTCTTGGTGCCCGCGGGCGCGCCGCCCCAGGACAGCTGTGGCGAGCGGTTGCCGCCGTTGCAGCCAAAGCCGTAGGCCTCGGACAGTACGTGATTGGCGCCAAGGTAGTCGCCATTGCCGAAGTTCTCGCTGGTCAGTTTCATGTCAGAGGCTCCTTTCTGGTGCGGATGATACTGTAGAGTAAGAGCGGTCCGGTTGCGACAGCCCTCGGCTTGGCTACGGACGAGGACAATTCGGAGCAGAGCCTTGATCGATCCCGCTGCCGGAGCGTTGCCTTTCACTCCCGGATTGCCCGCCGCGACCGCGGAGGCGGCGCTGCTGTCCAGGCGCAGCGTGCGGGCGTTCAAGCCCGACGCCGTGCCGCGCGCGCTGGTCGAGGAAATCCTGGCGCTCGCCAGCCGGGCACCCTCGGGCACCAACATCCAGCCCTGGAAGGTGCGCGTGCTGGCCGGCGAGGTGCGCGACCGCATCAGCGCGGCGATGCTGCAAGCGTATGCGCTTGAGGGACCTGAGAGCTTCAAGCGGCCGTACAACTACTATCCCGTGAAGTGGCGCGATCCCTACCTGTCGCGGCGCCGCAAGCTCGGCTGGGACCTGTACGGCCTGCTCGGCATCACCCGCGACGACAAGGCCGGCATGGACGCGCAATACCGGCGCAACTACCGGTTCTTCGATGCGCCGGTTGCCCTGGTGTTTACGCTGGATGCCGACATGGAGATCGGCAGCTGGCTCGATTACGGCATGTTCCTGCAGGGCATCATGACCGCCGCGCGCGCAAAAGGTCTGGACACCTGTGCCCAGGCGGCGATTGCCAGCGCACACCGGGTTCTGCGCCGGGAACTGGCGATTTCCGACGCCGAGCAAATCGTCTGCGGCATGTCGCTTGGCTACGCGCGGGACGATGTCGTCAATCGCCTGGTCACCACCCGCGTACCGGTGTGTGATTTCGCGCAGTTCCTGGGTTTCGAATGACGGCAACCAGGCCAGCCAGTCAAAAGGACACAGCCATGCGACGACCCTTCCGGGTCATCGATGCCGATGGCCATATCGACGAGAAGCGCCTCAACTGGGCCGAGCGCATACCCGAGCGCTATCGCCCGGACGCGCCCTGCTGGGTGAGCTACCCCGATGGACGCAAGCACATGGTGGTCGAAGGCAAGCTCTGGCCCACGCGGCGCGACTTCTAGGGCGCGCTGGGCATGTGGCCGGTGCCGCCCTACTCCCACTCGATCGTGGCCGGGGGCTTGGAGGAAACGTCGTAGGTGACGCGGTTGATGCCGCGAACCTCGTTGATGATGCGGCTGGAGACCTTCGCTAGCAGTTCGTGCGGCAGAGGCGCCCAGCCCGCGGTCATGAAGTCCGAGGTCTCGACCGCGCGCAACGCCACCACGTTTTCGTAGGTGCGGCCGTCACCCATGACACCCACCGACTTTACCGGCAGGAACACGGCGAAGGCCTGAGCCGTCTTGTCGTACCAGCCCGATGCCCGAAGTTCCCGGATGAAGATATCGTCTGCGCGTTGCAGCAGGGAAACATACTCCTGCTTCACTTCCCCCAGTACCCGCACGCCCAGGCCCGGCCCCGGGAACGGGTGCCGGTACACCATCTCGCGCGGCAGGCCGAGCACGAGACCCAGCTCGCGCACCTCGTCCTTGAAAAGGTCCCGCAGGGGTTCCAGCAGCTTCAGGTGCAGGGTGTCGGGCAGGCCGCCCACGTTATGGTGCGACTTGATGGTGATCGCCTTCTTGGTCTTGGCGTGCGCCGATTCAATCACGTCCGGGTAGATGGTGCCCTGCGCGAGCCACTTGGCGTTGCCGATCTTCGCCGACTCGCGCTGGAACACGTCCACGAACAGCTTGCCGATGATCTTGCGCTTGTGCTCGGGGTCGGGGACGCCCTTCAGAGCCGCGAACATCTCGGCGCCGGCCTCGACATGGATCACCTTGACCTGAATATGCTCGGCGAACGCGGCCATCACCTGCTTCGCCTCGTCCAGGCGCAGCAGGCCGTGGTCCACGAACACGCAGGTGAGCTGGTTGCCGATGGCCTTGTGGATGAGCGCGGCAGCCACGGAGGAGTCCACGCCGCCCGAGAGACCCAGGATCACCTCCTCCCGGCCCACCTGGGCGCGGATTTTCGCCACCGCCTCGGCGACGTAGTCCGGCATGTTCCAGTCGCCACGGCAGCCGCTGATGTCGCGCACGAAGCGGCGCAGGAGTCTCATGCCCTGCGCGGTATGGGTCACCTCGGGGTGGAACTGCACCGCGTAGTAGCGCCGCGCCTCGTCGGCCATGCCGGCGATCGGGCAGGCGTCGTTGGAGGCCATGAGCGTGAACCCCGGCGGCATCTCGACCACCTTGTCGCCGTGGCTCATCCAGACCTTCAGGATGCCGTGACCCTCGGGGGTGCGGTAGTCCTCGATACCGTCGAGCAGCTTGGTGTGGCCGCGGGCGCGCACCTCCGCATAGCCGAACTCGCGCACCATGCCCGCCTCCACCCTGCCGCCCAGCTGCTGTGCCATCGTCTGCATGCCGTAGCAGATGCCCAGCACCGGCACGTCGATCTCGAACACCGCCCGCGGCGCCTTTAGGGTCGAATCCTCGTAGGCGGAGGCATGGCTGCCGGAGAGGATGATCCCCTTGGGCGCGTAGTTGCGCACGAACGCCTCGGGCACGTCGCAGGGATGGATCTCGCAGTACACCCCCGCCTCCCGCACCCGGCGGGCGATGAGCTGCGTGTACTGCGCCCCGAAATCGAGGATGAGGATCTTGTCGTGCAAGGAACTACTCAACCCTGTAATTCGGGGCCTCCTTGACGATCTGGACGTCGTGCACGTGCGATTCGCGCATGCCGGCGGAGGTGATCTGCACGAAGCGCGTCTTCGTGCGCAGTTCGTCGAGGTTGCGCGAGCCGGTGTAGCCCATGCTGGCACGCACCCCGCCCAGCAGCTGGTCGATGACCCAGACCAGGCTGCCCTTGTAGGCGACGCGGCCCTCGATGCCTTCGGGCACCAGCTTGTCCACGTTCATCTCCGGATCCTGGAAGTAGCGGTCGGCGGCGCCCTTCTGCATCGCGCCCAGCGAGCCCATGCCGCGGTAGGACTTGTAGGAGCGGCCCTGGTAGAGCTCGATGTCCCCCGGTGACTCGTCGGTGCCGGCGAACAGCGACCCCAGCATGACCGCGTTGGCGCCGGCGCCGAGCGCCTTGGCGATGTCCCCCGAATAGCGGATGCCGCCGTCGGCGATCATCGGCACGTCGGTCTTCGCCAGCGCCTCGGCGACCGCGAGAATGGCGGTGATCTGCGGCACGCCGACGCCGGCGACGATGCGGGTGGTGCAGATCGAGCCCGGCCCGATGCCCACCTTGACCGCATCCGCGCCGTGGTCCAGCAGCGCCCGCGCCCCCTCCGCAGTGGCGATGTTGCCGCCGATCACCTGCATTTTCGGGTGGCGTTTCTTGACCTTCTTCACGCGGTCCAGCACGCCCTGGGCGTGGCCGTGCGCGGTATCAACCACGATCACGTCCACGCCGGCCTCGACCAGCAGCTCGACGCGTTCGTCGTCGGCGGAGCTCACGCCCACGGCCGCGCCCACCCGCAGCTTGCCCATGCGGTCCTTGCAGGCGTTCGGATGTTCGGTCTCCTTGAGGATGTCCTTGACGGTGACCAGGCCCTTCAACCGCCAGGCCGGATCCACCACCAGCACCCGCTCCAGGCGGTGCTTGTGCATCAGCTGCATGGCCTGCTCGCGGCTGGCGCCCTCGGCGACCGTGATCAGGCGCTTCTGCGGGGTCATGATCTTCCCCACCGACTGGTCCAGGCGTTTCTCGAAGCGCAGGTCGCGGTTGGTGACGATCCCGACCACCTTGCCGCCCTTGAGCACCGGGAAGCCGGAGATCTTGTGCTGCTTCTGCAGCGCCAGCACCTGGCGCACCGTGATCTCGGGGGAGATGGTCATCGGATCGCGCAGCACGCCGGACTCGAAGCGCTTCACCTTCGCCACCTGCGCCGCCTGCTCCTTCGGGCGCATGTTCTTGTGCACGATGCCGATGCCGCCCTCCTGAGCGATGGCGATTGCCAGGCGCGACTCGGTCACGGTGTCCATGGCGGCGGACACCAGCGGCATGTTCAGTTCGAGTCTTCGGGTAAGGCGGGTCTTCAGGGAAACTTCGCGCGGCAGGACGCGCGAGTGGGCGGGAAGAAGGAGCACATCGTCGAAGGTCAGCGCCTTCTGGATCGCCCGCATGGTTCTCCTTGCACGCAAAGCGGCATTATACGCGCTCAGGCGTTCGACGGAAACAGAGAAAGCCGATAGCTTGCCGTTGTCCTCCGGATCGCGGCTGGCGCGTTGAACAGGCGCGAAGCTGAAACCATTGAACCTCAGGAACACCCTCGGCTTGCCGCTTCCTTGCGCGGCTCCACTGGCTGCGCACGCCCAGATCAAGTGCTGGACAGGCCCCGAGGGCAAGCGCGTCCGCGGCGAGGTGCCGCCCTCGGGCTCCAGACCCAGACCGAGTAGGCCAAGGCAGGGCCCTCCAGCATTGGGGTAACTAGCCGCGGCCCATCAAGCGCCGCGCTCGCCTGCGCCGGATCTCGTTCGGATCGGCAGCCAAGGGCCTCAGGATCTCCACCCTTTCGCCGTCCTCCAGCCTTCGCCCGGGCCCGACCCGCCTGCCCCCGACCCCCAGTTGCGCCTCCGGACCGCCAAGCCCGCTGGCGGCCAGGGCCATGGCCGCGGTCGCGCCCGGTTCCAGGTCCAGTTCGACCAGCGCCTGGCTACCGGGCAGCGCTCGCACGACGGTGATCCTCATGCCTTTTCCGCACGCAGCCGGAAGGCCTTGACCATCGAGTCGGCGAGGTTCTCGAACAGCGGCGACAGGGCCTTCGCCAGCAGCGGGTTGGCGAATTCGTAAGCCATGGAGAACTCGATCTTGGCCGCCTCCGCGCCCAGCGGGGTGAAGCGCCAGGCGGCGGTGAAGCGGCGAAACGGACCCTCGAGCAGGCGCAGGTCGATGGCGCGGCCCGGGTGGTTGGAATTCTCGGTGGTGAAGGACTGGCGCAACCCGGGAAAGCCAAAGGTCAGCGCCGCGACCGTGCGTCCCGGCGAGCGCTCCCTAACCTCCGCCGCCAGGCAGCGCGGCAGGAACGAAGGGTAGGATTCGATGTCCTCCACCAGCGCATAGACCGTCTCCGCGCTGCGCTGGACGATCGCCGAGCGCGCAATGCGCTTCACGGCGGCGCTACAATTGCGCCCCCTCCCCGCCATGTCCATCACCGAGAACCGCAAGGCCTTCCACGACTATTTCGTCGAGGAGCGTTTTGAGGCCGGGATGGTACTCGAAGGCTGGGAGGTAAAGGCGATCCGCGCCGGCCGAGTGCAGGTCAACGACGCCTATGTCATCGTCAAGGACGGCGCGCTGTGGCTGATCGGCGCCCACATCAGCCCGCTGCTCACCGCCTCGACGCACGTCCAGCCCGATCCCCTGCGCACCCGCAAGCTGCTGCTGCACGCCGAAGAAGCGCGGCGGCTGATCGGCAAGGTCGAGCAGCGCGGCTACAGCCTGATCCCGCTCGACCTGCATTTCTCCAAGGGGCGGGTGAAGGCCCAGATCGCGCTTGCTAAGGGCAAGCTCAAGCACGATAAGCGGGCGTCTGAGCGCGAGAGGGAGTGGCAGCGGGAGAAGCAGCGGCTGTTGAGGCCTCGCTGAGCGAAAGCCAGGTCGAGACCACGGTATCGGGATTCAGCGACAGGCTGCCGATACCCTGCTGCATCAGCCAGCGCGCGAAGTCCGGATGGTCCGAGGGGCCCTGGCCGCAGATGCCGACGTATTTACCCTGCCGGCGGCAGGCGCTGATCGCCATCGACAGCATTGCCTGCACCGCCGCGTCTCGCTCGTCGAAGGACGCGGCCACCAGCCCGGAGTCGCGGTCCAGACCGAGGGTGAGCTGCGTCAGGTCGTTGGAACCGATGGAAAAGCCGTCGAAGTGCTCGAGGAACGCCTCCGCGAGCACGGCGTTGGAGGGCAGCTCGCACATCATGATGAGCCTGAGGCCGTTCTCGCCGCGCTTGAGGCCGTTGCTGCCCAGCAGCGCCACCACCTCGCGCGCTTCGCCGAGCGTGCGCACGAAGGGCACCATGATCTCGACATTGGTGTAGCCCATCTCGCCGCGCACCTTGCGCAGGGCCTCGCACTCCAGCTCGAAGCAGTCCTGGAAGGCCTTCGCCAGGTAGCGCGAGGCGCCGCGGAACCCGAGCATCGGGTTCTCCTCCTCCGGCTCGTAGCGCGCTCCACCCAGCAGCTTGCGGTACTCGTTGGACTTGAAGTCCGACAGCCGCACGATCACCGGCTTTGGCCAGAAGGCGGCGGCAATGGTGGCGATGCCTTCCACCAGCTTGTCGCGGAAGAAGCCGCGCGGGTCCGCGTAGCCGAGCGCGGCACGCGCAACCTCCTCCCTCAGGCCCGTGGGCAGGTCCGCGAACTCTAGGCAGGCCTTGGGATGGACGCCGATCTCGTTGTTGATGATGAATTCCAGCCGGGCCAGTCCGACCCCGGCATTGGGCAACTGCGCGAAATTGAAGGCGAGCCGGGGATTGCCTACGTTCATGGCGATTTTGAGCGGGATCTTCGGCAGCTCGCCGCGCGCGCTGGCGGTGACCTCGAAGGGCAGCGCGCCCTCGTAGATGTGGCCGGTATCGCCCTCGGCGCAGGACACGGTGACCGGCTGGCCGTCGGGCAGGGTCGAGGTGGCATCGCCGCAGCCGACCACCGCGGGGATGCCCAGCTCGCGGGCGATGATGGCCGCATGGCAGGTGCGGCCGCCGCGATTGGTGACGATGGCCGCTGCCACCTTCATCACCGGCTCCCAATTGGGATCGGTCATGTCGGTGACCAGCACGTCGCCCTTCCTGACCTTGGACATCTCAGCAGCATTGCCGATGATGCGCACCTTGCCTGCGCCGATGCGCTGGCCGATGGCGCGCCCGCTCGCCAGTATCCGCGAGCTGCCGCGCAGCTGGAAGCGTTCCTCGGTGCCGATGTCGGCCCGCGCGCGCACCGTCTCGGGCCGCGCCTGCAGCACGTAGAGCTTGCCGTCGCCGCCATCCTTCGCCCACTCCACGTCCATCGGGCGCCCGTAATGCTGCTCGATGGCGCAGCCCATGCGCGCCAGTTCCAGCACCTCGGCGTCGGTGAGCGAGAAACGGCCGGCGTCGGCCTGCGCGACCTCGACCATGCGCGTTGAGCGCCCGGCCGAGCGGCCCTCGTCATAGACCATCTTCTGCTGCTTCGAGCCCAGGCCGCGGCGCAGGATGGCGGGCTTTCCCGCCTGCAGCATCGGCTTGTGAACGTAGAACTCGTCCGGGTTCACCGTGCCCTGGACCACGGACTCGCCCAAGCCCCAGGCGGCGGTGATGAACACGACGTCGCGGAAGCCGGACTCGGTATCCAGCGTGAACAGCACCCCGCTGGCGCCCAGGTCGCTGCGCACCATGCGCTGCACGGCCGCCGACAGCGCCACCTCGCCGTGGGCAAAACCCAGGTGCGCCCGGTAGGCGATCGCCCGGTCGTTGTACAGCGAGGCATAGACCTGGCGGATGGCGGCCAGAACGTGGTCGATGCCGTGGATGTTGAGCAAGGTCTCCTGCTGCCCCGCGAACGAGGCGTTGGGCAGGTCCTCGGCCGTCGCAGAGGAGCGGACTGCAAATGAAGTATCGCTTGAATAATCTTTTACAAGTACATGATAAATTGATCTTATTTCACTTTCAACATCCGCCGGGAACGGCGTACTCGCGATCCAGTCGCGGATCTCTGCGCCACAGGCGGCAAGGGCCGTGATGTCCTCCGGATCCAGCTTCGCGATGCGCTCGGCGATACGTTGCTCCAGCCCCCCGGCCTGAACAAACCGCCTGTAGGCAGCGGCCGTGGTGGCCAATCCGCCCGGCACCCGGATCCCGGCCTGGGACAAGCCGCCGATCATCTCGCCCAGCGAGGCGTTCTTGCCGCCGACGCTGGGCAGGTCGGCCATGCGCAGGTCCTTGAGCCATGAAACGTACGGTCGCGTCATGCGGTGCTATTTTATCGGCCATGACGCAGCGCCGCACCGTCTTTTTCGTCTCCGACGGCACCGGCATCACGGCGCAGATGCTGGGCCACAGCCTGCTGACGCAGTTCGAGGGGGTGCAGTTCAACCAGGTCACCCTGCCGTTCATCGACAGCGTGGACAAGGCCGCGCAATGCCTGGAGCGCATCGAGCGGGAGTCGCTCGTCGGAACCGGGACGCCGATCGTGTTTTCCACCCTCGTCAACAACGATCTGCGCGAGGTGGTACGGCGCGCCAACGCAGTGTTCCTGGACTTCTTCGAGACCTTCATCGACCCGCTGGAGGCCGGCCTGGGCATCAAGTCCAGCCACACCATCGGCCGCTCGCACAGCGCCACCGACAAGCAGGAGTACAAGCAGCGCATGGAGGCGATCAATTTCTCCATGGCGCACGACGACGGCGCCTCGCACCGGGAACTGGCCCAAGCGGACGTCATCCTGGTCGGCGTCTCCCGCAGCGGCAAGACGCCAACCAGCCTCTACTTGGCGCTGCAGTTCGGCGTCAAGGCGGCCAACTACCCCCTGATCCCGGAGGATTTCGAGCGCATGCAGCTGCCCGAGGCGCTCAAGGGTTGCCGCCAGAAACTGTTCGGGCTCACCATCACCCCGGAGCGCTTGCGCGAGATCCGCAACGAGCGCAGGCCCGCCAGCAGCTACGCGGAACTGGCGAACTGCCGCTACGAAGTCGAGCGCGCCGAGGCGTTGATGCGGCGCGAGGGCATCAGCTGGATCAACTCCACGGCCAAGTCCATCGAGGAGATTGCCACCACCATCCTGCGAGAGCTCAAGCTGGAGCGCCACGTTTTCTGAGCCGCTCCGCCTCGTAAAAGAGGATCGCCGCCGCCATGGCGACATTGAGCGACTCGGTGCCGGGCCGCACCGGGATCGTCACCTTGAGGTCTGCGCGCGAGGCGAGCGCGGCGCTCACACCCGGGCCTTCGGCGCCCAGGATCCAGCCCAGGCGCCCGTAAAGTTCGGCATCGCCGGGCGCCACGCCGCCGCGCGGCACGGCGAGGGCGACGCGGCCGCCGAACCGCTCTAGGTCCGATGCCAGGTCATCGCTGCGGCGCAGGCCGATCACGAAGTGCGCGCCCATCGCCGCCCGCAGCACCTTCGGTGACCAGGCGTCGGCGCAACCGGGCCCAAGCACCGCCACCGGCACGCCGAAGGCCGCCGCGCTGCGCAGGATGGCGCCGACGTTGCCCGCATCCTGGATGCCCTCCAGGAACACGCATGCCGCAGCCGATTCAAGCGCCTCGCCCTCCTGCGGCAGCCGGATTTCCGCGACGATGCCCTGGGGCGACTCGGCCTGCGCGATGGCGACGAACAAGCTGTCCGCCAGGATCGTCGCCGTCACGCCGGAGCGCTGCACCAGTTGCGCCAGTTCGGTGCGTCCTGCGCCGCTCTCGCTCAGGATCAACGCCTGCGGCCTGATGCCGGCCTCGAGGCAGGCGAGGACCAGGTGCGGCCCCTCGATGAGGGCGCAGCCCTCGCGGCGCCGCTCGCGCGGGTCCGCCGCCAGCCTGGTCCAGCGCCGCAGCCGTGGATTGTCCTGCGATCGCAGGACGCTCATCTGGGCTCGAGGGCGCAAGTGCGAAACCCGGCGAAGAGGTCCGATCGCTCAGGGACGAAGAAATTCCGGAAGGTGCTGCGCGCGATCCGGGGCGAGGTCGTGAAGCCGCCGCCACGAAGCACCTTGTGATTGCCGAACCAGGGTTCGGAGTACTCCTTGTACGGGTCGCGCAGGAAGCCGGGGTACGGCAGGAAATCGCTCGAGGTCCACTCCCAGACGTTGCCGATCATCTGCCGCAGACCGAGCGCGCTGTCGCCTTCGGGATAGGCGTGCACGCCCGCAGTGACCGCGTTGTCGAGATTCGCCATCGAGGGCCGCCAGAGCTCCTCGCCCCACGGGTACGCGCGCTTGCGGCCGGAAACCGGGTCCCAGGTTGCGGCGAACTCCCACTCGGCCTCGGTGGGCAGGCGGCGGCCGGCGTAACGGCAGAAAGCCTGCGCCTCGTTCCAGCTAACGTGGATCACCGGCTCGTCGGCCGCCAGCGGCAGCCAGCGCTCAAAGCGGCGCTGCAGCCAAGTCCTCCCATGCTTGCGCCAGTGTGACGGCGGCGTGCCTCCGGCCTCGACATAGGCAAGATACTCGGCATTGGAAACCACGGTGCGGGCAATCCGGAACGGGGCGACAACGACCGGATGCGCCCACTTTTCGTTGTCGAACACGAAGCCTGCACCGCGCGCGGCGCCCAGTTCGAAGACCCCGCCCGGAACCGCCACGTCGCCCTGCGCGCACGCGCCACCCACAGGGTCCCTTTCCGGATGCGGCCGGGAGGCAAGCGACGGCGCCTCGTAGCCCAGCGTGTGGCGGGTGTAGTGGAACGCCTCCGCGTGCATGTCTTCGTGCCGCGCCGCGAGTCTCGCGAAATATGCGTCCTCCTCGACCCGGAAACCCTGCGCCAGCACGCGCTCCAGAACCTCGTCGCGATAGCGCAGCGTCGCGGCGAAATCAGGCAGCGGCAGGCTCCAGCGCGAATCGTGCGGCACCGTCGCGGAGTTGTAGAGCGCGTCCGCATTGGGCAGAATCGGCTCATGGCGCGCGACCGCATACAGACCCGGCCCGGCCCGCCTCAGGCACCAGTACTCCTGGAACCAGCCCACGTGGCCGATTTCCCAGCGCGGCGGATTGACAATCGGCAGCAGCGGGCCGTACTCGCGCGCGCCGCCGAGGTCGTCGGCCATCGCGCGTGTCCGCGCGCGGGCGGCCCGCAGTTCGGCGGCCGGAGTGGAGTCGCTCATGTGCCCTTGCAGTTTAGCGAACCGGGGCACCCATGAGAATCGCATTGGTCACCCCTGCCGGCGCTGGCTCCCGCGCCGGCAATCGCCACACCGCGCTGCGCTGGGCTGCGATGCTGCGCGCGGCCGGGCACCGGGTGTCGGTCGGAACCGCCTGGCAGGCGGGCACCCCGGCCGACCTGATGCTTGCGCTGCATGCGCGCCGCAGCCATGCCTCGATCAAGGCCTTCGCGCTGGCGCATCCGCAGCGCCCGCTGGTCCTCGCCCTGACCGGAACCGACCTGTACAGGGATATCCGCACCTCGGCCGAGGCCAGAGCTTCGCTGCGAATGGCACATCGCTTCATCACGTTGCAGCGGCTGGCCGCGCGCGAGCTTCCGCCGGCCCTGCGGCGCAGGGTGCGCGTGGTGGTCCAGTCCTCCGCGACCTCGCGCCGGCACAGCCCGGTGGCGGGCTCATTCCGCGTCGCGGTGATCGGGCATCTGCGCGAAGAGAAAGACCCGCTGCGCGCGCTGCTTGCGCTGCAGCGCCTGCCGTCGGAGGCACGCATCGAGATCGTCCAACTCGGCGAGGCGCTGGACGATGCCCTGGCGCATCAGGCGAGGTCCGCCATGCGGCGCGAGCGGCGCTATCGCTGGCTGGGCAGCGTGCCGCACGACCGCGCACTGCGCTGGCTCGCCTCCAGCCACGTGCTGGCGGTTTCCTCGCGCATGGAAGGCGGCGCCAACGTCGTGTCCGAGGCAATCCGTATCGGCGTGCCGGTGCTCGCTTCCCGCATTCCCGGAAACGTCGGCCTGCTCGGAGCCGGCTATCCGGGTTACTTCCCGCCTGGGAACGAGGCGGCGCTGGCGGCCCTGCTGGCGCGGGCGCAGGCCGATGCCGCTTTCTACCGCCGCCTGCGGGCGTGGATGCGAAAGTTGCGGCCGATGGTAGCGTCGCGCAACGAGGCCGCCGCGTTGCGCGGCGCGCTCAGCTTCGCGCGGCGAGCCGGCGCTTGACCGGGCCGAAGGAACGGCGGTGGATCGCCGCCGGCCCGTGCCGCTGCAGCAAAGCGAGGTGCTCCGCGGTCGGATAGCCCTTGTGCCGGTCCAGGCGGTAGGCAGGAAACAGCAGATGCAGACGCTGCATTTCCGCGTCGCGCGCGGTCTTGGCGAGAATGGACGCGGCCGAGATCACCGGGTGCAGCCGGTCGCCACCGATGATGGCGCGCACAGCGCAGGGCAACGCCGGGCAGCGGTTGCCGTCCACCCAGGCCGCGCCGGGAATCATGCCCAGCGCGTCGACCGCACGGCGCATCGCGAGCATGCTGGCCTGGAGGATGTTGATACGGTCGATTTCCTCCACCGTGGCCGCGGCAACCGCCCAGGCCAGCGCGCGCTCTCGGATCAGGAGCGCCAGCGCCTCGCGCCGCGGTGCGCTCAGGCGCTTGGAGTCCGCCAGGCCCTCGATTGGCCGGCCGGCATCGAGCACCACCGCAGCAGCGTAGACCGGGCCCGCGATCGGCCCCCGCCCGGCTTCGTCGATGCCGCAGATTGCGCGCTCAGGTCCCATCGAGCAGGCGCAGCACTGCCTCCGCGGCCTTCTCGGCGGTGTTCTGCCGCAGCGCGGCGTGGATGTCGCGGAACTTCGCCACCTGCGCGCGTTGCGCGGCCTCGTCCTGCAGCAGCGCGAGCAGCGCATCGGCGAGCGCGCCGGGTGTCGCCTTGTCCTGGATGAACTCGGGCACCAGTCGCTCGCCGGCGAGGATGTTCGGCAGGCCGATGAACGGCAGGTAGAGCATGCGCTTCATCAGCGCCCAGGTGAGCGGCGACTGCCGGTAGGTGATCACCATCGGTGTCTTGAACAGCGCGGCCTCGAGCGTCGCGGTGCCACTCGCCGCCAGGGCGATGTCGGCCGCGGCCAGCGCTTCGTGCGAGTGGCCGAACAAAAGCGTCAGCGGCAGGTCGCGCGCCTCGTTCCGGCGCAGCGCCTGCTCTAGCAGCCCGCGGGTCGCGCGCGACACCGTCGGGCAGACGAAGTGCAGCTCCGGCGACTCCTGCAGCATGCGGCGTGCGGTCTTGATAAAAAGGTCCGCCATGTAGCGTAGTTCTGAGCGCCGGCTGCCCGGCAGCAGGGCGACGATGCGGCTGCGCGGCGGCAGGCGCAATTCGGCGCGCGCCGCGCCCTTGTCTGGCTCAAGTGGAATGATGTCCGCAAGCGGATGGCCGACATAGGTCACCGGGACCCCGGCCTTCTCGTAAAGAGCCGGTTCGAAGGGGAACATGGCGAGGATGTGCGATACCGAGCGCGCGATGCGGCGCAGGCGCCAGCCGCGCCAGGCCCAGATCGAAGGGCTGACGTATTGAATCGCCGGGATGCCGGCCCGCTTCAGCTCGCGCTCCAGGTCGAGGTTGAAATCGGAGGCATCGACACCGATGAACAGCCCGGGCCGGTCGGCGAGGCAGCGGGCCGCCAGCTTCTTGCGGATGCTCATGATCCCGCGGTAATGGCGGAGCACCTCGACGTAGCCGCGCACGCCCAACTTGTCCATCGGCACTACTGCGTCGAAACCCTGCGCCGCCATCTTCGGACCGCCGATGCCGTAGAACGCCAGTCCCGGGCGGCGCGCTCTGAGCGCCGCGATCAGGTGCGCCGCCAGCAGGTCCCCGGAAGCCTCCCCGGCGACCATGGCGATGCGCATCGGCGGCGGCGCCGCTGCCTTCCCGTCTGCGCTCACTAGCGGACGATGCCGCGGCTGGAACCGTCCAGGAACGCGGACAGCAGGCGTACTTCGGGCCACTCCGCGGACTGGGCCTCGAGCTCCCGGCGGGCGTCCTCGAGCGCCAGGCCGGACCGGTACAGGCTGCGATAGGCGCGCTTGAGGGCGTTGACCGAGGCGTCGCTAAAGCCGCGGCGGCGCAATCCCTCGCTGTTGATCCCGAACGGCTTGGCCATGTTGCCGGCCGCCTTGACGTAAGGCGGCAGATCGCGGTCGAGGTAGGTCCCCATGCCGGTGAAGCTGTGCGCGCCGATGTGGACGAACTGGTGCACCAGCGTGGTGGCGCCGAGGATCGCCCAGTCGCCGACGTGGACGTGCCCCGCCAGTTCGCAGGCGTTGGCGAAGATGGTGTGGCTGCCGATCTGGCAATCGTGCGCGAAGTGCACGTAGGCCATGATCCAGTTGTCGTCGCCGACGCGTGTCACCTGCGCATCGCCGATGGTGCCGCGATTGATGGTGACGTATTCGCGGATGGTGTTGCCGTCCCCGATCTCGACCGCGGTGTCCTCGCCGGCGTACTTCTTGTCCTGCGGCGGCCCGCCGATCGAGGCGAACTGCGAAATGCGGTTGTCGCGTCCGATCCGCACCCGGCCCTCGATGACCACGTGCGGGCCGATGACGCTGCCTGGGCCGACTTCGACCGCGGCGCCGATGATCGTGTAGGCGCCGACCGAGACGCCGGCGCCCAAGCGCGCGCCGGACCCGATGATCGCAGTCGGATGGATCATGCTTACGGGGCGGTGCGCGCCGTGCAGAGGATGTCTGCTTGCGCCACCACTGCCTCGCCGACGCTGGCGCTGCAGCCGAACTTCCAGATGCCGCGCCTGGAGGCCAGGATGGTGACCTCGAGCACCAGCTGATCGCCGGGCACCACCGGCTTCTTGAAGCGGGCGTTGTCGATGCCCGCGTAGTAATACACGGAGGTTTCGTCCGGCCTGGCATTCAGGGTCTTGAACACCAGGACGGCAGCCGCCTGCGCCATCGCCTCCAGGATCAGCACGCCCGGCATGACGGGCCGGTGCGGGAAATGGCCCTGGAAGAAGGGCTCATTCACCGACACGTTCTTCAGCGCCACGATGCGCCTGCCCGGCTCGCATTCCAGCACCCGGTCTACCATCAGGAACGGGAAGCGCTGCGGCAAGTGCGCGAGCACCTCCTGGACGTCCATTTCACCCATTGCCGCCCCCCGTGGCCTCGAATTTCTTCTCGAGCTCCCGCACGCGCCGCGCCAGCGCGTCCAGATGACGCACCTGCGCGGTGTTGCGCAACCAGGCGTCATGGCCGTCGGCCGGATACATGCCGGTGTAGGTCCCCGCCTCGCGGATGGAATGCGAGATCACGGTGTTGGCCGAGACGCGCACATGATCGCAGATCTCCAGATGCCCCAGGATCCGGGCGCCGGCGCCGATGGAGCAGTGGCGGCCGATGCGCGCGCTGCCCGCCACGCCGGAGCAGCCGGCCATCGCGGTGTGCGCGCCGATGCGGCAGTTGTGGCCGATCTGGATCTGGTTGTCGAGCTTGACCCCATCCTCTAGGACGGTGTCTTCCAGCGCGCCGCGGTCGATGCAGCAGTTGGCGCCGATCTCGACGTCGTCGCCGATCAGGACCGAGCCGATCTGGGGAATCTTCACCCAGCGCCCGCCGTCGGCGGCGATGCCGAATCCGTCGGCGCCGATCACGACTCCGGAGTGGATGATCGCCCGCGCCCCGATGCGGCAGCCGGGATACACCACCACGCCCGGATAAAGGCAGCTGTCGTCGCCAACCTGGACGCCTTCGCCGATGACGCAGCCGGCGCCGACAGAGACTCGCGCGCCGAGCCGGGCCGAGGCCGCGATGCTGGCGGCCGGGTGCGCGCCTGCGGGCTGCAGCACCACCGGATTGAACAGCTGCGAGACCCTGGCGAAATAGGCGTAGGGATTGTCGGCAACAATGCGAGGCAGTTCAGTGAGGCTCTCGGCTTCGGCGCCCAGCACCACGGCCGAGGCGCGCGTTGCGGCCAGCTGACTGCGATACTTCGGGTTGGCGAGAAAGCCGATCTGTCCTTCGCCCGCCGCCTGCAGCGAGCCGACCTGGCGGATCAGTACGCCCGTGTCGCCGGCGACCCTGCCGCCGAGCTGCGACGCGATTTGGCCGAGCGTGAGCGGGCCCGGCATGTCATCGCGCGGGGGGCTTGCCGTCCAGCGCGCGGATCACTTTGTCGGTGATGTCGATGCGGGGGCTGAAATACACCGCGTCCTGCAGGATGAGGTCGAACTTTTCCGCCTCGGCGATCTGACGGATGACGCGGTTGGCCGCCTCCACCACGGTCGCCAACTCCTCGTTCTTGCGCTGGTTGGCGTCTTCCTGCAGCTCGCGGCGCTTGCGCTGGAAGTCCCGGTTGAGCTCGTTGAAGTCGCGCTCCTTGCTGCGGCGCTGGCTCTCGGGCATCGTGAGCCCGTTCTTGTCCAGGTCGTCCTGCATCCGCTTCAGCTGCTCGCCCATTTTGTTGAGCTCCTGCTCGCGGCGGGCGAACTCGGTTTCCAGCTTCTTCTGCGCGCGCGCGGCCGGCGCCGAGTCGCGCAGGATCCGTTCAGTACTGACGTAGCCGATCTTGCCTTCGGCAAGCACCGGCAATGCGGGCAGCGCGGTCGCCAGGGCGACGGCTGCGGCGGCGATCAAGTTGTGTCTCAGCATGTGGCGTTGACCATCAGAAGGTCGACCCGATGGTCAATTGTAACCGTTCAACGCGATCAAAGCCGGTCTTGTCGTTCAGTGGCTGCGCGATCGAGATTTTGAGTGGTCCTAACGGCGAATTCCAGGCCAGCGCCACACCCGTCGCGTAGCGCAGGTCGGAAATAGAGAACTTCTCGGTCTTGCCGTAGGTCTGGCCGGCATCCAGGAACGCCGCCAGGCGCATGGTGCGGTCGAGCCCCGCGCCCGGTACCGGGAACAGGACCTCGGCGCCCCCGGAGAGCTTGCGGGTGCCCCCGAGCACGTTGCGAGACGCGTCCTGGGGGCCGAGTGAGAGCGGCCTGTAGCCGCGCACGCTGCCCGGACCGCCGGCGTAGAAGTTCTTGAAGAACGGCACCGGCTTGTTGCCAAGGCCGTTGACGTAGCCGAAATCGCCGCCGAGCGCGAAGGTGAAGCTACGGGTGAGCGGATGGAACCACTGCGCGGCCAGACTGCCCCGGTAGAACTGCAGGTCTCCGCCGGCGAGTTCCAGGCTCGTCCGGGCGGTGTACCCCCGGGTTGGAATCAGTGCGCTGTCCCGCGTATCGCCCGCCCAACCGATTGTCGCCGTGGCGTAGCTGTAGTTGTTGCCGAACTGATTGACAAAGTTGATGTACGAAACCGGGCTGCTTGGATTGGTCTCAAGTTTAACCTTCTCGGCATTGAGACCGAAATTGATCGAGTCCTTTTCTGACAGCGGGTAGCCCAACTTGATGCCGCTGCCCAGCGTGTTGGTGGTGTAGGAGCCGATCGCCAGGGACGAGGCGTTCGTCTTGCGGTGGTAGGCATCGAAGCCTTGGCTGATGCCATCAACAGTGAAGTAGGGATCGAGGTACGACAGCGCGTAGATGGCGTTCACTTTCCCGGAGTTCACCTGCGCGGAGATGAACTTGCCGCTGCCGAAGACGTTGGACTGCGACACCGAGCCCGACACCACGACCCTGTCCACCGAGGAGAAGCCCGCGCCCAGCATAAACGCTCCGGTCGGCTTCTCCTCGACCGTGAAGGACACGTCCACCTGGTCCGGATTCTGCGCCACCGGAACGGTCTCGACGTTGACGTCCTTGAAGTACTCGGTGCGGTCGATGCGCGACTTCGAGAGCTGGATCTTCGAGGCATCGTAGTAGGCGCCTTCCAACTGGCGCATCTCGCGGCGCACCACCTCGTCCCGGGTCTGGGTGTTGCCGGCGACGTTGATCCGCCGCACGTAGACTCTGCGGCCGGGGTCGATGACGATGGTGAACGCCACCGTGCGCTTTTCCTTGTCCACCTGCGGCACGGCACTGGCGTTGGCGAAGGCATGGCCCTCGTTGCCCAGCCGGTCGGCGATCGCCTTGGTGCTCTCGACCAGGCGCTCGCGCGAGAACACCTCGCCCGCCCTGATCTTCACCAGCTTCTCCAGTTCCGGCTTCGGCACCAGCATCTGCCCCGCCAGCTGCACATCGGAGACGCTGTACTTCTCGCCCTCGCTGATGTTGATCCTGATGTAGATGTCACGCCGATCGGGCGTGATCGAGACCTGAGTGGAATCGACGTTGAAGTCAAGGTAACCGCGGTTCTGGTAGTGCGAGCGCAGCGTCTCGATGTCGGCGGTAAGCTTCTGGCGCGAATACCGGTCGTGCTTGGTGTACCAGGTGATCCAGCCCGGCGTGCGCAGCATGAAAAGCTCCAGCAGAGACCTCTCGCTGAAGGCCTGCGCGCCAACGATGTTGATGGAGCGGATCTTCGCCACCCCGCCCTCGGTGACCGTGAAGTTGATGCCGACGCGATTGCGCTCGAGTGGAGTCACCGTGGACTGCACTTGCGCCGCGTAAAGGCCGCGGGACAGGTACTGGCGCTTGATTTCCTGCTGCGCGGTGTCCAGCAGGGAACGGTCGAAGGTGCGGCCTTCCACGAGGCCCAGCTCGCGCAGCACCTTGCGCAGCACTTCGTTATCGAATTCCTTGAAGCCGGAGAAATCCAGCTGCGCGATCGAGGGTCGCTCCTCGACCAGGACGACGAGGACGTCGTTCTCCACCTCCAGCCGCACGTCGCGGAAGAAGCCGGTCGCGAACAGGGCGCGCAGCGCCTGCTGCGCCTTTTCCTCGGTCATCAGCTCGCCAACCTTGACCGGCAGGTAGCTGAACACGGTGCCGGGCTCGGTGCGCTGCAGGCCCTCGACGCGGATGTCCTTGACGGTGAAAGGAAGGAAAGTCTGCGCCACCGCCGCCTGCGCAAGGGCCAGGAGGATGAGCGCGGCGGCGGCCAGGAACCGAATGCGCATCTGGGATAAAGCTATCCGGAGAACAGTCGATTCAGGTCGTTGTAGAAAGCGAATGCCATGATGACCAGCAGCAGTGCCAGACCCGCGCGCTGGCCGAGTTCGATGGCACGCTCGGACACGGGGCTTCCCTTCACAAACTCGAGCGCATAATACATCAGGTGTCCGCCATCCAGCAGTGGAATCGGCAGCAGATTGAGCACCCCGAGACTGATGCTGATCAGGGCCAGGAACGTCGCGTAGGACAGCCATCCCATCTGCGCCGACTGCCCGGCATAGTCGGCGATGGTGACCGGCCCCGAGAGGTGCTTCCAGGACACTTCGCCGAGCAGCATCCGTCCCAGCATTTTCAGGCTGAATACGGATATGTCCCATGTCTTGGCGACTGCCCGCGTCAGGCTTTCCCAAGCGCCGTAGGACACCTGGACCAGGACGCGGCTGGCATGCGACGGCGAAAGCAGCGGGCCGGCGCCGATGCGGCCGATACGCTGCCCGCCCTCGTTCACGGCCTCGGGCAGGACCTCCACCGCGCGCACGACGCCCTCGCGCTCCACCTTGATTTTCAACACCCGGTCGGGCCGCTCGCGCACCAGGCCGACCAGGTCCTCCCAGGCGGCCACCGGCTTGCCCTCGGCCTCCAGCACCCGGTCGTTGCTGCGCAACCCGGCGCGGTCCGCTGCGCCGCCCGCCACCACGCGTCCCAGCACCGGCTCGAGCGGCGGCCGGTACAGCCGCAGACCGATCCGTTCCATGGCGTCGCTCTCAAACTCCCTCGAGCGAAAGCCGCGCAGATCGAGCAGCCGGACCGATATGCTGCCGCTGGTGGCGGCGACCTCCAGGCGCAGCACCTCGCGCTGCAGAGCGCCCCGGATCACGCGCCAGCGCAGTTCCTGCCAGGTGGCGATCGCCTCCCCGTCGACGCTGCGCACGGTGTCCCCGGCGCGCAATCCGGCTTCGAGCGCCACCGTGCCCGCGGCGGGCTCGGCCGTCACCGGGCGCGCCTCCGGCATGCCGTGCATGTACAAGCCGGCATAGATCAGGATCGCGAACAGGAAATTGAACACCGGCCCGGCGATGACGATGAGGAAGCGCCGCCCCAAGCTCTGGCGGTTGAAGGAGCGCCCGGCCTCCTGCGGCGCCACCGCGGCATCGCGTTCGTCGAGCATCTTGACGTAGCCGCCAAACGGGATCGCCGCCAGCACCCATTCGGTGGCGTCGCGGCCGAAACGCCGCACCAGCAGCGGGCGGCCGAAGCCGACCGAGAAGCGCAGCACCCGCACGTTGCAAAGGCGCGCGGCGAGGTAGTGGCCGTACTCGTGCACCACGATCAGCACGCCGAGCGCGACCACGAATGCCGCCAGGGTGTTGAGGACGCTCACTGCAGTCGCCTCACGCGGCCCTCGCCCTGCAGACGCACCACGTGTTCGGCGGCCGACCGGCGCGCGCCGCCGTCGGCTTCGAGCACTGCTTCCAGCGCATCCGCCTTGCCGGCGCACACGTGCTGCAGCGTCTCGCCGACGACCTCGTGGATCGAGGTGTAGCGCAGGCGGCCGGCGAGGAAGGCCTCCACCGCGGTCTCGTTGGCCGCATTCAGGATCGCCGGCGCGGTGCCGCCCTCGCGCAACACTTGATAGGCGAGACCCAGGCAGGGAAACCGCCGCGCGTCCGGCTGCTCGAAGCTCAGCCCGGCCACCACCGCCAGGTCAAGCGCCGCGGCGCCCGAGCCGATCCGCTCCGGGTACGCCAGGGCATGCGCGATCGGCACGCGCATGTCGGGATTGGACAGCTGCGCGATCATCGAGCCGTCGAGATACTCGACCAGCGAATGCACGATGCTCTGCGGGTGGATCAGCACCTCGATGCGCTCAGGCGGCACGTCGAAAAGCCAGCGCGCCTCGATCACCTCCAGCCCCTTGTTCATCATGGTCGCGGAATCCACCGAGATCTTGCGCCCCATTACCCAGTTCGGATGCGCGCAAGCCTGCTCGGGGGTGACTTCGTGCAACCGTTCCAGCGGGGTGGCGCGGAACGGGCCACCGGAGGCCGTGAGCACGATCCGGCGCACGCCGGCCGACCCCGGGTTGGCCCCGCCGGGCAGGCACTGGAACACGGCGTTGTGCTCGCTGTCGATCGGCAGCAGCCGCGCGCCCGCCTCCGCCACCGCACGCATGAACAACGACCCCGCCATCACCAGCGCTTCCTTGTTCGCGAGCAGCACCTGCTTGCCGGCGCGCGCCGCAGCGATGGTCGGGGCTAGGCCGGTGGCGCCCACAATCGCCGCCACCACCGAGTCGCATTCCGGATCCGACGCCGCCTGCTCCAGCGCGCGCGCGCCGAACAGCAGTTCGGTGCCACCCGCCTCTGCGGCGAAGCGCCGGCGCAGCCCGCCGTCCTCCGCGAGCCCCGACAGGACCGCGTAACGCGGCCGGTGGCGGGATGCGAGCGCGAGCAGCGGCTCCGCCGAGCGGTGCGCGCTCAGGGCGAACAGGCGGAAGCGGTCCGGATGGCGCGCAACCACGTCCAGCGTGCTCGCGCCGATCGATCCGGTAGCACCGAGCAGCGTGAGAGATTTGGCGCCGGATGCCATGCGCACCGTCACGCCGCCGGAAGTTGCCGCAGGAGCAGCGCGCCAAGCGGCAGCGCCGCAGTGACGGCGTCGATCCGGTCAAGGATGCCGCCGTGGCCCGGCAGGATCCTGCCGCTGTCCTTGGCGCCGGCGGCGCGCTTGACCCCGGATTCGAGCAGGTCGCCGAGCACGCTGGCGGCGCACAGGAAGGCCGCGCCGAGGAGATAAGGCACCCAGATCGCGCCCTGGACCTGCGCCCGCAGGCTTGGAGCTGACATCGCGCAAATGATAGCGTAAGCAAGGCCTGCCGCTGCGGCGCCGGCGACACCCTCCCAGGTCTTTCCGGAACTGATCGAGGGCGCCAATTTTCGTCGTCCGCACGCCCGTCCGGTGAAGTAAGCCGCGGTATCTGCGGTCCAGACCAGGCCCAGCAGGACCAGCAGCTGGTCGCGGGGCAGCGCGACCATCGCCAACCCTGCCGGGACCAGCACCACCAGCCCTGCCAGGGCCGACAGCGCCGGCGCCGGCGCGCCGGGCCCGCGCGCCAGCCATGCGGGGGCGGCGGCGACCCAGAACACCAGCGCGACAAGCAGGACGCCGTCGAGCAGTCCGGGAAGCTGCAGCAGGGCGTACCACGCCACCAGGCATGCGGCGGCATAGACCGGCGCGACTGTGGCCGGCCAGCCCGTCAGCCGCGCCCATTCGTAGGCCCCGCTCGCGATCACTACCGACACCACGATCGCGAATTGGGTGCGCTCGAGAAGGAACAGCGCGGCGAGAAAAGCCGCCAGCAGGACGACGGCAGTGGCGGCCCGGACCAGCACGCGCAGCCCTAGGCCCGACGCGCGGCGGGCATCGCTTCGCCCGGAGACGCGGTCCGGGCCGCGTCCAGCTGCTCGCTGGTGCGGCCGAAGCGCCGTTCGCGGCTGAGGCCGGCGATGCGCGGCAGCTGCCGCTGCCGCGCCCAGCGGCCGTTGCCGCCCATGATGATCGCCACATGCCGCGGCACGTCGCGAATCTCCGGGATCACCAGCGTGGAACTCGGATGCGACACACGCCTAGACCGCCATCAGCTCGGCTTCCTTCTGCTTCAGCAGGGCGTCGATCTCCGCGATGTGGCGATCGGTCAACTTCTGCACCTCGTCCTGCGCGCGCCGCTCGTCGTTCTCGGAGACCTCCTTCTCCTTGAGCGCCTCCTTGAGGGCGCTGTTGGCATCGCGCCGTAGGTTGCGGATCGCGATGCGCGCGGTTTCCGCCTCCTTGTGCACCACCTTGGCGAGTTCCTTGCGCCGCTCCTCGGTCAGCGAGGGCATCGGCACCCGGATGGTGTCTCCAGCCGCAGCCGGGTTGAGGCCGAGGTTGGCATCGCGGATCGCCTTCTCGATCACCGAGCACAGCTTCTTCTCGAATGGGCTGACGCCGATGGTGCGGCCGTCGATCAGCGTCACCTTGGCCACCTGCTGCAGCGGCGTCGGCGTGCCGTAGTAGTCGATGCTGATGTGGTCCAGCAGCCCGGTGTGGGCGCGCCCGGTGCGGACCTTGGCCAGGTCCGCCTTGAAGGCCTCGAGGCTCTTCTTCATGCGTGCTTCGGTGTTCTTCTTCAGTTCGGCAATCATCGCAGCCTCCCGATCATCCGTTCTCGGTTCCCTAGACGTGCACCAGGGTGCCCTCGTCCTCGCCGGCGACGACGCGGCCGAGCGCGCCCTTCTTGAAGATGCTAAAGACGTTGACCGGCAGGCGCTGGTCGCGGCACAGCGCGAGCGCGGTGGCGTCCATCACCTTCAGGTGGCGCTGGATCGCCTCGTCGAAGCTGACGCGGTGGTAGCGCGTGGCGCCCGGGTCCTGCTCCGGGTCGGCAGTGTAGACGCCGTCGACCTTGGTGGCCTTGAGCACGATCTGGGCGCCGACTTCGCTCGCGCGCAGCGCGGCGGCGGTGTCGGTGGTGAAGAAGGGGTTGCCGGTGCCGGCGGCAAAGATCACCAGCTTGCCCTCCTCAAGGTAGCGGATCGCCTTGCCGCGGATGTAGGGCTCGACCACCTGCTCGATGTTGAGCGCCGACTGCACGCGGCTGGCGACGCCCGCCTGCCGCATGGCGTCCTGCAGCGCCAACGAGTTCATCACCGTCGCCAGCATGCCCATGTAGTCCGCGGTGGCGCGGTCCATCCCGGCGGCGCCGGGCGCGACACCGCGGAAAATGTTGCCGCCGCCGATCACCACCCCGATCTCGACCCCGGTGCGCGACACCTCAGCGATCTCCTGCACGATCTCGCCGATGGTCTGGCGGCTGATGCCGTAGGCGCCCTCGCCCATCAGGGCCTCGCCGGACAGCTTGAGCAGGATGCGTTTGTAGCGGGGAGTGGCCACGGATCCGCCCGCGCTCAGCGCGCCGTCCCCGCCGCCGCCATCACCTCGGCAGCGAAGTCGGCCGACTTCTTCTCGATGCCGGCGCCGACCACCAGAAAACGGAATCCGTGCACCTTCGACTTGCGCGCCGCCAGCATCTTCTCCACGGTCTGCTTGTCGTCCTTGATGAACGGTTGCCCCAGCAATGTCACCTCGCCGAGGTACTTGTTGAGGCCGCCTTCGACCATCTTGGCGACGATTTCGGCCGGCTTGCCGGAGTCCCTGGCGCGCGCCGCGAGGATGTTGCGCTCGCGGGCGACCAGGTCTGCGGGCACCTCGGCCCTCGTCAGGTAGGCAGGCTTGGCAAACGAGAGGTGCATCGCCACGTCTTTGCCCGCCTGCTCCGCGCCCTCGTAGTCCACCAGCACGCCGATGCGACCGCCGTGCACGTACTGCGCGAGGCGACCCTGCGCAGCGAGGCGCTCGAAGCGGCGGATGGAGATGTTCTCGCCGATCTTCTGCACCAGCGCTTGGCGCCGGGGCTCGACCCCCTCGAGTGCGCTGAGCGCTGCGGGATCCGCCGGGTTGCGCGCCACCACCAAGGCGGCAAGGTCAGCGGCGAAGGCGAGGAAGTCCGCGTTCCTCGCCACGAAGTCGGTCTCGCAGTTCAGCTCCAGCAGCGCGCCCAGCCTGCCGTCGGCGGACAGGGAGGTCCCGATCACGCCTTCGGCCGCGATGCGCCCGGCCGCCTTGCTCGCCTTGGCGCCGCTCTTGATGCGCAGCAGTTCCTCGGCTTTCTTGAGATCGCTGCCGGCCTCGGCAAGGGCCTTCTTACATTCCATCACGCCCAGCCCGGTGAGTTCCCTCAGCTCACGGACCAGGCTTGCACTGATCTCAGCCATGCCCCGCCATCCTTTCGCGCTTCTGATTCAAAAAAAGAGGCCCCGCGGGCCCCTTTTGCATCGTATGCGGCCCTGGCCCGCTCAGCCCTCGCCGGCCTCGTCGACTTCGATGAACTCGTCGCGCGAGGCGGCGACTACTTCCTCGACCGACTGCGACCGTCCTTCAAGCACCGCGTCGGCGATGCCGCGCGCGTACAGGCGGATGGCGCGGCTGGAATCGTCGTTGCCGGGGATGATGTAAGAAATGCCGGCCGGGGAGTGGTTGGTGTCCACCACCGCGACCACCGGCACGCCCAGCTTGGTGGCTTCCTGGACGGCGCCCTTCTGGTAGCCGACGTCGATGATGAACAGCGCGTCGGGCGGGCCGTTCAGATCCTTGATGCCGCCCAGCGAGCGCTGCAGCTTCTCCAGCTCGCGCTGCACGCCGAGGGCTTCCTTCTTCGACATCCGCTCCAGCGTGCCGTCGGCGACCATGCCTTCCATCTCCTTCAGGCGCTTGATGGACTGCTTCACGGTCTTGAAGTTGGTCAGCATGCCGCCCAGCCAGCGGTAGTCGACGTACGGGCTGCCGCAGCGCTGCGCTTCCTCGCGCACGATCTCGCGCGCCTGGCGCTTGGTGCCCACGAACAGCACCGTGCCCTTGTTGGCGGTGAGCTGGCGGACGTACTTGGTCGCTTCCTGGAAGAGCGCGAGCGTCTTTTCCAGGTTGATGATGTGGATCTTGTTGCGGTGGCCGAAGATGTAAGGCGCCATCTTCGGGTTCCAGTACCGGGTCTGGTGGCCGAAATGCACGCCGGCCTCCAGCATCTGACGCATCGTCACAGACATGGTGCAAAGCTCCGTTTTAGGGTTGATCACTGCCGCTCCGGCAAACAGCGACCCCGCATCGGTGGCCTTCACGGCGGTCCTGCGCGGGGCACCCTAAGCTGCCAGGCGGGAAAGTTCTCCACGAACCAATCCGCAGATAGGGCGAAATTCTAGCATAATCAGAGCCCTTTGCACCCCATGCCAGCCGTCATCAAGAACGCCGAGGAAGTCGAGAAGATGCGCGTTGCCGGGCGCCTTGCGTCCGCAGTTCTGGACTACATCACGCCCCACGTCCGGCCCGGCGCCAGCACCGGGCAACTGAACGACCTGTGCCATGCCTACATGGTCCGGGTGCAGGGAACCATCCCGGCGCCGCTCAACTACGCGCCGCCGGGCTACAAGCCCTACCCCAAGTCGATCTGTACCTCCGTGAACCACCAGGTCTGCCATGGCGTGCCCGGCGAGCGTGTGCTCAAGTCCGGGGACGTGCTGAACATCGACGTCACGGTGATCAAGGACGGTTTCCATGGCGACTCCAGCCGCATGTTCTACGTCGGTGAGCCGGGCATCCAGGCGCGCCGCCTGGTCGAGGTGACCTACGCTTGCATGTGGCGCGGCATCCGCAAGGTGCGTCCTGGCGCGCAGCTGGGGGACATCGGCGAGGCGATACAGTCCAGTGCCGAGGCCGCGGGCTTCTCGGTGGTGCGGGAATTCTGCGGCCACGGCATCGGGCGCAGGTTCCACGAGGAGCCGCAGGTGCTGCATTACGGCCGGGCCGGCACCGGCATGCGCCTGGAACCGGGCATGACCTTCACCATCGAGCCCATGATCAACGCCGGCAAGGCGGCGATCCGGGAACTGGCCGATGGCTGGACCATCGTCACCAAGGATCACAGCCTGTCGGCGCAATGGGAGCACACTGTTCTGGTCACCGAAACCGGCTTCGAGGTGCTCACGGTCTCGGCGGGCACGCCGCCGCCCGCGCCAGCCGACGCCTGAGCCGGAGATGAGCCACCCGGTCCCGCTCGAGGCGCCGCGCGACCGGTTGCGGGATGCGCGCGCAGCGCTGCGCGAGGCTTACCTCGGCGGCCGTAAGCCTGCCTGGCTGCTGCGCGAGCATGCGCGGCACATCGACCGGACGCTGCAATCCCTTTGGCAGGCGCACTGCCCCTCGCCTGCCATGGCGCTGGTTGCAACCGGCGGCTACGGCCGCGGCGAGCTGTTTCCCTGCTCGGACGTCGATGTTCTCATCCTGCTCGGTTCCGAGCCGACAGAGGAGGAGCGCGGTCGCCTGGAGCGCCTGGTCGGCATGTTCTGGGACGTAGGGCTGGAGATCGGCCACAGCGTGCGCACCGTCGAAGACTGCCTCGAGACCGCGCAGGGCGACATCACCATCGAAACCTCGCTGCTGGAGGCGCGCCTGCTCGCCGGCAGCGCACCGCTGTTCCGCCGGCTGGCGAAAGCGATTGCGCGCCTCATCGATCCGGTGGCGTTCCTGAAGGCGAAGAGGCTGGAGCAGGAGCAGCGCCACGCCAAGCACCGCGACACCCCGTTCGCGCTCGAACCGAACCTGAAGGAGGCCCCGGGCGGCCTGCGCGACCTGCAGGTGATCCGCTGGATCGCACAGGCATGCGGCATCGGCCGCCACTGGCGCGACCTCGCCAGCGAGGGCCTGCTGCAGAAAGGCGAGGCGCTGCGCCTGGCGCGCCACGAGGCTGCGATCCGGGACCTGCGCATCCGCCTGCATTACCTTGCCGGGCGACGCGAGGACCGCATCGTGTTCGACTACCAGGACGCGCTCGCTAACCAGTGCGGCTATGCCGCGAAGCCGGCGCGGCGCGCCAGCGAGCAACTGATGCAGGCCTACTACCGGCATGCCAAGGCCGTGACCCAGCTCAACACCATCCTGCTGCAGAACCTGCAGGTGCGCTTCGCGCCGGAACCGGTCAGCGCGCCGCGCCTGCTCAACGAGCGTTTCCAGGCGCGCGGCACGCTGCTGGAGGCGCGCCGCGAGGACCTGTTCGAGCGTGAGCCGCGCGCGATCCTGGAGAGCTTCCTGCTCATGCAGCAGCACGGCGACCTGCGTGGCATGAGCGCCGGCACCCTGCGCGCGCTTTGGCGCGCGCGCGGCCGCCTGGATGCGCGCCTGCGCCGCGATCCCGTGGTCCGGCTGCTGTTCGTGCAGATCCTGCAGCAGGCGCGCGGGATCGTGCACGAGTTCCGCCGCATGAACCAGTACGACGTGCTCGGTGGTTACTTGCCCGAATTCGGCCGCATCGTCGGCCAGATGCAGCACGACCTCTACCATGTCTACACCGTGGACCAGCACATCCTGATGGTCCTGCGCAACCTGCGACGCTTCACCATGGCGGAGTTCGCGCATGAATTCCCCCTCTGCAGCCAGCTGATGAGCGGCTTCGCGCGGCGCTGGCTGCTGTACGTGGCGGCGCTGTACCACGACATCGCCAAGGGGCGCGGCGGCGATCACTCCGCGCTGGGGATGGCGGAGGCGCGGCGCTTCTGCCGCCGCCATGGCCTGACCAGGGAGGACACCGAACTGGTCGCCTTCCTGGTCGAGCATCATCTGACCATGTCATTGGTGGCGCAGAAGCAGGACGTCGACGACCCCGGCGTGGCACGCGCCTTTGCCGCCGCCGTCGGCAGCGAGCGCCGCCTGATCGCACTTTACCTGCTCTCGGTCGCCGACATCCGCGGCACCAGTCCCAGGGTCTGGAACGGCTGGAAGGCCAAGCTGCTCGAGGACCTTTTCCGCATGGCGCGCCGCATCCTCGCCGGCGAGGCGCCGGAGCTCGACACCGCGCTGGCCGAGAAGCAGGCGGAGGCTGCGCGGCTGCTGCGCCTCTACGCCCTGTCGGACGCGGTGAAGGACCGCTTCTGGGCCAGCCTGGACACCACCTACTTCCTGCGCCACGACGCGCAAGAAATTGCCTGGCAGACGCGCAATCTGCATTTCCGCCTCGACACCCGCACGCCGGTGGTGCGGGCGCGGCTGGCGCCGTTCGGCGAAGGCCTTCAGGTCATGATCTACACCCCGGACCGCGAGGCGCTGTTCGTGCGCATCTGCGGCTACTTCGAGCACGCCGGGTTCAACATCGTCGAGGCCAAGATCCATACCACGCGCAACGGCTACGCGCTGGACACCTTCCTGGTCATGGGCAAGGGCCAGGGGGCACACTACCGCGACATGATGGCGCCGATCGAAAGCGAACTCGTGCAGGAGCTGCTGTCCGAGGCGCCGCTGCCGCCGCCCGGCGGCGGCCGCGTATCGCGCCGCGTGCGCCACTTCCCGATACCGCCCGCGGTGGACATCCGCCCCGACGAGCGCGGCGCCTACCACTCGCTCAGCATCATCGCCAGCGACCGGCCGGGATTGCTGTACCGGGTCGCGCTCGGGCTGGCGCGCTACAAGCTCAACCTCTACTCAGCGAAGGTCAATACCCTGGGTGACCGCGCCGAGGACGTCTTCCTGGTATCCGGTGCGGCCCTGGGCGACCCCAAGGCGGTGCTGAAGCTCGAGCAGGAACTGCTCACCGAGCTGCAGATCTGAACCGCCGGCCTACTGCTCCGGCGGCAGTTGCGCGTCGGGGAACAGGGCGTCGTTGAAGCCGAATTTCGACAGCTCCCGGATGCGCATCGGATAGAGGATGCCGTCGAGGTGGTCGCATTCGTGCTGCACCACACGGGCATGAAAACCGGAAACGCTGCGCTCGAGGCGCCTGCCCTGGTCGTCCCATCCGGCGTAGCGCAGGCGCGACCACCGCGGCACCCAGCCGCGCATGCCGGGCACCGAAAGGCAGCCCTCCCAGTCCTCCTCGAGGTCCTGCGTCAGCGGCTGCAGCTGCGGATTGATCAGCACCGTGTCGGGCACTTCCTCGGCATCCGGGTAGCGCGCATTGGCCTTGACGCCGAAGATCACCACCCGCAGGCCGACTCCGATCTGCGGCGCGGCCAGCCCGGCGCCGTTCAGCTGCGCCATGGTGTCGCGCATGTCCTGCAGCAGCGCGGCCAGTTCCGGGGTGCCAAAGCGCTCGACTTCGGATGCGCGTCGCAGCAGGCGCTCATCGCCCATGCGGAGCACTTCACGGATCATGACCGGAACGAAGGGCTCGCCAGCGCCTCGATGATGCGCCGCACCCGTCCCATCGCGTCCTCCAGCACCGCCTCGATGGCCTCCAGCACAATGGCATGCTCGCTGTCGCCGCGGCCCGCGGCGTGGTTCGCCACCACGTTGATCGCCGCGTACGCCAGCCCGGCCTCGCGCGCGAGCGCAGCCTCCGGCATGCCGGTCATGCCGACAAGATCGGCGCCGTCGCGCTCCAGCCGGTTGATCTCCGCTGCCGTTTCCAGCCGCGGGCCCTGCGTGGCGGCGTAGACGCCGCCATCGGCGAGGACCTCGCCGCAGGCCTGCGCCGCGGCCAGGATCCGGGCGCGCAGCGGCTGGCTGTACGGCTCGGTGAAGTCGACGTGAGTGACCTGCCCGTCCAGCCCCTCGAAGAAGGTCGAGCTGCGGCCGCAGGTGTAGTCGATGATCTGGTCGGGCACCACCAGCGCGCCAGGTCCGAAACCGCGCCGGATGCCGCCGACGGAGGCCACCGAGATCACCTCGGTAGCGCCCTGGTCCTTCAAGGCCCAGATGTTGGCGCGGTAATTGATCTTGTGCGGCGCGATGGTGTGGCCGTAACCGTGGCGCGCGATGAACATCAGGTCACGGCCACGGACCCGGCCCATGGTGAGCGCCGTGGACGGCTCGCCGTAGGGCGTGCGCACGACCCTGCGCCCGGTGGGCTCCAGGCTGGCGAGCTTGGACAGCCCGCTGCCGCCGATGATGGCCAGCATCAGGTTCCCTTCATGGCGCGGATCTCCGGCAGGTTGCGCCAGAAGCCCTTGGCGTCCATGCCGCAGCCGAACACGAAACGGTCCGGAATGGCAAGGCCGACGAAATCGGCGCTGATGGGCCGGGGCCGTGCGAGCGTCTTCTGCACCAGCACCGCGCACTGGAAGCTCTCCGCGCCCAGCGCCAGCAGGCGTTCGCGGATCGCGCGCATGGTCTGTCCGGCGTCGAGAATGTCGTCCAGGACGAGGACCGCCCTGCCCCGAACCGATTGCGGGGGCTCGACCCTCCAGTCGATGCCGCCGCCGTGCGTCACCGCGCCGTAGCGCGTGGCGTGGATGTAGTCGAAGTCGAGCGGAAACCGCAACCGCGGCAGCAACTGGCCGGCGAACACCACCGCGCCGCCCATGACCGCGAGTACCAGCGGATAGGCGCCCGCGAGGCGGGCCGTGATCTGCTGCGCCAGTGTGCCCATCGCCTGCTCGATCTCGGCCGCGCCGCACACAGGATCCGAGTCCCCGAGGAAGGCCCAGGCCGCCGCGGCGTCGGGTTTCATGCCTGCGCTCATGCGCCCTTGCGCCGCAGGTAATCCGCCAACCCCGCACCGACCTGCGCGTGCTTGAGCCCCAGCTCCACCGTGGCCTTCAGGTAGCCCAGCTTGTTGCCGCAGTCGTAGCGACGGCCTTGCACCTTCATCGCCAGCACGCGCTCCTTGCCCAGCAGCGCGGCGATCGCGTCGGTGAGCTGGATTTCGCCGCCGCGCCCGGGCCGCGCCGCCGCCAGCAGCGGGAAAATGGCGGGCGTGAGCACGTAGCGACCGATCACGCCCAGGGTGCTCGGGGCCTGCTCCGGGGCCGGCTTCTCCACGATGTAACCGATCGGTAACATTGCGCCTGCTGTCACCGCCGCGCCCGAGGGGCCGACGATGCCATAGCTGCCGGTCTGCTCCCGCGGCACGTCCTCCACCGCCAGGATCGAGCAAGCTTCGCGCTCGAAGCCCGCGGCGATCTGCGCGGTCGCCGAAGGCATGCCGTCCATCAGGTCGTCGGCCAGCAGCACGGCGAACGGCTCCATGCCCACCACCGGCTGCGCGCACAGCACCGCATGGCCCAGTCCCAGGGGCTCCGCCTGCCGGATGTAGATGCAACGGCACCCCGCCGGCAGCACGCCGTGGATCAGTTCCAGCAGGTCCGCCCGGCCCTTGGCCTGCAGCGCCGCCTCGAGCTCTGGCACGCTGTCGAAGTGATCCTCGATGGCGCGCTTGTTGCGCCCGGTGACGAAGATCATGTCGGTGATCCCGGCAGCCGCAGCCTCCTCGACCGCGTACTGGATCAGCGGCTTGTCCACCACGGGCAGCATTTCCTTCGGGCTCGCCTTGGTGGCGGGCAGGAAGCGGCTTCCCAGTCCGGCGACCGGGAACACGGCCTTGGTGATGCGTTGCGTCATGGGTGCGTGTGTCCTTCCAGCAACTCTATCAGCCCTTGCTCGTCCAGCACCGCGATGCCGAGCGCGCGGGCCCTGGCGAGCTTGCTTCCGGCCTGCGCGCCGGCCACGACGTAGTCGGTCTGCTTTGAAACCGAGCCCGCCACCTTGTGGCCGTGGCGCTCGATCAGTGCCTTCGCCTGGTCGCGCGACAAGTGCTCCAGGGTGCCGGTGAGCACGAATACCCTCGCCGTACCCGCGGGCCTGGCGGGTGCCGGCCCCGACTCCTCCCAGGCGAGGCCGGCCTCGCGCAGCTTGCGGATCACCTCGAGGTTGTGTGGTTCGCCGAAGAACTGGCGGATCGAGCGCGCCACGATCGGGCCGACGTCGGGCGCCGCCTGCAACGCGCTTTCGTCGGCCTGCATCAGGCGCTCCAGACCACCGAAGTGGTGCGCCAGGTCGCGCGCGGTGCCCTCGCCGACGTTGCGGATCCCGAGCGCGAAGATGAATCGGTCCAGCCGCGTCCTCTTGGCCCGCTCCAGTGCCGCCAGCAGGTTCTCGGCCGACTTCTGCGCCATCCGCTCGAGCCCGGCGAGCTGCGCGGTGGCGAGCCCGAACAGGTCGGCGGGCGTGCGCACCAGGTCGCGCTCCACTAGCTGGTCCACCAGCTTGTCGCCCAACCCGTCGATGTCCATGGCGCGGCGGCCGGCGAAGTGCAGCAGCGCCTGCTTGCGCTGAGCCGGGCAGTACAGGCCGCCGCTGCAGCGCGCGATCGCTTCGTCCTCGCCCCGGACCACTGCCGAGCCGCAGATCGGGCACTGCCGGGGCAGGTGGAATGGCCGGGCACCGGCGCGCCTTGCCTGCGCGCGCACCGAAACGATCTCCGGGATGACGTCGCCGGCGCGGCGCACCACCACGGTGTCGCCCACGCGCACATCCTTGCGCCGCAGTTCTTCCTCGTTGTGCAGCGTCGCGTTCGTCACCGTTACCCCGCCCACGGATACCGGCTTGAGCCGCGCCACCGGCGTCAGGGCGCCGGTGCGGCCGACCTGAAGGTCGATTCCCAGCACTTCGGTGACCTGCTCCTCGGCCGGGTACTTGTGGGCGATCGCGAAGCGCGGCGCGCGTGACACGAAACCCAGGCGTTGCTGCCAATCGAGCCGATTCACCTTGTAGACCACGCCATCGATGGCGTACGGCAGGCGTTCGCGCCGGGCGCCGATCTGCGCGTAATAGCGCAGCAGTCCGTCGATGCCGAGGAGCGTGGCGCGCTCGGCGCAGACCGGGAATCCGACCGCTTCGAGGCGATCGAGCACCTGTGCATGGGTGGCGCAACCGGTCAAGCCGGCATCGCCGACGCCGTAGGCGAAGAAGCGCAGCGGGCGGCGCGCCGTGATGCGCGAATCGAGCTGCCGCAGCCCGCCCGCGGCGGCGTTGCGCGGATTGGCGAACTCCTTCCCCCCCGCCTGCCGCTGGCGGGCGTTGAGCCGCTCGAACGCCTCGCGGTACATCAGCACCTCGCCGCGGACTTCCAGATCCGCCGTGTCCGCTCCCCGGGGCAGGCTCAGGGGAATGCTGCGCACGGTGCGCAGATTGGAGGTGACATCCTCGCCCGCCGCGCCGTCGCCGCGCGTGGCGCCCTGGACGAAGAGGCCGTCGCGATAGCGCAGGCTGATCGCGAGGCCGTCGAACTTAGGCTCCGCGACGTATTCCACCCCTTCCTCCCCCAGCGCCTCGCGCACGCGCCGGTCAAAGGCCCGCGCCTCCTGCTCATCGAGCGCGTTGCCGAGCGACAGCATCGGCGTGCGGTGCCGGACCTCGGCAAAGGCCGCCAGCGGCGCGGCGCCGACCCGTTGCGTCGGCGAATCCGCGCTGAGCAGTTCCGGGTGCCGCCTTTCCAGGTCCGACAGCTCGCGCAGCAGTCGATCGTACTCCAGGTCGGTGATCTCCGGCGCATCCCCGGCGTAGTAGAGGCGGTTGTGCCGCTCGATCTCCCTGCGCAGCACTTCGGCACGGAGGGCCTGGCGCCGGTCCGCGGCCACGGCCGGCCTAGGAGAACAGCCGGATCGCCGCGGCGCTGCCCGGCGCGATGCCACGCGCTTCCAGCACGCCGTGGACCTGCTCCAGCTGCGCCGCGATGCCCGCGACGGCCGCCTCCCCCAGCGCGCTGCCGTTGTCGTCCGCCAGAGTGCCGCCGCAGGCGGCAGCGAGGTGGTGCGCCAGGCGGGCCATGCCTTCGAAGGCACGGCGCGTATCGGGTGCGTGCGGCAGGTCGAGGCTGAGGGACAGCGCGCCGTTGCCCGAACTGACCTCGTAGACGAGCCCGCCCCCGGGGGAACGCAGCACGAAGCGGCCCACGGCCTCCTCCACCAGTCCGCCCGCCTGCGCGGCCTCCTCCAGCACCTGCCTGGGCAGTTCGCCGCCTTCGGGCTGCACGACGTGCAGCACGACCTGGATGTCGGTCTCGCCGCAGAGCTGGTCGAGTTGCCTCGCCCGCTCCATCGCCGCCTTCATCTCGGGGGCGGCGACGCTGCCGCCCAGCGCCGCCGCCATGGTCTCGACCGCGGCGCGGAATTCGATCAACTCAGCCTCGCCGATGGAGCCGGCGCGCGAGACCAGCTGCAGGCCGGCTTTCCAGACCGGGGTCGCCGGATTCGCCGCCAGCGTCGCCCGCGGCGAATGGCGGCGCTGGATCGGCTGCCAGAGTTCGTCCAGCGCTGCCGGCGCCACCGGTCCGTGCAGGGCGATCTCGATCACGTAGTCGATGCGCTCGTCGGGCTGCGGTGGCGGCCGCTGCGGCGCAGGCGCGCGCGCGCCCGGTTCGCCGCCGAGAACGTCGTCATAGCCCGAGGAAAAACTGCGCCGCGCCCGGCGCCGCGACCGGCGCTCCAGCACGCGGTTGTAGGCGAATAGGCCCGCGACGACGACGGCGCCGATGGCGAGCAGGCCCAGTTGCAGTTCGGTCACCGCGGCTCCGTCATGGTGCGCCTGTCGCCATCCCGGCCATCAGGCGGCGAGCTCCTCCCGGATGCGCAGCGCCTCGGCGATGTCGACTTCCACCACGCGAGAGACGCCCGATTCCGGCATCGTGACGCCGATCAGCTGATTGGCCATCTCCATCGTGATCTTGTTGTGGCTGATGAACAGGAACTGGGTCTGTGCCGACATGCGGTTGACGAGCTCGCAGAACCGGTCGGTGTTGCTGTCATCCAGCGGGGCGTCCACTTCGTCCAGCAGGCAGAACGGCGCCGGCTTGAGCTGGAACATGGAGAACACCAGCGCGATCGCAACCAACGCCTTCTCACCGCCGGAGAGCAGATGGATGGTGCTGTTACGCTTGCCCGGGGGCTGCGCCATCACCTGCACGCCGGCATCGAGGATCTCCTCGCCGGTCATGATGAGGCGCGCCTCGCCGCCGCCAAACAGCGCCGGGAACATGGCACCAAAATGCCGGTTGACGCTGTCAAAAGTCTCGCGCAGAAGCTCGCGGGTCTCGCGGTCGATGCGCCGGATCGCGTCTTCCAGGGTCCCGGCGGCCTCCTCGAGGTCCGCCGACTGCGCATCCAGGAACTGCTTGCGGTCGCGGCTGGTGCTCAGTTCCTCCAGCGCGGCGAGGTTCACCGCGCCCAGCTCGTTGATCGCCTGCGTGGCGCGCGTGATCTCCACCTGCAGCGCCGAGGGTCGCGGTGAGCCCGGCGCCTGCGCGGCAAGGCGCTCCTCGTCCGCGTTGGCCTCCAGCAGCTGGGCCTGGAACTGCTCCAGGCTGAGGCGCGCCGCCTGTTCCTTCAGGCGCAACTCGCCGCTGCGCTCGCGCAGCGGCGCGATGCCCGACTCGATGCGCAAGCGCTCTTCCTCGAGCGCGCGCAAGACCCCGGCCGCCGCCTCGACCGCATCGCGGGCGCCGGCGAGCGTGCCCTCGCAAGCGATGCGCGCCTCCACCGCCGCGTCCAGCATCTCCCGCACCGCGGGGATGGGGTCCACGGCGAGTTCCGCGGTGAGCTTGGCGACTTCCGCGTCCGCGCGCGCGATCTGCTGGTCGATCAGTTTCACCGAAGCGTCGATCTCGGCCACCTTGGAGACGCTCTCGCGCTCGGCGAACACCGCGTCCTGGACCTCGCGCTCGGCTCGCTGGGCCCCCAGGCGCTGATCGGCGAGCGCGGACTCGGCGGCGACGTAGGCCTCGCGCAACTGGTCCAGCCGGCCGCGCGCTTGGTGCATCGCCTCGTCCAGGCGCTGCAGGGCGGCGTGCGATGCTGCCAGCCGCTCGCCGTCGCGTGCGGTATCCCGGACGATCTCCTCCATCTCCTTGCCAACCTGCGCGGTGCGCTCGCGATGCCGATCAAGCGCCTGGGTGAGCGTGAGCGCCTCGATCTGGGCCGCATGCAGCTCGCGTTCGCGATCCGCGATGCCGTCGCGAGCGCGCCCGAGCGCAGCCATGCGCTCGGCGAGGATGGACTCCAGCCGAACCGCCTCGGCACGCGCCGCATTGGCGGCCGAAGCCAACGACGCGCTGCGGCCTTCGAGTGCCTCGATCTCCGCCTGGCGCGCGAGGATTCCGGCGTCCGCCGGATCGGGCGCGTGGAAGCTGGTGGTGTGGCGGGTGTACTGGTGTCCTTCGCGGCTGACGTAGAACACGCCCTCGGGAAGCGCCGCCAGCTTCGCCGCCCCCGGCCTGCTCTCGGTCACCAGGGCGCCGCCCAGCCACTCGCGGATCGCGCCGGCCAGCGCCGCTTCGGCGGCATGGACCTTGGAGGCGAGCGCGCCAGCGGCAGGCGCAGCCTGGGCGAGCGCCGTGCCGCGTGCGAACACGCTCGCCTTCACCGGCGGCAGGTCGCCGTCCATCTCGGCCAGCGCGGCGGCATCGCCGATCTCAAGCGCGTGCAGGCGCTCCCGCAGCACCGATTCGACGGCGGTTTCCCAGCCCTGGTCGATCCTAACCTTCTGCCAGAAGCGCGGCAACGCGGACAGGCCGCGCCGTACCAGCCACTCCTGCAGCGGCGCGTTCTCGTCGGCGGCCGCCTGTACCTGCTTCAGGGTCTGGAGCTGGGCGGCGGCGGCGCTGTGTACGCGGACCGCCTCTTCCAGCGCGCGGGCGGCGGCTGCCCTAGCGGCCTCGGCGCCCGCGGTCTCCTCCTGCACCCGATCCAGCGCGGCCTGCGCCTCGGCCAGGGAGCGCTGTATAGCGCCGCTACGCGTCTGCACCGCGGCCATCGCGGCGGCATCGGGTTGCGACAGCGAGCGCAGTTCCGATTCCAGCCGCTCGCGTCTCTGAGCCAGAGACTGCAGGTTCTTCTCCAGGTGCGCTACCGCCAGCTGCTCGAGTTGCTGGGCGCTGTCGGTCTGCACCACCGCGGCGCGCGCCTGGGCGAGCTTCTCCTGCGCATCGCGGTAGGTCTGTTCCGACCCGGGCAGCAGCGCCAGTTCCGCCTCCTTGCGGGTCTGGGCCCGGGCCACGCCTTCCTTGGCGCGCCCGGCACGGGCGATCCACAGGTGCATCGCCTGCGTGAGTTGGGCGCGCTGATCGAGCCAGGATGCGAGCTGCACCCGGCGCTCGGTGTGCTGGCTCTCCAGGCGCTGGCGCGTCTCCTCGAGGTGGCGCAGTTCGGATTCGTGTTTCGCCACCTCCGCGTTCGCGGCGTAAACGCCGGCCTGCGCCGCATTGAGGCTGTCGCCCGCGGCATAATGCGATGCCCGCGCGGTCTCGACCCTGCTTTCGACCTCGCGCAGCCTGGCGGTCTCGGCTTCCAGCGCGACCTCGGCGCGGGAAATCTCCTGCAGCTGCCGGTCACGCTCGGCAGTGGCGTCCTTGCGCCGCAGGAACCAGAGCAACTGCTGCTTGAGCTGCACCTCGGCCTGAAGCGCCTTGTACTGCGAGGCGATCTTCGCCTGGCCTTCGAGCTTCTCGATTTGGGCGCCGAGCTCGCCGCGGATGTCGGTGACGCGCGCCAGGTTCTCGCGCGTGTCGAGCAGCCGCCGCTCGGTCTCCTTGCGCCGCTCCTTGTATCGGGAGACGCCCGCGGCCTCCTCCAGGAACACGCGCAGATCCTCCGGCTTGGCCTCGATGACGCGCGAGATCATGCCCTGCTCGATGATGGCATAGGCGCGCGGCCCGAGGCCGGTGCCGAGAAACATGTCGGTGATGTCGCGGCGCCGGACGTGAGTGCCGTTGATGTGGTACGCAGACTCGCCGTCGCGCTGCAGCACCCGCTTGACCGAGATTTCGGCGTACTGCGACCACTGCCCCGCTGCGCGCCCGAGGGAATTGTCGAAGATCAGCTCGACGCTGGCCCGCGCCATCGGCTTGCGGTTGCCCGAGCCGTTGAAAATCACGTCCTGCATCGAGTCGCCACGGAGGGCGGAGGCGCGAGTCTCCCCCAGCACCCAACGCACGGCGTCGATGACGTTCGACTTACCGCAGCCGTTCGGCCCCACGATGCCGACCAGCTTTCCGGGGACGTGGATGCTGGTGGGATCGACGAAGGACTTGAAGCCGGAGAGCTTGATCTGGGTGAGGCGCACGCAGTGTTTTCGCTTCCCAAGATGATACCATCTGCGCGCGCACATCCTCCCGATTTTCAGGGTACAACCGATGCCTTCCAGGCCCAGCAGGCGGCTGCAGACCTTCGCCAATCCGTCTCCCGAGCGCGACTACCGGATCGACATGGAGATTCCGGAGTTCACCTGCCTGTGCCCGATGAGCGGGCAGCCGGATTTTGCCGTGCTGTCACTCCAATACGTCCCGGACCGTCTGTGCGTCGAGTTGAAATCCCTCAAGCTCTATATCTGGTCGTATCGCGACCAGGGCGCCTTCCATGAAGCCGTCACCAATCGCATCCTTGCGGACCTGGTGGCGGCGACACGGCCGCGCTTCATGCGGCTGGGGGCGCGCTTCAACCTCCGCGGCGGCATCGTTACCACCATCACCGTGGAGCACCGCAAACGCGGCTGGAAGTCCCGGACTTGAATCCGAGCCTGAATCCGCGGCACGGCACGCTCCGGCCTTACCCGTTCGACAAGCCGCGCAGCCTGCTGACCGGTGGACATGTCCATCGGCCAGCCGCGGCACCCGACGCCCAAACTGCAGAAGGACCCCACGCCGCGTTCGCCCGCGAACTGCTGCGTGAATATAATGTGCGGGCATTACCCGGCAGCTACCTCGCGCGCGAGGCGTACGGGACCAATCCCGGCAGCGGCCATGTGTGCATCGCCCCCGTCGCCGGCCTCGAGGACTGCCTCGAGGGACTGCGGCGCATCAACCAATACACTTCAAGGCTTTGAGACCATGGAATCGGCCAGAAAGACCATCGAGCAAGCCTGGGAGGACCGCGCCGGCCTGGGGCCGTCGTCGGCGCCGAAGGCGCTGCGGGAGGCCGTCGCGGCCGTCATCGCCGGGCTGGACAGCGGCCGGCTGCGCGTGGCCGAAAAGAAAGACGGCGCCTGGATTACGCACCAGTGGCTGAAGAAGGCGGTGCTGCTGTCCTTCCGGCTGGAGGACAACCGCCTCATGCCGGGGGGATCGACCAACTACTTCGACAAGGTGCCCTCCAAGTTCGACGGCTTCGGCGCCGAGGAGTTCCGGCAGGGCGGGTACCGGGTGGTGCCGCCGGCGATGGTGCGGCGCGGCGCCTACATTGCGCGGAATGCGGTGCTGATGCCCTCCTACGTCAACATCGGAGCCTACGTCGACGAGGGCACCATGGTGGACACCTGGGCCACGGTCGGCTCCTGCGCCCAGATCGGCAGGAACGTGCACCTCTCGGGCGGCGTCGGCATCGGCGGCGTGCTGGAGCCGGTCCAGGCCGGCCCGGTGGTGATCGAGGACAACTGCTTCATCGGCGCCCGCTCCGAAGTGGTGGAAGGGGTTATCGTGGAGGAGAACAGCGTCCTCTCCATGGGCGTCTACATCGGCCAGAGCACCAAGATCTTCGACCGCGAGACCGGGACGGTCGGCTACGGCCGGGTCCCGGCCGGATCGGTGGTGGTCTCCGGCACCCTGCCCCCGGCCGGCGGCGGCTGCGCCCTGTATTGCGCGGTCATCGTCAAGAAGGTGGACGCCAAGACCCGCGCCAAGACCAGCCTGAACGAGCTCCTGCGAGGGGATTAAACCAGGTCATCTCTGAATTAGTCCCCTGCTTAGTTGTCCGAGGCAAAGCACCCTCATCGAACAAGAACAGGGCACGGGAATGAAGAACAACCAAATGATGCTTGCTGCAACGGGGTTCCAGGGGTTTGCGAAGACAACGCGACGGGAACGGTTCCTGGCCGATAGGGGCCGGGTGATGCCTTGGCGGGAGCAGCCACCGCGGGGCAGATCTCCTCGGAACCGACGTCGCTTCCCGGCGGCGGCAACAAGGCCAGGCATTCTTCAGCGACTTCAAGATCGACATGAACGCCTGAGCATGGCGTTGCCTGGCACCTGAACAGCGCGCTGCAACTGGCGCGGGACCTGATCTCGCGGCGCTCGGTCACCCCGGAGGACGGCGGCTGCCAGGCGCTGCTCGCGCAGCGGCTCGCGGCCGCAGGATTCGCGGCCGAGACCCTGAGCTGCGGCGAGGTCTCCAATCTCTGGCTGCGCCGGGGCAAGGCCGCGCCCCTGCTGTGCTTCGCCGGGCACACCGACGTCGTGCCCTGCGGGCCCCTGGCCGACTGGCTCAGCGACCCGTTCGCGCCCGTGATCAGGGACGGCCGGCTGTACGGCCGGGGCGCCGCCGATATGAAGTCCTCGATCGCCTGCTTCACGGTTGCCGTGGAGGCCTTTGTCGAGGAGCGCCCGCACCACGCCGGCTCGATCGCGTTCCTGCTCACATCGGACGAGGAAGGTCCGTCCGTGGACGGAACGGTGCGCGTGGTCGAACTGCTGCAGAAACGCGGCGAGCGGCTCGACTACTGCATCGTCGGCGAGCCCTCCTCCGTGAAGACCGCCGGGGACATGGTGCGCGTGGGACGCCGCGGATCGCTGCATGCAGTCCTTACCGTCCGCGGCGTGCAGGGCCACGTGGCCTACCCGGAACAGGTCAGGAACCCGATCCACCTCGTGGCACCCGCGCTGGCGGAGCTGGCGGCGACCAGCTGGGACCAGGGCAACGAATTCTTCCCGCCCACCAGCTTCCAGGTCTCCAACTTCAATGCCGGCACCGGCGCTGACAACGTGGTTCCCGGCAGCGCCAGCCTGCTGTGCAATTTCCGCTATTCCACCGCCAGCACCGAGCAGTCGCTGCGCGAGCGCTTCGAGGCCGTGCTGAACAAGCACGGCCTGCAGTACGAGGTGGCGTGGAAACTGAGCGGCAAGCCTTTCCTGAGCAGGCAGGGCAGGCTGACGGAGGCGGTGCTGCGGTCCGTCCGGGCGCATGCCGGAGTCGAGCCCCAGCTGTCCACTGGCGGCGGCACCTCGGACGGACGCTTCATCATCGACATCTGCCCGGAAATCGTCGAACTCGGGCCAGTGAACGCCAGCATCCACAAGCTGAACGAGAACATCGAACTGGGCGCGTTCGAGGTCCTGAGCCGCATCTACCTCGGCATCCTGCGCCAGCTGCTGCCGTGAAGACGGCGGCGCTGCTGCGCGAGATCTCGCGGCGCTTCGCCAAGGCGAAGCTCCGCTACGGCCACGGCACGCACAATGCGCGCGAAGAGGCGGCCTGGCTGATCTCCTCCCAGCTGGGCTACCTGCTGGAGGAGGAGATTGCGCCCAGGACCCGGAAGCGCATCGAGGCGCTCGCCGCGCGCCGCGTCCGCGAGCGGATTCCCCTCGCCTATGTCCTCAAGCAAGCCTGGCTGGGCGAGCACGCGTTCTACGTCGACCGGCGCGCCATCGTGCCACGCTCGTTCATCGCCGAGATGCTGCGCGAGCGCTTCTCGCCGTGGCTGCGGCGCCGGCCGCGGCGTGCGCTGGACCTGTGCACCGGCTCGGGCTGCCTCGCCATCTTGCTCGCCAACGCGTTCCCGGCGGCAAAGGTGGACGCGGCGGATCTTGCCGCCGGCGCGCTGGCGGTGGCGAGGAAGAACGTGGCGCGCTACAAGTTGGAAAAGCGCGTCCACCTCACGAGGTCCGACCTGTTCGGCGCGCTGCAGGGACGCAGGTACGACCTGATCGTGAGCAATCCGCCCTACGTCACCTCGCGCGCCATGGAAAAGCTGCCGCCGGAGTACCGGCACGAACCGGCGCTCGCGCTGGCGGCCGGCAGCGACGGGCTGCGGACCGTGCGGCGGATCCTCGCCGAGGCGGGGCGGCATCTGAACCGGCACGGCCTGCTGGTGTGCGAGATCGGCGGCAACCGCAGGGTTCTGGAACGCGCCTACCCGCAGCTGGAGTTTGCCTGGCCGCAGACCAGCGATCCGGGAACGGTATTCATCCTCGAGCGGGAGCAGTTGCCGGGGTGAAGGAGACGGGGTGGCCGATGGGACTCGAACCCACAACAACTGGAATCACAATCCAGGACTCTACCGTTGAGCTACGGCCACCATTGCACTGCTCAGGACATCATCTTAGCGCCCGCTGCTGGCCTGCCCGGCGGGACTCGAACCCACAACCCCCAGCTTAGAAGGCTGGTGCTCTATCCGGTTGAGCTACGGGCAGATCCGTTCGCCGTCCGGGTGCGACCTGGTCGGGGTGGAGAGATTTGAACTCCCGACATCCTGCTCCCAAAGCAGGCGCGCTACCAGGCTGCGCTACACCCCGGAAATTGGGGCGCAATGATACTCCTTTTTCGGCTTGCCGCAGGGGGGGTTTTCTGCTACAAAGCCTGCTTGTTTTTTGCCCGGATCCGAAATGCCGCCAGAGCTCAGCAAAAAAGCCTTCGCCTCCTATGCCCCGAAGAAGGGCGAGGAATACATGAACGCGAAGCAGCGCGGGCATTTCCGCAAGATCCTGGAAAGCCTCAAGGCCGAGTTGTCCGAGGAGATCGACCGCACGGTGCACACCATGCAGGACGAGGCCACCGTGTTCGCCGACCCGAACGACCGCGCCAGCCAGGAGTCCGACATGGCCCTGGAGCTGCGCAACCGCGACCGCGAACGCAAGCTGATCAAGAAGATCGACGAGACCATCGCCCGCATCGACGCCAACGAGTACGGCTGGTGCGACAGCTGCGGCGTGGAGATCGGGCTCAAGCGACTGGAAGCACGGCCGACGGCGACCAAGTGCATAGACTGCAAAACGCTTGACGAGATGCGCGAGCGGCAGGTCGCCAAGTAGCCATCTGCCCCGAGACAAAGGCGCCTTGCGGCGCCCTTCTCCCGCTGCAATGCCCCGGCCACACTAGCCCTGCTTGGCCGCCTCCGCCTGCGAGCCGATCGCCTTCATCGACAGGCGCACGCGGCCCTTGTCGTCGGCCTCCAGCACCTTGACCTTCACGATCTGGCCTTCCTTGAGGTGGTCGGACACGGCGTTGACGCGCTCGGTGCTGATCTGCGAGATGTGCAGCAGGCCGTCGCGGCCCGGCAGCAGCTGGACGATGGCGCCGAAATCGAGCAGGCGCAGCACCGGGCCTTCGTAGATCTTGCCGACCTCGACATCGGCGGTGATGTCCTGAATCCGCTTCCTCGCCGCCTCGCCGCCCTCGGAGGAGACGCAGGCGATGGCGATCGTACCGTCGTCTTCGATCTCGATGGTGGTGCCGGTCTCCTCCTGAATGCCACGGATGACGACCCCGCCCTTGCCGATGACGTCACGGATCTTTTCCGGGTTGATCTTGATCTTGATGATGCGCGGCGCGAAGCTGGACAGCTCGGCGCGCGACCCTTCCATCGCGTTCTTCATCTGCCGCAGGATGTGCAGCCGCGCCTCGCGCGCCTGGTCGAGCGCCACTTTCATGATGCCCTTGTTGATGGATTCGATCTTCAGGTCCATCTGCAACGCGGTGAGGCCGTTCTCGGTGCCCGCGACCTTGAAGTCCATGTCGCCGAGGTGGTCCTCGTCGCCGAGGATGTCGGTCAGCACCGCGAAGCGGTTGCCTTCCTTGATCAGGCCCATGGCGATGCCGGCGACGTGGTCCTTGATCGGCACGCCCGCGTCCATCAGCGCCAGGCTGCCGCCGCAAACCGATGCCATCGACGAGGAGCCGTTGGACTCGGTGATCTCGGACACCACGCGCAGCGAATAGCCGAACTCCGTCTGACTGGGCAGCAGGCCCACCAGCGCGCGCTTGGCGAGACGCCCATGGCCGATCTCGCGCCGCTTGGTGAATCCATAGCGCCCGGTCTCGCCGGTGGCGTAGGGGGGCATGTTGTAGTGCATCATGAAGCGCTCGCGGTACTCGCCCGCCAGCGCGTCGATGATCTGCTCGTCGCGCCCGGTGCCCAGGGTCACGGTGACCAAGGCCTGCGTCTCGCCGCGCGTGAACAGCGCCGAGCCGTGGGTGCGTGGCAACACCCCGGTGCGAATGCTGATCGGGCGCACGGTGCGCGTGTCGCGGCCGTCGATGCGCGGCTCGCCATCCAAGATCTGGCTGCGCACGATGCTCGATTCCAGGTTGAAGCAGATGTCCTTCACCGCCTGGGCAGTCGGGCCGCCTTCCTTGCCGGCGCCGAGCGCCTCGAACACCTTCTTCCGGATGCCGTCGATCGCCTCCGAGCGCGCCTTCTTCTGCTTCAGGCGGAAGGCCTCGCGCAGCTCGACCTCGGCCATGTCCTTGATGCGCGCGATCAGCGCCTCGTCCTTGGCCGGCGCCTGCCAGACCCAGGCCGGCTTGGCGGCTTCCTCGGCTAATGAGTCGATGGCCTGGATCGCGGCCTGCATCTGCTGGTGGCCGAAGACCACCGCGCCGAGCATCACATCCTCGGGCAGTTCCAGCGCCTCGGACTCCACCATCATCACGCCAGCCTCGGTGCCCGCGACCACCAGGTTGAGCTTAGATTCCTTGATCTGGGCGGCGGTCGGGTTGAGCACGTACTGGCCGTCTAGGTAGCCGACGCGCGCGGCGCCGATCGGGCCGTTGAACGGCACGCCGGACAGGGTCAGGGCCGCCGAGACCGCGATCATCGCCGGGATGTCGGCGTCCACCTCCGGGTTGAGCGACAGCACCTGCGCCACCACCTGGACTTCGTTGTAGAAGCCATCCGGGAACAGCGGCCGGATCGGGCGGTCGATGAGGCGCGAGGTCAGCGTCTCCTTCTCGGTCGGCCGGCCTTCGCGCTTGAAGAAGCCGCCCGGGATCTTGCCCGCGGCATAGGCCTTCTCGGCGTAGTCGACCGTAAGGGGGAAGAAATCCTGTCCCGGCTTGGCATTCTTGGCGGCGGTGACCGCCGCGAGCACCACGGTGTCCTCCATGGTGATCAGGACGGCGCCATGCGCCTGGCGGGCGATTTCGCCGGTCTCCAGCGTGACCTGGTGCTGGCCGTAGGTGAATGTTTTCTTGATCGGGCTCAAGGGCGTTCCTTTGTGTGCGGGCGGAAACGACAAGCGCTCATCGGCCGATGAGCGCTCTCGCTAAGGCATTCTGGAAATGGAGGGTTTACTTGCGCAGGCCAAGGCGCTCGATCACCGAGCGGTACTTGTCCGCGTCCTTGCGCTTCAGGTAGTCCAGCAGCTTGCGACGCTGGCTGACGAGCTTGAGCAGGCCGCGGCGCGAATGGAAATCCTTCACGTGGGTCTTGAAATGCTCGGCGAGGCCGTTGATGCGCTCGGTCAGGAGGGCAATCTGGACTTCGGGCGATCCGGTGTCATTCCCGGCGCGCTGGTACTGCTTGACCACTTGCGCCTTCTGCGCAACCTGCAAACTCATCTTCGTTTCTCTGGGCTCGTTTGGTGAGGCGCGCATTTTAGCCGAGAACGCCCCGGATTAACAAGTTTTTCTTGCTTTTTCAGCCGGTTGCGCCCTGCCGGGCGCGCTGCGACAACAGCCTGAGCGGGCGCAGCCTTCGGTCCAGGCCGACTTCGCCGACGCCTAGCAGCGCGCCGTCGTGCCCCAGCACTCTGCAGGCCTGGGCCGGTTCCATGGCTGCCGGCACGGCCTGCCCCTGGGTGAAGCGCAGCGCCTCCTCCGCGCCCAAGCTGGCCACGGGCAGCATCGCCAGCATGCTGTCCGCGGGCCGCAAACAGGCCTGCCGGTCCGCCTCGTCCATGGCCCGGAACCGCTCCAGGCTCACCGCCTCGGCGATCGTGAAGGCCCCCGACCCCGACCTGCGCAGCGCCTCCAGGTGGGCGCCCGTGCCAAGGACTGCGCCCAGGTCTGCCGCGAGCTGCCGGATGTACGTTCCCTTGCTGCAGCGCACGCACAGGCGCAGCAGGTCCTCGTTTCGCTCCAGCAGCGCAAGCTGGTGGATCGTCACCTGGCGCGCTTCGCGTTCAACCGACTTGCCGGCGCGGGCAAGTTCGTACAAGGGCCTGCCCTCGCGCTTGAGCGCCGAGTACATCGGCGGCACTTGCGTGATCTCGCCCCGGAAGCGCGCCAGTGCTGCGGCAACCTGCGCATCGTCGAGTGCAACCACCCGCCGCTCCAGCACTTCGCCCTCGGCGTCCCCGGTGGCGGTCCGCACGCCGAGCCGCACCGAAGCGAGGTAGCTCTTGTCGGAATCCAGGCCGAAGCGGGCGAATCTCGTCGCTTCGCCGAAGAGCAGTGGCAGCAGGCCCGAGGCGAGCGGATCCAGGGTGCCGGCATGGCCGGCCTTCGCCGCCGCCAGCAGCCGCCTGGCCTCCTGCAGGGCAGCGTTGGAGGAGATCCCCACGGGCTTGTCCAGCAGGAGGATGCCGTCGACCACGCAGCACTTCATGCAGCTGTCAGCCCTTGCGTGGGACGACGCTGTCGATCAGGCGCGAGAGGCGGTCGCCCCGCGCCACCGACTCGTCATAGGCGAAGCGCAAGGTCGGGGCGGAATAGATCTTGAGGCGCTGCGCCAGCTGCGATCGCAGCAAGCCAGAGGCGCGCGCAAGGGCCTCGCTGGCGCCGGCGGCTCGCGTCTCCTCGAGGCAGGTGAAATGGACCACGGCACGGCTGCAATCGGGTGACATGTCGACCGCGGTGAGCGTCACCATGCCCAGGCGCGGATCGCGCAACTCCCGGGCGAGGATCACCGAGAGCTCGCGCTGCACCTGGTCGGCGACCTTGCGCGCCCTGCCCGAGCGCCACGCCATGGCGGTCCTAGAGGGACCGCGCGACTTCGAGGACTTCGAACACCTCGAGCTGGTCGCCGGCCTTCAAGTCCTGGTGGTTCTTCAGCGACAGGCCGCACTCGAAGCCTGACTTGACCTCGCGCACGTCGTCCTTGAAGCGCTTGAGGGCGTCGATGTCGCCGGTATGGATCACCACGCTGTCGCGCAGCACCCGCACCTGGGCGCCGCGCTTGACCAGGCCGTCGGTGACGTAGCAGCCGGCCACGGTTCCCACCTTGGAGATGCGGAACACCTGGCGCACCTCGAGCGTGCCGAGGACGCTTTCCCTGCGCTCCGGGGCCAGCATTCCGGTCAGGGCGGCCTTCACTTCCTCGACCGCTTCGTAGATCACGTTGTAGTAGCGCACGTCGACGCCGGAGGACTCGATGAGCTTCCTCGCGGTGGCGTCGGCCCGGGTGTTGAAGCCGACGATCACGGCGCGCGAGGCCATCGCCAGGTTGACGTCGGATTCGGTGATACCGCCGACGCCGGCGTGGACCACGCTCACCTGCACCTCCTCGGTCGACAGGCGCGTCAGCGCGTGCGCCAGCGCCTCCTGCGAACCCTGCACGTCGGCCTTGATCAGCAGCGCGAGGGACTTCTTGCCCTCCTCGCCCATGGTCGCCATCATGTTCTCGAGCTTGGTGGCTTGCTGCTTGGCGAGCTTGACGTCGCGGTACTTGCCGGCGCGGAATATCGCCACCTCGCGCGCCTTGCGCTCGTCAGCCAGCGCCACCACCTCCTCGCCCGCGCGCGGCACCTCCGACAGGCCCTGCACCTCGACCGGGATCGACGGCCCGGCACTCTGCACCGGCCTGCCGTTCTCATCCAGCATGGCGCGCACCCGGCCGTAGACCGCGCCAGCGACGATGACATCGCCGCGCTTGAGCGTGCCGGACTGCACCAGCAGCGTCGCCACCGGGCCGCGGCCCTTGTCCAGTCGCGCCTCGATGACCGCGCCCTTCGCCGGCGCGTCGACCTGCGCCTTGAGCTCCTTCACCTCCGCCTGCAGCAGGATCTGTTCAAGCAGCTCGTCCACGCCCTGGCCCGTCTTGGCGGACACCGGCACCACCGGCGACTCGCCGCCGAGATCCTCCGGCACCACGCCATTGGCCAGCAGGTCCTGGCGCACCTTCTCGGGGTTGGCCTCGTGCTTGTCGATCTTATTGATCGCCACCACCAGCGGCACCCCGGCCGCCTTGGCGTGCGCAATGGCCTCGATGGTCTGCGGCATGGCGCCGTCGTCCGCCGCGACCACCAGCACCACGATGTCGGTGACCTTGGCGCCGCGCGCCCGCATCGCCGTGAAGGCCTCGTGGCCGGGGGTATCGAGGAAGGTGATAACGCCGCGCGGGGTCTCAACGTGGTAGGCGCCGATGTGCTGCGTGATGCCGCCCGCCTCCCCCGAGGCGACCTTGGTGCGGCGGATGTAATCGAGCAGCGAGGTCTTGCCATGGTCGACGTGGCCCATGACGGTCACCACCGGCGGACGCGGCAGGAGCGCCGCGGCGCTCTGCTCGCTGGTGTGCACCAGGTCGGCTTCCGGATCATCCAGTCTCGCCGCCTTGGCGGTGTGGCCCATCTCCTGCACCACGATCATCGCGGTTTCCTGGTCCAGGGCCTGGTTGATGCTGACCATGGAGCCCAGTTGCATCAGGACCTTGATCACCTCGGCGGCCTTCACCGCCATGCGGTGCGCGAGCTCGCCCACAGTGATGGTCTCCGGCACCGCGATCTCGCGCACCACCGGCTCCGAGGGCTGCGCCAACGCCGGCTCCCCGGAGACCTGCACCGAACCGCCGCGGCCGTGGCGCGAGCCGCCGCGACCGTGCCAGCCGGCGACGCCGCCGCCCATGTCGCCACGGGTCTTCATCGCCCGGCGTCGCACGCCGTCGTCCCGCAGCACGGTGGTCTTGACCTTCTTCGCCTTCCTGTCGGCCGGCTTCGCCTCGCCCGTCTTGGGCGCGTGCAGCGTGCCCTCCTTTGCCGGCGCAGGCCCAGGCGCCGGCACCTGAGCCGCCGGCGCCTGGGCCTGCGCCGCCCGCTGCGCCTCGCGCTGCAGGGTTTCGCGCTTCTCGCGTTCCTGCTTCTCGCGCAGCTCGGCGGCCTGGATGTCCGATAGCGCCTGGTGGCGCTTCTGTTCCTGCTCGCGCAGGGCCAGTTCGCGCGGGTCGAGCGTGGGCGCACGGGGCGCCGCGGCTGCGGGCGCCGGCGCGGGTTCCGGTGCAGGTTCCGGCGCGGCAGCGAGCGGCGATGGCGGTGGTTCCGCGGCGGCCTTGGCCAGCTCGTTCGGGTCGCGCTTGACGAACACGCGCTTCTTGCGCACCTCGACCTGGATGGTGCGCGCCTTGCCGGAGGCGTCCGATTTCTTGATCTCGCTGGTCTGCTTGCGCGTCAGCGTGATCTTGTTCTTGGCCTCCGCGGAGCCGTGCGCCTTGCGCAGGTACTCCAGCAGCCGCGACTTGTCCTGCTCGGTGAGCGAATCCTCGGGCACGCGCTTTTGCACGCCGGCGGCGCGGAGCTGCTCGAGCAGCAACGAAGGCGGGACTTTCAGTTCGCTGGCGAACTGCGCGACGCTGGTCTGGACCACGTTACGCGGCCTCCTTGGTTTGCGGCGCCAGCGGAGCCTCGGCGGCGAACCAGTGCGCGCGCGCCGCCATGATCAGCTTCTTGGCGCGCTCCTCGTCCAGGCCGGTCAGCTCGGCGAGCTCGTCCACCGCGAGGTCGGCGAGGTCGTCGCGGGCCTTGATCCCGCCCTTGGCGAGCTTGGCCGCGAGCTGCGAGTCCATGCCCTCCAGCCTGAGCAGTTCCGGATCCACGCCATCGAGACTTTCCTCGCTTGCGATCGCCTGCACCAGCAGCGCGTTGCGGGCCCGGCTGCGCAGCTCGTTCACGATGTTCTGGTCAAAGGCGTCGATTTCCATCATTTCGTTGATCGGCACGTAGGCGACTTCCTCCAGCGTGGCGAAACCCTCTTCGATCAGGATCGCCGCCACCTCCTCGTCCACGTCCAGCTTCTCCATGAACAGGTTCTTGAGCCGCGCGCCCTCCTCCTGCTGCTTCTTGGAGGATTCCTCCTCGGTCATCAGGTTGATGGTCCAGCCGGTGAGTTCAGAGGCGAGGTGCACGTTCTGCCCGCCGCGGCCGATGGCGATGGCGAGGTTCTCCTGGTCCACCACCACGTCCATGGCGTGCTTTTCCTCGTCCACCAGGATCGAGCTCACTTCGGCGGGCGCCAGCGCGCCGATCACGAACTGCGCAGGGTCGGCCGACCAGAGCACGATGTCGACGCGCTCGCCGGCAAGTTCCTGCGTCACCGCCTGCACGCGCGAACCGCGCATGCCGACGCAAGTACCGATCGGGTCGATGCGGCGGTCGCTGGTGAACACCGCGATCTTGGCGCGGATGCCGGGGTCGCGGGCGGCGGACTTGATCTCCAGCAGCCTTTCCTCGATCTCCGGCACCTCCAGCTCGAACAGCTTCATGATGAACTGCGGCGCGGTGCGCGAAAGGATCAGCTGGGGTCCGCGCACGCCGCGCTCGATCTTCATCACCCAGGCCCGCACCCGGTCGCCGACGCGCAGGTTCTCCTTCGGGATCATCTGCTCGCGAGGCAGCAGCGCCTCGAGGCGCCCGGACTCGACGATGGCGCTGCCACGCTCCATGCGCTTGACCGTCCCGGTGACCAGCTCGTCGCCGCGCGACAGGAAGTCGTTCAGGATCTGCTCGCGCTCGGCATCCCGGATCCGCTGCAGGATCACCTGCTTGGCGGTCTGCGCGCCGATGCGGCCGAACGGCACGTTCTGGATCGGCTCCTCGATGACATCATCGAGCTTGGCGTCGGGCTTGCGATCCTGCGCCTCCTCGACCGACAGCATCTGGGCGTTGATCCAGTCCGGCGCGTCGTCGGGCAGTACCCGCCAGCGGCGGAACGCCTGGTAGTCGCCGGTGTCGCGGTCGATCGCGACGCGCACGTCGACGTCCTCGGCGAAGCGCTTCTTGGTCGCGGAGGCGAGCGCGAGCTCCAGCGCCCCGAACACGACGTCGCGGTTCACGTTCTTCTCGCGCGCCAGCGCGTCCACCAGCTGCAAAATTTCCCGGCTCATTTACCGCCTCTTGTGCAGGTTGCGTTGCGGCAGGTCCGGCGCCAGCCGGGCCCGCTGTATTGCATCCAGTTCCAGCGCCATCTGGCGGCCGTCGACCTCCAGCACGGCCAGCCCGTCTTTCGCGCCCCGCAGGATCCCGGAGAAGCGCTTGCGCCCATCGGCATCCGGCACCCTCAGCCGCACATCCGCCTTGTGCCCCGCGAAACGCGCGAAGTCCTGCGCCTTGCGCAGCGGGCGATCCAGCCCGGGGGAGGACACCTCCAGCCTGTCGTATTCCACGCCCTCGACCGCAAACAGGTGCATCAGGTGGCGGCTGACGCTCGCGCAGTCCTCGACGTTGATTCCACCCCCGCCTTGCGGCCGGTCGATGAATATCCGCAGCAACTGCCCGTGGTTGGACAGCTGCATCTCGACCAGCTCGAAACCCAGCCCCGCCAGGGTCGGCTCTACGATGTCCGCCAAAGCCGCCATCCGCGCCTGCCTTTAGCCTGCTCTGCCCGCTGCTGAAACAAAAAATGGGCCGAAGCCCATTACCTTGAAACATTTGAAGTTTAACAGGTTTTCGCTAGCCGGACAATGCGCCAGGGCTAGCGCCGCGCAACCTTCAGGAACGAGGCCACCAGGGCGGGGCTGGCCTCGACCCAGCGCCCGGGGGTCAGGTCCGAGGGCAGCGCCGCAGGGCCGAAGCGCCGGCGGACCAGCCGGCTCACCGGGTGGCCGAGGGACTCGAACATGCGCCGCACCTCGCGGCTGCGGCCTTCGCGGATCACCACCTGGTACCAGCGATTGAGGCCCCCGTCGGTGGCGCGCGGCAGCGGGGCGATCCGGGCAAAGCGCGCCGGACCGTCCGCCAGCGTCACGCCCTCGCACAAGCGCTTCTGCTCCTGGAGGGTCAACTCGCCCTTCACGCGCGCATGGTATTCGCGATCCACGCCGTGCCTGGGGTGCATGAACCGGTTGGCCAGCTCGCCGGAGTCGGTGAACAGCAGCAGGCCGGCGCTGTTCAGGTCGAGGCGCCCGATGGACACCCAGCGCCCGTGGGCGAGCGGCGGCAGGCGCGCGAATACCGTGGCCCTGCCCTCAGGATCGGAGCGGGTCACCAGTTCGCCGACCGGCTTGTGATAGAGCAGCAGGCGCGGCGCGACCGCGGGCACCGCGGCGGCGACCGGCTTTCCGTCGACCGCGATCACTGCGCCGGGCAGCGCGCGGTCGCCCAGTTTCGCGACCTTGCCATCCACGCTGACCCGCCCGTCGCTGATCCAGACTTCGATCGCACGGCGCGAGCCCAGGCCCGCGGCGGCCAGCAGCTTCTGCAGCCGCTCCCCCCCGGGTCTAATCGGCGGCAGGTTGGGCAGGAGCGGACTGGGTCGTGACCGGCGCGGGGGCCGGGGTCGGGTCCAGCTCAAGGGTGCGCGCGACCTCCTCGAGCGGCGGCAGCTCCTGCAGCGACACCAGGCCGAGGTCGTTGAGGAAGGACTGCGTCGTGGCGTAGAGCGCCGGGCGCCCCGGCGTGTCGCGGTGGCCGACGACGTCGATCCAGCCGCGGCTCTCCAGCGTCTGCATGATCTGGGCCGAAACCGCGACGCCGCGGATGTCCTCGATGTCGCCGCGGGAAACCGGCTGGCGGTAGGCGATGATCGCCAGCGTTTCCATCACCGCGCGCGAGTAGCGCGGCGGCTTCTCGGGATTGAGCCGTTCCAGAAACGACTGGAACTCGGGCCGGGTCTGGAATCGCCAGCCGCCGGCCAGGTTCACCAGCTCGACCGCGCGACCGGACCATTGCTCGCGCAGTTCGCCCAGCAGGCGGCGCAGGGTGTCCGGGCCGATCTGGTCCTCGAACAGGCGCTTCAGCTCCGCGAGGGACACCGGTTCCTGCGAGGCGAGCAGCGCGGCCTCGATGACGCGTTTGGCTTCAGCCGGGCTGAGCATGGGCGATTCTGGCGTAGATCGGGGCGAAACTGCCCGACTGGGTGATTTCGATCAGGGTCTCGCGCGCCAGCTCCAGCAGCGCGAGCAGCGTGACCACGAGCACGGCGACGCCGCGGGCGGGGTCGAACATCTCGCCGAACTCGAGCACGCGGTGCTCCTTCAGCTGGCGCAGGATGCGGCTCATGTGCTCGCGCACCGACAGCTGCTCGCGCGACACCTTGTGGTGGGCGCTCAGCCGCGCGCGGTGCAGCAGCGAGCGCCAGGCCTCGGCAAGATCGCGGGGGTGCACCTCGGGCAGCTTCGCGGCCGTGGTGCGCTCGACGTACACCGCCACCGCGAGCAGGTCGCGGCCCAGTTGCGGCAGCTCGTCCAGCTTCTGCGCGGCCAGCTTCATGCGCTCGTACTCCAGCAGGCGGCGCACCAGCTCGGCGCGCGGGTCCTGCTCCTCGGCCGCGACCACCGCCGGCTGCGGCAGCAGCATGCGCGACTTGATCTCGATCAGCATCGCCGCCATGACCAGGTATTCGGCCGCAAGCTCGAGGTTCTTGGCCCGCATCAGGTCGACGTACTCCAGGTACTGGCGCGTCAGCGGCGCCATCGGGATGTCGAGGATGTTCAGGTTCTGCTTGCGAATCAGGTACAGCAGCAGGTCGAGCGGCCCCTGGAAAGCCTGCAGCATGATCTCGAGCGCATCCGGCGGAATGTAGAGGTCGGTCGGCATCTCGGCGAGCGGCTCACCGTAGATGCGCACCACGTTGGTGGCGAGGACCGCCGGCTGCGCAGGGCCGGCCGCGACGGGGTCAGTCATAGCCCAGCCCCATCGCCTCGCGCACCTCGCGCATGGTCTCGGTGGCGAGCTGGCGCGCCTTGTCGCAACCATCGGCAAGCAGGTTCTTCACCAGCGTCGGGTCATCGAGGTAGGGCTGGGCGCGCTCGCGCATCGGCGCCAGTTCCGCCAGCATGGCCTCGATCAGCGGCTGCTTGCACTCCAGGCAGCCGATGCCGGCCGTGGTGCAGCCCTTCAGCACCCACTGCCGACGCTCCTCGTCAGAATACACTTGGTGCAGCGCCCACACCGGACACTTCATCGGGTTGCCGGGATCGGCGCGCTTCACGCGCGCCGGATCCGTGGGCATGGTGCGGATCTTCTTCGTCACCGCTTCCGGTGCCTCGCGCAGACCGATGGCGTTACTGTAGGACTTGGACATCTTCTGCCCGTCAAGGCCGGGCATCTTCGAGGCCTCGGTCAACACCGCCTCGGGCTCGACCAGGATGCGTCGGCCGCTGCCCTCCAGCCAGCCGTAGAGGCGCTCCCGGTCGCCACGCGGCTGGCTCTGCTGCTCCTCGAGCAGGGCCCGCGCCCGGTTGAGCGCGTCGGCGTCTCCGCTCTCGAGGAATCTGGTGCGCAACTCGTTGAACAGGCGCGCCTTCTTCGAGCCCAGCTTCTTCACCGCGGCCTTCGCCTTGTCCTCGAACCCCGCCTCCCGGCCATAGAGGTGGTTGAAACGGCGCGCGACCTCTCGGCTGAACTCGACGTGCGGCACCTGATCCTCGCCCACCGGGACGTACTGGGCGCGGTAGATGAGAATGTCGGCCGCCTGCAGCAGCGGGTAGCCCAGGAAGCCGTAGGTGGTGAGGTCCTTGTCGGCCAGCTTTTGCTGCTGGTCCTTGTAGGTCGGCACGCGCTCCAGCCAGCCAAGCGGCGCCATCATGGACAGCAGCAGGTGCAGCTCGGCGTGCTCGGGGACCAGCGACTGCACGAACAGCGTCGCCTGGTTGGGATCGACGCCGGCGGCGAGCCAGTCCACCACCATGTCGTGCGCGCTGCGGGTGATGTCGCCCGGGCGCTCGTAATCCGTGGTCAGCGCGTGCCAGTCGGCGACGAAATACAGGCATGAATACTCGGCCTGGAGCTTGACCCAGTTCTTGAGCACGCCATGGTAGTGGCCCAGGTGCAGCGCGCCCGTGGGGCGCATTCCGGAGAGGACTCGGGTTTCGAACATCTCAGCTGCTCGCTATGGCTCGAAGCAGCTCGAACGCAAGCTGGTTGAGCGGCTGGAACAGGCCGGCGATGAAGCGGCCGTTGTTGACCGTGGAGTCGTAGATGCCGAATACCGCGAACGCCATGAAGAAGTAGGAACCGAGCGCCTCCGTGCGGCCGAACACCGTCGCCATCGGCGCCGGCAGGATCCCGACCAGGATGCGACCGCCGTCCAGCGGCAGAATCGGCAGCAGGTTGAACGCCATGATCACCAGGTTGACGACGACGCCGGCCATCGCCAGCCGCAGCAGGAATTCGGCCGCCGGCCCGGCGGGCAGTTCGACCCCGGCACGCAGCACGGCGGCCCAGACCAGCAGCATGGCCAGGTTTGCGACCGGCCCCGCGGCAGCCACCAGCGCCATATGCAGCCTGGGTTTCCTCAACGCCGAGTAGTTGACCGGAACCGGCTTGGCCCAGCCGAACGCGAACTTGCCCCCCGTCGCGAGCAGCAGCAGCGCCGGAACGATCATGGTGCCCATCAGCTCGACGTGGCGCACCGGATCGAGGCTGATTCGCCCCTGTGCAAAGGCGGTCATGTCGCCGAAGTGGCGCGCGACGTAGCCGTGCGCCGCCTCGTGCAGCGTGATCGCGAACAGGACCGGGAGCGCGTAGATGGCGACGGTTTGAGCAAGTTGGCTGACGTCCATCTAGGCGGCGAATTTTATCAGACGCTCGGCCCCCTTACCTTGCCGGACCACCACCGGCCTGGCGCAGCAGGGGCTTCTGCGGATGGGTCGGATGGCTTGGGAAGTACTGCGCCATTCAGGGCCCGCTACAGAAATCCTCGATCAGCCGCGCCACCTGCTCGGGCTGGTCGTGATGCAGCATGTGCCCGGCGCCGGCGACGGTGTGGAACCTCAGCCTGGCGAAGGCGGCGCGGCGCTCGGCCAGTTCCTCCGGCGAGAGCCTCATGCGCATGCGCGTCTCCGACTCGGCAGCTTCGACCCAGAGCACCGGCGCAGAGACACGCGACCAGCAGGCGCGCGCCTCCTCCAGCCGGGACAGCGTGGCGTTGAGCAGCTTGTGCGCCGGATCGCTGCGCAGGACCACGCCCCCGCCTTCGACCTCGCGCCCCCAGTGCCGCGCCAGGAATTGCGCCCGCTCGCGCGTCAGGCGGCGGTTATTGCCCTGCAGCCGGTCCGCGAGCTCATCGTAGCTCGCATAGGGCCGCCAGCCGGGCGCCGCCCGGAGTTCCTCCAGCCAGCGCTCATAGCGCTTGGGCGCCTGCTCGGGCCGCGTCGCCGGCATGCCGAAGCCCTCCAGGTTCACGAACCGCGCGACCCGCCCCGGGCGGATGCCCGCATAGAGGCCGCCGACGTTGCCGCCGAGGCTGTGGCCGACGAGGTTCACCGGCGCCGCGGGCTGGATCCGGTCCAGGATCGCGTCCAGGTCGCCGATGTAGTCCGGGAACCAGTAGCAGTCGGCCCCGCTCCACTGGCTCAGGCCGTAGCCGCGCCAGTCCGGGGCGTACACGTCCCAGTCCGGTTGCAGCGCGTCCACCAGGAACTGGAACGAAGCCGAGACGTCCATCCAGCCGTGCAGCAGGAACAGGCGGCGCGACGGCTCGCCCTGCCAGTGGCGCAGGTGATAGCGCAGGCCGCGGATGTCGAGAAAGGTCGATTCGCTGTGCCGCATGGCGGGCGCTATGATACCGGCCAGCCATGCCCATCTACTCGCTCGGGGAACGCCGCGTCGAATTCCGCGGCGACCATCACTACATCGCCCCCGATGCCACCCTCGCCGGCTCCATCGTGCTGGAGGACGAGGTCAGCGTCTGGTTCGGGGTCATGATCCGGGCCGACAACGACCACATCCACATCGGCGCGCAAACCAACATCCAGGACGGCTCGGTGCTGCACGTCGACCCGGGCTTCCCGATGAGGCTCGGTCGCGGCGTCACCATCGGCCACAAGGTGATGCTGCACGGCTGCAGCGTCGGCGACGGCGCGCTGGTGGGCATCAACAGCGTGGTGATGAACGGCGCCAGAATCGGCGCCGGCAGCCTGATCGGCGCCAACTCCCTCATCGCCGAGGGCAAGGAAATCCCGCCCGGGGTGCTGGTGATGGGCTCGCCGGGCAAGGTGGTGCGCGAGTTGAGCGCACAGGAGAAGGAGCGCCTGCCGCTGATCGCGGCAGGCTATGTGGCGCGCTCGCGCCAGTTCCGGGCGGAACTGAGGCAGCAGCTGCTGCCGCCCTCGGCGCGCTGAGCTATTTGGGCGCCATCCGGATGGCGCCATCCAGGCGGATGGTCTCGCCGTTCAGCATCTCGTTCTCGACGATCTGGCGCGCCAGCTGCGCGTACTCGGGCGCGCGCCCGAGACGCGGCGGGAACGGGACCATTCTGCCCAGGGACTCGCGCACTTCCTGCGGCATGCCCATCAGCATCGGGGTCTCGAAGATGCCCGGGGCGATGGTGCAGACGCGGATGCCGTTACGCGACAGGTCGCGCGCGATCGGCAGGGTCATGCCGACGATGCCGCCCTTGGAGGCCGAGTACGCTGCCTGCCCGATCTGGCCGTCATAGGCCGCGACCGAGGCGGTGTTGATGATCACGCCGCGCTCCCCGGCGGCGTTCGGGCCGGCGTTGGCCATGGCGAAGGCCGCCAGCCGGATCATGTTGAAGCTGCCGATCAGGTTGATGCCGATCAGCCTGCTGAAGTGCGCCAGGCTGTGCGGGCCGTCCTTGCCGATGGTGCGCTCGGCGCTGCCGATGCCGGCGCAGTTGACCAGCACGTGCAGGCCGCCGAAGGCCTGCGCCGCCGCGTCCACCGCGGCCTTGGCATCGGCTTCGGAGGTGACGTCGCATTTCACGAAGCGCCCGCCCAGTTCCTTCGCCAGCTTCTCGCCCGCCTCGAGCTGCAGGTCGGCGATCAGCACCTTAGCACCGCTCTCGGCCGCCATGCGCGCCGTCGCCGCGCCCAGGCCCGAGGCGCCGCCGGTGATGAGGAACACGCTGTTCTTGATCTGCATCGCAACTCCCGCTCGAGAGGAACGCGGATGCTAAAGCGTTCCGGGGGGCATATCAACATGCGGTCGCGCCCTCCGTATAATGGTTGGAACCCCAAACAAAACCGCCATGAGCCTTTCTTTCGACACCGCACCGGAGGACCTGTACACGCGCGAAGGCCTCGCTCGCCTTGATGCACGCTTCCTGGGTTTTGTTGGCGAGTCGGATGCCACGCTGCGCGGCCGGCTGGAGGCGGCCCGGAACGATCCGGCCGCGCTGGCCGCGAAAGCGCAATCCGAGTTGATCATCGCGCTTGCCCCGCACCTGGAGGATTTCCTCGCCCGGCTGTTCGGCATCCTTCCCGAGGCGCAAGCGCTGGCCGCGCGCCACCATGAGCTCGCCCCGCTTTATTCGGTCAAGCGGCTATTCGTGCAGCGGCGCGCGCTGCACAAGGTGAAGCCGGAAGACCTCTCGCCAGAGGGCTTTGCCTTCACCACCGAGCTGGATTTCGCCAACCGCGTCACCGCGTGGCTGGCGGAGGAGGCGGCGAACGCCGCACAGCTGGAAGGCGCGGCGCGCTACGCGGCCTGGGCGGTGTCGACGCCCGAGGGCAAGGCGAAGCACCGCACCGGGGTCCTGTTCAAGACCCCGGCCAAGCTGGATTTCATGCGCCTGGTGCCGGTCCACACCGACGGCACTGGCGGCTACGCGCGGCACAGCCTGGCGCACCTGCGCCAGCGCGACGGCTTCGCGCTCACCGATCCGGGCACCGACCTCGCCGGCGCGCTGGACCAGGCCAATTACTGCATCTGGTGCCACGAGCAGGGAAAGGATTCCTGCTCGAAAGGACTGAAGGACAAGGCACCTTCGAGGGAATTCAGAAAGACCGTGTTCAGGGTCACCCTCGCCGGCTGCCCGCTGGAGGAGAAGATCTCCGAGTTCCACCTGGTGAAGAGCCGCGGCCAGCCGCTGGCAGCGCTGGCCATCATCTGCGTCGACAACCCGATGGTGGCGGCCACCGGCCACCGCATCTGCAACGACTGCATGAAAGCCTGTATCTACCAGAAGCAGGCGCCGGTGGACATCCCGCAGGCCGAGACCCGCACGCTGAAGGACGTGCTGGAGCTGCCCTGGGGTTTCGAGATCTACTCGCTGCTCACGCGCTGGAACCCGCTCAACCTGCACCGCCCCCTGCCCCGGCCTGACAGCGGCCGCAAGGTCCTGGTGGTGGGCCTGGGTCCGGCCGGCTTCACGCTGGCCCACCACCTGATGAACGACGGCCACAGCGTGGTCGCCATCGACGGCCTCAAGATCGAGCCCCTGCCCGCGGCGCTGGTGCAGGGCGCCGGGCTGCTGCGCGATGCCGCGGGCCTGCAGGAGCCGCTGCAGGACCGCGTCATGGCGGGGTTCGGCGGCGTGGCCGAGTATGGCATCACCGTGCGCTGGGACAAGAACTTCCTCAAGCTGATCCGGTTGCTGCTGGAGCGGCGGCGGGAATTCTCGATGTTCGGCGGCGTGCGCTTCGGCGGCACGCTGACCCTTGAGGACGCCTGGGACCTGGGCTTCGACCATGTGGCGCTGTGCATCGGTGCGGGCAAGCCCACGATGCTCGACATCCCCAACGGCCTTGCCCGCGGCGTGCGCGCCGCGTCCGATTTTCTCATGGCGCTGCAGCTGACCGGCGCGGCCAAGGCCGATGCCATCGCCAACATGCAGCTGCGCCTGCCGGTGGTCGTGGTGGGCGGCGGACTGACCGCCATCGACACCGCGACCGAGTCCCTCGCCTACTACACCTTGCAGGTGGGGAAATTCCTCGACCGCTATGAGGCGCTCGCCGCGCAGTCGGGCGAGGACAAGGTGCGCGAGCACTGGGACGACCAGGAGCGCGAGATCGCCGAGGAATACCTCGCCCATGCGCGCGCCCTGCGCCAGGCGCCACCGCAGGACCGCATCCGCCTGCTGCAGAAATGGGGCGGGGTCACCATCGCCTACCGCCGGCGACTGGTCGACAGCCCCTCCTACACCCTGAACCACGAGGAAGTGGAGAAGGCGCTGGAGGAAGGCATCTGGTTCGCCGAGGGATTGACGCCGGTCGCGGTGGACGTGGACAACTACGGCGCGGTGCGCGGCATGCGGCTCCAGTCGGCCGACGGCAAGCAACACTGGCTGCCCGCCCACACCGTCTTTGTCGCCGCCGGGACACAGCCCAATACCGTGCTCGCCCGCGAAGACGCCGGCCACTTCCGCCTCGAGGGCAAGTATTTCGCCGCCTGCGACGAGGAAGGCCGGCCGGTGAAGCCACAGCCCTCGGCCTCGAAGCCGGAGACGGCGAACGTGCTGCTGGCGCGCGCGGCCGACGGGCGCTTCGTCAGCTACTTCGGCGACGTGCACCCGTCGTACTTTGGCAACGTCGTCAAGGCCATGGGCTCGGCCAAGCAGGGCTACCCCGTGGTGTCGGGCGTGCTGGGCAGGCGCGCGCCGGCCTCCGGGCAATCGCGCCAGGCTTTTGTCGATGGCCTGAAGGACAAGCTGCTCGCACGCGTCGAGCGCGTGGAGCGTCTCACCCCCAGCATCGTTGAAGTCGTGGTGCGCGCGCCGCTGGCGGCGCAGAAGTTCCGGCCGGGCCAGTTCTATCGCCTGCAGAACTTCGAGACCCTGGCGCCGGTGGCCAGGGGCACCCGCCTGCAGATGGAAAGCCTGGCCCTCACCGGCGCCTGGGTGGATCGCGACCGGGGCCTGGTGTCGACGATCGTGCTGGAGATGGGCGGCTCCTCCGACCTGTGCGCCCTGCTCAGGCCGGGCGAGCCGGTGATCCTGATGGGCCCGACCGGCTCGCCGACCGAGATTGCGGGCGGCGAGACGGTGGTCCTGTGCGGCGGCGGCCTGGGCAATGCGGTGCTGTTCTCCATCGGGCAGGCGTTCCGCGCCGCCGGCTCGAGGGTGCTGTATTTCGCCGGCTACAAGAAGGTGATCGACCGCTACAAGGTCGCGCAGATCGAGAACGCCGCCGACGTCGTGGTCTGGTGCTGCGACGAGCAGCCGGGCTTCCAGCCGCGCCGGCCGCAGGATCGCGCCTTCGTCGGCAACATCGTGCAGGCAATGGAGTGGTACGCCAGCGGCCGGCTCGGCGAGCAGGCGCTCGCCATGCGCGAGGCGGACCGCCTCATCACCATCGGCTCGGACCGGATGATGGCGGCGGTAGCACGGGCCCGCCACGACGTGCTCAAGGCGCACCTGAAGGCGGGGCACTTCGCTATCGGCTCCATCAACTCCCCGATGCAATGCATGATGAAGGAAATCTGCGCGCAGTGCCTGCAGCCGCACCGCGACCCGGCCACCGGCCAGACCAGCTACGTGTTCTCGTGCTTCAACCAGGACCAGGACCTGGACCGGGTGGACTTCAAGGCCCTCAACGAGCGCCTGAAGCAGAACTCGCTCGCCGAGAAGCTGAGCGCCGGCTGGCTGAAGCATTGCCTCCCGGCGCTGGGCAAGGCGAGGGGCCCGGTGTAGCCGATCCGGTTACATCGCGGCGGTACTTGACAAGCTATACAAAGATTATATAATGTTTGTATATGTCCAAGGTCAAGTCCAGAATCAGCACCTTCTCCGCCACGCCGCGGGACCTGGACATGCTCGACGTGGTGGCCCGCTACCACGGCACCAACAAGAGCGCAACCATCGTCAGCCTGGTGCGCCGGGAGTTCTGGCGCGCCTTCCCGGGCGGGACCGACAAGATCCGGCCCGATCGCGGCGCCAAGGTGGAGGACGGCAAATGAGATCCCTGCTGCTGCTCGCCCTGCTCACCGCATCGAGCGCGTTCGCCCAGCCGATCCGCATCGGCGAGCTGAACAGCTACAAGGTGTTCCCCGCGTTCCTGGAGCCCTACAAGAAGGGCATGGAGCTCGCGGTGGAGGAGATCAACGCCGCCGGCGGCGTCCTGGGCCGCAGGCTCGAACTGGTGACGCGCGACGACGGCGGCACCCCGGGCGACGCGGTGCGCGTCGCCGAGGAGTTGATCACGCGCGAGAAGGCGCACCTGCTCATGGGCACCTTCGCCTCCCACGTCGGCCTCGCGGTCGCGAACCTCGCCAACCAGCGCAAGGTGCTGTTCGTCGCCTCCGAACCCCTCACCGACAAAATAGTGTGGGAGAACGGCAACCGCTACACCTTCCGCCTGCGCCCTTCCACCTACATGCAGACCGCGATGCTGATCCCGGAAGCGGCGAAGCTGAAGAAGAAGCGCTGGGCCATCGTCTATCCGAACTACGAGTACGGCCAATCGGCGACGGCCTCCTTCAAGCGGCTGCTGAAGCAGGCGCAGCCGGAGGTCGAGTTCGTTGCCGAACAGGCGCCGCCGCTGGGCAAGATCGACGCCGGCGCCGTGGTGCAGGCGCTGGCCGACGCCAGGCCCGAGGCGATCTTCTCGTCGCTCTTCGCCGCCGACCTGCAGCGCTTCGTGCGCGAAGGCAACACCCGGGGCCTGTTCAAGGGGCGCGCGGTGTTCAACCTGCTCGCCGGCGAGCCGGAGTACCTGGACACGCTGAAGGACGAAACGCCGGAAGGCTGGTGGGTCACCGGCTACCCCTGGTCCGAGATCCGGACTCCGGCGCACCAGAAGTTCCTCGCCGCCTACCAGGCAAGGTGGAAGGATTATCCGCGCCAGGGCTCGGTCGTGGGCTACGCCGCCGTGCACTCGGTCGCGAACGCCATCCGGCGCGCGGGTTCGACGGATACCGAGAAGATGGTCGAGGCCCTAAAGGGCCTGGAGATGCCCACGCCCTTCGGCCCCATCGTGTGGCGCGCGCTGGACCACCAGTCCACCATGGGTGCCTACGTCGGCCAGCTGGCGCGCAAGGGCGGCAGGGGCGTGATGGTGAACTGGCGCTTCGCCGACGGCGCGAACTTCCTGCCGCCGTTCGAGGAGATCCGGGCCCTGCGCAAAGACTGACGCGTGAGCGCCACCTCCATCCTGCTCCAGTTCCTGAACGGACTGGCGGGCGCCTCCGCGCTGTTTCTCGTCGCCGCCGGGCTGTCGCTCATCTTCGGCGTCACCCGCATCGTCAATTTCGCCCACGGCTCCCTGGTGATGCTGGGCATGTACCTTGCCGTGGCCCTGTCGGAGGTGGTCGGCTTCTGGTGGGCCCTGCCCTGCGCCGCGCTGGCGGTGGCGGGGCTGGGCGCGCTGATCGAATCCGTCCTGCTGCGACGGCTCTATCGGGCGCCCGAGCTGCTGCAGCTGCTGGCGACCTTTGCCCTGGTGCTGATCATCCGCGACTACGCCTTGTGGCAATGGGGACCGGAGGACCTCCTCGGTCCCCGGGCGCCCGGAATGGCGGGCGCGGTCACGATCATCGGCCAGCCGTTTCCCGCCTACGACCTGTTCCTGATCGCGGTGGGCCCGGCCGTCCTGGGCGCGCTCTGGCTGCTGCTGACCCGCACGCGCTGGGGCACACTGGTGCGCGCAGCGACGCAGGACCGGGAGATGGCCTCGGCGCTGGGCGTCAACCAGCGCCTGCAGTTCACCTCCGTGTTCGCACTTGGCGCGCTGCTCGCCGGCCTGGGCGGGGCGCTACAGCTCCCGCGCGAGCCGGCGACGCTGAAGGTGGACCTGGCGGTCGTATCGGATGCGTTCGTGGTCGTGGTCGTGGGCGGGTTGGGCTCCCTTCCCGGCGCCTTTGTCGCGGCACTCCTCATCGCCGAGGTGAAGGCGTTCTGCATCGCGCTGGGCTACTCCAAGCTCACGCTGGTGGTGGAGTTCCTGATCATGGCGCTGGTGCTGGTATTGCGGCCCTGGGGCCTGATGGGCCGCATGCCCGCGCCGGCGCGCGGGCCCGCCGCCCTCGAGCCGCCCCTGGCGGCGCCATCGCCGCGCGTCCTGGCCGGCCTGTGCACGCTGCTCGCCGCGCTCGCCCTGGTCCCGCTCGCGACCACTGGCTTCACGCTGGTGCTGCTGACGGACATGCTGGTGTTCGCCCTGTTCGCCGTCAGCCTGCATTTCATCAGCGGGCCGGCCGGATTGCATTCCTTCGGCCATGCCGCCTATTTCGGTCTGGGCGCGTACGGCGCGGGCATCCTCGCCTTGCGTATCGGGGCGCCCATGGAACTGTCCCTCGCCACCGCGCCGTTGCTCGCCGGCGGCGGCGCACTGCTGTTCGGCTGGTTCTGCGTGCGCCTGTCCGGGATCTACCTCGCCATGCTCACGCTGGCGTTCGCCCAGATCGCCTGGTCGGTCGCGTTCCAGTGGGACGCGGTCACCGGCGGCTCCAACGGCCTGATCGGCATCTGGCCCGCGCCGTGGCTCGCCTCGAAGGCGGCGTATTTCTGGCTCGTGCTGGCGCTCGCCTGTGCCGCCATCGCGCTGCTGTGGCGCGCGCTGCACTCGCCCTTCGGTTATGCGCTGCGCGCGGCTCGCGATTCGCCGCTGCGCGCCGATGCCATCGGCATCGACGCGCGCGCGCTGCAATGGGCGGCGTTCACTGTTGCCGGCCTGTTCGCCGGCATTGCTGGGGCGCTGCACGCTTTTTCCAAGGGATCCATTTCGCCCGAATCCATGGCCGTGGCGCGCTCGGTGGACGGGCTGGTGATGGTGCTGCTGGGCGGCATCCAGACCCTGACCGGGCCGCTGTGGGGCGCGGCCCTGTTCACCTGGCTGCAGGATGCGCTGGCGCGCGGCTTCGACTACTGGCGCGCCGCGATCGGCTGCGTGATCCTCGCGCTCGTGCTCGCGCTGCCAGGCGGCCTGGGCAGCCTCGGCGGCCTGCTGAAGCGACAGGGCCGCGCATGAGCGTGCTGCAGGTGAGCGGCCTGTCCAAGTCCTTCGGCGGCGTGCACGCGGTGCGCAACGTGAGCTTCGCGGTCGTGGCGGGCGAGCTACTCGCCATGATCGGCCCCAACGGCGCAGGCAAGAGCACCTGCTTCAACCTCATCAACGGCCAACTCACCCCGGACGCGGGGCGGGTCCTGCTCGAGGGACGCTCGATCACCGGCCTGCCGCCGCGCGCCATCTGGCGCCTCGGGGTGGGCCGCACCTTCCAGGTCACCGCGACCTTCGCCTCCATGACGGTGCGCGAGAACGTGCAGGTAGCGCTGCTATCGCATGCCCGCCGCCTCCCCTCCCCGTTTGCCCAGGCGCCGCGCCTGCAGGTCGCGCAGGCCGACGCCCTTCTGGCGCAGGCCGGGATGCTGGACCAAGCCGATCGGCCGGCGGCCGTGCTCGCCTACGGCGACCTCAAGCGCCTGGAACTGGCAATTGCCCTCGCCAACCGGCCCCGTCTGCTGCTGATGGACGAGCCAACGGCGGGCATGGCCTGCGGCGAGCGCGCCGCGTTGATGCGGCTGACCGCCTCGCTCGCCCGCGCCTCGGCAATCGCCGTGCTGTTCACCGAGCACGACATGGACACCGTGTTCACCCATGCCGACCGCGTGATCGTGCTGGCCGGCGGCGAACGGATCGCCGAGGGCGCCCCGGCGAAGGTGCGCGCCGACCCTCGGGTGCGCGAGGCCTATTTGGGAACGGAGGCGCTCGATGCTTGAAGTGCGCGCGCTGGCAGCAGGCTACGGCCGGGCGCAGGTGCTGTTCGGGTTCGACCTCGCGCTGCGGGCAGGCGAGCTCGTCGCCCTGCTCGGGCGCAACGGCGCGGGCAAGTCGACAACCCTCAAGGCCCTGATGGGTCTGGTGCCGCCCGCCGCGGGCGAAGTGCACTTCCGCGGCGAGCGCATCGACCGCCTGGCGCCCTGGCGGATCGCGCGGCTTGGCCTTGCCTACGTGCCCGAGGAGCGGCGCATCTTCACCGACCTCAGCGTGACGGAGAACCTGGAGGTGGGCCGCCTGCCACGGCGTGAGGGCGCCGTGCACTGGACCGCGCAGCGCCTGTTCGAGCTGTTTCCGAACCTGGGCCGAATGCGGGATCGCCGTGGCGGCAGCATGTCCGGCGGCGAGCAGCAGATGCTCAGCATCGCGCGCAGCCTGATGGGCAATCCGCTCGCGCTACTGCTGGACGAACCCTCGGAAGGCCTGGCGCCGGTGATCGTGGACGCCATGGCTGGGGCGGTCCTGGAACTCAAGCGCGAAGGGCTGTGCGTGCTGCTGACCGAGCAGAACCTGCGCTTCGCGCGACGGGTCGCGGACCGCGCCTGCATCCTGGAGACCGGCCAGCTGCGCCACCAGGGCGCCATGTCCGCTCTCGATGCGGACCCGGCGTTGCGCGAGCGCTACCTTGCCGCGTGATGGTTTTGGTTTTCAGCGCCGGCGGCCCGCCTCAATCGCCGCAGCAGATCTCCAGGCCGTGCGCGGTGCGGACCGTGTCCGAGTTCACCGGCACGTTGCGGATCTTGCCCGCGATCGGGTGTAGCGGCGCGTAGCGCAGCGTCGGCGGGGCCAGCGCCACCGTCGCTAGCCCTGCGGCGGCATCTTGCGGTGCCAGTCGGTGATCCTCTGGTAGGCGTGACCCAGCCGGAACAGGAGCC
>Ga0194128_10000546_pt1 | contig 68594 bp, 66 predicted proteins | sample TA2KigCa65mmetaG_FD_148650 | JGI IMG/M metagenome (GOLD analysis project Ga0194128, IMG submission 148650) | Freshwater microbial communities from Lake Tanganyika, Tanzania - TA2015037 Kigoma Deep Cast 65m | ecosystem: Environmental > Aquatic > Freshwater > Lake | place: Tanzania: Lake...
GAGGACACCCTCTCCGCCAGATGTCGAGCGCCATCAGGCGATTGCGCAGACCTCAGGGCCGGGTCCGCATTTCCGAATAAGTGAACCCGCCCCATTTGTTTCACAACATCAAGCCCGTTTCTGAAGTCGCCATGGCGAGCGACGCGAGCTTCGAGTACAGCACCGATGCCGAAGACCAGCGGGTGCTAACCTTGGTCGCTACGGCCCTCGGCCTTTTCGGAACGGTTCTCGGTGTTGCCAACTACCTGGACACGGCTCCCGCCTGGGTGATCTTCTTCGGGGTTCCGGGCTTTATCGCCGCGGCGCTATGCGGGACCTGGGAGAAAATCGTCGTGATCCACCCTGAGGCCGACCGGGTCGAGGTGCGCAAGGGTACCTTCGTTCACCGCGGTTACTGGGTGGGAAAAATTTCGGACCTGCACGGGGTGGGCATCGTGACCGTCGCGGTGGGGGGCGTCTTCGCCTTGGACCGAAGATTCAATATACGCCGGTGCTGAGGGGCGACCCCGGCGTCATGCTTCCGATCCGGTTTCGTGATCTCGAGGACGCCGTGCAGGAAGCGGAGGCGATCGCCGAGGCGACCGGGCTGCCGCTGGTGGAAAAACCGACCCTGCCCGTCCCGCCGCTCTTCTGGAAGTAGCGCGTCGCCGCATTCCCGCTAAATTCGCGCCGGCCGGAACGGAGTTTGGCACGGAGGTGTTACCCTGACTCTATTTGAGTGGTCCGAAGCGAGGGCGCCCGCCTCGAATTGGACCAAAGATTTTGAGTGAGCAAAGCGAAGAATTCCGCTGGAGAAAACACTGACCCCATTTATTCAAGTAATTGCATTGCAACTGCGGATTCGAAGCTTCCGGTACCGCTGGTTTCACGGATTGGCGTTCCTGCTGACCGCCGCGTTCCTCGTAGCGTGCGGCGAGTCTGCGCACGCGCAGCGCGCGCTCGATCCGGAAATCGAGGCGTTCATCGAGGAAGTGGCGCGCAGGCACGATTACGATCGCGCCGCGCTGAGGAAGATCATGGCCCAGGCGCAGCCGCGCCCCGCGGTCATCCGGGCGATCTCGGCGCCGGTGACGGCCCGCCCGTGGCACGAGTTCCGCAGCCGCTTCGTGGACGCCGCACGCATCCAGGGCGGAGTCAGGTTCTGGCAGGAGCACGCGGCGACGCTCGCCAAGGCGAGCAGCGAGTACGGCGTGCCGCCCGAGATCATCGTGGCGACGATCGGAATCGAGACGCTCTACGGGCGCCAGACCGGCGGCTTCAGGGTGCTCGACGCGCTGACCACCCTCGCGTTCCACTATCCGCCCCGCGCGGAATTCTTCCGCGGCGAGCTCGAGGAGTACCTGCTTCTGGTGCGCGAGAAGAAGCTCAACCCGGAGGCGGTGCGGGGCTCGTACGCCGGAGCGATCGGGATTCCCCAGTTCATCCCGAGCAGCTACCGGCGCTTTGCGGTGGACTTCAACGGCGATGGCCGGCGCGATCTGTCCGGGACGACGGCCGACGCGATCGGCAGCGTCGCCAACTACTACCGGGCGCATGGCTGGCGTAGCGGGGAGCAGGTCGTCGTGCCCGCCATGCCCGCCGACGGCGTTCCCGTAGCCGCGCTGCCGCGCGGAGTCGAGCCCAAGCTCAAGGTGGCCGAGATCCGCGAGCTCGGGCTGCAGCCGGCCGCGGCCGTGGACGAGGAGGCGCGGGCGGTTCCGATCGTGGTGGAGGCGGAGGACGGGCCGCGCTACTGGCTCGGGCTCAACAATTTTTACGTCATCACGCGCTACAACCGCAGCATCAATTACGCGCTCGCGGTCCATGAGCTTGCGCAGGAGCTGCGCGCGCTCGTGAAGCCGGAACGCTAATCCTTCCGCTGCGCGCTTCCGGGTTCGCGCCGGAACGCGATGAGGTGGTCGAGTTCGAGGCGGATGCCGATGCGCTCGCCGATGGCGTGGTTGTGGTGGCTCGGCACCAGTGACAGCACGCGTCCGCCGTCCGGCAGCTGCAGCGTATAGAGGAACTCCGCGCCACGGAAGGCCTTGTGCAGCACGCGCGCCTGCAGTGGGCTCGCGTCGTCGTGCAGAATGTCGTCGGGCCGCAGCAGCACGTCCACCGCGGTTCCTTCCGGCCAGTCGTGCTCGACGCTGCCATGGAATACGCCCAGCTCGAGCTTGATGCAATTGCCGGCGACGACCGTGCCCGGAAGAAACACACCTTGGCCGATGAAGTCCGCGACGAAGCGGCTCAGAGGCTCATGGTAGAGCCGGTACGGGGTATCCCATTGCTCGATCGCGCCGTTCTCGAGGATCCCCACCTCGTCGGCCATGCTGAACGCCTCGTGCTGGTCGTGCGTCACGAGCACCGTGGTCGTATTCTGCTGCTTGAGGATGCCGCGCACCTCCAGGCTCAGCCGCTCGCGCAGGTCCACGTCGAGGTTCGAGAACGGCTCGTCGAGCAGCATCAGCTGGGGGCGCGGGGCGAGGGCGCGCGCGAGCGCTACCCGCTGCTGCTGCCCGCCGGAGAGCTCGTGCGGAAACTGGTCCTTGACGTGTTCCAGGCCGACGATCTCGAGCATTTCGGCGACGCGGGATGCGCGTTCGGAGGCGGGCACGCCGTGCAGTCCGAAGGCGATGTTGCGCGCGACCGTGAGATGGGGAAACAGTGCGTAGTTTTGGAACACCATGCCGATGCGGCGCTTCTCCGGGGGCACCGTGTGGTAGCGGGAGCTCACCACCTCGCCGTTGAGCAGGATTTCTCCCGAGCTGACCGGCTCGAAACCGGCGATGCAGCGAAGCACGGTGGTCTTGCCGCAACCGCTGGCGCCGAGCAGGAAGCCGATCGCGCCCGGGTCGAGCCGGAAGCTCAGGGCGCGCAAAACGGGCCGCGAGTCGTAGGCGTGGGAGACAGCCTTGAACTCCAGGGTGGCGGACATGGGTGAATTATAGTGCCACGTGGATGATAATGATTCTTGTTATAATAAAAAATGCTCGTTCATTCAGCTGATTACCGGGCGGATTGTGACGGAAACTGCATTGTGGTCCCTTGAATCAGGGCCCACGGGACGCTTTCTAAGCCTATGAACGCTCAGGATTCCGGGTTCACCCGAGGGGTGGCCGGCTCGTTCCCCGGGTGGAGGGGGGGCGGCTCTCTCGGTCTGTTTGCCATCGGGCTCACGGTCCTGCTGGCACTGCCGGTCGTGGTCGTCCTGCTCAATGTTTTCGTTCCGACGCACGGGACTTGGGGCCATCTCGCGGCGACGGTGCTTCCCGAGTACGTAGCCAATTCGCTGGTGCTGATGCTCGGCGTGACCGCGAGCGTGATCGCGATCGGCGTCGCGACGGCCTGGCTGACGACCATGTGCCGGTTCCCGGGGCGCGGCCTCTTCGAATGGGCGCTGCTGTTGCCGATGGCGGTGCCCGGTTACGTGATGGCCTACGCCTACACCGATTTCCTGCAATTCGCCGGGCCGGTGCAGACCTGGCTGCGCGAACTGATGGGCTGGGGCCCGCGCGATTACTGGTTCCCGGACGTGCGCTCGCTCGGCGGCGCGGTCGCGATGCTCTCCCTTGTGCTCTATCCCTACGTGTACCTGCTTGCGCGTGCGGCGTTCCTCGAGCAATCGGACAGCATGCTCGAGGTCGCGCGTGCATCCGGGCACGGTCCCGGGCGCACGTTCGTGCGCGTTGCGCTGCCGCTCGCGCGGCCGGGCATCGCGGCCGGGACTGCGCTGGCGCTGATGGAAACGCTCGCGGATTTCGGCACGGTTTCCTACTTCGGCGTGCCGACCTTCACCACCGGGATCTACCGCGCGTGGTTTTCGCTCGGCGATCACGTCGTCGCGGCACAGCTGTCCGCGACGTTGCTGGGCTTCGTGTTCGTGGTGCTGCTGCTCGAGCGGATAGGCCGCGGCCGCGCGGCGTTCCACGGCGGAGGGACGCGCGAGCGCCTCGAGCAGCGCTACCGTCTGCGGGGACTGAAGGCGGGGGCGGCAATTGCAGCGTGCGTCGCGCCGCTGGTGCTCGGCTTTTTGCTGCCCGCCGCGATCCTGCTGCATCTTGCCTACACCTCGGGGGACGCGCAGTTCGGCGCGCGTTACGTCGATCTCACGCTGAATACCGCCACGCTTGCGGTGATTACCGCGGCGCTGGCCGTGCTGCTCGGGCTGCTGGTCGGCTACGGCGCGCGCGTGAACCGCAGCCGCATCGTCGGCCTTGCCAACCGGGTCGCTGGCCTGGGCTATGCGGTGCCGGGCGCGGTGATCGCGGTGGGCGTGCTGATACCGGTCACGCGCCTCGATCATGCTCTCTCTGCGTGGTCCGACGCGTTGCTCGGCGTCCCGCTCGGCCTGGTCTTCACGGGGAGCATCACCGCATTGGTGTATGCATACCTGGTGCGGTTTTTTGCGGTGGCCCTGCAGACGGTCGAAGCAGGGATGGCAAAGGTCACCTACAGCATGGACGACGCGGCGCGCTCGCTCGGGCTCTCCGCGGGCAGAACGCTCGCACGCGTGCACGCGCCGCTGCTCTGGCGCAGCTCGCTCACGGCCGCGCTGCTCGTGTTCGTGGACGTCACCAAGGAGCTGCCCGCGACCCTCGTGATGCGGCCCTTCAACTTCGACACGCTCGCCGTGCAGGCTTTCAACCTGGCATCCGACGAGCGGCTCGCCGAAGCATCTACCGCGGCGTTGACGATCGTCGCCGTGGGATTGGTGCCGATCCTCGTGCTCTCGCGTATGATGCTGCGCCCACACGCCAAGTAACTCCCGAGCGGCGCGGCCGCCTACTGGTAGCCGGCGCGGTCGAAGATTCTCTGTGCAAGCGCCTGGTGCCTGCCAAGCACGCCGATATTCAGGGTGTCGGCCTTGAAGGTGCCGAGTGCCGCAAGCTGCGGGTTCTTGAGCGCCACGCCCTTCGCCACCGGCCATTCGTTGTTGCCGTCGGCGAAATAGGCCTGCGCGCTGTCGCTGGCGAGATACTCGAGGAACCGGATGGCGGTCTGCCGGTGCGGCGCGTGTTTGAGCACGCCGGCGCCGGAGACGTTGAGATGCGTGCCGAAGCTCTTCTGGTTGGGCCAGATGAGCCCGGTCTTCTCGATCGTCTTCCTGTCCTCCGGCTTGTCCGATTTCATCAGGCGCACGTAGTAATAGGAATTGGTCAGGACCACGGGACACTCGCCCGCGGCCGCCGCCCGGATCTGGTCGGTGTCCCCGCCCCTGGGAGCGCGGGCAAAATTGGCGACGACGCCACGCGCCCACGCCTCGGCCTTTTTCTCGCCCCAGTGCTCGATCAGCACGCTTATCAGCGAGAGGTTATAGACATGGCTGCCCGAGCGCGTGCACACCTTGCCTCTCAAACGGGGATCGGCAAGGTCTTCGTAGTTCTGCACCTCCGCCGGCCGGACCATGTCCTTGTTGTAGACGATCACGCGGGCCCGCGCCGAGAATCCGAACCACAGATTGCCGGGAGCGCGCATGTGCGAAGGCAGCCGGCTCTCGAGCACCTTCGAGTCCACCGGAACGAACAAGCCGAGCTGCTCGGCGCGCCACAGGCGGCCCGCGTCCGTGGTGATCAGCACGTCCGCGGGACTGTTCGCGCCCTCGTTCCGGATGCGCTCGATCAGCGGGTCTTCGCTGCCTTCGATGCGGTTGATCCTGGCGCCGCCGAGCTTGGTGAAGTTGCCGTAGAGCGCTTCATCCGCCTGGTAGTGGCGCGAGGAATAGAGGTTCAGGGTCTTGTCCTGGGCGTAGACGGGTCCACCGGCCAATAGGCCCACAGCCGCAGTGGCGATCACCATCGCCGTCGCGAAGAAACGCACTAAGCCCATGATCATATATATATACAATTCTTAACAAGAATGATTCTCAGGCAGAATACTAATGAGAACTACTATCATTTGTCAATCTGACCGTGTACCTAGCCAGTTGCGCCAAGAGCATACCGCCATCAGCACGCGACCAGAGCATGCGTGCGCAGCCGCCTCGGGCCGTCGCGTGCAGCGCAGCGAACTTGCCGCGCGTGTGATTGTCGGTGAAACGTATCGATCCCTACCGCGATGCGATGATCAGCCTGCGCAATTGCCTCCTCTGCTTGCTCGTCCTGTTCGCGTCTGGCTGCGCGACGCCCCCGCAGCAACCCGCCGTGGCACCGCCGCCCAAGCCGGAAGTGAAAGTGGCGCCGCCCAGGATTGCCCTGGTGCTCGGAGGGGGCGCCGCACGCGGGTTCGCGCACATTGGCGTCATCAAGGTCCTCGAGGCGAACGGAATCTTCCCGGATTTCATCGTCGGGGTGAGCGCCGGCAGCCTGGTCGGCGCGCTCTACGCCGGGGGCTACGGCGCATCCGACTTGCAGCGCGTGGCGCTGCAACTCGACCAGACGATACTCGGAGACTGGTCCTTGCCCGACCGTGGCGTTTTCAAGGGCGAGGCGCTGGAAAATTTCGTGAACCGCGCGGTTCAGCACCGTCCGCTCGAGAAACTGAACCGGGTGCTGGCGGTGGTCGTGACCGACCTTCAGAGCGGCGAGCAGGTCGTGTTCCGCCGCGGCAACACCGGCATGGCGGTACGGGCCTCGAGCAGCGTGCCGGGGGTCTTCCAGCCGGTGAAAATCAACGGCCGCGAATACGTGGACGGGGGCCTCACGAGCCCGGTGCCGGTGCGCGTGGCGCGCGGACTCGCCGCGGATGTCGTGATCGCGGTGGACGTGTCGGCCCGCCCGAGGCACGGCCGGACAGCGGACACGCTCGACGTGCTGCTGCAGAGCTTTGCGATCATGGGGCAGGCGATCGCCGCGACCGAGCTCGGGGAAGCCGATGTCGTGATCCGGCCCGACATCTCCCGGCTCGGCGCCGTTGCTTTCGAGAACCGCCACCTTGCCATACAGGAAGGGGAGAAAGCGGCGATCGCGGCGCTGCCGGCGCTGCGCGAGCGGATCGCGCGCGGGGCGTCCGTCAGAAAATGACGCGGCGCGCGCCATCGAAGCGCTCGCGCCAGTAACGCTCGCGCATTCCGGCGATCTCCACCACGCCGCCCTGGGCCGGCGCGTGGATGAAGCGCTGTTGGCCGAGGTAGATGCCGACGTGAGAGTAGGACCGGCGCAGCGTGTTGAAGAACACGAGATCGCCGGGCTGTAACGCCTCTCGCGTGACGGCTTCGCCCGCCTCGCTCATGGCGCGCGCGTGGCGCGGCAGGCTGATCCCCGCGGCCTGATGGAATACCCGCCAGACCAGCCCGCTGCAGTCGAACCCGTTTTCGGGGGTGTCTCCGCCGTAGCGATACGGCACGCCCAGAAACTGCAGCGCGTGCAGCGCGACGTTCTGGGCGAGCGCAGCATCGGCGGTGCCGCGTACCGCCGGGGCACGCACCGCGGCCGGATCACTGATGCGCATGGCGGCGCAACCGGAAAGTAGCGCCAAGGCTGCGGCGGCGATAATTAATCTCATGTCTGAACTATATTCTATATTATACTGATTGTAAACATAATTTGTATACAGGAGCTCAATAATTTGCGGAGAAGTTGCGGTACACCTTCCGGCACGCGTAACGTTTAAGGGAGTCATGGGCCCGATTCCGAATGCTGCGGTCACACTGCCCGTCCGCCGTTGGGCGGTGGCACTGTTGCTGGTCGCTCTCGCGGGCCCCGCGCAGGCCCAGACCACGATCCTCGAGGTGATCCCGCTGCGGTACCGCACGGCGGAGCAGGTGATCCCGATCATCCAGCCGATGCTCGCGCGCGAAGGCACCGTCAGCGGCTTCCAGGGCCAGCTCATCGTGCGCACCACGCCCCAGAACCTCGAAGAGATCAAGCGCATCCTCGCCAGCGTGGATACCGCGCGGCGGCGGCTGCTGATCACGGTACGGCAGGACGTGGAACTTGCCCGCGGCGAGCAGTCCGCGGAAGTCTCCGGCAGGGTCGGCAGCGACCGGGCGCGGGTGATCGTCCCGGACAGCGGTGACCGGCGCGGAGGCAACGTCGTGCTGCGGGATGGCGACGACCGGCTGCGGGCGCGCGCCTTGGAATCGCGCGGGACCGAAAGCGACCGCAACACCCACAGCGTGCAGGTCCTCGAAGGCCGCGAGGCGTTCATCCGCGCGGGACTTTCCGTGCCCGTGCGCGAGCGCCAGGTGCGCCGCGCCGTGATCGGCGGGCAGGTGGTCGAGCAGGTGGTGGAGAGCACGCACTACCGAGATGTCACGACGGGCTTCTACGTCCTGCCGCGCGTGTCGGGCGATCGCGTCACGCTGGAGATCAGCCCGCAGCGCGAGACGCTGTCGACCTCCGTTCCCGGCGGGGTCAATGTTCGGCGCGTCGTGACGACCGTCTCCGGCCGTCTTGGAGAATGGATGGAGATCGGCGGCATCACGCAGGACCGGGCCGCGCAGGAAGCGGTGCTGCTGGGCCGGAGCGCGGCCACGGCGAGCGATGGGCGGCGCGTGCTGCTCAAGGTCGAAGAACTGCCTTAGAGCATCTATAAGAAAAACCGAAGAATATGAAACCGCCGATGAACGCAGATGGACGCAGATAGCGAAACCGTAAGCGGTAAGCGGTAAGATTGGATTTGCCTTTTACCGAAAGTTCCCGCTCAATGCTTACCGCTCACGACTCACGATGTTTTGATCGGCGTGTATCGGCGTTAATCGGCGGTTAATGTCTCTCGATTTTGTTACTTGTTCTTAGAGACGCAGCACTTCGCCGCGGGATGGACGCTCAGGGCATTTTCCGGAAACGATTCACTAGCACGGCAATCCATGCCGCGAGCCCGCCCAGAAATAGACCGAGCAGCACGAGAAACGGAACGAGGGGAAGCTCGACCGGACGGGCGAGGTTCGCGGCCACGAGCAGGCGATGGATGGCGAACGCGAACAACACCATCAGGCAGGCGAGTCGCCACATGTGCGACACCAGGAACCGCAGTGTGCTCTCGCGGCGCTCCGGCGCCAGCCAGTATCTGCGGTTCGGGATGTTGAGCCGCGCCGGGAAGCGCCACGCCACGAAACGCATCAAGCCCACGATGGCGAGCGGCAATCCGATCCCGAAGGCGAAGATGAACATCGCGTAGCCCCGGCGCGACATCCAGTCGTCCGGCCGCCCCGCGCCGTCGAAGTGCGTGGCAACGGGTTCCGGCAGCGCCTCGAAGGTTGCGGTGATGTCCGCGATCAGCACGGCCGCGAGCAACGCGAATACGGAGATCGCGAACCGGCTCAAGCGTGGAACCCCGACGTCGCTGCGTACAGTCCGGCCGCAGGGCCCCCATTGCGCGGGGTCATGCGTTGGTACGCGCCCCGCGAATCAGCGCGATCGCCCAGATGCTGAGCCCGCCCGATAGCAGCAACGCAGGCCAGGAGAACCAGAACGGCACCGCCCAGTCCGCGATCTGCGCGGGCCAGTCGAGCACGAGCCGCAACAGGTGCAGCACGGCGACGATGCCGAAGACCGTGCCGGAGATTCCAAGGTAGGCCTTCATTGTGCGCTCCATTGTGATTCCGGCAGGGGCCGAACGCGTCCGGTACGAACCGGTGCAGAGCGCCTTCCCCCAGGCCGGGAATTTGCCCGCGCCGAGACTCGCTGAGCTAATCCACCTTGAGCTTGAGGTCGCGAATGATTTTCGTCCACTTGGAAATCTCGAAGCGGACGAATTTGTCGAACTCCGCCGGCGTGTTGCCGACCGCGACGGCGCCTTCGCTTGCCAGCCGTTGTTTGGTCTCGGGAACGTTCAGGATTTTCACTACCTCGGCGTGCAAGCGGTCGATGGCGGCTTGCGGCGTGCCGGTGGGCGCGAACATCGCGTACCAGCCGGTGGCGTTGTAGCCGGGCACGCCGGACTCGGCGACGGTCGGAACATCCGGCAACGCGGGCGAGCGCGTCTCCGTCGAAATGGCGATCGGCCGCAGCCTGCCGGCCTTTACCAGCGGCATCGCCGACTGCATGGTCGGAAAGATCACCTGCGTCTCGCCGGACAGGACGCCGGTCATCGCGGGTCCGCCGCCCTTGTAGGGCACGTGGGTCATGTTCACCTTGGCCAGGTCGAGGAACAGAACCGCGGCGAGGTGGATCGAGCTGCCGGCGCCGCCGGAACCGTAGAAAATCTCTCCCGGGCGCTTGCGCGCCAGAGCGACGAGCTCCTTCACGTTCTTCACCGGCATCGACGGGTGCACGGTCAGCAGGTGGGGCACCATCGCGATGAGCGTGATCGGCGCGAAGTCCTTCAGCGGGTCGAAAGGGAGTTTCGTGTAGAGGCCGGGATTGAAGCTGAAGCTCGCGGACGTGAACAGTATCGTGTATCCGTCCGGGGCCGAGCGCGCCGCGAGCTCGGTGCCAAGCGTGCCGCCCGCGCCGCCGCGGTTCTCGATCACCACGCTCACACCCAGGTTTTCGGTCAGCTTCGCGGACATGAAGCGGGCGAGGACGTCGGTGCCGCCGCCGGGAGCGAAGGGCAGGAGCAGCCGGATCGATTTGTCAGGATATTTCTGCGCGATCGCCGGCGCAGACGCGGCGGCGAGCGCGAACACCATGGCCGAGAGCACGCCAATACGGCGGCACCTCGACCCGCTGGCCGTGAGGTCGTTTTCCTTCGCGCGAGAGTTCATGGCGATCTCCTCGTAACAGCGCTTGGTTGAAGGTAACAAGATCAAGAAATATTAGCCGCAGATAAAACCATGGTGAGCAGTGAGCGGTAAGCAGTGAGCGGGAACTTCCTGTAACAGGCAAGTCCAATGTTACCGCTTACCGTTCCGCTATCTGCGCTCATCGGCGGTTTCATGCTCTTTGAATCTTTGTGATACGGGCTCTACGTGACAACCGCCCACAACAGGAACAGACCGAATGCCGCGGCCGCGAACATCCATGTTCGCACAAACAGCGCTCCCTGGCGCAGCCACCACAACAACACCGCCTGGTAGCGCTCGAAGCCCATGACCGGCAACACAACGCCCGCAATCACCGTTATCGCGCCCAGGATCCGAAGCGCGAGCGGGGCCTGGGAGGCCGGCGCAGCAAACCACAATGCCGCACCAAAAACGATGCGCGGCGCCGCGGCTGCCCACAGCAAGGGGCGCGACTGCCAGCGTCTGACGAAACGCGCGAGCCGTGCCGGTGCCACGACGCCGGTGAGCCCGATGGCGACCATGAAAACCGACACCGCGATCACGATCCAATTGGCCAATGCCACGTATCCTCGCCGCTAGCGTCACGCCAACAATATCGGGCCTGCCTTCGCCTCGAGCAGGCGCACGAGGGTGGGGTCCATGTACGCGAACACGTCGGGGATGTCCAGGCAGATGACCGGCTTGTCCCCGAGCTCGGCGCCGAACCGGCGCGCAAGTTCGCTCTGGTGCCAGTCTTCCATCACCAGGACCACGTCGGCCCATTCGAGGGTTTGCGGGGTGACGGGATGCACGGCATCCGCGGCGATGCCCGCCGAAGCGGTCTCGAGTCCCATCCGCCCCGAGAAGATCCGCTCGGCCGTCGGGCTGCGCAGCCGGTTCTGGCTACAGATGAACAGCACGCGTCTCACAGGCGAGTCTCATTTCGTCGTTGGCGAAGCTGCCTGACCGTACTGCGGTACTGAAAGCGTAAACCAGGCCGCGCCTTTAGGCGAGCGCCGCAGCGCAGTGGCGGACCCGCGCGGTGCAGGCTAACATCGCTACGCAATGGATCTCGCGCGATTTTTCTCGGCGGACGGCCCGCTGGCGCGGGCGGTGCGGGACTTCCGCGCACGCCCGTTCCAGGTGGAAATGGCGCAGGCGGTCGCCGAGGCGATCGCGGGCAATTCGATCCTGGTGGCGGAGGCGGGTACCGGCACCGGCAAGACCTTCGCGTATCTCGTTCCTGCACTGCTCTCCGGCGGCAAGGTCATCATCTCGAGCGGCACCAAGACGCTGCAGGATCAGCTCTTCGACCGCGACCTGCCGGCGGTGCGCGATGTGCTCAAGGCGCCGGTCACGGTCGCGCTGCTCAAGGGGCGCGCGAACTACGTCTGCCGCTATTACCTCGAGCGCGCGCTCCAGGATGGACGGCTGCCCACGCGCGAGGACGCGGGCCACCTCGCGCGCATCGCGCGCTTCGCGAACGCGAGCGTCACCGGAGACAGGGCGGGATGCGCAGATGTTCCGGAGAGCGCCGGCGCCTGGGCCTACGCGACGTCCACGCGCGAGAACTGCCTCGGCTCGCAGTGTCCCCGCTACGACGGCTGCTTCGTGATGGAGGCGCGCCGCCGGGCACTGGAGGCCGATGTGGTGGTCGTGAACCACCATCTTTTCTTTGCCGACGTGATGCTGCGCGACGAAGGAGTCGCGGAGCTGCTGCCGGCGTGCAACACGGTGATCTTCGACGAGGCGCACCAGTTGCCCGATACGGCGAGCCTGTTCTTTGGCGAATCGGTGTCCACCGCGCAATTGATCGAGCTTGCGCGCGACGCGCGCCTCGAGGCGGCTGCGGCGGCGAGGGACTACGCGCCGCTGCCCGCGGCCGCGCAGGCGCTTGACAAGGCGGCGCGCGAACTGCGGCTCGTGTTTCCGGCGGAAAGCGGCCGCATTCCCGTGCGCGCGCTCGAGGGCCATGACGGCTTTGCTTCCACGCTGGATACGGTTCTCGCGCGGCTCGACGCACTCGCAGCGGAACTCCAGGGGCAGGCCGAGCGCAGCGAAGGGCTTGCCCGCTGCTGGCAGCGCGCGCTCTTGCGCGCCGAGCAGGCCGAGCGCTGGCGCAGCGGCGTGGACGGCGAGCGCGTGAAGTGGGTCGAGCTCTTCAGTCATACGCTGCATCTGAATTCGACGCCGCTCTCGATCGCGGAGATTTTCCGCAGGCAGCTCGAGGAGCACCCGCGCGCATGGATCTTCACCTCGGCGACGCTCTCGGTGGAGAGGAACTTCGCCCACTACTGCGGCGAGATGGGGCTCACGGACGCGCGCACCGCGAGCTGGGACAGCCCCTTCGACTTCGAGCGGCAGGGGCTGCTCTATATACCGGAGCGCCTTCCCGATCCGAACACCCGGGAGCACACCGCGGCGGTGGTGGAGGCGACGCTGCCGGTGATCGAAGCGGCGGGAGGCAGGACCTTCATGCTGTTCACGAGCCTGCGCGCGATGCGCGACGGACACGATCTGCTGCGCAGGGCGTTCGAGGCGCGGGGGCTCGATTACCCGTTGCTCGCGCAGGGCGAAGGGTCGCGCTCCGAGATGCTCGCCCGTTTCCGCGAGCTCGGCAACGCGGTACTCGCCGGAAGCCATTCGTTCTGGGAGGGGGTGGACGTGCGCGGGCAGGCGCTCTCGCTGGTGGTGATCGACAAGCTGCCCTTTGCGCCGCCGGACGACCCGGTACTCGCCGCGCGCATCGACAAGATCAACCGCGAAGGCCGCAGCGCCTTTCTCGAGCATCAGCTGCCCGAAGCCGTGATCACGCTCAAGCAGGGCGCGGGCAGGCTGATCCGCGACGAGGCCGACCGGGGCGTGCTGATGATCTGCGACCCGCGACTCGTCACGCGCGGTTACGGCCGGCGCATACTCGCGAGCCTGCCGCCGATGAAGGTGACGCGCAGCGCCGCCGAGGCGCAGGCGTTCTTCTCCGACCCGCAGGGGGCTACAGCCAGCGCCGCAGCCACAGCCACAGCACCCACGCGCAGAGGACCCAGAGCACGACGATGACCGCGGCGATGGCGTAGCTCTTGCGTCGCGGCTGGCCCGTGTCCGGAGTGCGTGCGGCCTGCTCGCGGCACTCCGCAAGCACATCCCCGGGAACGAGACGCACCGCAAGGTAGATGCCGGCCGGCAGCAGGATCAAATCGTCGAGGTAGCCCAGAACGGGGATGAAGTCGGGGATGAGGTCGATCGGGCTCGCGGCGTAGGCAATGACCGCCAGCGCGACGAGCCTCGCGGCGAGTGGCGTGCGCGGGTGCCGCGAGCAGAGCCAGAGCGCGACGAGCTCGGTCTTGAGCTGCTGCGCCCAGGCCCTGAGGCGTTTCATCGAGCGGTCACGCCTCGTTCACACCACTTCCGCCCACAGGTCGTGGGTGTCGGCGCGCTGCACGCGCACGGTGGCGAACTCGCCGGCCGTGAGCGCGGGCGAGGGCGCGATGTGCACGATGCCGTCGATCTCGGGCGCATCCGCGCTCGAACGGGCGCGCGCCCCGCTGGCGCCCACTTCGTCCACCAGTACTTGCAGCGTCGCGCCGCGCTTGCGCCGGAGCCGGCGCGCGCTGATTCCCTCCTGCACCTGCATGAAGCGCGCGCGCCGCTCCTCCTTGAGTTTCTCCGGAACGTGGCCCGGCAGGGCGTTGGCCGCAGCGCCCTCGACCGGCGAATAGGCGAAGCAGCCGACGCGATCGAGCTCCGCATCCTCGAGAAACGCGAGCAGTTCCGCGAACTCGGCCTCGGTCTCGCCGGGGAAGCCGACGATGAAGGTGCTGCGGATCGTGATGTCGGGGCAGATCTCGCGCCAGCCGCGGATGCGCGCGAGGTTGTCCTCGGCGCTTGCCGGGCGCTTCATGAGCTTGAGGATCCGGCGGCTCGCGTGCTGGAACGGCACATCGAGGTAGGGAAGGAGCTTCCCGTGCGCCATCAGCGGCACCACCTCGTCCACGTGCGGGTACGGATAGACGTAATGCAGCCGCACCCATATCCCCAGCCCGGCGAGCGCACGCACGAGCTCGGTCATGCGGGTCCTGAGCGGACGCCCGCGCCAGAAGCCGGTGCGGTACTTCATATCCACTCCGTAGGCGCTGGTGTCCTGCGAAATGACGAGCAGTTCCTTCACGCCCGCCCCGACGAGTTTTTCCGCCTCTTCCATCACTTCGCCGATCGGGCGGCTCACCAGCGTGCCGCGCATGAAGGGGATGATGCAGAAAGTGCAGCGGTGGTTGCAGCCTTCCGCGATCTTGAGGTAGGCGTAGTGCCGCGGAGTGAGCTTCACTCCCTGGGGCGGGATCAGGCTCGTGTACGGATCGTGGGGCTGCGGCAGGTGCTCGTGCACCGCGCGCATGACCTCCTCGGTCGCGTGCGGTCCGGTCACTGCGAGGACCCGCGGATGTGTCCTACGGACGACGTCACCCTTGGCGCCGAGGCAGCCGGTCACGATCACGCGGCCGTTTTCCGTGAGGGCCTCGCCAATCGCATCGAGCGACTCGCGGATCGCGTCGTCTATGAAGCCGCAGGTGTTGACCACGACCAGGTCCGCGTCTTCGTAAGTCGGCGCGACGAGATAGCCCTCGGCGCGCAACTGCGTGAGCACGCGCTCCGAGTCTACCAGCGCCTTCGGACAGCCGAGAGAGACGAAACCGACTTTGGGTGCAGCCTGCCGCACGGGTGGCGATAAACTCCCGGACCCCGGATCAGCCCTTCGACTTGCGCTCTTCGCTCTCGGGCTTGCGCTCCTCGGTCCGCGAGGAGTCGGCGGTCCTCGCCTCTCCGGACTGGCCGGGGGCGCCGGCGGGGAAGTTGGAGAACGGGAAGCCGCTGAACAGATTGCGCGTCTGCTGCTGGAGCTGCTGCTGCATTTCCATGAAGGCATTGGCGCTCTGTTCGAGATAGCGCCCCATCAGGCCCTGGATGGCGGGTCCCTGCATCTTGACGAATTCGCTCCAGGCGTCGGCGCCGAGCATCGGGTTCTCGCCGTAGATCTGCCGCGACTGGTCCTGCAGCCGCTTCTGGATCTCGATGAAGGTCTGGATGTTCTTCTCGAGGTAGTTGCCCATCATCCCCTGCATCGCGTTGCCGTAGAAACGGATGATCTGGGAGAGCATGTCGCTCGAGAACATGGGCGCGCCGGCGCTCTCTTCCTCGAGGATGATCTGGAGCAGGATGCTGCGCGTCAAATCCTCGTGGGTCTTGGCGTCTTCGACCTTGAATTCGATGTTCTCGAGCACCAGCTTTTTCACGTCCGCAAGCGTGATGTAACTGCTTGTTTCCGTGTCGTAAAGCCTGCGGTTAGGATATTTCTTGATGATCCTGGGCTGTTGCGTCATAACCGAACGCCCCGTAGGAGGAAAGCGTCATTATTGCAGAGCAAACCCGCATTTGCAATCTAAGGGATTGAAAAAAAACGATAATCTGAAGAATACAGCGGGGTCGTCGTTGATGCTGCGTCGCAAGATAAATGATTGACGCCACCTCTACAGGAAGATATATTTCCATGACGCACCGCACCAATTCGCTCGTCGCGGCGCAGCAAACCGGGCTGCGCTCCGGGTGGCGCAGTGCAACGATCCTCCTCCCTTTATTGTTTAGGACCCCCTCCTAAAGATAAAGGCTTAGCCCCGGCGCTGACCCGCCGGGGCTTTTTTTGTACCGCGCCGTACCGGCCTGCGTCCGCAGGATGCGCGCCCCGCCGCCAAGCGACCGCGCGCGGCTAGAACATGTGCTGGCCGCCGTTGATGGCGAGGTTGGCGCCGGTCAGAAAGGCGGCTTCCTCGGTGCACAGATAAGCGACCAGCTCCGCCACTTCCTCGGGCTTGCCGAGACGCCCAACAGGGATCTGCGGGATGATCTTCGTGTCGAGGACGTCCTTGGGCACCGCAAGCACCATTTTCGTGGCGATGTATCCGGGCGAGATGGTGTTCACGGTGACGCCCTTGCGCGCAACCTCCAGCGCCAGCGCCTTGGTGAAGCCGTGCATGCCCGCCTTCGCGGCCGAGTAATTGGTCTGCCCGAACGCGCCTTTCTGTCCGTTGATCGATGAGATGTTGATGATGCGGCCCCAGCCGCGGTCGACCATGCCGTCGCACACGGGCTTCGTCACGTTGAAGACGCTGTCGAGATTGGTCCGCATCACGTCCGCCCAGTCGACCTTGGTCATTTTCTTGAACGACGCATCACGCGTGATGCCGGCGTTGTTGACCAGGATGTCCACGGGGCCGACCTCGGACTGGATCCTGGACGCCGCCTGCTGGCACGCGTCAAAGTCGGTGACATCCACCTGAGCCGCGTGAAACGAGAATCCCTTGCCCTGCATTTCCTTGAGCCATGCGTCGGCGCGCGTGTTGCCCGGTGAATAGGTCGTGACGACCGCGTGGCCTGCCTTCGCAAGCCGCATGCAGATCGCTTCGCCAATTCCGCCCATGCCGCCCGTTACGATTGCAATTCGTTTTGCCATATCCTGGTCTCCTTGCCGAAATGGGTTGCCTGATGGACGCTGCGCGCGCAGCGGTCCCGGTGATCTCAGTTGCCTCTTTCCTTGACGTAACGCCCGGGCGCGAGCTCGATCTCCATGTAGCGTGCGCCGCCCAGTTGCGCCCGGGCGAGGACCTGCCCGCCGGAAAGCGGCGCGAGCCAGCGCGCCCAGTGCATCCACCAGCTCCCCGGCTGCGAGGTCGCGCCGGCGAGCCAGCGCTCCGGATCGGGCTCCGCCGCGGGATTCACCCAGTAGTTGCGGCGGTTTCTCGACGCGGGGTTGATCACGCCCGCGACATGCCCGCTCGCGCCGAGCACGAACTGCATTTTACCTCCGAGCAGGCGCATGCTGGCATAGGCCGTCTTCCACGGCACGATGTGGTCGTCGCGTGTCGCGAGCACGTACGCCGGCATGTCGACTTTTCCCAGATCCACCGGCGCGCGGCACATGCTGAGCTTGCCCGGAACCCGCAAATTGTTCTCGAGATACATGTTGCGTACGTAATAGGCGTACATCGCCCCTGGCAGGTTGGCGCTGTCTGCGTTCCAGTAGAGAAGGTCGAACGGCTCGGGAGCATCGCCCTTTAAGTAGTTGTTGACCACGTAATGCCAGATCAGTTCGTTGGCGCGCAGGCTCGCGAAGGTAATCGCAAGCTCGCGCCCGTGCAGGAGGCCGCCTTCCGCGAAATCGCGCTCGCGGCCGCGCACATACGCTTCATCCACGAAAACACCGAGCTCCCCGGTGTCCTTGAAATCGAGCATGGACGCGAGCAGGGTGACGCTCGCCACGCGGTCCACCCCCTTGGCGCGCATCACCGCGAGCGCCGAGCCGAGCAGGGTGCCGCCCACGCAGAACCCGAGCGCGTTGATCCTGTCGGTCGCGCACGCCTCTGCCGCGGCGTCGATCGAGCGCATCACGCCGCGCTCCAGATAATCGTCCCATGTGGTGCGGCCGAGCTCGTGCGGCACGTTGCGCCACGACACCATGAATACCGTGTGCCCCTGCTCGAGGGCGAAACGGACGAACGAGTTCTCCGGCTGCAGGTCGAGGATGTAGTACTTATTGATGCAGGGCGGCACCATCAGCAGCGGCCGCTCGAAGACGGTGCCGGTCGCGGGACGGTACTGGATGAGCTGCATGAGCTCGTTCTCGAAGATCACCGCGCCGGCGGTCACGGCAAGGTTGCGCCCGACCTCGAACGCTCCTTCGTCGGTCATCGAGATCATGCCCTTGTCGAGATCCGACGCGAGCGTTCGCAAACCGCGCGCAACGCTCTCGCCGCGGGTGTCGGCCGCGCGTTTCAGTGCTTCCGGATTGCTCCAGGGAAAGTTCGCGGGCGACATCGCGTCCACGAGCTGGCGCGCGCAGAATTCCAGTTTCCGCTTGGTGCGCGGCTCGAGTCTGGCGGCCGCGGCGGTTTCCTTGAGCCATTGCGCGGAGAGCAGGTACGACTGCGCAAGATACTCGAAGTACGGCGCGCTGCGCCATTCCTGCGCGCGGAACCGGCGGTCTCCGGCCTCCGGCGCCACGAGCGGCTGCGATGGCGCCTCGCGGCCCGGCAGGACATAGTGCGCCCACAACTCAAGCTGCTTGCGGTAATAGCGGGTCTGACGCTCGGCCCAGCCTTCCGTGTCCTGGGCGAGGTCGGCAACGAGTGCCTTGAGGATTTCGCCGGTCTCGACACCGCTGCCCAGATCGAGCGGCCGCAGCACCGCTTCTACCAGCCGGCGGTTCAGGTCTGCGATGGGCCCGCGGGTCTTGTCGGGATCAATGGCGGCGCGCTCCATGGCGTACAGGAACCGAATCGTTACGGCCGGTCAGTCGGGCGCAAGAAAGAAGGCAATGCGATGGGCCCGAATTCAGGAGCATATCCTAGCAAAAGGGCCGCGCGCGTTGGCGTGCCGCGCGACCGGCGGCAGGCCGGCGCCCGGGCGTTGGTGGCGCGCGACGATTCCCGGCGCGGCGCGTGAAGAACGGGCTTTCCCCTCAGGCGTGCAGGTGCGCGAGTTCGCCCACCAGCCAGATGGTGAAGACCCCGAGCGCGATCAGGGCAAGCTGCTGCACGGTCGCGTGCAGTTCGGGCCGGCGGTGCAACCCCGGGATGAGATCGGCCACGGAAACGTAGAGCATGCTGGCGGCGGCGAGCCCGAGCAGCGGCGGTATCCACTGCTGCATCGTGTGCAGCGCGAAGTAGGCGAACAGCCCGCCGATTACCATCGCCGCGCTGGAGAGCATGTTGAAGAGCAATGCCTGCGCCTTGCTGTAGCCCGAGTGCAGCAGGATCAGGAAATCACCGACCTCCTGGGGTATTTCGTGAGCAATGATCGCTACGGCGGTGACGATGCCAAGCTCGGGGCTCGCGAGAAAGGCCGCCGCGATCAATATGCCGTCCACGAAGTTGTGGAAGGTGTCACCGATCATGATCATCATCCCGCTGCGCCCATGGTCGTGCGCAGGTTGCGGCGGGTCGTGCGCTTCGCACTGCTCCACGTGGCAGTGGCGCCAGAGCACCAGCTTCTCCAGCACGAAGAAGAGCAGCAGTCCGAACAGGATGGTGGCGGCCATGCGCTCGAGGCTCTCGGACATGGCGAATGCGTGCGGAAGCAGTTCCAGAAACACCGCGCCGAGCAACGCGCCCACGGCGTAACTGATGAGCACCGGCACATGGGCCGCACGCGCGCGGAGCGCAAACGCGGCAGCGGTCGCCACGGAGAGCACGCCACCCGCCACGGTCGCAACGAGGATCCAGGTCAATGTGCTCACGGCCGGATATTCAGTGTTGGTGTTCTGACCGGCGCGCCCGCTGCGCCCGGAACGGGGGAAGCGCGCAATTCTACGTGATCAGCCGCAGAGGCGCCGTTCGCGCACACCGGGCGGTCGCGCAATTGGCTTCGCGATGCACCCGCCGCGCGACGGTACCGTTCGGCTTACTTGGCGAGCCAGATCAGCGCCGCCATGCGGCCGGTCGTCTTGTCGCGGCGGTGGGAAAAAAAGCGCGCCGCGTCGGAATACGTGCACAGACCGCCGCCGTAGACGTTCGCGACGCCGGTATTCTGCAGGCGCTGGCGCGCAAGCGCGTACAGGTCGGCGAACCACTTGCCGGGGATATGCGGGACGAAGGCGTCTTCGGCCAGCGCGTCGCGCTTGAGGAACGCGTCGCGAACATCCGGGCCGACTTCGAACGCGCGGGGCCCGATACCGGGACCGAGATACGCCAGCAACGTCGCGGGGTCCACCCGCATGCGTCGCACCGTGTTCTCGATGACGCCGGCGGCGAGCCCGCGCCACCCGGCGTGGGCGACTGCGGCGGTGCTGCCGGCGCCGTCGCACAGCAGAACCGGCACGCAATCGGCGATCATTACGGCACATACCGTCCCTGCACGCCGCGTGACGCTCGCGTCGGCGGAGGGACCCGGCGTGAGCGCATCGGCATCGATGACCTTCGCCCCGTGCACCTGTTTCAGCCACTTCGGGTCCCCGGGCAGCGCGCGGCGCAACAGCGCGCGATTGGCGGCGACGGTCTGGGGATCGTCGCCGGTGCGCAGCCCGAGATTCAAGCTCGCGTAGGGCCCGCAGCTCGTCCCCCCGGCGCGGGTCGTGATCAGTGCCTTGACGCCGGGGGGCGCGGGCCAGTCGGGGACGATCCAGTCGGGGTGCAGGCTCATCCGCGCGCGCGCAACGCCTCGAGCAGGCGCTCCATGTCGGGGGGGAGGGGGCTTTCCCACGCCAGCTTCACGCGGGATCGCGGGTGCACCAGCGCGAGCTTCCGGGCATGCAGCGCCTGGCGCGGAAACGCTGCCGCGCTGCCGCGCTTTCCGTACGTCTGGTCGCCGAGCAGCGGGTGGCCGAGCATGCTCAAGTGGACCCGGATCTGGTGCGTGCGCCCGGTCTCGAGCCGGCAGCGCAACAGGGTCGCACGCGCGTAGCGCTCGATCACCTCGTAGTGCGTCACTGCGTGCCGTCCGCGCGCCACCACCGCCATACGGGTGCGCTTGACCGGATGGCGGCCGATCGGAGCGTCGATGCTCCCGCCGCGCGCCACGCGCCCGTGCGCGACCGCGAGGTATTCGCGGCGCACGCTGCGCGCCTGCATCTGGCGCACGAGTTCCGCCTGCGCTTCGAGCGTCTTGGCGACGACGAGCAGTCCGCTGGTGTCCTTGTCGAGGCGATGCACGATCCCCGCGCGCGGGATGCTTTGCAGGGCGGGCGCGTGGGCGAGAAGCGCGTTGAGCAGCGTGCCGCGCCAGTTGCCGCTGCCGGGGTGCACGACCATCCCGGCGGGCTTGTCCACCACCAGCAGCGTGTCGTCCTCGTACACGATGTCGAGCGGGATGCTCTGCGATTCGTAGGCGTTCGCGCTCGGATCGGCGGCAGGGTTGACCGTGATCCGCTCGCCGCCCCACACTTTGTGCCGCGGCGCCGCCTCGTGGCCGTCCACGCGCACCTTGTTTTCCCGGATCCAGCGCGCGAGCCGGCTGCGCGAATACGCGGGCAGCATCCGGCTCAGCGCCTGGTCGAGGCGCAGGCCGCCACATTCAGAGGGCACAGTCACTTCAACCGGCTCCGGTCGCGCGGCGTTTGGGATATAATTTTCCGGGGGCATCGCAATGATCGTAACGCGCTATATTTTATCGCTGTTGCTCGGAGCGCTGGTCGCTTCGTGCGCGCTGTTCCAGGAAGTCGATGAAACCAAAGGATGGTCCGCTGCCAAGCTCTATTCCGAGGCGAAGGGCCAGCTTAACGACCGGAACTACGAGAAGGCGATCAAGTATTACGAAAAGCTCGAGGCCCGCTATCCCCACGGGCGCTACGCGCAGCAGGCGCAGATCGAGATCGCCTACGCCTACTACAAGGACAACGAGCCCGCACAGGCGATCGTGGCGGCCGAGCGTTTCATCAAGCTCCATCCGAACCATCCGCACGTGGACTACGTTCACTACCTGAAGGGACTCGCCAATTTCAACGACGACCTGGGTTGGTTCGGGAACCTCTCGGGCCAGGATGCCACCGAGCGCGATCCCAAGGCCGCCCGCGAGGCCTTCCATGAGTTCAGGGAGCTCGTCACGCGCTTCCCGGACAGCAAGTACACCCCGGATTCCATCGCGCGCATGAATTACCTCGTCAATTCCCTCGCCTCGCACGAGGTCCACGTCGCCCGCTACTATTACAAGCGCGGCGCCTACGTCGCCGCGGCGGGCCGCGTCCAGTATGCTCTGAAAACGTATCCGCAGGCGCCGGCCAACGAGGAAGGGCTCGTGATCCTCGTGAAATCGTACGATGCGCTCGGCCTCGCGGATTTGCGCAACGACGCCGAGCGCGTGCTCACCAGGAATTTCCCGCAAAGCAAGTACCTGAAGGGTGACCCGCGCCGGGCCAACGTGCCCTGGTGGCAGATCTGGAACTGGTGAGCCTCTCCGGCCAGTCCGGCCGGAATCACGGATCGCTCCTCGCATGAGACCCGATCTCGCGCGGCAGAACGCGCGGCTGCAATCGGCTGCAAGCGCGTTCGACCGCGCGCGCTTCGCTGCGCTGCACATCGGCGCGATCCGGATCGGATGGGTCCGGCATGACCATGCGCAGCGGCTGCGTGCGTGGCCGGAGATCTTCGTGCCGGGTGCCGGGGGGCTGATGCTCGCCGAAGACCTAAAGGACGCCGGTAAGCGCACCGCGGCCCTTGCTTCCGTCACCCGGGCGCTGGCGGAACAGGGCGTGATTACCGGATGGCGCGACGAGTGGTACGCGGTCGGCGAGGCGTTCGATCAGCCCCCGCTGTTCCTGCTCGAGCGTGCCGCGGCGCGATTTTTCGGCGTCACGACATACGCCGCGCACGTGAACGGCTATGCGGACTCCGGGACCGATTGCCGCATGTGGCTGGCGCGGCGCAGCGCTGGCAAGCCCGTCGATCCGGGGATGCTCGACAACCTGGTGGGCGGGGGTATCGCCGCCGGCGTATCGGTTGGAGAAACGTTGATCAAGGAGGGGCGCGAGGAAGCGGGCATTTCGCGCGAGCGGATGACCCGCGCAGTCGCGCGCGGAACGGTGCGCTTGTTGCGGGAAGTGCCGGAAGGCGCGCAGTCCGAGATCATCTTCGTGCACGACCTCGCGTTGCCCGCGGATTTTCGGCCGAGCAACGAGGACGGCGAGGTCGCGGAATTCGGGCTCTACTCGCTCGACGAGGTCGTGCGCCGGATCGAGCGCGTTTCCGAGATGACGCTCGACGCGAGCATCGTCGCCATGAGGTTCCTGGAGGGGTTGTTGGAGGCGCGCGCGCAGGTGTGAGGGTGGAGCGCCCGGCTAGCGGTTCCGGGAGGACGCCGGCGCAGCCGCACGCGACCGGGACCCCGGATCCGGCCGCGCCGGCGCTAGCTGCGTGACACCCATTTCCTTCAGCGTGGCTGCCATCGCATCCACGGCCGCCTGAATTTCCGCCGCGCCGATCGCGCCGATGCAACCGACTCGAAAAGTCTCCACCTGGGTGAGCTTGCCGGGGTAGAGCGTGTAGCCGCGCTCGCGCACCTTCCCGTAGAACGCGTTGAAATCGTACTTCGCGTCGGAGGGCGCGTGGAAGGTGACGATGATCGGCGCCTGCAGGCCCTGCTTCAGGAACGGCACCAATCCGATCCGGGTGAGCCCGCGCACCAGTGCGTCACAGTTGTCCCGGTAGCGCCGGTAGCGCGCCGCCTGGCCGCCCGCGTCGTTGAACAGGCGCAGCGCTTCGTGCAGGGCGGCGACCACCTGCACGGGCGGCGTGAATCGCCACTGCTTTGTCTTGAGGTAATACTGATGCTGGTCGTGGAGATCCAGGCTCAACGAATGGGAGTTGCCGGCGCACGGTTCGAGCGCTTCCTTGCGCACCACGGCGAAGCCCATGCCCGGGACGCTTTCCAGGCACTTTCCGGAGGCGGCGACCAGCGCATCGAAGCGCACCTTGCGCGCGTCGATGGGCAGCGCCGCGAACGAGCTCATCGCATCCACCAGGAGACTCCTGCCCTGCGAGCTCACGACCTTGGCGATCTCCTCGAGCGGATTCAGGATGCCGGTGCTGGTCTCGCAATGCACGAGCACGACATGCGTGATGCTCCCGTCGGCGGCGAGCGCATCGTGCACCATGTCCGCGGTGGTCGGCTGGTCCTCGGGCGTTTCCACGGTCGAGCGCCGGCGCCCGAGGATGTCGCAGATCTTCACGATGCGCCGGCCGTACTCGCCGTTCACGCATACGAGCACGTGGCCGTTGCGCGGCACCAGCGTGCCGATCATCGCTTCGACCACGAACGTGCCGCTGCCCTGCATCGGCACGCACGCGTGCGTGTCCCCGCCACCGGCGATGTCGTTGATCTGGCGAACGACATCGGCCGTCATTCCGATGAAGTCCGTGTCCCGCGAGCCCCAGTCGTGCAGCATGCGCTGCTTGACGCCGAGGGCCGTGGTCAGGGGGCCGGGCGTGAGCAATATGGGATCGGGGCGGGTCGCCATCAGGCCATCGTACAGTGGGCGGGACGCTGGTATCGCGCGCGATGGTTCCGGCGATCGCGGGGCAGCGTGCTCCTCCTGGATATCCGCGGCATCTCGAGCGTTTTTCTGTATATTGTTGACAATCTACAGATGGCGGTTTTTAATGTCAAGCATGGTCGCTCGCGTCTCCACCGGTGCGTTTGCGCTCGAGCTCCTGCGCAGCCATTCGCTCACCAATCTCGCGCGCCAGGAGATTGAGCAGAAGATCATGTCAGGAGAGCTGCCGCCGGGGGCGAAGCTCAATGAGAACACGCTCGCCGCGCAGCTCGGCGTCTCGCGCGGCCCGGTGCGCGAGGCGCTGCGCGCGCTGGAGCAGACCGGCCTGGTTCGCGTGGAAAAGAACCGCGGCGTGTTTGTGCGGCAGATCCCGATCGAGGAAGCGGACGAGATCTATGAACTGCGTGCCGCGCTCGAGCAGATGGTGGGCAGCAAGCTCGCGCGGACGATTACTCGCGGCCAGCTCAAGGAATTGCACGCGTTGATCGGACAAATGGATCAGGCCGTGGCGCGCGGCGATCTTGACGCGTACCATTCGCTGAACCTCCGGTTCCACGGCGCACTTGTGGAGTTTGCCGGCAACCGCAAACTGGCGGAAACTTACCGGCGGCTGGTCAATGAATTGAACCTGTTTCGCAAGAACACGCTCGCGCAGGACCATCTGCCGACCTCGGTGCGCGAGCACCGCAATATCGCCGATGCAATCGAATCGGGTAAGGTCGAGATTGCGGGCGCGCTGCTCTACGAGCATGTGATGGCGAGCCGCGAACGCATGCGCATCGCCCATGCTGCGCTGGGCAAGGCAAGCGGGCCGGCGCGACCCGCCGGGGAGCGCAGCGCGGGCAGATGACCGGCTGCGAGGGGCCCGCCCGGTTCGGGCGCGAGCCTTCGGGGCATCGTCAGCGGGAATTGATTTGTGAAACGGAACAAGACGCAGAGCGCGGGCCTGCTGGCCGAAGGCGACGTGAATCTGTCGGCGTTGCGTCGCGCGTGGGAGGCGGAGAGTATCGGTCCGCGCACCCGGCCCGTGCTCGAGCGCGACGCTCGCTACTTTCTGCACCAGTCGCTGTCCACCCCGTGCCTGAATGCGCTTGCCCGGGCCGAGGGCGTCTACATCGAGGACGTGGAAGGACGCCGCTACATGGATTTTCACGGCAACAGCGCCCACCAGGTCGGTTACGGCCACCCGCACGTGGTGGCGGCGGTCAAGCGCCAGCTCGACACCCTGCCGTTCTCGCCGCGGCGCTACACCAACTCCGCGGCAGTCGAGCTTGCCGGGCGCCTGGCCGATTCCGCGCCCGACCCGCTCGGCAAGGTGCTGTTCGCACCGGGCGGCGCGCTCGCCATCGGCATGGCGCTCAAGCTCGCGCGGATCGCCACGGGGCGGCACAAGACGCTCTCGCTCTGGGATTCGTTCCACGGCGCGTCGCTGGACGCGATTTCCATCGGCGGCGAGGCGCTGTTCCGTCGCGACATCGGGCCGCTGCTTCCCGGCACCGAGCACGCGCCGCCGTGCGATCCGCGCGATTGCCGTTTCGGCTGCGGTGGCAGCTGCAACGCGCGATGCGCGGAGTACATCGAGTACGTGCTCGACAAGGAAGAAGACGTAGCGGCCGTGGTGATCGAAACCGTGCGCTCGACGGATGTGCAGGTGCCGCCGCGCAGCTACTACGAGATCGTGCGGCGCGCGTGCGACCGGCACGGCACGCTGCTCATCCTCGACGAGATCCCGATCTGCCTGGGGCGGACGGGCCGCATGTTCGCGTTCGAGCACTACGGCATCGTTCCGGACATGGTGGTGCTCGGCAAGGGGCTCGGCGGGGCGGTGTTCCCGATCGCCGCGCTGCTCGCGCGCGCGGACCTCGACGTTGCGGCGGACCGCGCCCTGGGGCACTACACGCACGAGAAGAGCTCGCTCGGCTGCGCCGCCGCTCTCGCCACGCTGGAAGTCGTTGCGCAGGAAAGGCTCATCGAGCGCGCCGCGACGCTGGGCCGCTGGTTGCTCGAGCGGCTTGCGAGAACGAAGGCGCGCCACGCCGCCGTGGGCGACGTGCGCGGCATCGGCCTGCTCGTCGCGATCGAAATCGTGGATCCGGCAAGCGGGAAGCCGGCTCCGCAACTCGCGGAACGGCTGCTCTACGCGTGCCTTTCGAAAGGCTTGAGCTTCAAGATCGGGCAGGGCAACGTGGTGACGCTCGCGCCGCCGCTCGTAATCAGCGAGGACGAGCTCGAGCGCGCTGTCGGCATCGTTGACGATGCTTTGCGCGAAGTGACCTCCGCTTGAGCGGGCGTCGTCCAGCCGCAGAGCTGCGCAATATCGGAACAGGACTTGGGGAGTGAAGCAGTGGCAGTGACGTTAAAGGGCCGGCGTGGCGGGCGCGCGCAGGATCTGGGCACGCGTTTATTCACGTTCGTGGTCGTGGCCGACACGCACGTCAACCAGGAGGACGGCAAGGCGTCCTCGGATTTTGCCGTCAACCGGCTGTCGAACGCCCGGAGCCGGCATGTCATGCGCGAGATCAACCGGATCGCCCCGGCGCTCGTGCTGCACCTGGGCGACATCGTCCATCCGAATCCGGCCCACCCGGGCTACGCGACCGCCGCGGATTCGTTCCACGCGCTCGCGAAAGAGCTGAAGTGCCCCCTGTATCTCACGCCCGGCAACCACGACGTCGGCGACAAGCCGGGCGACTGGCTGCCCGTGCCGTCGGTGAGCGACGACTTCCTCGCGCTCTACAGCCGCCATTTCGGCAAGGACTACTATTCCCTCGATTCGAACGGCTGCCACTTCGTCGTCATCAACGCGCAGATCATCAACTCCGGGCTCGAATGTGAGGCGGCGCAGAAGAGCTGGCTCGAGAAGGATCTCGCGGCCCATTCAGGAAAGCGGATTTTCCTCGCTACCCATTACCCTCCGTATCTTTACGAGCCGGGCGAGGACGGTCACTACGACAATATCGACGAGCCGGGGCGCTCGTGGCTGCTGGGTCTTTTCGCCCGCCACACGGTGGAGGCCGTTTTCGCGGGGCACGTGCATAACCTGTGGTATCACCTCCACGGAGATACCGACGTTTATCTGCTTCCTTCCACGTCGTTCGTGCGGCTCGATTACAGCGAGCTCTGCCGCATCGAGCCCGGTCCCGAAGGCGGCCGGAACGACGCGCCGAAGCTCGGCTTCTTCCAGGTGGACGTGCACGAAAATGGCCACGTTGCGTACGTGATGCGCACGTCCGGTGCGACGCTCGCGCCCGGTGCGAGGGTGAACGGTCATGCGGAGCGCCTGCCGCCGGTGCACACCAAGTCGATCGCGCTGGCGCCGGTGGGAATAGACCTGCGTTACCCGTGGGCCGAGACCGTGGAGGTCGCGGCGAGCGGCGCGCTCGACGAATTCTCGCGCAAGCTCGCGCGCAACGACTATCCGCTGATGGCGCTGTGGGAAATGGGCGTGCGCCGCCTGCGGGTTCCCGCGCGCGATCTCGCGAATCCGCTGACCCGCGAGCGCATGCGGGTGCTGCGGCGCGTCGGGAACGAATTCACGGTGTACACCCACGGCGTGCCTTCGGGCGAGCTGCGCGATGCGCTCGTCGCGCACGCGGGGCTCGTGAGCGCGTGGGAAGTCATTGCGCCGCTGCGCAAGCTGGACGAGGTTGCGGAGCAGGTGCGGGAAATCAAGACCGCCACGGCGTTGATGGTCCATCTGTCGAAGCTGCAGCGCCCCGAGGATCGGTACGACCACGGAAAGCGCGGGCGCCACACGATCGAGCACGGCTTTCTCGTGCAGGAGCACGAGCAACTGCGCGAGCTGCTCGCGCGCAATGCCGCGCGCGATGCGTTCGACGGCGTGTCGTTCCGCGTCGCCCGCGGCGAGGCCGCATGGGACAGCGTGCGTGCGGTACACGGCTTGTCGCGCGCGCTCGGCATACGCACCTGCGCGTACATGCGTCTCGCCTCCGACAATCCCGCCGACGCACCGGTCGACGACCTCGCCACCGCGAACCGCGTGGCGGAAACCGTGGTGGCCGCATTCGGATGCCCGGGCGTGGACGTGTGGCTGGACACGTTTAACGACGTGGACCGCGGATATTTCCGCCGCTCGGGCCTGGTGGACCGGCGCTACAACCCGAGGGTCGGGTTTCACGTGTACCGCAACCTCCACAGCGCTCTCTCGGGTGCCGGTGCGGAACTCTCGGCCGGGGAGGCCACCGACCTGCCGGGGGTGCGGGTGCTCGCGCTGGAGGGTTCCGGAAAGCTCTGGCTGCTCCTGCTGCCGGAGCGGGAAACCATGGTGAGCGCGTTGCCGCTGGGGGCGCGGAAGTTGCGCGGCGTGAAGGACGCGAAGTGGATCGACCTCGCTTCCGGAGACATTCGCTCCCTGACGGCCTCCGTCGCCGCGAGCCCCGGCGGCGACTTGCTGCGAGTCGGCGAGGGAGTCGCCTGTGCAGTTCCCGCGCTCGTGCGCATTTCCGCCTAGAGGCGTTCGCAGTCGCGGAGCGAAGCATTCAGAGCAAGGGAAATCGGGCGCATACTTTACATGGCGATCACGCTTACCGAAGCACCGTTTTTCATCGTCGGCCAGGAGCGTTCCGGCACCACGCTGCTCATGGTGATGCTGGGAAGCCACCCGCGCATCGCGGTGCCGGAAGTTTCGTGGTGGTACCCGCGCTTTCGGGGCTATCTTCACACCTACGGCGACCTCGAGCGGGAGGAGAACTTCCGCACGCTCGCGTCCGAGATGATCTTCGGGCTACCGGTGCCGTTCTGGGGGATGCCGGCGAATCCCCGCGCCATCGTGGACGAAGTGGTGAGCGAGGCGCGCGAGCGCTCGTTTGCGGGAGTGTTCTGCGCAATGATGGAACGCTACGCGCGATGGGCCGGGAACCGGCCGCGATGGGGCGAGAAGACGCCGAACAATCTGTACTTCGTTCGCGAAATCCGCGAAGATTTTCCCAATGTGAAGATCATCTGCGTGACACGAGACGGGCGAGACGTGTGCGCGGAGTTCTTGAATTCCGGCATCGCCCCGAGCAACATTTTTTGTGCGGCCGAGTGCTGGAGCTTGGGACAGAGGGAGGCGCTCAAGCTCGGGCGCTCGCTGGATGCCGATTCCTGGCTCGACGTGCGCTACGAGGACCTTGCGCGCAATCCGGAGGGGACGTTGCGGCGCGTGTGCGCGTTTCTGGGCGAGGACTACGACGCGCGGATGCTCCGCTTCTACGAATCGCCGATCGCCCGCGCCCGCAGCGCGAAACGAGATCACAAGGCGCTGGGCCACCCGGTCAGCGATCGCTACATCGGGGTACATAAAGAGCTGCTGAGCTTGCGCGACCGGCGCATATTCGCCTTCGTCGCCGGAAAAGTCATGGCCGAGGCAGGCTACGAGCTCGACGCGGAACCGCTCGAGGTGACGGAGGAGGACGCGCATGTTTTCCGCGAACTCGGCGGGCGCACGCAAGCCGCGCTGCTCGATGGCCCGGACGGGCGCATCGTCTGGGAGAGCTATCACGACTGGCTGATCGATCAGCGAGACGAGAGGCGCAAGCGCGGCATCTGGCGCGACGACGGCGGACCCAAGCCTTTCCCGTCCGGCCACCCGCACGAGGGACACATCACGGGCCAGCGCGCGCCCCGGCGATGGAAAGAGCATTTCGCAATCAAGCGGCGCTACGATCGTTAGGCGCCGCGAGCAGCTGGTGAGAGAGGGGGGATCATGATCACGTTCGATTTCCGGTTGCGCCCGAGCCGGCAGCCCTGGCTCGGGCGCGCGCTTTGTGCGGCGGCGGTTCTGGCGGCCGGATACTCCGGCGCCGGCCTCGCGCAGTGGCAGCCTACGAAAAACGTGGAGATCATCGTAAACACGAGCCCGGGTGGAGGGCTGGATCAGTTCGCGCGCTTTTTGCACAAGCTGATCCAGAGCCAGCGCACGCTCCCGGTCACCTCGAGTGTGGTAAACAAACCGGGAGGCGGTGGCACGATCGGTCTCGTCTATCTCAACCAGCACGCGGGAGACGGGCACTATGTGATGGTCGCGACGCCGACGTTCCTGACCAACCACATACTGGGCAGAAGCAATATTAGTGTCGGCGACGTCACGATCGTCACGGAAATGTTCAGCGAGTACGTCGCGATCATGGTTCGCGCGGACTCTCCGCTGAAGGACGGGAGAGACCTGGTCGCGGCCCTCAGGAAAGACCCCGCAGGCCTCTCGATCGGCATCGCCACCAGCCTCGGCAACCATAACCATACCGGCATCGCGCTGCCGTTGAAGGCCGCGGGCGTGGACGTGCGCAAGCTGAGGGCGGTGATCTTCAACTCGGTGGCGGACGCAAACACCGCGCTGCTCGGCGGGCACATCGATGTCGTACCGACGCCGCCGGGCAACGTCGTGGCTCTCGCGGGCTCCGGGAAGATCCGCGGCCTCGCGATCTCCGCGCCGGCGCGAATCTCGGGGCCGTATGCCAACGTTCCGACATGGAAGGAGCTGGGCATCGACCGGGTTGCCAGCACCACGCGCAACGTGTTGGGACCGAAGGGAATGCCGCCCGAGCAGGTAGCGTTCTGGGAAGCGGCGCTGTCACGCATCGCGAAGAGCCCGGAATGGGCGGAAGACCTGGAGCGGAGGTTGCTCAACAACACCTTCAAGTTGAGCGCCGAAGTCACCGCGCACATGCGCCAGCAATACGAAGAGCTGAAACAAGTTCTGACCGATCTCGGGATGGTCACGCCGAAGTGAGCTGCGCAGCGGTGAGAACCTCAAGGCAAGGACCGGACGTCACGCGGGCGGCGGGAGCAGGGCGGCGACGGCGCCGGTCCGCTTCTGTTCAGTCCGGAGGGTGGCAGCAAGCGTGAAGCCCAATATTCTTTTCGTCTTCGCCGACCAGCTGCGGGCCTCATCCGTGGGCTATGCGGGAGAAGAGCCTGTCCGTACGCCGCATCTCGACCGGCTCGTGCGCGAATCGGCGGTCTTCACCACCGCGGTGTCTCCGATGCCGGTGTGCACGCCGTACCGCGGGGCACTCATCACCGGGCGCACGCCGCTCTCGCTCGGGCTCGTGCTGAACGACATTCCGCTTCGCACGGACGAAACCAGCATCGCGCACGTGCTGAAGGCGGCCGGATATGCGACGGCCTACATCGGGAAATGGCATCTGAACGGGCCCGACCGACGGGCGTGGGTGCCGCCGGGCGCGTTACGCCAGGGATTCGACTACTGGGCGGCGGCCAACTTCGACCACAACTACGACCGCTCGGTGTATTTCGCGGGCGACTCGCCCGAGCCGGTGGTATGGGACGGGTTCGATGCCGAGGCGCAGACCGGGCTCGCGATCCACTACCTGTGCGGCCGGAAGCGCGGCAAGCCGTTCTGTCTGTTCCTGTCGTGGGGCCCGCCGCATCATCCCTACCGGACCGTGCCGAAGCGCTTTCTCGACATGTACGACCCGGGAGAGATACCGGCGCGACCCAATTGCCCGCACCCGCCGCGGGAGGACCTGTGGGGCTATTACGCGCAGACCACCTTTCTCGACGAGCAGATGGGGCGTTTGCTGGCCGCATTGAGCGAGCTTGGGCTTGATGAGAACACGATACTCGCGTTCTCCTCCGACCACGGGGACATGCACGGGTCGCACGGTGTCTACAAGAAGCAATGGCCGTGGGACGAATCCATCAGGGTCCCGTTCATTCTGCGCTATCCGCCGCGCGTCCGGGGCGGCAGCACGATGCCATTTCCGATCAGCGTCATCGACGTGATGCCCACGCTGCTCGGTCTCGCGGGCGTCGCCGTTCCCGGCTCCGTGGAAGGCGTGGACCTATCGCCCTGGATCGCGGATGGGCGTGCCGACCCGCCGTCTTCGGTCCTGCTGATGAATCCTTGCCCGTTCAGCATCGGCGATCCGCGCGGCCCCGACCAGGTCCCCGACTACCGCGGGATGCGGATGGAGTATCGGGGCGTGCGCACCGCGCGCTACACCTACGTGCGCACGATTGACCGCCCGTGGTTGCTCTACGACAACCAGGAGGACCCGTACCAGATGCGCAACGTGATGGACGACGCGGGCTATCGTTCCCTCGTCGCTGAACTGGAAGGCGAGATGCGGGGCCATATGGAGCGCATCGGGGACGAGTTCTTGCCCAAGGAGAGCTACTATAGGAAGTTCAACCTGCGCATCGACCACCGCGGGAAGGTCCGGGGGATCATCGAGAACTCGTACGACCGGCTGGGCTGACGGGCGCGCTTGACCGGTGCGACGCATCAGGCCGCCGGGGAAGTTTCATGATGGAACGGAACGCAGCAAACTTGGTGAAAAGGAGGAGGAAAATGAAAACAGTCGCGCGCATCGCCGCATTGCTTGGCGCGTTTGCCCTCGTTGCAGGGACGATAGGCAATGGTTACGCCCAGGCGTACCCCAGCCGCTCGATCCGGGTGATCATCCCGTTTTCGCCCGGGGGCTCGACGGATACCATCACGCGCCCGCTCGCGCAGAAGCTCACCGCCGCGCTGGGCCAGGGCGTGGTCATCGATAACCGTCCGGGCGCGGGGGGCAACATCGGGATGGACCTCGTCGCGAAATCCGCGCCGGATGGCTACACGCTGCTCATGGCGGCCGGGTCGATCGCCATCAATCCCTCGCTTTACAAGAAGATGCCCTTCGACGTGGTCAAGGACCTCGACCCGATCATCCTGGTGTGCGTGGTCACCCAGCTCACCGTGGTGCATCCCTCGCTGCCGGTGAAGTCGGTGAAGGAGCTGATCGCGCTCGCGAAGTCCCGGCCCGGCGAGCTCAATTTTGCGTCGGCGGGTGCCGGCACTTCGACGCACCTCGCCGGGGAGCTCTTCCAGAGCATGGCGAAGATCAACATGGTCCACATACCCTACAAGGGCAGCGGGGCGGCCATGCCGGCGCTCCTCGGCGGGCAGGTCTCGCTCATGTTCGCCAACATGCCGGGCACGATCCAGCACGTGCAGGCTGGAAGGTTGAGGCTGCTCGCGGTCAACACCGAGAAGCGCTCGCCGCTGCTGCCCAACGTGCCCACCGTTTCGGAGTCGGGAATCCGGGGCTTCGAATCCAGCACCTTCTTCGGGCTGCTCGCGCCCGCGGGCACGCCGAAGGACATCATCTCCCGGATGAACTCCGAGGTCGACAGGGCGCTGAAGGCCGCGGATACGCAGGAGCGGATGGCTACCGAAGGCGCGGTCCCGATGGGCGGATCGCCCGAGCAGTTCGCTTCCCACCTTAAGGCGCAGATCGAAAAATGGGGCAAGGTGGTGCGGGATTCCGGAGCGCGCCTCGAGTAATGTCGGCTCACTGCGCATGCTCACGACCGATCCGGCAGCGGGGAATCCAGTGTCGTCGTAGGCAGGGACGGTCCGGGCGGAGGGGCGGGTGAGCCTGCCCCTTGACGTAACGCTGCTGGTGCTCGGCGCGGCGCTGATGCACGCGTCGTGGAACGCCATCGTCAAGTCGAGCCCGGACAAGCTGCTCGATACCACGCTGCTCGCTGCGGGCGGCGGGCTGATGTGCCTTGCCGCGCTGCCGTTCCTGCCGCCGCCCGAGCCCGCGAGCTGGCCATGGCTCGCGGCGTCCGTCGTGCTGCACTTCTTGTACTTCATTGCGCTGATCGGCGCCTACCAGTGGGGCGACCTGTCGCACACGTACCCGCTGATGCGCGGCGTCGCGCCGCTGCTCGTCGCGCTGGCCGGCGTGGTGGTGCTGCAGGAGACGCTCACGCTGCCGATCTGGACGGGCATCGCGCTCATCAGCGTGGGCATCGTCGGGCCGATGCTCGCGCAGCACGACCTGCAGCACACGCCCACACGCGCGACGCTGATCGCGCTCGCCAACGCGTTCCTCATCGCTTCGTATACTCTGGTGGACGGCGCGGGGACGCGGCTTTCCGGTGATCCCGTGAGTTACTGCGTGTGGCTGTTCATGCTCGACGCGATACCGATCACCTCGCTCGCGCTGGTCCTGCGCGGCCGGGAGCTATTGGGTTACGCGAGGAGCCGCTGGCACTGGGGCCTCCTCGGTTCCGCGCTGACCATCGTCTCCTACGGCATCGTGCTGTGGGCGTTGACGCGGGCGCCGGTGGCCGCGGTGGCGGCGTTGCGCGAGACCTCGGTCGTGATCGCGACCGTGATCGGCACCGTGCTGTTCAAGGAAAAGTTCGGCGGCTGGCGCATTCCCGGCGCGATTCTGGTGGTAGGCGGGATCACCGTGCTGCGGCTGTAGCGGGCGCGGGAACCGCGCCCCGTTGCGGGCAGGACAACAGCCGCGGCGCACGCGGCGCCGCGGCTGCGGGAGCATCAATTCGCGACGAGCGTCCCGTTCACCACCCTGACCTTGGCGCCAACTCCGAAGGCCGGCTCGGCGTCGAACGAGAACGTGCGGTTCGCGCCGTCTTCCATGCGCACGGCGACATCCCAGCGCTTGGACTTCTTCAGGTGCTTCTCGACCTGGTGCCCGGCGTAGGCGCCGCCGGCCGCGCCTGCGACCGTCGCGATTTTTCGCCCGCTGCCGCTACCGACCTGGTTGCCCAGCACGCCGCCCGCCACGCCACCGGCGACCGCGCCGAGGCCGGTCGCCTCGCCTTCCTGCTCGATCATGCGCACCGCGGACACTGTTCCACATTCCGGGCATGCGCGCGCCGCGACTCTCGCGGGCTCCACCGCGGCGACCCGTGTGGGCTCGGTGGCGGCCTTCCTGGGCGCCGCCGCGGCCTTCTGCTGTTGCCGCTCAGCGGGGGCAGTGTTCGCGACGGGCGCTTTCTGCGGCTGCGGAGCAACCACCACGGGCTGCTCGCTCCTGGAAAAGGAGCTCGGAATGATGCCGGTCATTACGGCGACGCCGACCGCGCTGAATACGATCACCGATACCGCGGCGATTCCTACGATGGGACTCACCTTGCTTGGGGTGTCCGACATGGTTTTCCTCCGGTTGTTTCGCGCCATTCCTGCACGCTACAGCCCAATTCTAGGAGAGCGCGGGCCGGGCGTATGTGACGGACTGCGCGTGGAAACAGTCTGTTACGGTTTCGCGAGGTGCACGGTGTGAAATTGTGCTCACGCCCGGACGGTTCCCCTGGCGGTTTCGCGCCGGGATGGCCAGGAGCCGATAACAGAATCAAGAAATATCAATCGCAGATAAACGCCGATACACGCCGACGAAAAAAGGGAAATGGACAGGATTTACAAGATTTCACAAGATTAACAGGATTAAAGCCGATCGAATAATCATGTAAATCCTGTTTTCATCCTGTTAATCCTGTCTATGTTGGTCTTGATCTTATCTGCGTCCATCCGCGTTCATCGGCGGTTTCGAGGTTTTTCGGGCGTTTTAATACGGGCTTTAGGAGCGCAGGGCGGGAAGGTCCTGGTACAGGGCAAGCGCCTCGGGATTGGCGAGCGCTTCGGCGTTCTTCACGGGCCGGCCGTGCACGACGTTGCGCACCGCGAGCTCGACGATCTTGCCGCTCTTGGTGCGGGGGATGTCCGCGACCTGGACGATCCTTGCCGGAACGTGGCGCGGCGAGGCGCGCTCGCGGATCCTGCGCTTGATCCTGTCGATGAGCGCATCGTCGAGCGCGAGGCCTTCGCGCAGGCGAACGAACAGCACTACCCGGGTGTCGGATGGGTGCTCCGGCGGCCAATCCTGGCCGATGACCAGGCTTTCCAGCACTTCGTCGTGCTGCTCGACCTGGCGATAGATCTCCGCGGTGCCGATGCGCACGCCACCGGGGTTGAGCACGGCATCCGAGCGCCCGTAGATGATCATGCCCCCGTGTCCGGTCAGCTCCACGTAATCCCCGTGGCACCACACGCCGGGAAATTTCTCGAAATAGGCGGCGCGGTATTTGGCTCCGTCGGGGTCGTTCCAGAAGCCGACCGGCATGGAGGGGAAAGGGGCCGTGCACACGAGCTCGCCTTTTTCCCCGCGCACGGCGTGCCCCGCATCGTCGAACACCTCGACCTTCATTCCCAGCCCGCGGCACTGGATCTCCCCGCGCCGCACCGGACCGGTCGGATTGCCGAGCACGAAGCACGAGACGATGTCGGTGCCGCCGGAGATCGAAGCGAGCTGAACGTCGCGCTTGATCTCGCGGTAGACGTAATCGAAGCTCTCGGGCGCGAGCGGGGAGCCGGTCGAGAGCACGCTCTTCAGCTCCGCGAGCTTGTGCGTCGCGCGCGGCGAGAGTCCGAGCTTGGCGATCGAGTCGATGTATTTGGCCGAGATGCCGAGGACATGGATGCCCGCGGCGTCGGCGAAATCGAACAGGATGCGCCCACCGGCGATGAGCGGCGAGCCGTCGTAGAGCGCGATGGCAGCGCGCGAGGCAAGCGCCGAAACGAGCCAGTTCCACATCATCCAGCCGCAGGTCGTGAAGTAGAACAGGCGCTCCCCGGGCTTCAGATCCGCGTGCAGCAGATGCTCCTTCAGGTGCTGGAGCAGCGTGCCCCCGGCGCCGTGCACGATGCACTTGGGCGCCCCGGTGGTGCCGGAAGAGTACAGGATGTAGAGCGGGTGATCGAAGGGCAGTTGCGGGAACCCGATGTCCTGTGCGCGGTACGGCGCCATGAACTCGTGCACATCGACGCAATTCGGAGTTCCGTCGACAACCGGATTGCGTTGCGTGTAGGGCACAACGACGATTTTTTCCAGTGACGGAAGGCTGCGGGCGATTTCCCTGAGACGATCGACGATGTCGATCGTCTTGCCGTTGTAGAAATAGCCGTCGGCGCCGAACAGGATTTTCGGCTCGATCTGCCCGAAGCGGTCGAGCACGCCCTGGACGCCGAAATCGGGAGAGCACGACGACCACACCGCACCGAGGCTCGTCGCGGCGAGCATCGCGATCACCGCGCCCGGCACGTTGGGCATGTACGCGGCAACCCGGTCGCCCGGCGCAACCCCGGCTGCGCGCAGCGCCTGCGCGAGGCGGGACACTTCCGCGTAGAGCTCCGCGTAGGTCACGCTGCTCGCCACGCGGTCCTCGCCCCGGAACAGGATCGCCGGCGCGTGGTCGCGGCGCCGCAGGAGGTTCTCGGCGAAGTTCAGCCGTGCCTCCGGGAACCAGCGCGCGCCCGGCATCCTGTGGCCGTCCACGAGGACCGATGCGCCGCGGCTCCCGGCGATCACTCCGCAAAACGACCACACCGACATCCAGAATTGCTCGGGCTCGGTGACCGACCACTGGTAGAGCTCGTCGTAATCCGACGCCGCGACTCCCCAGCGCATGCGCACGTGCCGCATGAACGCGGTGAGATTCGTGTTCGCCACGCGTTCGGGGGACGGCTGCCAGAGCGGCTGGTCCACAGGATCCGTGAGCAGTAAGCGGTCAGTGGTAAGCAGTAAGCGGTAAACGCGGGACCGTTAGCCGTGGCAAACGAGTGTCATGATCTTACTGCTTGCCGCTCACGGCTTACTGCTCACCCGCTTCCGGCCGGAGGAGCGGAAAGAGGATCACGTCGCGTATCGAGGGATTGTTGGTGAGCAGCATCACCAGGCGGTCCACGCCGATGCCGGCGCCCGAGGTCGGGGGCAGCCCGTATTCGAGCGCCCGGATGTAGTCCGCGTCGAAATGCATCGCCTCGGCGTCGCCCGCGTCCTTCTGGCGGGCCTGCTCGGTGAAGCGTGCCGCCTGGTCCTCGGGATCGTTCAGCTCCGAGAACCCGTTGGCGATCTCGCGCCCCGCGATGTAGAGCTCGAAGCGCTCCGCGACGTCGGGGTTCTTGTCGCTGCGGCGCGCGAGCGGCGAAACCTCGGCCGGGTAGTCGAGTATGAAGGTGGGCTGGATGAGCTTGTCCTCGACCTTGTTCTCGAAGAGCGTCAACTGCAGGCCTCCGATGCCGTCCGCGGGGCGGTAGGCGATATCGAGCTCCTTCAACTTCGCGACGAGCGCCGCGCGGTCGTCGAGCACCGCCTCCGGAATGTCCGGAAGGAACTGCCGGACGGCCTGGCGGATGGTTAGGCGCTGGTAGGGCTGGGCGAGATCGATCTCGTGGTCCTGATACGTGAACTTGGGGGTGCCCAGCACCGCTTGCGCGACGTTCAGCAGCATCTGCTCGATCGTGGACATCATGTACTCGTAGTCCGTGTAGGCCGTGTACAGCTCGAGCATCGTGAACTCGGGATTGTGCTTCGTGGAGATACCCTCGTTGCGGAAACTGCGGTTGATCTCGAACACTTTCTCCAGTCCGCCCACCACCAGGCGCTTGAGGTAGAGCTCGGGCGCGATGCGCAGGTAGAGCTTCATGTCGAGCGCGTTGTGATGCGTGAGAAACGGGCGGGCGGCGGCGCCGCCCGGGATCGGCTGCATCATCGGCGTCTCGACCTCGAGGAAGCGCTTGGAGAGGAGAAAGTTGCGCAGCGCCTGGACGATGCGCGAGCGCTGCACGAAGGTGAGCCGCGTGTCCTCGTTCACGATCAGGTCCACGTAGCGCTGCCGGTAGCGCAGCTCCTGGTCGGAGAGCCCGTGGAACTTCTCCGGCAGCGGGCGCAACGACTTGACGAGCAGCAGCAGCTCGCGCACGCGTACCGTGACCTCGTCGGTCTTGGTCTTGAACAGCACCCCGTTCACCGCGACGATGTCGCCGATGTCGTAGTGCTTGAACTCCTCGTGCTGCTCCTTGCCCGGGTAGCTGTCGGTGACGAAGATCTGGATCGAGCCGCTCATGTCCTGAAGGGTGGCGAAGGTGGCCTTGCCGAACATGCGCTTCGACATCAGGCGGCCCGCGACCTTCACCACCACGGGTTTCAGGTCGAGCGCGTCGCGGTCGGTTTTCTCGTGCCGCTCGGTGAGCTCCGCGGCGAGGTCCTGGCGCCAGAAGCCGTTGGGGAAGGCCACTCCCTTCTGGCGCAGGGCGTGGAGCTTCGCGCGGCGCTCGGCGATCAGGCGGTTCTCGTCCTGGGGGGGCGGCGTGGATTGTTCTTTCATGAGCGCTCCCTTTCTACAGTCCCTTCTTGAGGCTCGCCGTGATGAAGTCCTCGAGATCGCCGTCGAGCACCGCCTGGGTGTTCCCGATCTCGACGCCGGTGCGCAGGTCCTTGATGCGCGACTGGTCGAGCACGTAGGAGCGGATCTGGTGGCCCCAGCCGATATCGGTCTTGGCGTCTTCCAGCGCCTGCTTCTCCGCCTCGCGCTTCCTCAACTCGAGCTCGTAGAGCCGGGACTTGAGCATCGCCATCGCTTCCGCGCGGTTGCGGTGCTGCGAGCGGTCGCTCTGGCACTGCACGACGATGCCCGTCGGGATGTGGGTGACACGCACCGCCGAGTCGGTCTTGTTCACGTGCTGCCCGCCGGCCCCCGATGCGCGGAAGGTGTCCACGCGCAGGTCCGCCGGATTGACGGCGATCTCGATCGTCTCGTCCACTTCCGGGTAGGCGGACACGCTGGCGAACGAGGTATGGCGCCGGCTGTTGGCGTCGAACGGAGACTTGCGCACGAGCCGGTGCACGCCGGTCTCCGTGCGCAGGTGGCCGTAGGCATAGTCGCCGGCAACCTTGAGGGTGGCGCTCTTGATGCCCGCGACCTCCCCGGGAGATTCCTCGAGCAGCTCCACGCGGAAGCCCTTGCGCTCGCAGTAACGCGTGTACATGCGCTGGAGCATCCGGGCCCAGTCCTGCGCCTCGGTGCCGCCGGAACCGGCCTGGATGTCGAGGAAGCAATTGTTTGGATCGAGCGGATTGGCGAACATGCGGCGGAATTCCATCTCCGCCACCGTTTGTTCCAGCGCGCGGGCGTCGGCATCGATCGCGCGCAGGGTCGCGTCGTCCCGCTCGCTCCGCGCGATCTCGAACAGCTCGGCCGAATCGCGCGCCGCGCTCGTCGTCGCTTCCAGGCTCGAGACGACGGACTCGAGCGCCTTCTTTTCCTTGCCGAGCTCCTGGGAGCGCTTGCTGTCCGTCCAGACGCCGGGATCCTCCAGCGCCGTTCCTATGGCCGCGAGCCGGGTTTTTTTGCCCTCGAAGTCAAAGATACCTCCGCAGCTCGGCGGTGCGTGCCTCCACGTCCTGCAGGCGCTTGGCAATGGCGTTGATCTGTTCGGCTTCCATGGTGCGTCGCGGAAAAGGAACGATTATACATCCGCGAGCTTCAAGCCGACGCAGGCTGCCAGCTGCTCAGCATGAGCTGCGCGGCACGCGTGCCTTCCCACTCGTTCACCTCGAGGTGGTGGACAGCGTCGATGCGCGAGGGCAGCGGCCCCGCCTCCCCGAACAGCATTGCCTCGTAGACGCGCCCCGCGCGCCCGAGCCTGAGCTTCAGGTGACGGCCGCCGACGAGGCGTTGCGACACGACCTCGAATTGGTCGTGGAACGACGGACGCGGAAAGCCCTGGCCCCAGACTTCCGCCTCGAGCAGCCGGGCCGTTTCGACGGTAACCTCGTGATGCGCGAGGCTGCCGTCGGTCTCGATCACCTGCTCGAGGTCTGCGGGCGTGAGCAGCCCGCGCACCGTTTGCTCGAAGGCGTCGCGAAAGCGCGCGAAATCGCTCTCGTGCAGCGTGAGCCCCGCCGCGGCTGCGTGGCCGCCGAACTTCCTGATCAAGCCGGGATGGCATACGGCCACCCGGTCCAGCGCGTCGCGCAGGTGCAGCGCCGGGATCGAACGCCCGGAGCCCCGGATCTCGCCGCCGCCCGCGGGGGCGAAGGCGATCGCGGGCCGGTGGAAGCGGTCCTTGAGGCGTCCGGCCACGTTCCCGCTCACCCCCTGATGCCACGCGGGCTCGTACAGGCTCAGGCTGTAGCTGTCGCCGGCTTCGAGGCTTTCGACGGCGGAGAGCGCCGTGTCCTGCATTTCGGACTCGATCGCGCGCCGCTCGCGGTTCAAGCGGTCGAGCTCGGACGCGATTTGCGCCGCGCGCGCGGCATCGTCGGTCGCGAGGCACTCGATGCCGAGGCTCATGTCAATGAGGCGGCCGGCCGCGTTCAGGCGTGGTGCCACGAAGAAGCCCAGATCGCGTGCGGTGGCGCTGCGCGCGTCGCGTCCCGCGACCTGGAACAGCGCCGAGATCCCGGGCTGCATGCGGCCGGAGCGCATCCGCTGCAGGCCGTGGTGCACGAGGATGCGATTGTTGCGATCGAGCACGACCACGTCGGCCACTGTTCCCAGCGCGACCAGCGGCAGGAGGTCGGCGAGGTTCGGCCCGCCGGACCTCAAGTCGGAAGGCGACAGGCGAAAGGCGGAAGTTGAATCGTCTTCCTTTCGACTTTCGACTTTCGACTTTCGACTTTGGCCGAACGCGCCGCGCTCGCGCAGCTCCGCGCGCAGGGCGAGCATGAGATAGAACATGACGCCCACCCCCGCGAGATGCTTGCTGGGAAACGTGCAGCCCGGCTGGTTGGGATTGATGATGCACGCGGCATCGGGCAGCCGCTCGGCGGGGAGATGATGATCGGTGATCAGCACCGCCATGCCGACGCGGTTCGCTTCCGCCACCCCCTCGATGCTGGCGATGCCGTTGTCCACCGTGATCAGGATGTCGGGCCGGGCGCGCTCGCGGGCGAGGCGCACGATCTCCGGGGTGAGCCCGTAGCCGTACTCGAAGCGGTTGGGTACCAGATAGTCCACCGCGGCGCCGAACGCGCGCAGCGCACGCAGGCCCACCGCGCAGGCGGTCGCCCCGTCGGCGTCGTAATCGGCGACGATCGTGAGCTTGCGTCCCGCGCCGATCGCGTCGGCGACGAGCCGCGCCATCTGCGGCAGGTGGAGCATGGACTCCAAAGGCGCGAGCTGATCGAGGTCCATGGCGAGCTCGCGCGCGGAAGTGACCCCGCGGGCGGCGTAGAGCCGCGCGAGCAAGGGGTGCACGCCCTCCGTCGCCAGGCGCTTGGCTGCTGCCGCAGGGACTGCGCGCGTGACGATCGTGGGCAAGACGCTACCCGAGGTAGGCGGGCAACGGCCGCAGGATGCGCCAGAACCGGAGCCGGTCGCGCCGCGCGTATGCCACACGGTAGGCGAAATCGCGCCCGAGTGCGTGCAGCGTGATGGCTTCCAGCGCGCCGGCGTGCACTGCGCGGAGCAAAGGCGCGAGCCAGTGCTGTTCGAGTGCAAGCGCCGCTTCGCGCCATGCCTCGATGTCGCCGTAGGCCGTGGCGGGAGGGACATTGATGACCGCGAGGCATGCGCGATCACGCGCGGCCGCGGCGACTCCCGCTACAAGCGCCTCACCCGAAGCGGGCAGGGCGTGAACCTCGGCTCCGCTCGCCGTGGCGAGCCCCGCGGCGAGCGGATGATCGGCCCACACCGCGCCGTACGGTGCGGCGGGCACCCGCGCCGGCGCGCGTCCGCCGCCCCAGGGCCACACACTATTGACCGCGAGCTCTCCGCGCGCTTCCCGTTGCGCGTTGCAGCGATGCTCGTGCAGCAGCATCTGCGCCTCGTTGATGATCGCGCGCCAGCGCGCTCCGGCTTTTCCTGCGGGAAGGAAAGACTCTACCGGCATTCCGGCGACTTCCGCCGTCGGAGACATGCGTGCCGGAGGGGATTCGCTTGTGCGCGCATACCAGCGCTGGGGCCGCGGCGCAAGAAACGTGATGTCCCGGGTCGCGAAGTGCGCGTTCAACGCGGCGACCAGCTCGTCGGCCTCGCGCTGCGTGATCGAGAAGCGCGAGGCGTCGGCGAGGATCAGACGCGCGCCGTGCACCTTCAGATGGACGGGATCGGCCCCGATCCACCAATGCGGGCCGGGATCAACGCCGTCGGCGCGCAACGCGAACGGTGCGAGCGGGAGCTCCTCTCCGGCCTCGAGCGCGAACGCGCGCGCGAGCCAGCGCTCCATGCTGCAGCCCGCTTCGCGTTCCCGGCGCCCGCGCGCGAACAGAGTTTCCAGTCCCGGAAGCGCGCGCTCCAGGTACGGCCCGGCACCGGCGCTCGCGGGCCAGAACAGATTCGGAACGAGCAAATGGCAGTTCATCGCAACCGCGGCGGGCTGCGGCGAGTCTAGCACAGCGAGCAGCGCTGCACGGTTGGGAGGAGCTGCAGCCTTGTGTCAGAATAGCGCACGCCGCAGCGCGCTCCACCGTGCGCTGGGGACGGAATCCACCAGTGTCGTACGAGCTCTTAATCGGATTGCGCTACACGCGCGCGAAGCGGCGCAATCATTTCATTTCCTTTATCTCGTTCGTGTCCGTGATCGGCATCGCGCTCGGCATGACGGTGCTGATCACGGTGCTCTCGGTGATGAACGGCTTCCAGCGCGAGATCCGCACCCGCATACTCGGTGTCGCATCGCACGTGCAGCTGTCGGGGACCGGTGGCACGCTCGCCGACTGGCCGCGCGTCGCCGAGCGGGCGGTGCGCCACGAGCAGGTGCTCGCCGCGGCGCCGTTCGTCGCGGCGCAGGGCCTGCTCACCCACGGCTCGGCGGTGCGGGGCGCGTTCGTGCGCGGGATCCTGCCAGAGGACGAAGAGCGCGTGGCCGATATCGGCCGGCACATGCGCAGCGGCCGGCTCGAGAACCTGAAGCCCGGGGAATACGGCATGGTGCTCGGCGCCGAGCTTGCGCGCGCGCTGGGCGTCGGGTCGGGAGACAAGGTGGTGCTGGTGGCCCCGCAGGGCCAGGTGACGCCAGCGGGGATCCTGCCGCGGTTGCGGCAGTTCACCGTGGTCGGCGTCTTCGGGGTCGACCATTTCGAGTACGACTCGGGGCTCGCGCTGATCGCGCTCGAGGACGCGCAGAGGCTGTTTCGCTTCGGCGACGCCGTATCCGGGGTGCGGCTGAAGCTGAAGGATCTGTTCCAGTCGAGGACGGTCGCGCGCGATCTCGTGCGCGCGCTGGGCCCGGACGTGTACGCGAGCGACTGGACGGCGCAGCACGCGAACCTGCTGCGCGCGGTGCAGATCGAGAAGCGGATGATGTTCTTCGTGGTGTTCCTGATCATCGCGGTCGCGGCCTTCAACATCGTCTCCAGTTTGGTAATGGTGGTGACCGACAAGCAGTCCGACATCGCCATCCTGCGCACGCTCGGGGCGGCGCCGCGCAGCATCACCAGGATCTTCGTCATCCAGGGCACCCTGATCGGCGTGTTCGGTACGCTGCTCGGGCTCGCGGGGGGCATCGCGCTTGCGCTCAACGTGGAGACCGTCGTGCCGTTCATCGAGGGCCTGTTCGGCTTCAAGTTCTTCGCGAAGGACATCTACTTGATCTCCGACGTGCCTTCGGAGCTTCAGCTGCCCGACGTGGTGCTGACCGCGGTGTTCTCTTTCGTGGTGAGCCTGCTCGCGACCCTCTATCCGAGCTATCGCGCGGCCAGGATCAATCCTGCGGAAGCTTTACGCTATGAGTAGCACCCAACACTCCGGCGCAGACAATGGGCCGGTGATCTTCTGCCGCGACCTGCACAAGACCTACCTTCAAGGCAAGGTCGAGGTGCCGGTGCTGCTCGGGGTGGATCTCGAGGTGGCGGTCGGCGAGCGGGTGGCGATCGTGGGTGCATCCGGCTCGGGCAAGAGCACGCTGCTGCATCTGCTCGGCGGCCTGGACGATGCGACGCGCGGGGAAGTGCGCGTGCTGGGGCAGGACCTCCAGCGCCAGAGCGAATCCGAGCGCGGCGCCACGCGCAACCAGGCGCTCGGCTTCGTCTACCAGTTCCACCACCTGCTGCCGGAATTTTCGGCCCTCGAAAACGTGGCGATGCCGCTGCTCATCCGGCGTGCGGAACGGCAAGCGGCTTACGGGCAGGCGCGCACGATGCTCGCGCAAGTCGGGCTCGAGCACCGGCTCACGCACCGTCCGGGAGAGCTGTCGGGCGGAGAGCGCCAGCGCGCGGCGCTGGCGCGCGCGCTGGTGACGCGCCCCGCGTGCGTGCTCGCCGACGAGCCGACCGGCAACCTCGACCGGCATACTGCGGAAGCGGTGTTCGAGCTGCTGCTGGAGCTCAATCGCGGCATCGGTACGAGCCTGGTGATCGTCACGCACGATCCGGGTATCGCGGCGCGCGCGGACCGCATCCTGCGTCTCATGGACGGCGTGCTGAACCCGGAGACTGTAAGTGGTAAGCAGTGAGCGGTAAGCGGATAACCGCGAGAGTCCGTGCCGCCGAGTTGACCGCTTACCGTTTACCGCTCACGGCTTACTCGTGGGCGTGACGCGCAGCACACCGAGCCGGGTGACCTCCTCGTAGAGCGCCGCATCCTCGAGCGCGCTGCGCAACACGAAGTGCGCCGCGCCGCGCTTGATCAGCCGCGGCACGATGATGCCGGCCGCGATCACGGCGAGCCCGGTGAAGATCCAGCCGATCAGCGCGAGCGCGACCCCGACGCCCAGTACCGGCAGCGCCACCAGCGGCAGCAACAGCCGCTTCGAGAGCAAACGCGCCGCGCCCTGCGGATCTACTTCGACCTTGATCCGGCCCTCGGCGCAGGCGGAGACGAATTCGGAATGGGTCACGAGTGGGAAATGGTGAATAGGGAATGGTGAATGTTGTGCGCGGGCCCGCGTGCTTGAGCGATTCCCGATTACCGATTTCCCATTCCCGGTGACCTCTAGTATTCGACGGGAACCGGATCGAGGGAGCGCCACAGGTACCAGGTGGCCACGGAGCGCCACGGTGCCCATTTCGCACCGATTCCGCGCATGCGGGGCAACGTCAGCGCCCGGCCGCGGTTGTAATGCAGGCAGATGGCGCGCTGCAGGCCGATATCCGCGAGCGGCAGCACGTCGGGGCGCGTCAAATAGAAGATCAGGAACATTTCCGCTGTCCAGCGGCCGATTCCCTTGAGCTGCGTGAGCTCGGTAATCAGCGTCTCGTCGTCGAGCTCGCGCCAGCGGCCCACGTCCGCGGTTCCGTCCGCAAACCGCGACGCGATGTCCCGGAGGTAGTCGATCTTCTGTCGCGACAGTCCGCATGCGCGCAGCCTCGTCGCGCGCGCGGCCTTGACCGCCTCCGGGGTGACCGCGCCGAGCCGCGCACAGAGCGCGTCCCACACGCTTTGCGCGGCCTTGACCGAGATCTGCTGTCCGACGATCGAGCGCGCGAGCGTCGAGAATGCGTCGCCGCGGCTGCCGAGAGCGAGCCCGTCGAAGCGCAGAATCAGCGTCTTCAGTACCGCGTCTCGCGCGGCGAGCTCGCTGGTCGCCGTCGCCCAGTAATCGGGTGCGGTCATGGCGCGGGTTCACGCTGCGCGCGCCGGTTGCGGCGGCGCTGCCACGCGCAACGCACGTAGAGCTGCCACACCCAGTCGATCAGGAAGTAGCCGGCGATCGCGAGCAGCAGCGCAAACAGCGGCAGCCCGATGAGCAGCGGCTTGCCCACGCTCGCGAGCCACTCGAAGGTCAGGGGTATCCAGTCGGACAGACCCGCGCCTTCGAGGCGGAACGCGGCGGGAGAGGGACCGCCGCCGCCCTGCAGGAGCACCGATTGCCCGAGCTTGTAGGCGACGAAATAGAGCGGCACGATGGTAAACGGGTTCGAGTAGAGCGTCACCAGGACCGCGATCGGCAGGTTGACCCGGAACACGATCGCAAGGATCGCGGCCGCGGTGAACTGGACCGGGTTACTCCCGGGTATGAGACCCGCGAACAGGCCGACGGCCACCCCGAGCGCTACCGACCGCCGGTGCAGGTGCCACAGGTTATGGTGCTGCAGGCGCGGCCCGAATCGCGCGATGTAGCGGTTCTGCTTGATGGCGTCGTGGCTCGGGAGGAACTTCCTGAAATACTTGCGGGGCATGCGTCCACGGGGCGCGCTTCCTGCGCGGGCGCCCATTTTACCCACAAGTGCACCGGCTGTGCGGCTCCGGCGTTAGAAGCGCACAGGGACCGGCCGGCGTCGCGCGCCATGCCCCTCAATATCATCTCGTTCGTCGCGGGAGCATGGTGGCTGCAGCAGCAGGCCGCGTTGCCCGGTTGGGCCATGATGGCCGCTCTGGCGGGCGCTGCGGCCGCCGTATGGCTCGTGCGCGCGGGCTCGCCGCTTGCGCGATTTGCGCGCGGGGCGGTATTGAAGCTCGCCTGTTTTGCCGCGGGATTTGCGTGGGCGGCGCTGGCCGCGCAAGTGCGCCTCGCCGATGCCCTGCCCGCCGGGTGGGAGGGGCACGATGTCCGGCTGGAGGGTGTGGTGGCGAGCCTGCCGCAGAGCGACGAGCGCAGCGTGCGCTTCGAGTTCGCTGTCGAGCGCGTGCTCACCCTGGACGCGGTGGTGCCGCGCCGCGTCGTGCTTTCGTGGTGGGGTAGCCCGGCGCGCGAGCCCGGGGGCACAACCCGCCCGGAACTCGCGCCCGGAGAGCGCTGGCAGCTCACCGTGCGGCTGCGCCGCCCGCACGGGACGGTCAGTCCGCACGGCTTCGACTACGAGGCCTGGCTGCTCGAGCGCAATCTGCGGGCGACCGGATACGTGCGAGCGCGCGGCGGATACCGGCGCGTGAGCCCCATGGTGCACAAGCCGCCGTACTGGGTGGAGCGGCTGCGCCACACGGCGCGCGCGAAAATCTTCGCCGCCCTGCCCGAGGCGCCGTACGCAGGCGTGATCGCGGCGCTTGCGATCGGTGACCAGCGCGCGATTCCTCCGGAACAATGGCAGGTTTACACGCGCACCGGGGTCAACCACCTGATGAGCATATCCGGACTGCATGTCACGATGGTTTCGGGGCTCGTTTTCGCGCTGGTAAGCGGGTTGTGGCGGCGCAGCGCGCGCCTCGCGCTGGCGCTGCCGGCCCAGCGGGCCGCGATCCTCGCGGGGCTGGCCACCGCGTTTGCCTACGCGTTGCTCGCAGGATACGCGGTGCCGGCGCAGCGCACGGTATACATGCTCGCGGTGGTCGCAGCCGCGCTGTGGCTCGGCCTCGCGGAATCGGCCTCGGTCGTGCTCGCGGCCGCGTTGTTCGTGGTGGTGTTGCTTGATCCGTGGGCGGTGCTTGCGCCGGGGTTCTGGCTTTCCTTCGGCGCGGTCGCGGCGATCATGTACGTCTCGGTCGGGCGCATCGACCGGCCGCACTGGCTCGCGGCCTGGGGGCGCGTGCAGGTGGCCGTGACGCTCGCGCTGCTCGTGCCGCTGCTCGCGCTGTTCCAGCAGGTCTCGGCCGTGTCGCTCGTCGCCAATGCGTTCGCGATCCCGGTGGTGGGCCTGGGAGTGGTGCCGTTGACGCTCGCCGGCACCGTCGCGCCGTTCGATGCCGTGCTCCAGTTGGCACATCTCGTGCTGGCGCTGTGCATGAAGCTGCTCGAGGCCCTGAGCAACCTGCCGTCAGCGATGTGGGAGCAGCGCGCGCCGCCCCTCTGGACGGTCGTGCTCGGCGTTGCCGCGACGGCATTACTGCTTGCGCCGCGCGGTTTCCCGGCGCGATGGCTCGGCGTGGCGGGCCTTGCTCCGATATTCATGGCCGGTTCCGCACCACTCGAGGCGGGGGCGCTGCGGGTCGCGGTGCTCGATGTGGGGCAGGGCGTTGCGGTTGTCGTGCGCACGGCGCGGCACGCACTGCTCTACGATGCGGGGCCGTCCTTCGGCTCGCGGGCGGACAGCGGCAGCCGCATCATCGTGCCGTATCTGCGCGCGACCGGCGTCAGGCGGCTCGACGGCCTGGTGGTGAGCCATGACGACGACGATCACACGGGGGGTGCGGCTTCCGTGTTGCAGGCAGTGCCCGTCGAGTGGATGCTGTCCTCGCTCCCGGACCTCGATCCGCTGCCGCTGCAGACGGAGCGCGCGCTGCGCTGTTATTCCGGGCAGCGCTGGGAGTGGGACGGAGTGCGTTTCGAGATCCTGCATCCCCGGCGCGAGAGCTACGAGCATCCCCGCGTCAAGGACAATGATCGCAGCTGCGTGATGCGGATCGCTACCCCCGGGGCGAGCCTGCTCCTGCCCGGCGATATCGAGCGGCGCTCGGAAGCCGCGCTCGCGGCGCAGAGCGGCGAGGCCCTGCGCGCGGACCTGCTGCTCGCGCCGCACCAGGGCAGCAAGACCTCCTCGCAGCCCGCGTTCGTGCAGGCGGTCCGGCCGCGAGCGGTGGTGTTCGCGGTCGGACATCGCAACCGCTACGGCCATCCCCACCACGAGGTCGTCGAGCGCTACCGCGAGCTGGGCGCGAGGATCTATCGCACCGACCGCGACGGTGCGCTGCTGGTGGACGTGAGCGCGTCCGGCGCGATCAGGATCACGCCGTACCGCGCGGTATATCGCCGCTACTGGCAGACGCAGCAGCGCGAAAATCCGCCGGCGGATCCGGAGGAGCTGTGAGCGGGCAGGGCCGCGCGACATGGCGTGGCCCGGCCACGAAAGGGCGGTTTTTCCCGCCTCCCGTTGTAGAATGCGCAGGTCGGTGCGCTGCCGGGTCTTTTCGGCGGGGCGCGCCGGTTGTTTCCCGGCAACCGCCCGGACATTTCCGTGTCTACACCCACGCCGGTCTCCGGCGGCATGAGCAGTCAGCCCGGCGTTGCGCTGCTCCATGTTCGGAAAGCCGCACCGGCGCCGCGGATCCCGTCAGGCGCGACTACAGGTCAATAACGTACGACGAACCGGAACTGGCAAGTATTCCACATGGACAGGGCACGACAGCTGAAGCTGGTGAACGCCTCTCAAGACGGGCAATCGGAGCTCGCCCGCATCGAGCAGGCGGCCGCGCATCTCTCCGCGGATGCCCGGCAGGCCCTCGGCAGAGTGCTCGCGTTCATCGAGCCGGTCTATCGCGACGCGCATCTCGCGACCGGGGAACCGGCGCTCGCCCACGCCCTGGGCACCGCCGGGATCGTGGCGGAGCTCAAGCTCGACGTCGAGTCCATCGGCGCGGCAATGCTCGCGCCCGTGACCGCCGTCGCACCTTCGCGGTTGACCGAGTTGCGCGGGCAGTTCGGGTCGTCCGTATCCGAGCTGGCCGAAGGCGTTGCACGCATGGCCGAAATCGGCGCGCTCGTTGTGCGCCCCGGGCCCGGGAGGAAACCGGAACAGCATGCGGGACAGCTCGAATCGCTGCGCAAGATGCTGCTCGCGATGGTGCAGGACATCCGGGTGGTGCTGGTCAAGCTCGCTTCGCATGCCCAGGACCTGCGCTATCTGGTGAAATCCGGCGACGAGGCGGCGCGGCACGAGGCGGCGCAGCTCGCCCTCGACGTGTTTGCCCCGCTCGCGAACCGCCTCGGGGTCTGGCAGCTCAAGTGGGAGCTCGAGGATCTCGCATTCCGCATCCTGGAGCCCGCGACCTACAAGTCCATCGCCCAGCAGCTCGACGGCAAGCGCGAGGATCGCGAGCGCTACATCCAGAACGTGATCAACTTGCTCGGGAAGGAGCTCGCGCGCGCCGGCATCGAGGCGGAGATCACGGGCCGCCCCAAGCACATCTACAGCATCTACAAGAAGCTGCGGCGCAAGGGCACCGACTTCGAGGCGCTCTACGACGTGCGCGCGGTGCGCGTGCTCACCAGGGACGTGAAAGACTGCTACGCGGTACTCGGCCACGTGCACAATCTCTGGACTCCGTTCCCCAAGGAGTTCGACGACTACATCGCGAAGCCCAAGAGCAACCATTACCGCTCGCTGCATACGGCGGTCATCGGTCCGGAGGACAAGGCGGTGGAAGTGCAGATCCGCACCCTGGAGATGCACCAGCACTCCGAGCTCGGCGTGGCCGCGCACTGGCGCTACAAGGAGGGCCTGCGCCACGACCTCGGGTTCGACGAGAAGATCGCGTGGTTGAGGCAGATCCTCGAGTGGAAGGATGAGGTGCCGGACGCGGGCGAGCTGGCGGAGCAGTTCCGCACCGGACTGTTCGAGGACACGATTTACGTGTTGACGCCGCAGGGCCGCGTGATTTCCCTGCCCAGGGGCGCGACCGCCGTGGATTTCGCGTACCAGGTGCACACCGAGCTCGGCCACCGTTGCCGTGGAGCCCGGGTGAACGGGCAGATGCTGCCGCTCGATACGGCGCTCGAAAACGGCCAGCAGGTGGAGATCGTCTCCGCCAAGCAGGGAGGGCCCAGCCGCGACTGGCTCAACCCCGCGCTGGGCTACGTACGGAGCGGCTCCGCGCGCGCCAAGATCCGGCAATGGTTTCACAGGCAGAACCTGGAGGCCGAGGCCGCACAGGGCCGCACGCTGGTGGAGAAGGAGCTGCAGCGCCAGGGCATGACCGGCCTTGGTCTCGACCGGCTCGCGCACAGCCTCGGGTACGCCAGGTTGCAGGACTTTCTCGCCGAGGTCGGGCGTGCGGACATCGGCCCGCGGCAGTTGCAAAACGCGGTGCGGGCACTGGACCCGCGTGCCGCGCCGGCCGCGCCGGCGGAGGAGGCGCCGGTGCTGCCGGTGAGGACGGCGCGGCCAGCCAGGGCGGGCGGGAGCGTCCTTGTGGTCGGGGTGGACAAGCTGCTCACGGTGCCCGCCAAGTGCTGCAAGCCCGCCCCCCCGGATGCGATCATCGGGTTCGTGACGCGCGGGCGCGGCGTTACCGTCCATCGTGCGGCTTGCGCGAACGTCAGACGGCTTGACCCGGAGCGCCGTGTGACTGCAGAGTGGGGAGAGAGCACGGGGTCGAGCTTCCCCGTGGACATCGAGGTGGAGGCGGCGGACCGCACCGGATTGCTGCGGGACATCTCGGACGTGTTTTCGCGCGAGCGCATCAACGTTACCGCGACGAGCGCGGCAAGCCGCGAGACCGCGGCCCGCATGCGCTTCACGATCGAGGTGTCCGATATCGGGCAGCTCGCGCGCTCGCTCGCGCTGATCCGGGAAGTGCGCGGGGTGACGCGCGCCGCGCGCCGTTAACGCGCCGCACGGAAAAAGGAGACGCGCGCATGAGCGACTACGGGCAACTGGGATCCTCCATCGGAGCCTCCTTCAGCCAGATCGGAGCGCGCCTCGTCGAGTACGCTCCGAGCGTGCTCGGCGCGACGCTGTTGTTGCTCGTCGGCTGGTTCGTCGCGCGGTTGCTGCGCGGCATGGCGGTAAAACTGATGAGCGTGCTGGAAGTGCTGCTGCACCGGATGTTCCGCGGCCGCGCGGCGAGCGCGCCGAGCATGCCCTCCGCGTCGGTGGAAATTGTCGGCAGCATCCTGTTCTGGGTGGTGATTCTTTTCTTCGTCGCCGCCGCGACGCAGGTGCTCGGGCTCGATGTGTTCACCGCCTGGCTCAAGGACCTGGTCGCGTACCTCCCGACACTGCTCGCCGGCGGACTCATCATCCTCGCCGGGGTGCTGTTGTCCGGGCTCGCGCGCGATGTCACGGTCGCCGCGTTGACCGCGTTGCCCGAGCCGCAGCGTCTGCTGCTCGGCCGGGTCGTGCAGGGAACCGTGCTGCTGGCGGCGGTGGTCGTGGGCGCGGACCAGATCGGCATCAAGATCACTTTCCTCGTGATCCTCGCGGCGGTGGTCGCGGGCGCCGTCGTGAGCGGCGTCGCCCTCGCCGTGAGCCTCGGCGCACGCACCTTCGTGGCCAACCTGATCGGCGCGCATTATCTGCGGCAGGCGTTCGACGTGGGGCAGCGCGTGCGCGTCGCCGGTTTCGAGGGGCGCATCCTCGAGCTGACGACGGTGTCCCTGGTGCTCGAGTCGGAGGAAGGCCGGGTGACGGTACCGGCCAAGGTCTACCACGAGGAGCCCATTGTGCTCCTGCTCGCGAGAAACGGCGATGCGTGAGTCCAGGAGCCTTAGCATCGTGTTTGCCGAAGGCCATCCGCTGGAGGCAGCGCAGGTCCTGGAAGGCCTGCCGGCGGCGGAATCTGGTGCCTATCTGGCGGCGCTGCCGGCGCGGGTAGCCGCCGGGGTCGTCAAACGGATGGCCCCGCAGTACGCGGCGCGTTGCGCCGAGACCATGTCCGAGTCCGTCGTGACCGCGCTGTTGGAGGCGCTCGGCCCCCAGCCGGCCTCGGCGTTGTTGCACCACCTGCCACGGGACCAGCAGGCGCGCGCGCTCGAGCGCCTTCCGGTCGGCACGGCGGTGGCAATACGCCTGCTTGTCGGTTATCCGCAGGATACCGCCGGGTCGTGCATGGATCCCCGGCCGCTCGCGCTGCCGCCCGAGACGCCGGTCGCCGATGCGCTCGAGCAATTGAAGCGCTTCGAAGGCGAACCGGTCGACATGGTTTTCGTCGTCGGCACGGAGCGGCAGGTCCTCGGCGCGGCCGCGCTCGTCGCGCTGCTGCGCTCGCCGCCGCGGGAGGCGCTTTCCCGGATCATGCGCCAGCCGGCACCGACCGTCTCCGCGCTCACGCCGCTTGCGGCGGTACAGAGGCATCCGGACTGGTTCGAAGTACCGGCGCTCGCCGTGATCGAACGCGGTGACCGCCTGGTGGGCGCCTTGCGCCGGCAGACGCTGGAGAAGGTGCTCGCCCGCGACAACGGGTTCAGGGCTGACCAGACCGCAAATGAAGCGCTGGCCGGGATCGGAGGCGCGTACTGGCAGGTTCTGACGGCGCTCGCCCAGATCGCGGTAAGCGTGATGCCGCCGGTTACGCCGGTCGAACCGCGCGAGAAAGACCGTGAGCGCTGAGGGACTCTCCGCGGTTGCCGCGCTGGAGCAGCGCTACCTGCGGGATTTTCCGCGGGAGGCGGCGCGGCGCTTCGAAACGCTGCCGATCGAGGAAGCGGTGGAGGTGCTGGCCGAGCAACCCGCGGCGGTGACCGTGCCGGTGTTCGAACAGCTGACCGAGTACGTTCAGGAAACGCTCATCGAGCGGTTGCCGGAGTCCGCAGTGCGCGGGCTGCTCTCCGGTATGGACCCCCCGCTTGCGGTGGAGCTGTTGCAGTCGCTCGAGCCCGGCCAGATGCGGCGCTGCCTCGATCTCATCGAGCCCGCCGCGCGCAAGCCGCTCGAGGGACTGATGGGATATGCGCCCGACACGGCGGGACGGCTGATGGATCCGCGCGTGACGAGCTTTCGCTCGGACATGACGGTGGGCGAGGCGCTGGAGCGGATGAGGACCTTCCGCAAGCCTCGGGCGCTGCGCGAGCTGCTGCTGGTGGACGATGAGGGTCGGCTGGTGGGGCGCGTGGACATCCAGGATCTCGCGGTGGCGCCCGCGGAGGACATGCTCACCCGGCTTGCCAAGCCGGTGCAGGTGGCAGTGCTCGACGTCGCGACCAAGGAAGAAGTCGTGAGCCGCATCGAGCAGCATCGCGTGTCGGTGCTGCCCGTCGTCAACGTGTCGGAGCGCCTGCTCGGCGTGATCCACCACAGCGCGCTGGTTGCCGCCGTGCAGGAGGATGCCAGTCTCGACATGCAGACGATGGTCGGCGCCCACAAGGACGAGCGCGCGATGTCCAAGGTGAGCTTCGCGGTGCAGAAACGGCTTCCGTGGCTGCAGATCAACCTCGCCACCGCGTTCCTCGCGGCGGCGGTGGTCGGGCTGTTCGAGGACATGATCGCGAAGTTCACCGCGCTTGCCGTGCTGCTGCCGGTGGTGGCGGGCCAGTCGGGCAATGCGGGCGCGCAGGCGCTGGCGGTGACCATGCGCGGGCTCGCGTTGCGCGAGATCAGCGTGCGCCAGTTGCCGCTCGTCGTGTTCAAGGAGATCAACGTCGGTTTGTTGAACGGCCTCGCGGTCGCCGCGGTGACGGCCCTCGGAGTCTACTTGTGGAGCGGATCGGCCGGCCTCGTGATGGTCATCAGCGTCGCGATGGTGATATCGATGATCGCCGCCGGCTTTGCCGGCGCGCTGATACCGATCGCGCTCACCCGTCTCGGCTTCGATCCGGCGCAGGCTTCATCCATCGTGCTGACCACGGTGACCGACGTGGTCGGCTTCTTCTCGTTCCTCGGGATTGCGGTGCTGCTGCAGGCCTCGCTCTGAGCCGGTCGCGAGCCGCGCGCGCTCAGTCCGTGAACTCGAGCCGCAGGCCCGTGATCGGCAGCCCGCTGTATTCGGACGTCCAGATTTCGCCGGGCCGGATCGGCATCGCCGCGGTGAGCGTGCCGGTGGTGACCACCTCGCCCGGCGCCAGGGGAGCGAACCGCGGCTGGCGCGACAGGACATCGGCGAGGTGGGCGAGCGCGAGTGCGGGATGCCCGAGCGCGTTCGCGCCCACGCCGCGATCGGCCACCGCGCCGTCCTTGCGCAGCGTCACGCCGCACTCGCGCAACTGGGCGGCGAGCGCGGTCACCTGCTCCGGGCCAACCGGGCGCGGCGCGCCGACGACGAGCTTCCAGTGAAACGAGAAGTCGGCTGCGGAATCGGCCGGCCGGAATTTCCAGTCGGCAAAGTGGCAGTCCACGATCTCGAAGCTCGGCGCATACCACTCGATGGCGGCGAGCACCTCTACGGGGTCGTTCAGGCGCGCCGGCACCGGCGCCTTCAGCCGGAAGGCGATTTCGAGCTCGAGTCGCGGCTGCACGGCGCCGCCGAGCGACACGGTGGCCTGGTTGTCGGTGGCGAAGTGCACGGTCCGGTCGTAGACGTGCGCCCAGATCGGCGCGGTCGCGCCGTACTCGGCCCAGATATTGCGGTTGGTGAATCCGATCTTGCGGCCGATCGGCCGCTCCCCCCGCGCGCGCCGCAGGGCCACGATATCCGCGGCGACCTCGTAACCTTCATCCCAATCGAAGCCCGGATCGCGCTCCACGATCGAGCGGATGGTCTTTCCCTGGTCGAGCGCCTCGAGCAGCTCTCGTGCGATCTGTCTGGCGTCCACGCTGGACTCTGTCCCGGGGAATGGAAGACCGGATCGGGTATCAGTGCGCAAACAGCGGGTTCATGCGCTCTAACCGTTCACCGTTCACCGTTCACCGGTTACCGTTCACCGCTTTTGGCGCAGCGAAAGCCAATATTGTGATGCCCGGAGGCCGGGTTGCGCGAGAGGTTGCGGCCGCGCTGCGTGGTGGTGATCTCGTCGGCAGGCGAGGCGTGCCCGCCGCCGCGCGTGCCGCGCACCGGGCCCGTGGCGAGGTCCTCGCGCCCGTCGCGTGCGTCGTACGGATAGGAGCGGTAGGCGCTGGACACCCATTCCCACGCGTTGCCGGCCATGTCATGGACGCCGTAGGGACTCGCGCCAGCGGGATGCCGGTCCACGGGAGCAGTTTCGAAGCGCCCCGCCGCAAACTGCGCACGCTTGCGATCGGGCGGCTCGTTCCCCCAGGGATACCTGCGGCCGTCCGTTCCGCGCGCGGCCTTTTCCCACTCGGCCTCCGTGGGCAGCCGCTTGCCGCGCCACGCGCAGTAGTCGCGCGCGCCGGCCCATGTGACCTCGATGACCGGATGCTGCTCATGGCCCTTGTCGGCGATCCATTTCGCGCCGGTGCGGTGGATACGGGCGTCCGCGTCGTCGAAATCGAACATTCGCTCGCCCCTGGCATTGAACGCGCCCGCCGCGTTCAGGAATTCCGCGTATTGCGCGTTGGTCACCGGGAAGCGGTCGATCCGGAACTCGGGTAGATGAAGCGGATGCGCCGGACGCTCGTCGGCCGGGCCGGTATCCGATCCCATGATGAACGGTCCGGCGGGGATCGCCACCATAGGGTCCGTTGCGGCGGGCTGTGCGGGCGTGGCGCCATCCGTGATCCCGAGCGCCAGCAGCGCGGCCAGCACGCTTTCGAGCCGGCGCTTCACGCCACGCCTTCCACGACGACCATACGCATGTTCGCGGCACGTGCGCGCACATCGCGCGCCGCTTTGTACCCGGGCGACGCGTACCAGAGCTTCGCACGATCGACGGTCGGGAACTCGATCACCACGATGCGCGTCGGCTGCCAGTCGCCCTCGAGCGGTTCCCACTTCCCCCCGCGCACGAGGAATTTCCCGCCATGTGCGGCGACGGAGAGGCCGGCGAGCCTGCGGTATTCCTCGAACGTGGCGGGATCGGTCACGGTTACATCCACGATTACGTATGCGGCCATTCCTGCTCCCGATTGCGCGCCAACTTGCTGATTTTATTTGAACCTGCCAGTCTCTTCCGCTACAATCTGCGGTCCCTAGGCGCGTAGCTCAGCTGGTTAGAGCGCATCCTTGACATGGATGAGGTCGTTGGTTCGACTCCAATCGCGCCTACCAATTGTTAAAACGGACGCAGAGCGCCGTTTTGACTCTGCGTGTTCGAACGGACGCGTCGCGCCGCTCAACACGCAGGGCTGAAACGATACGAGTCAGAGGCGGCAAACTCGTCAGCCGTATCTGACTCTTGCTTTTTTGGACGATAGCATGCCTGAAATCCGCCTGCCCGACGGCTCGGTCAAGAAGTTCGACCGGCCGGTGACGGTAGCCGAGCTCGCCCAGAGCATCGGACCGGGGCTCGCGCGCGCCGCGCTCGCGGGCAAGGTGGACAGCAGACTCGTGGACACGTCGTACCGTATCACCGCCGATGCCGGGGTCGCGATCATCACCGAGAAGGATCGCGAGGGGCTGGAAATCCTGCGGCATTCCACCGCGCATCTGCTGGCGCACGCGGTGAAAGAGCTCTACCCGGATGCGCAGGTCACGATCGGGCCGGTGATCGAGGACGGCTTCTACTACGATTTTTCCTACAAGCGGCCGTTCACGCCCGAGGATCTCGCGGCGATCGAGAAGCGCATGCACGAAATCGTCAAGCGCGACATCAAGGTCGAGCGGCAGGTAATGGCGCGCGACGAGGCGGTGCAACTGTTCGAGGGCATGGGCGAGGACTACAAGGCGGAGATCGTCGGATCCATACCCGGCGGCGAGCCGATCTCGCTCTACCGCCAGGACAACTTCGTGGATCTGTGCCGCGGCCCGCACGTGCCCTCCACCGGCAAGCTGAAGGTGTTCAAGCTGATGAAGGTCGCGGGGGCCTACTGGCGCGGGGATTCGAAAAACGAAATGCTGCAGCGGATCTACGGCACCGCGTGGGTGAAAAAGGAGGACCAGGACGCCTACCTCGAGCGGCTGGAGGAGGCGGAGAAGCGCGATCATCGCCGGCTCGGGCGCGGTCTCGATCTGTTCCACACCCAGGACGAGGCGCCGGGAATGGTGTTCTGGCACCCGAAGGGCTGGGTCATCTGGCAGACCATCGAGCACTACATGCGCGAGCTGCTTCGCGCGAGCGGCTATCTGGAAGTGAAGACCCCGCAGGTGCTCGATGTCGCGCTGTGGAAGCGCTCCGGGCACTGGGACAATTTCCGCGAGTACATGTTCTTCACCGAGTCCGAGTCGCGCGACTACGCCGTGAAGCCGATGAACTGCCCCGGGCACGTCCAGATCTTCAACCAGGGCCTGAAGAGCTACCGCGACCTGCCGCTGCGGCTCGCCGAGTTCGGCTCGTGCCACCGTAACGAGCCCTCGGGGGCGCTGCACGGGCTGATGCGCGTGCGCGGATTCGTCCAGGACGACGCGCACATCTTCTGCACCGAGCAGCAGATCGAGCCGGAGGTGATCGGATTCATCGATCTGCTGGAGCGCATCTACGCCGATTTCGGGTTCGAAGAGATTCTCGTCAAGTTCTCCACCCGGCCGGTGAAGCGCGTCGGCACCGACGATCAGTGGGACAGGGCCGAAGCGGGGCTGCGGACGGCGCTCGACCACAAGGGGCTCGCCTACGAGGTCCAGCCCGGGGAGGGCGCGTTCTACGGGCCCAAGGTGGAGTTCTCGCTCAAGGACAGCCTGGGCCGCGTCTGGCAGTGCGGCACCATGCAGCTCGATTTTTCCATGCCGGGCAGGCTCGGGGCGGAGTACGTCGCCGAGGACAATGCGCGCCACGTGCCGGTCATGCTGCACCGGGCGATCCTGGGTTCATTCGAGCGCTTCATCGGGATCCTCATCGAGCACTACGCGGGTGCGATGCCCTTGTGGCTGGCGCCGGTCCAGGTCGTGGTGATGAACATCACCGAGCACCAGGGCGACTATGCGCGGGGCGTCACCGAGGCCCTGAAACAGGCCGGATTACGCGCCGTCGCCGACTTGAGAAACGAGAAAATTTCCTATAAAATCCGCGAACATAGTTTGCAGAAGCTGCCCTACCAGGTCATTGTGGGTGACAAGGAAGTGGCGGCCGAAAAGGTTGCCGTGCGTACCCGCAAGGGCGAGGATCTCGGCCAGACGAGTCTGGCCGATTTCATCTCCAGGCTCAAAGCCGAGGAGGCCCGGCTCGCGCGCAAGGCGTAAGAGTCACGAGACACGGGGGGTTTTTTTATAGCTCAGGACAAGGAAGCCCGGATCAACGGCGAGATCACCGCGCCCGAGATCCGGGTCATCGGCGCAAACGGCGAGCAGATCGGCGTTCTCAGCCTGGCTGCGGCGAACAAGCTTGCAGAGGAAGCCGAGCTCGACCTCGTCGAGATCGCGCCCACGGCAGCACCGCCCGTGTGCCGCATCATGGACTACGGAAAGTACAAGTACCGTGAGAGCAAGAAGCGGCACGAGGCCAAGCTCAAGCAGAAGCAGGTCGTCGTCAAGGAGGTCAAGTTCCGCCCCGGCACGGACGAGGGCGATTACCGGATCAAGCTGCGCAACCTGGTCCGCTTTCTCGAGGAAGGGGACAAGGCGAAGGTGACGTTGCGATACCGGGGACGCGAGATGGCCCATCAGGAGCTGGGGATGCGGCTGATCGAGCGGGTGAAGACGGAGCTGGCGCCCTACAGCACGGTCGAGCAGTACCCGAAGATGGAAGGGCGGCAGCTGATCATGGTGCTGGCGCCCAAGAAGGTCGGTAAAGCACCTCGGCGCGCGCCAGACAAGGCGGCCGCGGCGAAGAAAGCGGCGGCGCCTGCGAAGGCGGCCACCCAGAAGGCCAGGGCGGAAGTCGTGGCCGAGACCGAGAAGAAGTAGTTGTCCGGGTTCCCGAAGTCCTGCCGAGTAGGCAGGCACCCGGCGCTAGGCTAAAAAGCCTCTAACATGTTAGAGGCTCTAAGGGAGTTATCATGCCCAAGATGAAGACCAAGCGTGCGGCGGCGAAGCGCTTCAAAAAGCTCGCCGGCGGCGGGATCAAGCGCGGCAAGGCGTTCCTGCGCCACATCCTCACCAAGAAGAACACCAAGCGCAAGCGGCACCTGCGCGGAACCACTGGCGTGCACGCCGCGGACAAGCGCGCCGTGCGCACCATGCTGCCGTACTAGGAGGCGCGCCATGCCCAGAGTAAAACGCGGGGTCACGGCCCACGCTGCCCACAAGAAGGTGCTGCGCCGGGCCAAGGGCTACCGTGGCCGCAGGAAGAAGGTGTTCCGCATCGCCAACCAGGCGGTAATGCGCGCGGGGCAGTATGCGTACCGTGATCGCCGCAACCGCAAGCGCGAGTTCCGCGCGCTGTGGATCGCGCGCATCAATGCCGCGGCGCGCGAGCACGGCATGAGCTACAGCCGCTTCATGAACGGATTGAAAAAGGCCGCGATCGAGGTGGACCGCAAGGTGCTCGCCGATATCGCCGTGCTCGACAAACCGGCGTTTACCCGGTTCGTGGAGAAGGCCAAGGCCGGCCTCGGCGCCTGACACCAAGGATCAGGCATTTGGTGCCGGGGACGGGCGACACCTGATCTCCGGTCTCGAAAGGGGCGCGGCGCAGCCGCTTCTTTAGTCCCGAGTCCCGCTCATGGAAGATCTTGACGCCATCGTCCAGGAGGCGCTCTCCGCTTTCGCCGGCATCGACGATCCCGACAAGCTGGAACAGGCGAAGGCGCGCTACCTCGGGAAATCCGGCGCTCTCACCGGCCTGCTGAAGGGCCTCGCGAAACTTCCGGCGGGGGAGCGTCCCGCGTTCGGCGCACGCGTCAACGACGCGAAGGAGCGGCTCGAGATCGCGCTGCGTGAACAGCGCGAGCGCATCCAGGGCGCGAAGCTCGAAGCGCGTCTCGAGGAAGAGGCGCTCGATGTCACGTTGCCCGGCCGGGGCCTCGGCATCGGCGGAGTGCATCCGGTCACGCGCACCATGGAGCGCATCGAGACGCTGTTCCGCTCGATGGGCTTCGCGGTTGCCGACGGTCCCGAGATCGAGACCGACTACTACAACTTCACCGCGCTCAACCAGCCGGAGAACCATCCGGCGCGTTCGATGCACGACACGTTCTACCTCGCGGACGGAAAGCACCTGCTGCGCACGCATACCTCCCCGATCCAGATCCGCTACCTGGAGCAGCACCGCCCGCCGATCAAGATCGTCGCTCCCGGGCGCGTCTACCGGCACGACTATGACGCCACGCATTCGCCGATGTTCCACCAGATCGAGGGCCTGTGGGTGGACGAGCGCATCACGTTCGCCGACCTGAAGGGGGTGCTGATCGCGTTCCTGAGGCTGTTTTTCGAGCGCGACGACGTCAAGGTGCGCTTCCGGCCTTCGTTCTTTCCGTTCACGGAGCCCTCCGCCGAGATCGACATGAGCTTCGGCGAGGGCTGGCTCGAGATGGGTGGCGCGGGCATGGTGCATCCGAACGTGCTGAAGAACGTGGCGATCGACAGCGAGCGCTACCAGGGCTTCGCGTTCGGGCTCGGCCCGGACCGCCTCACGATGCTGCGCTACGGCGTGAACGACCTGCGTCTCTTCTTCGAGAACGATCTGCGCTTCCTGAAACAGTTCAATTGAGACCGCAGATGAACGCAGATAAACGCAGACTGTTTTCCCGATCCATCGGCGTCGATCGGCGTCTATCGGCGGCTCCGAATCCATGAAGCTGTCGGAAAACTGGCTGCGCACCCTGATCAACCCGCCGCTGTCCACGCGCGAGCTGGCCGATATGCTGACGATGGGCGGCGTGGAAGTGGAGCTGATCGAACCCGCGGCCGCCGCATTCGACAAGGTCGTCGTCGGAGAAGTGCTGAAGGTCGAGCGCCATCCCGATGCCGATCGCCTGACGGTCTGCCAAGTGAGCACCGGGGGTGAGCCGCTCACCATCGTGTGCGGAGCTCCCAACGTGACGCCCGGTACCAAGGTGCCGACCGCGCTCGCGGGGGCGAGGCTGCCGGGGGCGGCGATCAAGGTTGCGAGCGTCCGCGGCGTGGAGTCGCACGGGATGTTGTGCTCGGCGAAGGATCTCGGGCTGGCGGAGACAGCGGAAGGATTGCTCGTGCTGCACGGCGACGCGCGAGTGGGGAGCGACGTGCGCCAGGTGCTCGAGCTCGACGACCAGCTGCTCACGCTCAAGCCCACGCCCAATCGAGGGGACTGCCTGAGCCTCGTCGGCGTGGCGCGTGAGGTGGCGGCGGTCACCGGCGCGGCGCTCGCGCTTCCGCGCATCGAGCCGGTGCCGGCGACCATTGCGGACCGCCTCGCGTTCGAGCTCGTGGCGCCGGATGCCTGCCCGCGCTACTGCGGTCGCATCGTGCGCGGCGTCAATCCGAGCGCGCCTACGCCGGAGCGGATCACGCGCCGCCTCGCGCGCAGCGGGATCCGGCCGATCAGCGTGCTGGTTGATATCACGAACTACGTCATGCTCGAGCTGGGCCAGCCACTGCATGCGTTCGATGCCGGCAGTCTCGAAGGCGGCATCCGCGTGCGGTACGCGGCTCCCGGCGAGCGGTTGACCCTGCTGAACGGCGAAACGCCCGCGCTCGACCAGCGCTTCCTGGTGATTGCGGACGAACGCAAGGCGGTGGCGCTTGCCGGCGTCATGGGCGGACTCGATACGGCGGTGGGCGACGCGACGCGCGACGTATTCCTCGAAAGCGCGTTCTTCGCGCCGGAGGTAATCGCGGGCAAGCCGCGGCTGCTCGGTTTTGGCTCGGAATCTGCGCACCGCTTCGAGCGCGGTGTGGATTTCGCCGGCACTGCCGCTGCGCTCGAGCGGGCCACACGGCTCGTGCTGGAGATCTGTGGTGGGACGGCGGGCCCGGTCGCCGAAGCGCGGGCGGCACTGCCCGCGCGCGAGCCGGTGCGCCTGCGGCTCGCGCGCGCGGAAAGCCTGCTCGGCATCCGCATCGAACCCGCGCGGGCAGCCGAGATCCTGCGCCGCCTGCGCTTCGAGTTCAGGGAGGGCGATGGCGGCTTCCAGGTCACGCCGCCGAGCTACCGCTTCGATATCGCGATCGAGGAGGACCTGGTCGAGGAAATCGCCCGCATCCACGGCTACGACAAGATACCGGCGGCCATGCCGGCGGCGCCGGCGGAAATGCTTCCGGCGCCTGAAACGAGGCGCGATGCTGCGTCCATACGAAGGCTGCTCGCCGCGCGCGACTACCAGGAGATCGTGAGCTACAGCTTCGTGGACAGCGAATGGGAGCGCGACCTTGCCGGAAACGCGGCCCCGATCGCCCTCGCCAACCCGATCGTGAGCCAAATGAGCGTGATGCGCTCGAGCCTCGCCGGGGGGCTGATCCATTGCCTCGCCTACAATGTCAGCCGCAAGCAGACGCGCGTGCGGCTGTTCGAGATCGGGCGTTGTTTTCTGCAGGGGCAGGGTGCGGAATATGCGCAGCCCGTGCGCGTGGGCGGCATCGCCTACGGCGGTGCGCTCCACGAGCAGTGGGGAAGCGCCGGGCGCAACGTGGACTTTCACGATGTGAAGGGGGATGTCGAAGCGCTGCTCGCGCCGCTCGCCGCGCAGTTCGAGCCGCACCCGCACCCGGCGCTGCACCCCGGCAAGTGCGCCCGGCTCCTGTGTGACAATATGCCGGTGGGATGGATCGGGGAATTGCATCCGCGCTGGCAGCGGAAGTATGATTTACCGTTCGCGCCCGTCCTGTTCGAGCTGGAGTCCGACTTCGTGAGCGGGCGGCGCGTCCCGGCCTATACCGAGATATCGAAAATCCAGCCGATTCGGCGCGATCTCGCCGTAATTCTCGATGCGAATGTCAGCTATCAGGGGGCCATCGATGTGCTGCGCCGCAACAAACCAGCCATCGTAAGCGAGATTGGGCTGTTCGACGTGTACCGCGGGGTCAGCGTAGGAAAGGGTAAAAAAAGTCTTGCATTCAGTGTCTTATTTCAGGATACTCGAAAAACTTTGACGGACGCCGAGGTGGAAGCCGCGGTGGCCCGGCTCATGCAAGTGCTGGAGCAGGAATTCGGAGCGAAGCTCCGATGAAAGGGGAGAACATGACATTAACCAAAGCCGAACTCGCGGACCTGCTGTTCGAAAAGGTCGGATTCAACAAGCGCGAGGCGAAGGACATGGTCGAGTCATTCTTCGAGGAGGTGCGACTCGCGCTCGAAAACGGGCGGGGCGTGAAACTCTCCGGGTTCGGCAACTTCCAGCTACGCGACAAGCCTCAGCGTCCGGGCCGCAATCCCAAGACGGGCGAGGAAATCCCCATCACGGCGCGCCGGGTCGTGACGTTCCACGCATCACAGAAACTGAAGGCGATGGTGGAACAGAACTACCATGGAAGCAAGCCATAGCAGCAAGACGCAGCTGCCGCCGATCCCGGCCAAGCGTTACTTCACGATCGGGGAGGTGAGCGAGCTGTGCGGCGTCAAGCCGCACGTGCTGCGCTACTGGGAGCAGGAATTTACCCAGCTGAAACCCGTCAAGCGCCGCGGCAACCGGCGCTACTACCAGCACCACGAAGTGCTGCTCATCCGCCGCATCCGCGAGCTGCTCTACGATCAGGGCTTCACGATCAGCGGCGCGCGCAACCGCCTCGACGAGACCGCGTCCGAGCCATCCAGGGCGGCGCGTGGTTCCCGCGCCGCTCTTTCCAACGTGCGCAAGGAGCTCCAGAGCCTCATCGAGCTGCTGCGCAACTGAAGCACAACTGTCTTTCGGCGTTCCGGACGCGGCGTGAGCGCCGCGGTGCTCTGCTATAATTTTCGGCTCGGGGCGTAGCGCAGCCTGGTAGCGTACCGGCATGGGGTGCCGGTGGTCGTGAGTTCAAATCTCACCGCCCCGACCAATCCGGAATCAGCGTCGAGCGCCGGCGGCCGGCCGGCGCCGTCAAGCCCGATCCGGCGCGAGACAAGGGAGACGTTCATGGCCTATACACTGGAAGCGTTTTGCCGCGATACGCGGGAGATCCTCAAGGCCGGCAACAGCCGCGCCCAGGTCGAGAAAATCCGCGCACAGATGGAACGCCTGGTCAAGGACGGGCAGTTCGTCGGGAAGTATTTCGGCGACCCGCAACCGATGGGGCTCAAGCGGATCTACGTGGATCCCAAGCTCGGCTTCGAGCTGATGACCTACCGCTTCGACGTCGCGCGCAAGTCATTGCCGCACGATCACGGCGACTCGTGGGCGGTGTACGCGCAGGTGGGCGAGTACACCGACATGACGGAATGGAAGCGCACCGACGACGGGTCCGATCCCGATCGCGCGACGCTCGAAGCGGTCAAGGAGTACCGGCTCAATCCGGGACAAGCCGGCATCTATTACGGGCGCGAGCTGCACTCGACGGCGACCCCCGTCGGCTCGCGCTACCTGCGCATCACCGGCACCGACCTCGAGGGCATCGACCGCTTGCGCATCGACGCGAAGACCGGGCAGATCGAGCATATCCGCGCGCGAGAATCGGGCGCGGTGCGGTCCGCGGGCTAAATCGTCATCACGCGCGCCGGGAGAGAACGGAGCGTCCGCGCCGGTTCGCGAAAGCGCGCGGGCGCGCGAGGCGCGAGCGTGGCTGCCGTGACGCCGCCGGGAGCGCGCCCGCTGCGGTGTATAATTTTTCCAGCACAGCCGTCCGCGCGATCGTCCCCATTCCATGCGCATCCTGCTCAGCAACGATGACGGCTATTTCGCGCCGGGCATCGCGCTGCTGGCCGAGGCGCTCGCCCCGCTCGCGGACGTGACGGTGGTCGCGCCCGAGCGTGACCGCAGCGGATCGAGCAATTCGTTGACGCTGGACCGGCCGCTCACCGTACGCCGGGCGCAAAACGGCTACTACTACGTGAACGGCACTCCCACCGATTGCGTCCACCTCGCCGTGACCGGCCTGCTCAAGCAGCTGCCCGACATCGTGATCTCGGGCATCAACCATGGCGCGAACATGGGAGAGGACACGATCTACTCGGGAACGGTCGCAGCCGCCACCGAGGGCTTCCTGCTCGGCATTCCCTCCATCGCGATTTCGCTCGTGGCGCAGGGCGACGGGCATTTTTCCACGGCGGGACGCGTGGCGGTGGGGCTGGTCGGGCGGTTTCGCAAGCGCCCATTCGGCGAGCCGGTGCTGCTCAACGTGAACGTCCCGGACGTGGAGCACGGTGAGCTGCGCGGGCTGCGGGCGACCCGCCTCGGCAAGCGGCACAAGGCCGAGCCGGTGGTGAAGTCAACGACGCCCCGCGGAGAGACGGTCTACTGGGTGGGGGCGGCGGGAGGGGCGCAGGACGCGGGGGAGGGAACGGACTTCCATGCCGTCGCGCAAAACTGGGCCTCCGTCACGCCGCTGCAGATGGACCTAACGCGATACTCGCAGCATGCGGCAGTGAGCGAGTGGCTGCGATGACGTCCGGGAATACCGGAATCGGGATGACTTCGCAGCGCACCCGCATGCGCATGGTCGAGCGCCTGCGGGCACAGGGCATACGGGACGAGAGCGTGCTCGCGGTGATGGGTGAGGTTCCGCGGCACATTTTCGTCGACGAGGCGCTGGCGAGCCGTGCCTACGAAGACATTTCGCTTCCGCTCGGGTTCGGACAGACGATCTCCAGCCCGCACACGGTCGCGCGCATGACCGAGCTCGCGCGCGGGGCCACGGCATTCGAGAAGGTGCTCGAGATCGGCACCGGCTGCGGCTACCAGACTGTGGTGCTGTCCCGGCTCGCGCGGCAGGTGTACTCGATGGAAAGGATCGCCGCGCTCATCCGCAAAGCGCGCAAGCATTTGCGCGAAGCGGGCAGCACCAACGTGCATCTGCGCCACGGTGACGGACACGCGGGGATGCCGGAGTTGGCGCCGTTCGACGCGATCGTGATGACGGCGGCGGCCATTCAAGTCCCGGCCGCACTGCTCGGGCAGATCTGCGTCGGTGGTAGAATGGTCTTGCCGCTGGAGAAACGCGGCGAACAGCAGCTTTGCGTGATCGAGCGCACGGAGAAGGGCTATGTCGAGCGACGCATGGACCAGGTGAAGTTCGTGCCGCTGGTCCCCGGCGTCGGCTAGCTCCCTGTTCGAGAGTTCAACGTTCAACGTTCAAAGTTCGAACTTCTGGCCTGAACCTTGAACCCGGAACATTGAACCTGGAACCTTGAATTTGGATGGCGCCGTCCTCGTTGAGAACCGTCCTGATATTCGCCCTCGTGACGGCGCTGGCCGCCGGGTGTGCGGCAAGGCGCGGCGCCCCGGTCGTTGAGCGCGCGCCGGCGCCTAAGCCTGCCGTGCCGGCCAAGCCGGCGGTCGTCGCAAAGCCCGCGCCGCGTCCTGCGGAGGCCCGTCCCGAGCTCTACACCGTCAGGAAAGGCGACACGCTCTACAGCATTGCGCTCGACCATGGCCTTGATTACCGCGATCTCGCGGCATGGAACGCGATCGACAACCCGGCCATGATCCGGCTCGGCCAACAGCTGCGGCTGACGGCGCCGCCGCAGAAGGGCGCGCTCGTCGCGCCACTCAGGACCGCGCCGGGAGTGGAGGGACGCCCGCTCGGCGAGGCGGTGGAGGCGCCGGCCGCCGGCGCCGAGAGCGTCAAGACGCAACCCCAGGCCGTGCGCGTACCGTACTCGGACAAGGCCTATGCGCAGCTTGCAGGCGTGAAACCGGACCCGGCGCAGGTGGCGAGGGCCGATCCGCGTCCGCCGGCGGCGCGCGAGGACGGCGACGAGAATATCGACTGGGCCTGGCCTGCGGGCGGAAAGATCGTGGGGGCCTTCTCCGATGGCTCCACTCTCAAAGGCATCGGCATCGCCGGCAAGATGGGCCAGCCGGTGCTGGCCAGCGCCGCGGGACGCGTGATCTTCAGCGGAACCGGGATCCGCGGTTTCGGCAAGCTCATCGTCATCAAGCACAACAATACCTTCCTGAGCGTCTACGGGCACAACAGCGAGCTGCTGGTGAAGGAGGGGCAGACCGTCGCGCGCGGCCAGAAGATCGCCGAGATGGGCGATTCCGACACCGACCAGGTGAAGCTCCATTTCGAGATCCGCCGCTTCGGAAAACCGGTTGACCCGATCAAGCTGCTGCCGCCCGCCTGATGGAACCGTGAGCGGTGAGCAGTGAGCGGTGAGGAGAACATCCGTAAGCAGTGAGCGGTGAGCGGGAACTTCCGGTAACAGGCAAGTCCAATCTTACCGCTTACCGCTTACCGCTTACCGCTTACCGCTTACCGCTTACCGCTTACCGCTTACCGCTTACCGCT
>Ga0194128_10000553_pt1 | contig 68129 bp, 60 predicted proteins | sample TA2KigCa65mmetaG_FD_148650 | JGI IMG/M metagenome (GOLD analysis project Ga0194128, IMG submission 148650) | Freshwater microbial communities from Lake Tanganyika, Tanzania - TA2015037 Kigoma Deep Cast 65m | ecosystem: Environmental > Aquatic > Freshwater > Lake | place: Tanzania: Lake...
GGCACTACGTCTCCGGCTCACGACGCTGGCCGGCCATTCGGCTGGTGCGCGTATCGGTATCCATCGATACACTTCCCGACTGCAGCCGTCGACCCACCCATGACTCGCCCTCAACCGCGGTCCGGAATTCGCGACATGCCGGCCTATATGCGAGGTCTGGCGTCGGTCGCGGGCGTTACGACCGCGGCCAAACTGTCCTCGAACGAGAATCCGCTAGGCTCGAGCCCGCGGGCGCGCCGCGCTGCGGCCGACGCGCTCGATTCCATGCACCTCTACCCCGAAGCCGGTTCTGCGGCGCTCCGCGCCGCGATCGGCGCGTTCTTCGATCTCGATCCGGAGCGCGTGTTCTGCGGCGCCGGGTCCGATCAGGTCCTGTCGCTGCTGACGCTCGCCTATAGCGGGTCCGGCGATGAGGTCGTCTTCAGCGCCAACGGCTACGGCCGTTTTCAACTCTATGCCCGCGCTGCCGGTGCGACCCCGGTGCCGATATCGGATCGCGACTTTCACGTCGCGGTCGACGCGATGCTGTCGCGCGTCGGTACCCGCACCAAAATAGTGTTCCTCGCCAATCCCGACAATCCGACCAGCCTCTACCTGCCGGCTGCCGAGGTCCGGCGGCTGCACGCCGCTCTCCCGCCGCACGTGCTGTTGGTCGTCGACGGCGCCTACGCCGATTACGTCACCGCCGAGCCATACGACGGCGGACGCGCACTGGTTGATGCCGCTGACAACGTCGTAATGGCGCGGACCTTCTCGAAGGTGTTCGGGTTGGCGGCGATGCGGCTCGGCTGGGTGTATGGCCCCGCCCACGTGATCGAAACCCTGGCCCGGGTCGAGCCGTCGTTTCCGCTGACCGCGCCAGCGCTCGCAGCCGGCGTGGCTGCACTCGGCGATCGTGATCACGTCCGACGCTCGGTGGCGCACAATACCGAGTGGCGGCGGCGGTTCGGCGACCGCCTGGCGCAGCTCGGTCTCGCCGTTTACCCGAGCGAGACCAACTTCATCCTGGTCCGTTTCCCGCCCGACGCCCCCGAGCTATCGGCCGAGGCGGCCAACGCCTACCTGCTAGCGCGCGGGCTGCTGCCGCGCCGGTTCGTCGCGCCGGTGTTCGCGGATTGCCTGCGGATCTCGATCGGTACCGCCGCCGAGCTTACCGCGATGGGCGATGCGCTGGCCGAGTTCCTTAGGCGCTAGACTAACGGGCCGGCGGCTAAGCGCGCCGGAATATCGCGTTGCGCTCGTCAATGTTGTCGAGCGGTCGTGCCGTCGGCCAGGTATAGGCGAACGAGCGGTGCATCAGGCGCCGGTCCTTTTCGTAAGGACCGACGGCGGTCGCACTGTGCAGCGTCGTGTGGTTGTCCCAGACCATCAGATCGCCGCGCGACCACCGGTGCCGATAGGTGAATCCCTCGCGCGTCGCGTGGGTGAACAATTGCGCCATGAGCGGGGCCGCCGTTCGCTCCGGCAATCCGTCGTATTCGAGCGCCGAGTCGTAAAGATAAAGCACGGTCCGACCGGTCACCGGGTGAACTTGAACCACGTCGTGCCAAACGTCGGGGAGCGCCGCGCGCTCTTCGGGCGTGAGCGCCACGTGCGAGGCCGGATCGGCCTCGCGGATCTTGTCGTTGTGCGCGTGGAAACTGCAGCGCATGCGCAGCTTGGCGGCCTGTGCCCGCAGCGCGGTGGGCAACGTCTCGTAGGCGGCCGCTGCGCTCGCGAACATCGTGTCGCCGCCGCGGCGCGGTACCTGGACGGCATACAGCAGCGTCGCGGCGTCGACGTGGCAGGCGGCAACGCCGTCGGTGTGCCACGACTCGCCCAAACGGTTGAAGAAAGCGAGCGGCCGCCCGTCCGCGTCGACAATGTTGCCGAGGGCCGAGACTTCGGGATGTTCGCGCAGGTTGAATTGCTTGCGGGTTTCGATCTTCGGTTTGCCGAAGCGGCGGGTGAGGCGCGCCTGTGCCGCCGGCACGAGGTTTTGGCCGCGAAACAGCAGGACCGAGTGCCGGTAGTAAGCGGCGACGATCTCGGCAAACATCGCATCCGGCACCTCGCCAGCGAGATCGACACCGCTGACGTCGACGCCGAAATGCGGGTTGAGCGGACGGAACGACAGCGCCATGGGTTGTCCCTCCAGTGGTTCGGATCCGGTCAGAGCGTGCGGGTCCGCAACCGTTCGAAACGACGGAACGCCAGCGATAGCGCAAAACACACGCCGAAATAGACGACGGCGCAGCTGATCCAGACTTCGAATACGCGCGTGGTCGAGACCGAGATTTCGAACGCCGCGAAGGTCAATTCTTGGATCGAAATCAGCGCCACCAACGACGAGTCCTTGATCACGTTGATGAACTGGCCGGCGAGCGGCGGAAACACTTTCTGGATCGCTTGCGGCAGGATCACGTATCGCATGACGGTCCAGTTGCTGAGGCCGACCGAGCGTGCGGCCTCCCACTGGCCCTTGGGGATCGACTCGATCCCCGCGCGGACGATCTCGGCGACCCACGCCGCTTCGAACACCGAAAGCACGATCAAGCCGGCGACGAAGTTGGTCAAGAGCTCGGGCTTACTCAGGAAAATGTCGATCAGCAAGATCAGCACCGGCGACTCGGTGCGGGCGTTGCGCAGGAACTCGTCGACGCCCAGCAATGGGATGATCTGACCGCTGATGAAAAAGAAGAACGCAAAAACGAACACGATCGCCGGCACATTGCGGACGATCTCGACGTAAACTTGGCCAAGCAATCGGAAAAACAGCACATTCGAGACCCGGCACAAGCCGAGCAGGACGCCCAGTATGGCTGACGCGATTGCGCCCCAAACGGCAAGCCGGATCGTCATGAGGAGTCCTTCGCCGAGCAGATTGATGACCCATCGGCCGCGCTCTGCGTCATAACGGAAGAAATAGTTGGGAACGATCTTGCCCCAATCCCACTTGTAGTGAAGCTCGGTATTCACGCGGTACGCGATCCAGCCGATCGCGGCCGCGATCAGCGCCAGCAAGATGACATCGAGCCAGGTCCAACGCCGTTTGGTCGCGCCCGGGACCGCCATCACGCCCCCCGCCGCTTCAGGCGCGCCTCGAGGCCGTACGCCACCGCTGACAGCGACGTCGTCAGCACGAGGTAAATCGCGGCCACGGTGAACCAGATCTCGAACGTCATGAAGGTCTCCGAAATCAGGTTCTTGGCTTCGGTGGTGAGCTCGAAGATCGCGATCACGCTGACGATGGCCGAGCCCTTGATCAGGGCGACGGCTAGGTTGGTGAGCGGCGGCAGCACGAACCGGATGAGCTGCGGGACGACCACGTAGCGGTAAACGTTGTAGGGCGACAGACCGAGCGATCGCGCGGCTTCCCATTGGCCCTTGGGGATCGCATCGATTCCGGCGCGCAGGATTTCGGCGGCGTAGGCGCCCTCGTAGACAGCGAGTGCGAGAATCCCGGCGGTGAACCGCCCGGCGCCCAGGATCGGCGCGAGCACGAAGTAGAAGATGTAGATCTGGACCAGCAGAGGCGTGTTGCGGATCGTCTCGACGTAGGCGCGGTTGAGGAAATGTGCAGTCACCGACCGCGTCCGCGACGCGAGCGCCGCGGCGAACCCGAACGCGATCGACAGCGGGAGGCTCAGGGCGACGATCTCGATCGTGACATAGAGCCCGCGAAGGAACGGCGCCGCGTAGAGTTCGCCGTCGATGACATCGATGAAGTACTGCGGGATCCGATACCACTGCCAATTGTAGTGCATGGCATCGGCGCCGCGGACGATCAACCAGACCAAGCCCGCGCTGAGCGCCAGGAACGCGGCGACATCGAAGACGGCGCGCAGCCGCCGCTTGACGAAACCGGGCCTCGCGGTCGGCGGCGCGGTCATGGCCGGGCGTCGCAGCCGACGGTGGCCAGCATCGCGCCGCGTTCGACCAAGCCCTGAGCGCAGCCGGCCAAGACGCATCCCGAGGCGGTGAAGCGCAACTCGCGCGCCGGGCGGTCGATCTCGCCGACATGGTGGATAAAGCCGGCCAGGTCGCCGGCGGCGACGTCCCGGCCGACATCGATCGCCGGTTCGAACACCCCGGCGCTCGGCGCATAGACGTATTGATTTTCGCCGCGCACCTCGAGGTACCGGGTCGCGGCCGGGGGCGGCGTCGGGCCGTCGACGACCCCGAGATGATGGAGGCTGCGCAGGACCCCCTGCTCGGCCAGCGTCGCGATCCCACGGTTGACCGAAGCGCCCCCGCCCAATTCGGTCGCCATCATCGGCACGCCTTGGCGGTCGGCGGCAGCGTTGAGCGAGCGGTCCTCGTTGAGGGCGCCGAGGAGCAGCGTCAGCGGCAGCCCGAACGCGGCGCCGAGGGCGAGGCTGGCGCGGTAGACCGCCGCGTCGCGGCCTCGGGTGATGAGCGCGCAGGGGCTGTAATAGCTGGCGCGACCGCCAGAATGAAGGTCGAGCGCGGCGTCGCATGCGGGCAGCAACACCGATTCGACGAAATGCGCGAGCATCGCGGTCGGTCCGCCGTCACGGTTTCCGGGAAAGGCGCGGTTGAAGTTCTGACCATCGATCGGCGAGGTTCGCCGCGCCGCTCCCACCGCAGGGGCGTTGAGGGTCGGGAGGACGATGAGGCGGCCGTGCAGCGACGTCGGATCGAGCCCGTGAATCAGCTTCATGAGCGCGATCTGGCCTTCATACTCATCACCGTGGTTGCCCGCCGCCAACAACACGGTCGGACCGGCGCCGTTCTTGAGCACGGCGATCGGAATCGGGATGTACCCGCTGGCGTAACGGTCGTCCGAGTAGCGCACCTTCAGGTCGCCGATCGTACGACCGTCGCGATCGAAATCGACGTCGGTCCGGATACGCGTTCCCGATAAGTCGATGACTCCCCCCCCCGGGCGACCGGCCGTTCGCTCTTCGGTAATGGGCTGTATATACAACCGCCTCGAGGTGATACTATCCTTCGGGAGTAGCGGGTCCAAACAATAGATTTTGACAACAGGGAGGATACGGATGCTTCGACGCTCATTAATTGTTTCCTCGTTGGCAGCGGTGACGGCGTTCGCCGTCGGGTCGGCTGCCTATGCCGCGGAGACGCAAAAGTCGTTGTCGTCTGAAAGCGTGCTCGAGGCGATCAAGAAGCGCGGCAAAATCAAGATCGGGTTGTCGACCTTCACGCCATGGGCGATGCGAAGCAAGACTGGCGAGTTGATCGGCTTCGAGATCGACGTCGGCAAGGAACTCGCCAAGGACATGAAGATCGAGGTCGAATTCGCGCCAACGCAATGGGATGGCATCATCCCGGCGTTGATCGCCGGTAACTTCGACGTCATCGTCAGCGGCATGAGCATCACGCCGCAGCGCAATCTATCGGTGAATTTCACCGTGCCCTACGCGAACTCGGGCATGGGCATCGTCGCCAACAAGAAGCTGGCGCCGAATCACACCAAAATCGAGGACTTCAACAAACCCAACTACAAGATCGCGGTCCGCCGCGGCGCGACCTCGGTCGAGGACGTTCGCCGCTTCATGCCTAAGGCCCAAATGCTGCAGTTCGACGACGAAGCGACCAGCAAGCAGGAAGTCGTCAACGGCAACGCCCATGCCTGGGTGACATCGGCGCCGAAACCGGCCTTTGCCGCGCTCGAAAATCCGGAGGTGATGTACGTCCCGGTCGAGGACCCGTTCGTGCTCGCGGCCGAAGCGTTCGCGATGCGCAAGGGCGATCCGGACGCGCTCAACTTCTTCAACAACTGGATCGAGTCCAAGCACCGGTCGGGCTGGCTCAAGGAACGCCACAACTACTGGTTCAAGACCCAGGAGTGGAAGAGCCAAGTCGCCGGCTAAAGCCGTTCTAACCGTGTTCGACTACCCGGCCCGCGCCTCGTCGGCGCGGGCTTTCTTTTGAGCGACCGGGGCCCGCAGGGCCGGGCCGCACTTCCCGGCGCCTCCCGGCCGGGCTTGTCGGCTCACCCGAGGCGCATCGACCGGATGCGTGTGAGCAGGCGATCGTGGTTGGGCATCAGCTGGTAGTCGGCGCAACACGACATGTCTTCGAGCAGCGTGTCCCACTGAATGGCGAGCAGCTCCGGCTTCGAAAAGGCGCCGAAGATCCGCGGATCGTGCATCTGCACGACGGGATTGCACGTGCCTTGGGCGAACGCCGCTCGCACCGCGGTCTCCGGCTCGAGCAGATAAGCGAGAAACGGTTCGGCCAAGGGACTCCGCTGCGGCCGATCGAGTACCGAGGTGATTTCGGTGAAGGCGATGCCGCCTTTTCCGTCGATGGGGCCTCGGCGCGGCGTGACCGCGCGCAGGTGAACGTGTCCTTCGAGTCGCGCCGGCGAGACCGTATACACCCCGCCGCTCAGGTAGAAATCGATCTCGCCGTCGATGAGCGCCTTGTTGAGCCGGTGATGGTCGGCGCTCGCCATGGCGGCCCCGGCATACCAGCGGCGTGCCAGGTCGACGACCGCCTCCTCCTGTCCGGCATCGAGCGGCGTGAACGGATTGATGCCGGCGGCGATGCAGAGGTGAAACAGATTGAAATCCTCGTACTCCAGGATCGCGTATCGCTGCCGGCAAAGCGGGTCGGCGGCAAGCGCGAATCCTTGATCCTCGGCGGTACCGAGATCGATGCGCCGGGTGTTCACCACCATGTTGAACGGACCGAAGCGCTGACAAATCCCGATCAGATTCCCGTCGAGCGATCGCGTCCAGGCAACGTGGCGTTCGAAAGCACCGGCCGGAGCGCGCACGAGTTCTGCAAACCGGCTCTCGTCCAAAGTCGCGATGAGACCGCGGGGGTACAGGTAGTCGCGCACGTAGGCATTGTTGATGTTGAGCACGTCGAAGCGGCGGATGTCCCCGGCCACGAGACCCGCGGCGGCAGCCGCGTCGGAGAGCAAGGTTTCGGCGGCCACGTCGGCGCCATGCCGCTCGGCAAAGGGGTCAAGGATCGCGCGCGAGTCGTAGCCCTCCCAGCACAGCAATCGCAGTCGACGGGTCACGATCGCGGGTCCCTAGACATGCCGAGGTTCTCCGGCGGCGGGGTCGCCGGGGTTTCATCGGCCGCGCGCCGCAGCGAGCCACTGCCGGACGTAGCGGCGGAAGCTCGCTTCGACGTACACGTCGTACGTTAGGTCGTCGACCCGGTGGATGACCGCGGCGGTTTTGGCGAACGCTGTCCGCGCGCACCGCCCCGGTCCAAATTTGGATGAATGAAGATCGATTCCGGTCGCTTGACCGAGGACGGCGGCGACTTCGGCGCCGCGCAGCTGAAACACGACGTAGGCATCCGAGACCAGCGTCGCTGCCGCGTAGCGGTCGGCGACCGCCGCGTCGAGGCGCGCGAACAACGCCGCCTCGGCATCGACCGGTGCAACCACCAGCCACTCGTCGGGTCCGATCCAGAGGGCTGACGTGGTGCCGGCGGATACGGTGCGACCGGCCGAATCGGGAAGGTCGAAACCCAAGGCCGCGTTAAGCGCGCCGCGCTCGCCGGCACCCGCGCGCACGTCGATCAAGCACCGGACGGCCTCTTCGGAAATGGCGACATCGTAGGGCACTGGCTCAACTCCGCATGCGCTCGCCGTCGGGATCGATGAAGATCGGCTCGGTGACGCGGGCGCGCGCTTCGCGAGCTCCGGCCGCGATCGTCACCGTTTCGCCCTTGCGCTGGTGCCCGCCGCGCAGCAGGGCGAGCGCGATCGCACGTTCGACGTTGGGGCTGTAAGTCGCCGCTGTCACGTGTCCGATCATGATCTTCTTCCCGGTCGCGCCGACCTCGACGATCGGGCTGCCGTCGGGCGGGACGAAGTTCGGATCATCGGTCAGCAGCCCGACCAACTCCCGGCGCGGATCGCCGACGTTGCGGTCGCGTTGGAGCGAGCGCTTGCCGACGAAGTCGGCCTTCTTTTCGTTGATCACCCAGCCATGGCCGACATCGTAGGGATTGGCCATGCCGTCGCCTTCGACGCGCATCAAGAGAAAGCCCTTCTCGATACGAAGGACATTCGACGTTTCGCTGCCGACCGGCGTGATGTCCCACTCCCCGCCGGCTTTCATCAGCAACTCCCACATGGCGCGACCGTGGCGGGCCGGAACGTTGACCTCGAACGACAGCTCGCCCGTATAAGTGACGCGAGCGACACGAGCCGCGTATCCCCCGACCTTGCCGTGGCGGAAGTCGAAGAACTTGAACGCCTCGGGTGCGAGGTCGAAGTCGGTGCCGACTTTCCGCATCAAGTCGCGCGCGCGTGGCCCGCACACGCACATGTTGGCCCACTGCGTCGTCACCAGCGTCGCGTAGGCGCGTAGGTCCGGCCACACCGTGCGCAGGTACCAGATGACGTTGGCGTAGACGTTCTCGGCGACGCCTGAGCCGGTCGAAAGAAGGTAATGGTGTTCGCCGAGGCGAAAGACGACGCCGTCGTCGAGCAAGCGGCCGTCTTCCTGCAGCATCAGCCCGTAGCGGGCGCGCCCGATCGGGAGCGTGGTGAACGAGTTGGTATAGAGGCGGTCAATGAGCGCGCGCGCGTCCGGACCGCGCAAGTCGATCTTGCCGAGCGGCGATCCGTCATAGATGCCGAGTCCGTTTCGCACCGCCCGGGCCTCGCGCATGATCGCGTCGCGTTCGCTTTCGCCGCGGCGGACGTAACACTTCGGCCGCCGGTAGTTGGAGCCCGCCTCATCCAAAATGCCGCCGTGGCTCTCGTGCCACTCGGTCAGCGGCGTCACGCGGGCGGGTATGATGATCGGCCCTTGGTCGATGCCAGCGATGGCGCCGAAGCCGATCGGCGTGTACGGCGGCCGGAATGTCGTGGTGCCGACCTCCGGCGGCGCCACGCCGGCCCGCTCCGCCATCAGCCCGATGATGTTGATGTTGCCGGTCTTGCCCTGGTCGACGCCCATGCCGGCGGTGGTGTAGCGCTTGACGTGCTCGACTGAGGCGTAGCCCTCGCCGAGCGCCAAGCCGACGTCGTCCGCGGTCACGTCGTTCTGAAAATCAACGAAGGCGCGGGTCCCGCGGCGGCGCGGCGGCATCGACCAACAAGGCTCGAGGTCGAGCGCCGGCGTCGTCGGCGTCGCGGGCACTGGCGGGGACGACGCGGAGTAACCGGCGGCGCTTGCCGCGGCGGCGCCCGCTTCGAACCCCTCGCGCAGGCAGTCGGCGAGCGCGAACGCGCCGTTGGCCGAACCGGCCGCGCGTTCCGCCTGAACCGGCGGCCCCGGCACGAAGCAGGCGTGGCGCTCGTCCCATCGCAGCTGCTCACCGGCCTGCGACAGCAGATGCACAACCGGGTTCCAGCCGCCCGACATGCAGACCAGATCGCAGGCGATCTGCTGCTCAGCGCCGCCAGCGCGCGGAGCGACGACGACCGCCCGGACTTGCTTGACGCCCTTGACGCCGACGATGGCGTGTCCAGCGAGCACCTCGATCCCGCCGGCGGCGGCCGCGGGCGCCGCGCGGGTATCGACGATCGCAGCGACGGCGATGCCGGCGCGAGCGAGGTCGGCGGCGGCCGCGTAGGCGCTCGTGTTGTTCGTAACGACGACGGCGCGCGTCCCGGGTCGGACCGCGTAGCGATGCACGTAGGTACGCGCGGCCGCCGCCAACATGATGCCAGGGCGATCATTGTCGGCGAACACCAACGGCTGCTCGATGGCGCCGGCTGCGACCACGACCTGCTTGGCGCGCACTTTCCATATTCGCTCGCGCAGCCAGGGCTGCTCCGGGTTGCGCTGAAACACGGTCAGGAAGTTGTGATCGTAATAACCGGCCGCGGTTGATTCGGCGAGCCGAACCGCGCCGGGGAGCCGGTCGAACGCGGCCGCCGCGTCGGCGGCCCACGCGAGAGCCGGGCGGCCGTCGATCTCCGCCGCAGCGTTGTGGAGGTCGCCGCCGGGATGGCTTTGATCGTCGACCAGCGTTACCCGCGCCCCGCTGCGGCCGGCGGCGAGCGCCGCCGCCAGCCCGGCCGGGCCGGCCCCGACCACCAGGACGTCGCAATGATGGAAGCGCTTCTCGTAGCAGTCGTCGGATGCGCTCTTCGGTGCGCGTCCGAACCCGGCGAACTGCCTGAGCACGCGCTCGTAGACCGGCCACAGCCAAGCCGGACGCATGAACGTCTTGTAGTAGAAGCCAGCCGGAAACAGCCGCCATAAGCGCTCGTTGATTGCGCCGAAATCGAAATCGACGCTCGGCCAGCAATTGACGCTATCCGCGCACAAGCCCTCGCTCAAAGCGAGCCGGGTCGAAAGCGCGTTCGGTTCGTCGAGGGCACCCGTCAACTGGACCAGAGCGTTGGTCTCCTCGACCCCGGCCGACATGATTCCGCGCGGGCGGTGAAACTTGAAGCTGCGCGCGACGACGCGAACGCCGTTGGCGAGAAGAGCCGATGCCAGCGTGTCGCCGGCATAGCCCCGCAAGCTTCGTCCGTTGAAGGAAAAGGTCAACGGCCGATGGCGGTCGATGGCGCCGCCGCCGTCGAGGCGAAATCCCTGCGTCATGCGGACTCGCCCGCGTCGGCGCCGAAAATCCGGTGGGTCAACGTGTCGCGGTCGAGCATGAACCACTGCTGGCAGCCGCGCGCGTGCCACCAACGTTCGCGCACCCGTCCTTTGCTGTTGTCGTGGAAATAGAGGAAGTCGGCCCACTCGGCGTCGGAAACCGCGCTCGGATCGGCGGGTCGTTTCTTGGTCGAGGCGACGCCGTAGACGAATTCGTCCTCGTTTCGCAGTCCGCAGTGAGGACAAGGGATCAGCAGCATCGCGAAGCCTTGCGTGTCCGGCGATCTAAACGCGGCGTAAATCGCGCGAGCCGACGCCGGTCTCGAGGACGAGGCGGCCCTTTTCGTAGCGATCGAGCCCGTAACCGCGCGCAAGCTCATGCTGATGGCCGGTCGCGATCACGTGAGCGTGGGTCTTGGCGGCGACCGGGATCGTCTTGAAGCCGCCGGCGCCGGCGATATCGATCGTCAGCCCCTCGACCGGCGTTTTGCCGATGATCGGCGTGCTGTCCGGGATCAGCTCGACCATCCCACCCCACTGCCGCATCAGGCGCATGCGCTTGAAGATCGGGAAGGTTTCGACCATGCCCGACACGATCTCCTCGGTGATCGCGTAGGTGCCGCGCTGCTGGTATGAGGGGTAGGGATCTTCGGCGCCGCCGACCACGATCTCGCCCTTGTCCGACTGCATGAGATAGGCGCCGTAGCCGCCGCATACCACGATCGGTTCGAGGATCGGCTTGACCGGGTCGGAGACGAACGCCTGCAGCGGTTTGGTTTCGATCGGTAGACGCAGCCCGGCCATGGCCGCGACCACGCTGTTGTGACCGGCGGTCGCGATCCCGATCTTGTTGGCCTTGATCGCACCTCGGGTCGTCCGAACGCCGACCACGCGGTTCCCGACGCGATCGATCCCGGTGACTTCGCAATTCTGAATGACGTGAACGCCCATCGCATCAGCCATGCGTGCATAACCCCAGGCGACCGCGTCGTGGCGGGCGATGCCGGCGCGCGGCTGGTAGACGCCGCCGACCACCGGGAAACGCGCGTTGGCGGGCGTCGCCAGGATCGGCAGCATCTTCTTGACCGCCGCAACGCTGAGGACGCGATAGTCGGCGCCGTAAATGTGCATGGTGTTGGCGCGGCGCATGGCATCGCGCGAAGAGGCGGCGCTTTGAATCAGCGTAACCATGCCGCGCTGCGAGAACATGATGTTGAAGTTGAGTTCCCGCGACAACTGGCGATAAAGCTCTATCGAATAATCGTGGAACGGAACGCTGACGTCACGAATGTAGTTCGAGCGGATCGTCATCGTGTTGCGGCCGGTGTTGCCGCCGCCGAGCCACCCTTTCTCGAGCACCGCGACGTTGGTGATGCCGTGATCCTTGGCGAGGTAGTAGGCACACCCCAAACCGTGGCCGCCGCCGCCGATGATGACGACATCGTACTCGGGGCGCGGATCGGGACTGCGCCAGACCCGCTCCCAGCCGTCGTGGAAAGACAGCGCGTTCCGGATCAGACTGAAAATCGAATAGCGCTTCACCGGTGCTACCCGCGGCCCGGCACGGTCGCCGCCAGCAGCTCTTTGACTCGGTGCTCGACGGTCGCTTGGCGCTCGGCCCGCGCCAGCGCCATCGATTCGACCACGATCCGGCCGACCGCATCGCCCAAGCGCCGGCGCAAGGCGTCGTCGTCGTTCGAGCGCGGGACTCGGAAGATGACGTCGCCGGCATTGGTCGGCACCAGACCGTCGGCGTTGAGCGCTGGCCGCGGCGGCGTCGCGCCGGATTTGACGACGCGGATACCCTCGCGAATCATTCGCCGCAGCAGCGCGATGCCGCGGTCGGTTTCGCCGAATTGCTCGAGCGCGTGAACCGTGATCGGTCCTTGGCTGACTTGCGCTTCATAGTCGCCGGGCAGTCGCTGCGCCTCGTCGTAGCTGCGTTCGGTCCCGCTTTGACCGATGAAGTCCACTTTGTCGAGGCCGACGCCGCCCTTGTTGCCCCGCCCGCCGGCGTCGAGCGAGGGGCTGAAGTGGCGCCAGGCGAGAATGCGGCAGTGGGTATCGTCGACCGGCACGTGCCATTTGGTGATTGCGACGCGAACGAAGAACTTCTCGCGGTCGGGATCCTGGTAGATATCGGGCGGCTGCGCAAAATTGGGCGCGAGCCACTCGGCCGTGCGAATCCACACATAGTCGTTCCACCGCCGCGTGTTGGTGAGAACGATCCCGGTATCGTCGGCCATACGGTGCCAGGCGACGATCGGCAGCGCCCCCCACGCCGGGCTGAAGTGCGCGCGCGTCACCCGCGTGTGCAGGAACACCGAGTGGAACGGATCCATCGGGTTCTCGTTAACTTGCAGCCAGTTGCACGGGTAGTCGATCGCGTACGGAACCAACTCGTCGTCGGGCTGGTCGAGCGTGTCGTAGATCGGAAACGGCGGTATCGCCGCTGCCGGCCCGAGGTAAGCAAAGACGAGCCCCTTGTACTCGCGGGCCGGATAAGCGCCGTGGCGAAGGTTGTCTTTGATCGTGCTGGTCGCCGGTTCGCCGGGCGTTTCGAGAATGCGTCCGTCGACGTCGTAAAGCCAGCCGTGGTAGCAACAACGAATACCGCGCTCGGCGACGATACCGAACTCGAGCGAAGCGCGACGATGGCTGCAGTTGCGGTGTAGGAGCCCAACCCGCCCCGAACGGTCGCGGAAAACGACGAGGTCCTCGCCGAGAATCCGGATCGCCCGCGCGAGGTCCTTGACCTCGGTGCTGAGGGCGACCGGATGCCAGAACCGGCGCAGATACTCGCCGCCTGGCGTTCCCGGCCCGACCTGGGTAAGCTCGGCGTCGACCGCCGCGTCGGCTGCGACCAGCGCGCGTTCGTATCCGGAAAATGTCGTGGCCGCGCCGCTCATGGGTCCGTCGCCTATGGGTCGATCAATTGTATATACAACCGACCGGCCTTTGATAAGGCCGATTCAGCCGTGCTTCGACTTAGGCCGGCCAGCGCCGTGCCGACACGTTCTTCAGATGCGTCACGACCGTATCGACGTAGCCGCGGCGCGTTTCGCGCAGGTGACCGGCGAGCGCTGCCGTCAAAGCCGGCAGCGCATGGAACGGAACCTGGGGGATGGCGTGATGGGCGGTATGGTAAGCCATATTCCACGCCAGCCACCGGATCGGCGCCGCGACGAACACCGTGCGCGTATTCTCGAGCATGTTGGGGCTCCGCGCGCATCCGACGTGTTCCGCCATGCGGATGATGCGCTCGAGCGGCTCGCCGATCAGCCTTGGCCCGAGCCAGTAGAGAACGACCGCCCAGGACTCCAGCACGACCGACGCCGTGGCGAGCGCCAGGTAAAACGCCCAGAAGACGTGGGCCTCGTAGACGACTTGGCGCCGCGCCGCCGGCGGGACGGCCCGCGCAGTCTCGGGCGGGAGCCAGCCGAACGGCTGTCCGATCAGGTTGCGGAAAACGCCGACGAAGTAAGGAATGCTCGTGACGTAGTAGAGATAGCCCCCAAGCGACTCGCCGATCGGGATCATCTGCGGGTCGCGCTCGAGGTTCTGGGTGTAGGTGTGATGGTCGGCGTGCTCGTAACGGAACGCGCTCAGCGGCAGGATCAGGGCAAGGCCGGTCGCCCACCACACCACGGCGTTGAGGCGGCGCGAGGCGAAGGCAGTGGCGTGAGCGCATTCGTGGAAGGGCGCGAACAAGTGAGCGATGATGGTACCGTGGACGAACATCGCTGGAACCAACCAAAGACTGCCGTGCGCTTGCCACACCAGGGCGCCGCTTGCGGCAAGGACGGCGAGATGCCCGATCAGATAGACTATCCCGGGCAGGTCGCGCCGCCGCTGCAGGACGTCGATGCGGCCGCGGCCGACGATGTCGCGAACCCGTCGCGACGCTTCGATCGTGGTCGGATCGTCGGGGCGCGTGCGCCGCATCGCATCGGGCGCAAGCTCGTCGGAAGCCATGCCAGCCACCGCCTGTGGGCGTCCTCAATTGTATATACAACCGACAAAGGCTTGTTAAGATCGCCGCCGATGGGGAGGCGAGAACGACATGGTTGATGCGGCGACGATTTTGAGCCGGGCAGCCGCCGGCCTCGGGCGCGAGATCGGGCGGGCGAATGGGCTGCCGCGCGCCGCTTACACCGATCCCGCGTTTCTGGCGCACGAGCAGGACGCGTTGTTCGCCCGCACCTGGATGGGAGTCGTGTTCAGCGAAGACGTAGGGGCGCCCGGCGATGCCGAGCCAGTGGTCGCGGCCGGAGTACCCGTGCTCATCGTGCGCGGGACGGATGGTCGGGTGCGTGCATTCCACAACGTCTGCCGGCATCGTGCCACCATCGTGCTCCAGGCGCCGGCCAAGGGCGTGCGGCAGTTCTCCTGCCCTTATCATGCCTGGACCTACGACCTCGACGGGCGCCTGGTCGCGACCCCTTATTTCGCGGGCACCAAGGACTCGAGCCCGACCGAACGCGACCCGGCGGCGCTCGGCCTCGTCCCGATCGCATGCGGCGAGTGGAATCACATCGTTTTCATCAACCTCGACGGCCGTGCGCCGCCACTCGACGACTATCTCGCCGGCACCCGGAAGCTGTTCGCGCCGCTCGACCTCGATCGGGCCCGGCTCGGCCACCGCCACGCCTGGGACTTTGCCGCGAACTGGAAACTCGTGTTCGACAATTGGGAGGTTTACCACCACGTCTGGGTTCATGAAGGCGTATTCGATCGCATGTCGGACGAGGTCGATCTCAAGACCGGCGAGCCCTACACGCGAAGCGACGCCGAGGGCGCGGTGATGAGCCTCAGCCTCAAGGCGGGCAGTCCGCGGCACCTGCGCCAGAGCGGGCCGCTGGCGACTGGGGCGCTGCCGCCGATCCCGGTCAAACCGGGCGCAACCGTACCGGCCGCGGCGGCGGTCGCGCTGCTGCCGAACACGACCGTGACGATTACGCGTGACGCGTACGTTCCGGCAATCTACATGCCGCGTGCCCCCGACCGGACCCATGCCCGGATGGCGTGGTATTTTCACGCCGACGCCCTCGATGAGGCCCGCGCCGCCGGCCGCGACCGCGTGCTCGACCGTTGGCTCGGCCCGACCCGGCGCCTCGAAGATCGGCGCGGCATCCGCGCCCAGGACCATCGCTGCATGGAGTTGCAGCAGGCGGCGCGCGGCTCGGCCGTCGCCGACGACGTGGTTTTTTCGCCGACCTGGGAGCAGAACGTGCACTACTTCCAACGCTGGGTGCTGGCTCAGCTCGCGCCGTAATCTGATGCCGTCCCGGGGATTCCGATGACCGATTCCGCGACCGTTGCCAAACGCAGCCCGCTGGCCCGGCGCGATTGGTCGTATGTCGAGAAACCGACGCTCGAAGACTTCACCGCCGCCGATTGGAGGACGCTGAACGCCCAGCGCGAGCCGTATTACGCCGAGCATCAAGCCGACCATGCGCTCCGCCTGCTCGCCGTCCATCGCGATGAGCCGACGTTCGGGTATCAGGTCAATAACTATCGCCACTGCCTACAGTCGGCGACGCTCGCCCTGAAGGACGGTCGCGACGAGGAAGTGATCGTGATGTCGTTGCTCCACGACATCGGTTTCATCGCTTGCCCGGCGTCCCACGCCGAGTTCGCGGTCGCGCTGCTCGGCCCCTACCTCTCGGAACGTAACCGTTGGATGCTGGAGCGGCACGCCGTTTTCCAGCTCAGGCACTGTCACGGTTACCCCGGCGTCGATTCGAACGAGTGCGAGCGGTGGCGCGGGCATCCACACTTCGTCTGGGCTGCCGAGTGGGTCGCCCGATACGACCAGAACACCGTCGACCCGCGCATCGAAGAAGCGCCGATCGAAGTTTTCGTCCCGATGGTGCGGCGCTTTTTTGCCAGACCGCCCCGTCGCCCCGTCGCCCCCGACTAGATCACTGCGCCGGCGGCGGCGCCGGCAGGAGACCCGAGATGAGTGCGTGGATTCGAATGGTGCCGGTCGAAGAGGCGACCGGCGTTCTGGCGTCGATGTACGAGAAAGTGAAGACGCCGCACGGCACCGTCGACAACGTGATGAAGGCGCACAGCCTGCGCCCGCACACGATGGAGGGGCACGTCGCGCTCTATCGCAGCGTCCTCCACAACCCCGACAACAAACTGCCGTTCTGGTTCCTGGAGATGGTCGCGTCCTTCGTCAGCATGACCAATCGCTGCGACTACAGCCTCGCGCACCATTTTAGCAACGCGCGGCGCTTGCTCAAGGATGATAAGCGCGCCGATGTGATCTACGCCGCGTTCCAGGCCAGCCGGCCGCAGGACGTTTTCGACGGCAAGGAACTCGCGCTCCTGCGCTATGCGGGCAAGCTGACGGTAGCGGTCGGGGCCATGGCCGAAGCCGACATCGAGGCGCTCCGCGCCGTTGGCTGCGACGACGGCGAGATTCTCGAAGTCAACCAGGTGACCGCCTACTTCAATTATTCGAACCGCCTCCTCAATGGCCTCGGGGTGACGACCCAAGGCGACGTCATCGGCTACTACAAGTAGAAGAGCCGGCGGCGCCCCGGCCGGGCCGCGCGGAGTTGTATATACAACTCGATTTGCCCTAGAGTCGGCCAGGTCGACCGAGGATCGCTTATGGCACCTTATGCCGCCGCCAAAACGATCGCCGCTTCCGAGATTCCGGTGATCGACATCGCTCCGATCGTCGGCGGCGACACCAGGGGCTACCGCCAGGTCGCTAAGGGGATGCGCGCCGCCGCCGAATCGATCGGGTTTTTCTACATCAAGAACCATGGCATCGCGGCGACGACGATCGCCGCGGCGCTCGCGGCGGCCAAGGCGTTCTTCGCGCTGCCGATCGAAGAGAAGCTCGCGGTACGGATCAGCGACCGCCACCGCGGCTTCATTCCGATCGGCGAAGCCAAGATGTACGAGCGGGCGAAAATCGACCTCAAGGAAAGCTATATCTGGGGTATCGATGTCGCCGTTGACGATCCCGAACTGGCGGCGAATCGCCTGCTCGGCGTCAACCGCTGGCCGGCGTGCCCGCCGCAGCTGCGCACGGCGCTGAGCGAATTCCTCGCCGCTAACATCGAGTGTGGGCGTTTGATGTTCCGTGCTTTCGCCGCGAGCCTCGACCTGCCGCTCGACTATTTCGTCGCCAAGTATGACAAGCCGGCCGCGCGCGGCAGCGTCCTCTACTACCCGCCGCAGGACGCCAGTCTCGGCGAGGACCAGTTCGGCGTCGCCACCCATACCGACTATGGCTGCCTTACCTTCGTCCATCAGGATCCGATCGGCGGTCTCCAAGTGGCGACCAAAGAGGGCGAGTGGGTGATGGCGACGCCGGTCCCCGACACCATCGTCGTCAACGTCGGCGATCTCATGGCGAGGTGGTCGAACAATCACTTCAAGTCGACCCCGCATCGCGTCGTCAATACCGCACGCGTGGCGCGCTACTCGATGGCGGTGTTTCTCGACCCCAATGCCGAAACCGTCGTCGTTCCGGCGTGCGAGGACGAAAAGCCGCTGTTCGAGCCGGTCACCGTTGGCGACTATGTGACCGGCCGCTTCGACGCCTCGTTCGCCTACCGCCGGAAAGCCTGAGGCGATGCTGCTCGAACGCTCGACGTGGGGCGAAGTCGAAGCCTATCTCGCCCGCTCCAAGGGCGTGATCGTTCCGATCGGGTCGATGGAGCAGCACGGGCCCAACGGGTTGATCGGAACCGACGCGCTGTGCGCCGAAGCGATCGCGCGTCAGGTCGGTGAGGAAGCCGACGTCCTGATCGGGCCGACCCTTACGCTCGGGGTTGCGCAGTTCAACCTCGCGTTCCCCGGTACCGTAACGATTCGCGCCGAAACCTTAATGGCGGTGGTCAAGGACTATGTCCGCTCGCTGGCACGGGCCGGGTTCGAGCGGTTCTATTTCCTGAACGGCCACGGCGGCAACATCGCCGCTTGCAACGCCGCGTTCCAAGACCTTTACGCCGACGCCAGCTTCGAGCGCGACCGCGTCAACCGTGCCGGCCTGCGCTGCCGTTTGCGGTCGTGGTGGGAGTACGACGCCGCCAACAAGCTCCGTTACGAGCTTTACAGCGATTCGGAGGGCCTTCACGCGACCCCATCCGAGGTCGCGATCACCCAGGCCGCGTTTCCGGGCGCGATCAAGTCGGCGACCATGTCCAAGCCGGGGGCGTTGCCGAGCGACTACTACCGGAACTTCGGCGGCGATAAGCACTATGACGCCGACCATCACCGCCGCTGGTTCCCCGACGGCCGGATCGGTTCGGATCCCTCGCTCGCCAGCCCCGAGGCCGGTCGCCGGCTGATCGCGGCGGCGGTGCCCGAGGCGCTCGCCGACTATCGAGCATTTCTGGCCGAAGACTGAAGCTTGACACCGTGATCGTCCTCGCAAGGAGCGGCGCCAACCCATGAACGAGATGAGATCAGGCCCCAACGCCCGCGTGGTTCGCGCGCCCCGCGGCACCGTACTCAACGCCAGGAGTTGGCAGACTGAGGCGCCGCTTCGCATGATCATGAACAATCTCGACCCGGAGGTGGCGGAGAATCCGGAGGCGCTGGTCGTCTACGGCGGCATCGGCAAGGCGGCGCGTAATTGGGCGTGCTTCGACCGCATCGTCGAGACGCTCAAGCGCCTGGGTCCCGACGAGACGCTGTGCGTGCAGTCGGGCAAGCCGGTCGGCGTTTTCAAGACCCACGTCCACGCGCCCCGCGTCATCATCGCTAATTCGAACCTGGTGCCGCATTGGGCCACGTGGGAGCATTTTCACGAACTCGACCGCAAGGGACTCATGATGTACGGCCAGATGACGGCTGGCTCGTGGATCTACATCGGCAGTCAGGGGATCGTTCAAGGTACGTACGAAACGTTTGTCGAAGCTGGTCGCCAGCACTTCGGCGGCGACTGGCGCGGCCGCTGGATCCTGACCGCCGGCCTCGGCGGCATGGGCGGCGCACAGCCGCTGGCGGCGACGATGGCGGGCGCCTCGTTGCTGGCGATCGAGTGCCGAGCGAGCCGGATTCAGCGCCGCCTCGAAAGCCGTTATCTCGATGCCAAAGCCGACTCGCTCGATGAAGCCCTGCGCATGATCGAACGGGCCACCAAGGATCGCCGTCCGGTTTCGATCGGGCTGCTCGGCAACGCCGCTGAAATCGTGCCCGAACTGGCGCGGCGCGGAATCGCGCCGGACCTCGTCACCGATCAGACCGCGGCGCACGACCCGGTGTTCGGCTACCTGCCGAAGGGATGGACGCTCGAACGTTGGGAGGAGATGCAGCAGCGCGATCCCCAGGCGGTGGACAAGGCGGCGCGCGCATCGATGGTCGAGCACGTCGGCGCCATCATCCAGTTTCACAAGCGCGGCATCCCCTGCGTCGACTACGGCAATAACATCCGCCAGATGGCGTTCGAGCACGGTCTGACGGACGCATTCGCCTATCCCGGATTCGTGCCCGCCTACATCCGGCCGTTGTTCTGCCGCGGCATCGGTCCGTTTCGCTGGGTCGCGCTATCGGGCGATCCGGACGACATCATCAAGACCGACGCCAAAGTCAAAGAGCTGATCCCCGATAACCCGGCGCTCCACACTTGGCTCGACATGGCCGGCAAGCGAATCAAGTTCCAGGGTCTGCCGGCACGTATTTGTTGGATCGGCCTCGGCGATCGCGACCGGGTCGGGCTCGCGTTCAACGAGATGGTGGCGCGCGGCGAGCTCAAGGCGCCGATCGTGATCGGGCGCGACCACCTCGACTCGGGTTCGGTCGCGAGCCCGAACCGCGAAACCGAGGCGATGAAGGACGGCACCGACGCGGTCTCCGACTGGCCGCTCCTCAACGCGCTGCTCAATTGCGCGAGCGGCGCTACCTGGGTCTCGTTCCACCACGGCGGCGGCGTCGGCATCGGCTATTCGCAGCACGCCGGGATGGTGATCGTTTGCGACGGCACCGCCGAAGCCGCCGGAAAATTGCGACGCGTGTTGTGGAACGATCCGGCGAGCGGGGTCATGCGCCATGCCGATGCCGGCTACGACGAAGCTATTGCGTGCGCGCGCACCCAGGGCCTCGATTTGCCGATGATTCCGCGGGCGTGAGGGCGCGTCGCGCCATGACCGCGCTCCGCTTGACGCCGGGCAGCGTAGCGCTGGCGGATCTCCGCCGTGCACTGCGCGAACCGGTCGAGCTGACGTTGGATCGCGCGTGCCGAACCCGAGTCGAAGCCGCCGCGCAGGCTGTCACCGCCGTGCTCGCCCGCGGCGATACGGTTTACGGCATCAACACCGGATTCGGGCGGCTTGCCAAAACCCGAATCAACTCCGGCGACCTCGCGACGCTGCAGCGCAATCTCCTGCTTTCGCACGCGGCCGGCACCGGCCCGCTGATCGAGGACGAGGTGGTGCGGCTGATCCTGGTACTCAAGGTCGGCTCGCTGGCGTGCGGCTATTCCGGCGTGCGCTGGGCCGTGATCGAGGCTCTGTCGGCGCTGCTTCGAGCCGAGGTCTACCCGTGCATTCCGCTCAAGGGTTCGGTCGGAGCCTCGGGCGACTTGGCGCCGCTCGCCCACTTGTCGTGCACCCTGATCGGGGTCGGCGAGGTGCGGCATCGCGGTCGAACGCTGTCGGCGACGGACGGGTTGGCGGTGGCGGGGCTTACGCCGATCGATCTCGCGCCCAAGGAAGGCCTTGCTCTCCTCAACGGCACGCAAGTCTCGACCGCGCTCGCGCTGGCCGGCCTCTTCGCTGCCGAGGACCTGTTCGCGGCCGCGCTGGTGACCGGCGCGCTCTCGCTCGATGCCGCGCGCGGCAGCGATGCGCCGTTCGACGACCGTATCCATGCCATCCGCCTTCACCCCGGTCAGCGCGACGTCGCGGCCACGCTCCGCGATCTCATGCGGGGCAGCGCGATCCGTGCGTCCCATCTCGTCGGCGACGACCGGGTCCAGGACCCGTACTCGCTCCGTTGTATGCCGCAAGTCATGGGAGCATGCCTCGATCAGGTCCGCTACGCCGCGGCGGTGCTCGCGCGCGAAGCCAACGCTGTCACCGACAACCCGCTCGTGTTCGGCGACTCCGGCGAGATTCTTTCTGGCGGAAATTTTCACGCCGAACCAGTCGCGTTGGCGGCGGATGCGCTTGCGGTCGTCCTCGCCGAGATCGGCGCGATCGCCGAACGGCGCATCGCCATGCTGATCGATTCGACCATCAGCGGCCTGCCGCCGTTCCTGGTGGCGTCGAGCGGGCTCAATTCCGGCTTCATGATCGCGCATGTGACGGCGGCGGCCCTGACGTCGGAGAACAAGATGCTGGCTCATCCTGCGAGCGTCGACTCGCTGCCGACGTCGGCGAATCAGGAGGATTTCGTCAGCATGGCGACGCACGGAGCGGCGCGGCTCTTGACCATGGCCGATAACGTCGGCGGGATTCTGGCGATCGAGTACCTAGCGGCGGCGCAGGGCGTCCACTTCCATCACCCGCTCGAAACGTCGCCCCGCCTCAAGCGCGCGATCGATCGGCTCCGCCGCGACGTGCCGCCGCTCGATCGGGACCGGCTCCTCGCGCCCGATATCGCCGCGGCTAAACGGATCGTGACCGGCGAGTTGGCGACCATGATCGACCGCGACCTGTTGCCGAGTCGCGCTTAGCCGGCAGCACGCGCCAATACGCGCGGCCGGCCGCCGCCGACGACGCCGGTGCACGGATTGGCGCCGACCGCATAGGCGAGTTCGGCCGGCCCAGCGATACGCCACAGCACGAAGTCGGCGGCCTTGCCGACTTCGAGGGTGCCGTGGCTCGCGGTCAACCCGAGCGCGCTCGCGGCGTTACGGGTGACGCCATGAAGCACTTCTTCCGCGGTCAGACGAAAAACCGTGCATCCCATGTTCAGCATGAGCAGCAGCGACGTCACCGGCGACGATCCCGGATTGCAATCGGTCGACAGCGCCATCGGCACGCCGGCCCGACGCAGCGCGGCGATGGGCGGGAGTTTGGTCTCGCGCAGGAAGTAGAATGCGCCGGGCAGCAGGACGGCGACCGTTCCGGCGGCGGCCATCGCGGCGACACCCGCGTCGCTCGTGTATTCGAGGTGGTCGGCCGAGAGGCCGTCGAACGCGGCGGCGGTGGCGGCACCGCCGCCGTCCGACAATTGATCGGCATGGAGCTTGACCGGCAGGCCGAGCGCGCGGGCGCGCTCGAACAGGCGCCGGGTCTGGGCTTCGTTGAAGGCGATTTTCTCCAAGAACGCGTCGACCGCGTCGATCAGGCCCGCTTTCGCCGCCTGCGGCAGCCCCTCCTCGCAGACGAACGCGATATAGTCATCGGCGCGCCCGCTGTACTCCTCCGGCAAGGTGTGCGCGGCGAGGTAGGTGGTCCGGACGGTCAACCCGAACCGCTCGCCGAGCCGGCGGGCGACCCGCAGCTGCTTTTCCTCGGTGGCGCGATCGAGTCCGTAGCCGGACTTGATCTCGAGTGCGGTGACCCCCTCGGACGCGAGTTGCGCCACGCGTCGGCTAGCGCCCTCGAGGAGTTCGGCTTCGGCGGCGGCGCGAGTCGCGCGTACCGTCGACAGGATACCGCCGCCGGCTTTGGCGATCTCGGTATAGGACGCGCCTTCGACCCGCATTTCGAACTCATGGGCGCGGTTGCCGCCGTAGACGATGTGGGTATGGCAGTCGATCAGTCCCGGCGTGATCCACTGGCCGCCGGCATCGTGAACCGCGGTCGCCAAGACCTCCGGCCGTCCGGGAAGGTCGGCCCGCCGGCCGACCCAGGCGATACGGCCACCGGCGATGCCGAGCGCGGCATCCCGAATCGCGCCGTACTTGGTTCGACCGGTCGCCATCGTGGCGAGGTGGGCGTTGAGCCAGAGTGCGTCCCAGGGCATCGTCAGTTGTATAGACAATCGAGCCCGCGAGCGCCATCCTCGGCGCGCCATGCCCGTCTTTTTCGCCGAACAGGCGCTGCTCCCGGACGGCGTCGTCGCCGATGTTCGGATCGAGGTCGACGCGCAAGGTACGATCGCCGCAGTCACGCCCGCGGCGTCCGCCGCCGGGGCCGAACGAATACGCGGCCCGGTGCTGCCGGGAATGGCCAACCTGCATTGTCACGCTTTTCAGCGCGCCATGGCGGGACTGGCCGAACTGCGTGGGCCGCGCGGCGACGACTTCTGGAGTTGGCGGACCGCGATGTACACGGTCGCGGCGCGCATGACACCGGAGCTCCTCGATGCCGTCGCCGCCGGCCTCTACCTCGAGTTCCTCAAGCGCGGGTATACCGCGGTCGGCGAGTTTCACTATTTGCACCGCCAGGCCGACGGCGCCGACTATGACGACCCCGCGTTGTTGTCACGAATCGTCGTGGCAGCCGCGCGCCGCGTCGGCATCGCGATCACGCTTCTGCCCGCGCTTTACGCCCACGGCGGCTTCGGCGCGGCGCCGCTGCTGCCGGGGCAACGGCGGTTTGCCAATAGCGCTGCTGGCTTGCTCGACATCGTCGACACGATACGCCGCGCCTATCGCGGCGACCCTTGCGTGGCTGCCGGCGTCGCCCCGCACTCGCTCCGCGCCGTTGCACCGGCGGAGCTTGGCGACCTCGTGACCGGGTTGAGGGCACTGGCCCCCGACGCGCCGATCCATATCCACTGCGCCGAGCAGACCAAGGAAGTGGATGATTGTCTTGCCTGGAGCGGGCGGCGGCCGGTCGACTGGCTGCTCGACAACACGCCGGTCGACTCGCGCTGGTGCGCCGTTCACGCCACGCACATGACCGAGAGCGAAACGGGCCGCTTGGCGACGACCGGCGCCGTGGCCGGACTATGCCCCACCACTGAGGGCAACCTCGGCGACGGTTTCTTCAATTATCACGCGTTTTCGCAGGCCGGCGGTTCGATCGGAATCGGTTCGGATAGCAACGTGTCGACCTCGCCGTTCGACGAAGTGCGCATGCTCGAATACGTGCAGCGGCTCGTCCATCGCCGGCGCGTGATCGCGACCAGCGAGGCGCAGCCGTCGACCGGCGTCGCGCTGTGGACGAAAGCCGCGCGCGACGGCGCCAGAGCCCTCACCCAGCCCGCCGGCGCGTTGCGCCCGGGCCGGCGCGCCGATCTCGTCGTTCTGGATCCCCGGCACGTGGCGCTGGTCGGCCGGCGCGGCGCGGCGGTCGTGGATTCGGCGATCTTCGCCGCCGCCGACAACCCGGTCTGCGACGTCATGGTCGGTGGCGCCTGGGTGGTGCGCGACCGCCGGCACGATCGTGACGAGGAGGTCGGCGCCGCCTTCTCCGCAGCCCTGACGACGTTGGCCGACGCCCTCTAGCGGACGCGCGCGTCGGCGTTGAAGCGACCGCCGATTCGGAAACGGCTGCCTGGATGAAACAGCCGCACGAAAGTCACGGCGCGACCGTCGAGCCAGGTTCGGCGGGTCACCAGAAGACACGGTTCCGAGCGATCGATGTCTAACCGCCGGGCGGTCGCGCCATCGGGCAGAACCGATTGGATGTCGTGCTCGATTTCGCTGAGCGGGACGTGACGGAGCAGATACTCGCTCGGCGTGACCGTCGAGAGGTCGGCGGTCAGGAACTCGGGCGCCTCGCGCGGGCTGACGAAGCGATCCTCGAGTTGTACCGGCACGTCGTTCTCGAAGTGAATCGCGACGACGTGAAAAACCCGCGCGCCGCGTTCGAGTTCGAGTTGCGCGGCAATCGGTGCCTTGGCGGCCTCGGCGCGACGCATCAGTATCTTGAAGTGGTGGCGGTGACCGCGCGCGGCGATCTCATCGGCGATCGTGCGGACGGCAAAAAAAGTCATCCGCGGGCGCGCATCGGCGACGAACGTGCCGAGCCCGCGCACGCGCTGGATCAGCCCTTCGTCGGCCAGCTCGCGCAGCGCGCGGTTCACGGTCATGCGCGAGATGCGCAACCGCTGCACCAGCACGTTCTCGGATGGAATGCGGTGTCCGGCCGGCCACTGGCCGCTGACGACGCGCTGGCGGACGTAGTCCTGAACCGACCGGTAGCGCGGTGCCGCGTGGCCGGGCATGCAACGTTCTCCTTCGGCGCGCGGCAGTCGGTGCGCGCCCATCTGATGCGTTCGGTTGGTTTCGCATGTATATACAACCGATGACCGGTTCCCGACCAGCCGTGCCCCCGGTCGGGCAAGGAGACGCCGAATCCGCAGTCCGGCCGGCATGGCTTACCGTCCGGCGCGGCGGCGGGCCGCTCGTGCTCAGCGTGCCGCACGCGGGCACCGAGATTCCGCCGGCGATCGCCAGCGCCTGCGTCTCGGTGTGGCGGGCGCGCAAAGATGCCGATTGGTGGATCGATCGGCTCTACGATTTCGCCGAGCGGCTCGACGCGACCGTTGTCCGCACCGCGATCGCGCGAACCGTGATCGACGTCAATCGCGATCCCTCCGGCGCTTCGCTTTATCCGGGGCAGAACACCACTGAGTTATGTCCTACGACGACGTTCGACGGCGAGCCGCTTTACGCGGACGGCGCGGCGCCGGACGCCGCCGAAGTCGCGCACCGCCGACAGGCGTTTTTCGATCCCTATCATGGAGCGCTCCGCGCCGCGCTCGATCGGCTCAGGCAGGAGCATCCGGTGGTTGTCCTCTACGACGCGCACGCCATCCGCTCGGTCGTGCCGCGCCTGTTCGAAGGAACGCTACCGGTCTTCAACATCGGTACCAATTCCGGCGCCGCTTGCGCGCCGCCGTTGACGCGGGCGGTTGTTGAACATTGTGCGGCCGCGGGTCTGCCATATGTCGTCGACGGCCGCTTCAAGGGCGGCTACATCACCCGTGCCTACGGACGCCCGCAAGCGGGCGTTCACGCCATCCAGATGGAGTTGGCGTTTCGCGGCTACCTTGCCGAACCGTTGGGGCCAGTCGATGAACAACGTTGGCCTCCTCCGTATGACCCGACCGGTGCCGCTCTAATGCGCGCGACGCTCGAAGCGATTCTCGGCGTCTGCCTCGCGTTCGCACATGCGGCCGGCTGAGGCTGGCTTATTTAACTGTTGGCGGATGGAGAACGGGACTTCGATGGTGACCGACTGAACCGGCTCGATTACGCCTTTCTCCGGGGAGCGGTCGCGATCTCGACCAGGCCTTAGACCATGTGGGCGCGATCATTCTGCGCCCTCAAGCGGACCTTGAGCCCGGCGACCCTGCTTGAGCAATGCGTGCCTGCGTTCCGTGATCCACGATAAGTGCTCCCTGCTCCGCGACGAAAATTCCCTGTTCGCAGGACGAGGGTTCCGTCAAACCTCGATTCGATACAGTGCCCGCACGTTATCGGCGACCAGTTTGCGGCGTTCGTCTGCCGGCACGCCTGCCAGTATCTCGGTGTCGAGGCGCTCGCGGATGTTGGGGTAGGGGCATGGCGGATGCGGAAAATCCGAGCCCCACATCATGCGGTCGACACCAATCTCGGCCCGCAGCTTGGCCGCAAGCGGATCGTTGATGAAGCCGACGTGGACGTTTTCAGCGAGAAACCGCCCCGCTGGTTTCTTGAGCGGCGCCAAGCCCGGGTATTTCTCGATACGCTCGGCGCGGTAGCGGAAAATCGGCAACCACGAGGCGTCGAATTCGACCAAATAGAGCTGGAGCGTCGGACTGCGATCCAATATCCCACCGAAAATGAAGTCCTCGGCCAGTACCGGTGCCGCCTCGTTGAAGAACTCGATGAACGCCCGCGGTACGGTTTGAATGTCGTTATAATGCGTGCTCGGATCGGCGACCCAGCCGGTGCCGGAGTGAAGCGTCACCGGCAAGTGTTTTTCCGCGAGCGACGCCCACACCCGATCGTAACGCGGATCGCGATAAGGCTTGGCGCCTTCCATAGGCCGGAGCGGCACCATCACGCCGGCGATGCCTTGCGCCGCCACGCGCTCGATTTCGAGCAGCGCCCAGTCCACATCTTCGATCGGAACCAGCGCCACGCCGATCAGCCGCTTTTTCGCCGCTGCGCAGTACTCGACCAAGTAGTCGTTGAAGACGCGGGCGCAGTCGCGTCGAAGGGCCGCATCGAGGATCGAAGTCGTCAGCATCGCCCACGATGCGTTTAGCACCTCCGCGTGGACGCGCTCGACGTCCATAATACCAAGTCGCACCGCCGGATCGCGCCCAGCGGTCTCGAGTTTTTGGTAGCGCTCAACTTGGTCGGTGTCGCGCGAACTCCCGACCTTCAGCGCGTGGCGGCCGGTGAAGAAATAGAGGCCGGGATCTCCGCCGTAACCCTCGATATAGCGCGGCACGCCTTCGCCGTACTTGGGCCCAAGCGCCCGGGTCCACAAATCCTTGGGCTCGAGGACGTGCGAGTCGGCGGAGATGACAATATCGGTCGGATCGGTCATGCCACTTCGAGTGTTTCTAGCAAATAACTTAAGTCCATTAACAACCCCGTCCCTAGGATCTCGGAAGAAAATTAGACACCGCCGATTACGCGCTCGATGTCGTTGTACATCGCCCAGTTGATCTCGACGGCGTCGCGCACCGTTTTGACGGCGAGGTCCAAATCCATATCGGTCTTGGCGAACGCCTCGAGGAACTCGAAGCCGGCGTCCGAGTGATCGCGGTCGGCCTCCTCGTGGACGGCGTAGAACATCGCCTGCTCTTTGCTGAGGCCGTAGTGCTTCATGAATACCTCGGACACCCGCCCCGCGATCCCCGGCACTTGCGCTTCGCCGGCGAGCGACATCGCCGACACGCCCTCGAGGAAGCTGCGCGCACACACAGCCGTCATGTACCCTCGCACGGCGAGAGAACCGGCACAGTACTCGGTCGCGTACATTTCCTCGTGCGCGATACCGAAGCCCTCGCCCATGCGTAGGTAGAGCTGCCAATGGGCTAGGCCGTTCGAGTAGAGGTTGCCGGTGCCCTCCTCGTAGACGATCTCGGCCATGCGCCGCCGCCATGCCGGGTCCGGGCAGTTGATGTAGAGCGGTCCGTGGTAATAGTGATTGTAGAGCGGGATGATGCTGAACTGCTTCAAGAACTCCCGCACTTGTTTGCGCTTGAGTTCGCCTCTAAGGAGCGCAATCCAGAGCGGGTGATGGCGCCGGTGCTTGGCTGCATTGATCGCCTCGATGCGCTTGAGCGCGCGCCGATAGTCGAGTTTCTTCTTTGCCGCCATCTTGAAGTTCCTTTTCGCTGCTCGTTGCTGTCGAACGGCTGCACCGACGAGTATCCTCTTATGCTATTTTGCCGCCGACTGGACAAGCAAGGTCTGCTTGGGCGATCCACGGCGTCACCGGCAAGGGAGAATCACAGCATGTTCACGCAGGTCAATGGCTGCAACGTGCACTACGAAGTGAGCGGCAAAGGCAAACCCTTGATTCTGGTGCATGGCACCGGGGCCGACGCCCAGAGCTTCGAGGATATGGTCCCGCTGCTGAACAAAGACTTTCGGGTATACGCCTACGACATGCGGGGCTTCGGCAAGACGGTCAGGCCGACCGACGTTCCGTTGTGCGACACCCTATGGGCCGACGATTTGGCTGGGTTGATGCGGAAACTGGGCGTCGAACGGGCGGCGCTAGCCGGATGGTCCTTGGGCGGTTTTGTGGTCATGAATTTTGCCCTGCGCTATCCGCAGATGGTCAGCCAGCTCGTCCTGCTCGGCTCGGCAAGCCCGCTTCCCACCGCCACGCCCATGGACCGCTCCGGCTTCGAAACGCGGCGCAAGCTTGCCGAAGCGGGCGCCACTATCGAGGAGATCGTCGAAAAGACCTTCGAGTTCAGCAAGGGCGCCTACAGCCCCTACGTCGTGAAGAACAAACCCGAGGCGGTGGAGAAGCTCCGGCAGACCCTGCTCCGCAACGACCCCAAGTCCTACGCCGACGTCATCAAGGCCACGCGTTCCGATTTCGGCCCGAAACTGGGCGAAATCGAGCACCCCACGCTGATCGTCGTGGGGGACGACGACGCCCGCACGCCGGTGGCGATGTCCGAGGGCCTGAACAAGGCCATACCCAACTCCTACATGAAGATCGTCAAGAACTGCGGTCACTTTTACGGCTTCGAGCAGCCCGAAGAGACCTGCCGGATCATGCTGAACTTCCTAAGACGCTTCGACAGCGTTGCCGCATGAGTCGTTCGACCCCAAACCGCCGGCGCCGCGGCCAGCGACAACCTTGGCGGCGGCACCAATCGTGACTACAGCGTCCGCGTAAAGCCGCCGTCGCAATTCCAACATTGGCCGGTGACGAAGCCGGCCTTTGCATCCGAGGCGAGGAAGGCGACCATGTAGCCGACTTCCTCGATTCGGCCGGTCCGGCCGACGGTCAACCGCTCTTTGGCCATCTTCGACAGCACTTCGTCGACCGTCCGACCCCGCGCTGGAATCGACGACTTCGCTAGTTCCTCCCAGTGGGGCGTACGGATGAGCGCCGGGTTGACGCAGTTGACGCGGATCTTGTCGGGCGCGAGGTCGACCGACCACGCCAGGGTGAGCATCAGCACCGCGGCCTTGGCCGAGGAATAGTCGCTGACGCCGGGCCAGCTCACCGAATGGCCGCTGACCGACGCCACGTTGACGATGTTGCCGCCGCCCTGTTTCCGCATCTGCTCGACGGCCAAACGCGAGAAACGGATAACCGGCCACAGGTTAATGGCATAGTTCTTCATCCAGACCTCGTCGGGGTCCGCGACCCAATGGAGGCTGTCGGCGGCGTCGCGGCCGCCTGCGTTGTTGACCAGGATATCGAGGCTGCCGTACGTCTCGATGGTCGCGGCCACGGTGCGCTCGATATCCTCAGGCTTGGTCGCATCGGCCTTGAGCGGCAGCGCCTTGCCGCCGAGCCTTTCCACCTCGCGCGCGGTCTCCTCGAGCGGCCCGTCGTTGCGTGCGCAGAACGCGACGTTCGCTCCCTCGCGCGCGAGTTCGACCGCGATGCCTTTGCCGATGCCCCGGCTGCCGCCGGTGACGAGCGCGACCTTCCCGTCGAGACCGAGATCCATGATCGCCGGCAGGAGGCTATGCGATGCTGACGGTGTTCTTGAGGATTCCGATTTTCTCGAGCTCGTTCTCGATCCGGTCGCCGGCCTGCAGGTAGCCCTTCGCCCTGACCAGCGTCTCGGTGCCATCGCCGCCGACCCATTTGCCGCCGAGTTCGGGGTCCGCCGACCACGCCGTTCCGCCGGGCGTCCCGGTGAGGATCACGAACCCCGGTTTCAGCGTGAAATTGGTGGAGAAGAAGTGAATCAAGTGGGCGCACGAGAAAATCATGCTGGCCGTCGATGCCGACTGCCGCAGCTCGCCATTGATGCGGGTACGAAGGCGCAGTTTCTGCGGGTCGGGAATCTCGTCGGCGGTGACGATGCAGGGCCCGAGCGGGCACGACGAGTCGAAGGTCTTGCTCCGTCCCAGCTCGTACCAGACGAAGCCCTGGTCGTTGCGGCGCACCTGGCGGTCGCGCGCGGTAACGTCGTTGGCGATGGTGTACCCGAACACGTAATCGAGCGCGCGCTCGACCGGAATGTGTCGGCCCGACTTGCCGATGACGATGGTTAGTTCGGTCTCGGCGTCGAGCTTCTTGGTGAGCCGCCCGTCGAGAACGATCGAATCGTCCGGTCCGATCACGCAGTCGGTGGTCTTGACGAAGTACTCCGGCTCCTTGCCCGAGATCGGCGTGTTGGCCTTTTCCTTGTTGTGGTCGGCATAGTTCGAGCCGCTCGCCAGAACCGTGCTGGGAAGGATGGGAGCGAGTAGCCGGACCTCGGCGAGCGGATGACGGCTCGCACCCGAAGCGACGGCCTTTCGCGCCCGCTCGAGCGCCTCGGCGCCGCCGGCGATAAAAGCCTGCGTATCGCCGTATCCGGGAATTTCGACAACGCTGCCTCCGTCGAGCGCACCGAGCCGATGCGAACCTTTGATCGCGAATCGAACGATTTTCATTCTCTTTTCCTTGGCTGCTTGTTTCGCACGGTAAGAACGACGCGGGCGCTTGGTCTGGCGGCGGGATGCCGTACCCGCCCACGCCTACCGTCGTTTCGCGCGGGACGCAATCCCAATGAACGGAATCGCCGGCTCCCGGGGTTCGAACCCGGCACGCTCATCACGCAGGTTTGCGATAGGCTGCGACCCCATTTCGCCCGGCAGCGTCAAGCCGGCGAGGCACGGCGGCACGACTCCCCTATCCGGCTCGGCGCGTGACCAACGCATCGACCGCAACGACTCCTTCCCCCGAAGCAATGAGCGGGTTGATGTCGATCGCGTGAACGTCGCTCGGAAGCGTGATTGCCAGGTCGGACAGCGTAACGATCGTCGCGACCAATGCTTCGCGGTCCACTGTCGCCCGGCCGCGATAACCGCCGAGTAGCCTGGCTCCTTTCAGTCCGCCGATCATGGCGTCGGCGTCACTGCGGGAAAGCGGCGCCAGGCGCATCGCTACGTCGTTGACGACCTCGGCGAAAATGCCGCCGATTCCTACTAGAACGACCGGCCCGTACGCGGCATCGCGCACGATCCCCGCGATCAGTTCGATCCCCGAACGCATCGCCGCCACCAACACGCCGTCCAGGGCCGCGGTCGGCGCGTGAGAACGAACGTTGTTCACGACCTCGGCGTAGGCAGCGGCCACGTCCGGGGGCGTGCGACAATTGAGCCGGACCGCACCGACGTCGCTCTTGTGGGGGAGGTCGGCAGAACAAGCCTTGACAGCGACTGGATATCCGATGTGTTCGGCCGCGGCGACCGCTTGGTCTGAATTCGTGACGAGCGCGTGCGGAACGACCGGAATGCCGCAAGCGGCTAACACCGAGAGGCTCGCGTGCTCGTTCAGATTCGGTCGGCCGGCCTGCAGGAGCCGTCCTACCTCGGATGACAACGGCGCTGTTTGCGGGGGATGCGGCGATGGCGCGGGCGCAACCGCGGCAGCGAAGCGAATGCAGCGCGATAGCGTATCGAAGCCGCTGCGGCCGGCGGTTAGTACCGGAATTTCGGCGGCAATGAGCGCGGATCGAGACGCTGGCGCCACCGCTTCGGCATCGGCGGTCAAGAAAGCGACCGGTTTCGCCGTGCGTTGGCGAAGTGCAAGCGTCGCGTCGGCGACTTCTTGGGCGCGCTTTCCGTTGGCATCGGCGGGCGAACAAACCGCAACGAGGTCGACCCTGGGATCGGCGGTGATCAGGTCGAGGCAGCGCGCATAAACCTCAGGCCGCCCGCCGGTGCCGCCGGCATCGAGCGGATTGCTGATCGGCACCGGCCGCCCTAAGACGGTCGCCAAGTCGGCATGGGTCGTCTCGGTGAGGTCTTCGAGCGTAACGCCTGAATGGCCGGTCAGGTCGAGCAACATGCCGACTTGCCCACCCGAAATCGTAATCGTGCCCGTCCGGCCGCTTTTCGGCAGGCGAGATCCGAACGCTGTGAAGGAGCCCGCGGTCTCGATCAATTGATCGAAATCGGCGACCCGGATGACCCCGTACTGTTCGCAAAGCGCGTCGAACACTGCGTTCGAGCCCGCCAACGCCCCGGTGTGCGCATGCTCTACCTCAAGCGGCTCCGTATGATCGGCGTCGGTCTCGGCACGCAGCGGCACTTCGAGGCCGTGCTCGGCCACATCCGGGCCGGACGGATCAAACCGTTGCTCGCCGCGACTTATCCGTTGGCCGAACTCAAGCGCGCACAGACCGATTTTCTCAGCAAGCAGTTCTTCGGCAATCTCGTCGTGCTACCGCGTGCGTCGTGACGCTTCGATCGGAACCGGTGCCGTCTCGCCGCGCGCGGCGGTGAACGTCAGTTCCGGCCAGTCGGGAGTGAAAGCGGTATAGCTCGGGTCCAAGCGCTGGCATCGGTGATCGTCTTAGAGTAGTGACGCATCGAACTGTCTCCGAGTCTCGCGCCGGGCCCTACCCAAACCGAGCGGCGCATTCTATCGACCGTTCGATGGCCGGACAAAGCCAGCGGCACCGTGCTGGCTGGGCGTTCGCAAGCGGACTATGATTCGCGGCGACGGAGAGAATCAAACATGGCGAGCATGGACGAACGGACCGAACGGGCGCTCGACGCGTTGACCGAAGCACGCGTCGTTGAGTTGGCGCAGGGCGCGCTTCGCATCCCGAGCCTGTCGGGCGAAGAGCGCGCGGTCGCGACCTATTTCGCGGCGCGTATGCGCGAGGCCGGGCTCGAGGCCGAACTCCAGGATGTCCCGCCGTCGATCCACATGGGTCCGAGCGTCAATGCCATCGGTCGCCTGCGCGGGACCGTGCCGGGGCCGACCCTCCTCTTCAACGGCCATATCGACCACAATCCGGTCTGCGACGGCTGGTCCAAGGACCCGTTCGGCGGAACGATCGAGGACGACTGGCTCTACGGCTTCGTCCATATGAAATCGGCCAATGCGGCGTATGTCGCCGCTGCCAAAGCCGTCCGCCGCGCCGGCATTCCGCTGGCCGGCACCGTCGTCATCGCGCATGTGTGCGGCGAGTTGCGGGGCGGTGCCGGAACGCGGCACGCGCTGCGGAGCGGGATCACCGCGGACTATTTCGTCCTCGGCGAGCCGACCGAGCTCGAAATCGGCACCCGCCACACCGCCTCGATCGTGCTCGATTTGCACGTCCGCGGCCAGATGCGGCATTTCTCGACTCCGCAGACCGGCGGCGAGGCAGTCAACGCGATCGAGAAGATGGCGCGCGTGATCGCCGCCCTCGGCCCGAGCCATCGGCCGGCGCCTGCGCGCCGCGACGGCGGCTGGCTGAGCTTCGAGCCGAAGGCCGGCTTCGACGGGCTGCCGCAGTTCAATATCGGCGCGATTCAAGGCGGCATTTCGACCGCCTACGATCGCTCACGACCCGCGCTGTTCCCCGATCTTTGCAGTATTTCGCTCGACGTTCGCATCGTTCCCGGCATGAACCAGGCCTCGATCGCCGAGGACCTCGAGCGCTTGCTCGCCGGGCTCAAAGCAACCGACCCCGAGCTCGATTGGGCGATCGAGTTCCGGAACGACACCTTTCCGCTGCCGTTCGATGCCGCCGACGACTCGGCGGTCGTTCGTGCCGTCGCGAGCGCCCATCGCACGGTGCGCGGGACCGCGCCGCAACCCGCGACATATTTGAAGTACGCCGCGTCGGACGCTTCGTGGATGGCCGCCGCCGGAATTCCCGGTGTCATCTACGGGCCGAGCGGCCGTTACCTGAGCCGCCCCGACGAACGCTGCGCAGTCAAGGACATCGTCGATGCCGCCCGGGTCTATGCCTGCGTGATCGCCGCGCTCTGCGATCCGGCCCGCGTGACGGCCGCGGCGTGACTGACGCCGCCTGTCGGGACACGCGACCCGCCCGCCATGAGCCACGCCATCGTGATCCATGCGCCGGGCGGTCCTGAAGTCCTCTGCTACGAACCGGTGACCGTCGGCGCGCCAGGCGCCGGTGACGTGCGGATCGAGCAGACTGCGATCGGAATCAATTTCCACGACATCTATGTCCGCACCGGCCTTTATCGCACGCTCGCCTACCCCGGGATCCCGGGGGTCGAAGCCGCCGGCGTTGTGGTCGCGGTCGGAAGCGGTGTCGCCAGCGTGAAGCCCGGCGACCGCGTCGCGTATGTCTCGCAAAGCTACGGCGCCTACGCGTCCGAACGTCTGATCGCCGCCGACCTGCTGGTCCCGATTCCGGCTTTGGTCGACGATCGGACCGCGGCCGGCACGCTGACGCGCGGCTTGACCGTGCTCATGCTGACCGAGCAGACGCACCGCATCCGTGCGGGCGATCGCGTGCTGGTGCACGCGGCGGCGGGCGGGGTCGGCCAGCTCTTGTGTCAGTATCTGCGCCATCTCGGCGCCATCGTGATCGGGACGGTCGGCAGCGAGGCCAAGGCGGCGGTCGCGCGCGCCTGCGGTTGCGCCGAGGTGATCGACTACCGTCGCGAGTCGTTCGTCGATCGCGTGCGCGCGCTGACCGGTGGCAAAGGTGTCGATGTCGCCTACGATTCGGTCGGCAAGGACACCTTTCTCGGTTCGCTCGAGTCCCTCGCCGTGTTCGGGCACTTGGTCAATTTCGGGCAGTCGTCGGGCGCGGTCGATCCGTTTCCGGTCGCGCTCTTGAGCCGCAAGTCGAACAGCGTGAGCCGGCCGCTTCTGTTCCACTATATCGCCGAAACCGTCGCGCGCCGGCGCATGGCCGCGGCCCTGTTCGGCGCCATCGCGCGCGGCGCCATGAAACCGAGTGCAGTCCAGGCGTTTTCCCTGCGCGACGCCGGCCGGGCGCATCAGGCGTTCGAAGCGCGGCGCATGACCGCCGTCCCGGTCCTCGTTCCGTGACCGGGCGAGCCGTCGATCGCCAGCAGACCGCGGCACTTTTTCCCGTATTATCGGCGGGTGGGTAGCGCCGGGTCCGCTGCGGCGCCGGGACACCCGAATCGGGTTCGAAAACAGCAGAGCACTTACCGAGGTAGGCGAACATGATCGCACGCGTCGATCTCAATTCGGACATGGGCGAGAGCTTCGGCGCCTGGCGCATGGGCGACGATCCGGAGATGCTCAAGATCGTCAGCACCGCCAACATCGCGTGCGGCTTTCACGGCGGCGACCCGTTGGTGATGGATCGGACGCTCAAGTTGGCCAAACAGCACGGCGTCGCGGTCGGCGCGCACCCTAGCCTTTACGATATCTGGGGGTTCGGGCGACGGCCGATCCAGGGCGAGAAACCCGGCGATATCGAGAAGATGCTGATCTACCAGATCGGCGCGCTAGCAGCGATGGCCGCGGCCGCCGGCCACCCGATCACGCACGTCAAGGTGCACGGCCACTTGGGTTATCTCGTCGCGTTCGAGCCCGACGTCGCCGCCGCGGTCGCGCGCGCGATCAAAACGGTCGACCCTAAGCTCGTTTTTCTCACTTTTCCGGTGACCGAGGCCGATCGCGCCGGCGATAAAGCTGGCTTGAGGGTGGCGCGCGAGGTCTATGCCGATCGCACCTACGATGACAACGGCTACTTGACGCCGCGCCAGCAACCCGGGTCGGTCGTTCACGACGTCGCCTTCGCCGTCGAACGCGTGCGGCGGATGCTGGACGATGGTGCCATCACCACGGTGACCGGCACGAAGATCAAAGTGCCGATCGACAGCATTTCCGTTCACAGCGACACCCCGACCGCAGTCGAAATGTCGCGCAGCATCCGCAAGTTACTGATGGAAAGCGGTGTCGCAATCGCACCATTCGCGCCGACTCCGGGCGATACCCGCTCCGGTGCGGTCAGTCCCGCGCCACGCCGTCGATCAGATTGATGGTCAGGAGGCGCTCCGTTTCGAACTGCGCGCGGGGCGCCGCGACCGCTTCGATGTCGCGGTCGATCGTCGCCAGCCGCGCGTCGTCGGTGCGGCGGACCGCCGCTGCCTGGTCGATGTTGATCGCGGCAAAGCGCAGCCGCTGGCCCGGCCGGGCCTGCGCCAGCACCCGGATATCGGGCCCGATGACGGTCGCGATCTTGGGATAGCCACCGGTGGTCTGGCGATCGACCAGGTTAATGATCGCGAGACCGCCGCCCAAGACTTGGATGCTGCCGAGCGCAATCCCGTCGGAGATGAGCGGGATGTCCTTGCGATAGTCGATCGCAGGTCCACGGATCTGGTAGCCCATGCGGTCGCACTTCTCGGTGAGGACGTGTTCGGCGGCAAGAAACGCCGCGCAATCGGCGGGCGAGAAATAGCGATCCTGCGGCCCAGCGACGACGCGGACCGCCGCCTCGGCGCCGGGCAATGCGCCGCTGTCGTAGCGGCGCTCCGGGCCGGGCGAGGGGCTTGGCGACTTGAGTGGCAGACGGTCGCCCGCGCGAAGCGTGCGCCCTTCGAGCGGCCCGATCCGGCTCCGGGTGTGAACGGCGAGGCTACCCAGCACTGGCGCGACGTCGAAGCCGCCGTCGACGGCGAGGTAGCCGCGCAAGCCGTGCGTTGCGTCGCCGACCGTGATCGTCTGGCCGCGCTCGAGCGTATAGGACTGCCACGGCATCGCCGGTTCGCCGTCGATCGCGAGCGCGAACCAGCCGGCGAACGCGACCCGGCAGCGCTCGGCTTCGACCCGCAGCGTATCGCCGGTGAACGTCATCTCGATCGCGGCCGCACCGGGGTCGTTCCCGACCAGCCGGTTGGCGATCGCTAGGTAAAGGTCGTCGAACGCACCCGCGGTGGCGACGCCATAGCGGAGGAAGCCGAAGCGCCCGCGATCCTGGAGCGTCGAGTGGGCGCCGGCCTTGACGACGATGAGGGCGTTCATGCCGGTTCGGCGGTGGGCACGTAGGAGCCCGCGACGGCGGCGGCGGCCAAGCGGTCGAACTCGGCCCTGTCGATCGGCACGAAGCGGACGCGATCGCCGGCATCGAGCAGGAAGGGAAACGGACGGCGCGGATCGTACATCGCCGCCGGCGTGCGTCCGACGATGTACCATCCGCTCGGCATCGGCATCGACGAGATCGCGGTCTGCATGCCGCCCACCTGAATGGTGCCGGCCGGCACCAAGGGACGTGGCACCGTCTTGCGCGGGATGCCGAGCGCGGGCGGCAGTTCGCCCAAGTAAGCGAATCCCGGCGAGAAGCCGATCATGTAGACCATGTACTCGAGTTCGGTGTGGAGACAGACGACCGCATCGGACGAAAGCCTCGCGTGGCGCGCGACGTCTTCGAGTTCGAACCCGAGCTCGTCCCCGTAGCACACCGGGATCGCCCACCGCCGCGCCGGCCGTGACGCGGCGGGGGCACCGCCCTCGAGCGTTCGTAAGCGCTCGGCCAGGGTGGTGTAACTGGTCCGGCTGGGATCGTAGTAGACGAGCAAAGAACGATAGGTGGGTACCGTGGCAATGATCTCCGAAAGCGCCGCGGCGCGGACGACGGCATCGAGCATGCGGACGCGATCGTTGACAGCGCGCGCGATAACGTCGCCGAATTCGACGACGAGCGCGGCGTCGCCGGCCGGAGCGACTCGCGCATCTGCGAGAAGAGGTGAATTCGTCATGCCCCGGCCTGCCTCATCGAACTGCGACCTCGGTGCAGCCGTCAGCGGTGGCCGCGTCACCCAAGCGCCAGCCCCGGCGGCCCGCTTTGATGATCGAGGCGTTGAGCATGCATGACCCCCGGATCGGCTGCGTCCAAATCAGTGCCGGACTTTGGCCGCGATCGCAGGTCGAGTGCAAGGCGGTCGTCGTTCGAAAGCGGCAGCGACCGTTTCGGAGGTCCGGGGGCGGTCGTATAGTAAGCCTCGAGCCTACAGGCAGCGGCGGTCAAGGTGTGGGTCGGCAAGTGACGAGGCGTTGGTGACGATTCCCGAACCCGAAGAACTGGCGATCGTGCGAACGTCGATCCGGCGCTTTCTCGAAGCCGAGGTCGTGCCGCACCGCGACCGCTGGCGCGCCGGAAAGTGCGTGCCCAAAGAAGTCTGGCTCAAGGCTGGCCGCGCCGGCCTGCTCGGCATCAGCCTGCCCGAGCAGTATGGCGGCGCCGGCGGTGACTTCCGCCACGAGGTCGTGCTGATCGAAGAGCTCGGCCGTATCGGTTTCGCCGATTTCGGCGTCTCGCTCCACAATGCGATCGTGGCGCCGTATATCCTGCACTATGGCAGCGAGGAGCAGCGTCGGCGCTGGCTGCCGAAGATGGCGAGCGGCGAACTGATCGGCGCATTGGCGATGACCGAGCCCGGCACCGGCTCCGACGTGCAGGCGATCAAGACCGCCGCCCGGCTCAAGGGCAATCGCTATTCCGTGTCGGGCCAGAAAACCTTCATCACCAACGGTCAGAACGCCAACTTGATCCTGATCGCGGCCAAGACCGATCCCGCGCAGGGCGCCAAAGGCGTCTCGCTGCTCCTGGTCGAAACCGACGGCGCCGCCGGCTTCACGCGCGGGCGCAACCTCGACAAGATCGGCTTCAAGGCGCAGGACACCTCGGAGCTCTTTTTCGACGAAGTGTTCGTTCCGGCCGGCAATCTGCTCGGCACCGAGGCCAACCAAGGCTTCGTTCAACTGATGCAGCAGCTGCCCCAGGAGCGGCTGATCATCGCGGTGCAGGCGATCGCCGCTCTCGAAGCCGCACTCGACCATACCTTGGCCTACGTCAAGGAACGCGAGGCATTCGGGCGCAAGGTCTTCGAGTTCCAGAACACCCGGTTCGTCCTGGCGCAGGCGGCAACCGAGACCAAGGTGACCCGCGTCTTCGTCGACCACTGCATCGCGCTTCATCTCGACAGGCGGCTCGACGTCCCGACCGCAGCGATGGCCAAGTTGTGGGCGAGCGACTGCCAGAACCGCGTGATCGATCAATGCCTGCAACTGTTCGGCGGCTACGGCTACATGGCCGAGTACCCGATCGCGCACATGTGGGCGGACGCGCGCGTTCAGAAGATCTATGGCGGCACCAACGAAATCATGAAAGAGATCATCGCCCGATCGCTGTAACGGGCCGAATCGACGCGCTTCGGGTGGAACCATGACCGATTGTTACGTCTACGATGCTCTACGGACCCCGCGCGGCCGCGGCCGCCCGGACGGGGCGCTCCACGAGGTCAGCCCGCTCGAACTCGCGACGACCGTGCTCGCCGCCGTCCGCGATCGCAACGCGCTCGACACCGGCCTGGTCGACGACGTGATCCTGGGGTGCGTCGAGCCGGTCGGCGAGCAGGGCGCCGACATCGCCCGCATCGCCGCGTTGAATGCCGACTACGCCGAGACCGCGGCCGGGGTCCAGATCAACCGCTTCTGCGCCTCGGGGCTCGAAGCGATCAACATGGCGGCGGCCAAGGTCATGGCGGGTCAGTCGGACGTTGTCGTAGCCGGCGGGGTCGAATCGATGTCGCGCGTGCCGATGGGCGCGAGCGGCGGCGCCTGGTTCGTCGATCCGGCGATCGCGTTCAAGAGCTACTTCGCGCCGCAGGGGATCGGCGCCGACCTGATCGCGACCAAGCACGGCTATACCCGCACCGATGTCGACGCCTACGCGGTCGAAAGCCAGCGCCGCGCGGCCGCGGCCTGGGGCGAGGGCCGCTTCGCCAAGTCGATCGTTCCGGTCGCGGACGCGCTCGGGCTGACGCTGCTCGAGCGCGACGAGCACATGCGGCCCGACACCACCATGCAGGCGCTGGGAGCGCTGGCGCCGTCCTTCGCCAAAATCGGCGAGGACATGGGGTTCGACGCGGTGGCTCAGCTCCGCTATCCCGAGGTCGAGGCGATCGAGCACGTCCATCACGCCGGCAATTCGTCCGGGATCGTCGACGGCGCTGCGGCGGTGCTCTTGGGTACGCGCGAGGCCGGCACCGCGATGGGCTTGAAACCGCGCGCCCGCATCCGGAGCTTCGCGTCGATCGGATCGGAGCCGTGCATCATGCTGACTGGTCCGGTCGCCGCGAGCGAGAAGGTCCTGAAGCGGGCCGGCATGACAACCGCCGATGTCGACCTTTACGAGCTCAACGAAGCGTTCGCCTCGGTGGTCTTGTTCTACCGCGACGCGCTCGGCCTCGATCCGGCAACACTCAACGTCAATGGCGGCGCGATCGCGATGGGCCATCCGCTCGGCGCGACCGGCGCGATGGTGTTCGGCACGCTTCTGGACGAACTCGAACGCCGCGGCCTCGGCACCGGTCTGGTGACGCTCTGCGTCGGCGCCGGCATGGGTACCGCCACCGTCATCGAACGGCTCTGATGACCGGCGTCACGCTCGAAGCCGGGAGCGGGAGCGTCATGCTCAGAATCGGCGACGACGGCATCGCCGAGATCGTCTGGGATCTGCCCGGGCGGTCGGTCAACGTCCTCAATCCCGAGAGCCTCGCCGCCTTTGCCGCGGCGGTCGACCGGGTGCTCGGCGATCCGGCCATACGCGGCGCGATCGTCACCAGCGCCAAGTCGGGCTTCATCGCCGGCGCCGACCACGCATGGCTCAGCGCACTCGCGGCCGGTGCGACGGCGCCCGAGCTTCTCGAGACCGTCATGGGCGTCCAGACGCTGTTCCGTCGCATCGAAAAGGCGTCCAAACCGTTCGTCGCCGCGCTCAACGGCACCGCGCGCGCCGGCGGCTTCGAGCTCGCGCTTGCGTGTCACTATCGAATTGGTGTCGACGACGCGAACGCGCGGGTTGGCTTGCCCGAAGCCACGGTCGGTCTGATGCCCGGCGCCGGCGGGAGCCAACGTTATCTCCGCATGCTGGGGGTGATGGCGGCGATGCCGCTGCTGCTCGAGGGTCGCTTGCTCGCGCCGGGCGACGCGTTGAAGGCCGGCCTGATCGACGCCGCCGTGCCGCCGGGCGAGTTGTTGGCGGCCGCGCGCCGCTGGATCGGTGCGGCCAAGCCCGATGCGCTCGTCAAGCGCTGGGACAAGCCGGGCTTCGTGCCGCCCGGGGTCGACCCCCGCACCGCCCAAGGCGCCAACGCCTTCGCCGCGGCCCATGCGCTGCAGCGTAAACGGAGCCAGGGCAACTACCCCGCGCTCGATGCCATCCAACAGGTGGTTTACCAGGGCTGGGTCGTCCCGCTCGACGTCGCGCTCAAGCTCGAAGCCAAGTATTTCGTAAAGATTCTCCGAACGCCGGTCGCGCGCGCGATGATGCGTACCCACTTCATCAGCCTACCGCGCGCCAACAAGCTGGCGCGCCGGCCGGTCGACGTCGCCGAACGCGGGATCGCCAAGATCGGCGTGCTCGGCGCCGGGATGATGGGGGCAGGGATCGCGCACGTGACCGCTGCGGCAGGGATCGCGGTGGTCCTGATCGACCGCGATCAGGCCTTGGCTGCGCGCGGCAAGGATCACACGCAGCGGCAGTGCCAGGCAGCGGTCGAGAAGCGGCGCCTCACGCCGGCCGAAGCCGACCGGGTGCTCGGGCGGATCACGCCGACCGCCGACTATGCGGCGCTCGCGGGGTGCGACCTCGTGATCGAAGCGGTGTTCGAGGACCGGGCGCTCAAGGCCGATGTCACCGGGCAGGCCGAAGCGGTGCTCGGCGCCGACGCGGTCTTCGCCTCCAATACCTCGACGCTGCCGATCAGCGGCCTCGCCGCGGCCGCGAGGCGGCCCGAGCGCTTCATCGGCCTGCATTTCTTTTCGCCGGTCGAGCGCATGCCGCTCGTCGAGATCATCCGCGGCCGGCAGACCGGCGCCGCCGCCCTCGCGCGCGCGATGGACTTCGTCCGGCGCATCGGCAAGACGCCGATCGTCGTCAACGACACCCGCGGCTTCTACACGAGCCGCGTGTTCGCCACCTACATCGACGAGGGCGTGCTGATGCTGGCCGCGGGCATCGCGCCGGCCCTGATCGAGAATGCCGGGCGCTCCGCCGGCATGCCGGTGGCGCCGCTTGCGCTCTGCGATGAGGTCTCGCTCGAATTGATCCACAAGGTCAATCGGCAGACCGCTGTGGACTTGGGTCCGGCGTTTCGCGAAACAGCGGCGACCCGGTTGATCGCCCGGATGGTCGAGCGCGAGGGCCGGATCGGCAAGCGCGCCGGGCGGGGCTTTTACGACTATCCGGCCGAGGGCCGGAAGCGTTTGTGGCCGGACTTGGCCGGGCTGGCCGGGGCACGGGTACCGTCGCCCCCGATCGCCGACCTGAAGGAACGCTTGCTCGCCATCCAGGCGCTCGAGGCGGCGCGTTGCGTCGAGGAGGGCGTGATCGAGGATGCCGGCGATGCCGACATCGGCGCCGTGTTGGGGTGGGGCTTCGCGCCGTGGACCGGCGGGCCGCTCTCCTACATCGATATGGTCGGGCCGGCCGCATTCGTGGCGGCCTGCGAGCGGCTGGCCGCGCGCCATGGCGAACGCTTCGTGCCGAGCGCTTGGCTCAAGGCGCGCGGTGAGCAGGGCGACCTGTTTCACCCGATGATCGCGACTAAGGCCTCCTAGCGGTCCCTGCCCAAGGTATTTCTCCGTTGCACGCACCGCCGTTTGCGACACTGCGTCTAGTACTCGTCGACAGACGCCGATGACCGCGCGCTATCGCTTCCGTGTGCCGTTTCTGCTCGAGCCCGACGAGGCTGCGCGCCGGATCGTCGCGGGGATCGCCGCCAACAAGGCGCTGATCGTGTTCCCGTGGCCGGTCGCGCTCGCCGGTCGGGTGTTTCGGACGCTGCCGCCGGCGTGGACCCGGGTCCTGATTCCGGGTCCGACCATCTACAGCGCTTAGCGGCGCGCGTGCTCGACGCGGCGTTTCCCGACACATGGTGGCCGATCGCGAACCGGCTCGCCCTGGTGTTCGCGGGCGGCGCCGCTTTGGTCGTCGTCACCAACCTGATCGCCGGCCGGCGCCGGGCGAGCGAGCGCGACCGCGCCAATGCCCGCGCCCGCGGTTCGCTGTGGCCGCGGTTCGGCGTGTGGGCGGCGATCACGGCGGTGTTGCTCGCGACCCTGGGCTGGGGCGCCGGCGCGTTCGGCGTGGTGATGGCGGTCGCGACGGCGCAGGCGGTCCGCGAAGTCGCCCGCGCGGTGCGGCACACGGTTCCGTACCGGACCTGGGCGCTGGCGCTCGCCGGCGGCGCGATCGTGGCCGCGACCGGGTTCTGGCAGGCTAACGGCGGCTTGGCAACCGCAGTCGCCGCGATCGTCATCTTGCGCTTGGCCGGACTGCCGCGCGGGCGGGCGCGCGAGGTCGTCCGCGCCATGGCGCTCGATGCCGCGGTCGTCGCCTATGTCGCGGCGCCAATCGCGCTCCTGGTGGGCCTGCGCCAGACGCCTGACGGATTCGCGCTCGTGGTGTGGACGATCGTCGTGGTCGGCTTGGCCGACGTCGCCGCCATGTTCGGCGGCCTGCTCGCAGGACGAACGCCGCTGTTCGCGTCGATCAGTCCGTCCAAAACCGTGGAAGGACTGGCGGCCGCCGTGGTCGGCGCGCTCGGCGGAGCCGCCCTGGTGCGCGTCGCGCTCCCCGACGTTCCGGTGCTTGCCTACTACGGCGCGACGCTACTGGTCGCGGCGGCCGGCATCGTCGGCGACCTCGGCGCGTCGGCGCTGAAACGGCGGGCCGGAATCAAGGACTTCGGCAGCGCGCTCCCCGGCCACGGCGGGGTCATGGACCGGCTCGACAGCCTGATCGTCGCGGCGCCGGTAGCGGTCGCGTGCGCGCTCGTGCTGTTCGCCGCGCGACCCTCCGGCTAGCAGTCGAGCGTCTTGTCGCGCTCCCAGCTCGACAAGTGGGCGGTGAAATCGCGCCACTCCGCCATCTTGAGCTTGACGTAAGACTTGACCACGTCAGCGCCGAAGGCGGCGTTGACGACGGCATTCTTCTCGAACAGGCGGATCGCATCGAGGAGGTTGCCGGGGAGGCGGCGGATGCCTTTGAGCGCGTGCCCGTCGGTATACATGTTGATGTCGAGGCGCTTGCCGGGATCGCGCTTGTTCGCGATGCCGTCGAGTCCGGCGGCGAGCAGTCCCGCCTGCAACAGGTAGGGATTGGCGGCGCCGTCCATCAGGCGGAACTCGAAGCGGCCCTTGTCGGGTATGCGCACCATGTGGGTGCGATTGTTGCCGGAATAGGTGATGGCGTTGGGCGACCAAGTCGCGCCCGAGAGCGTGGTCGAGGCGTTCAACCGCTTGAAGCTGTTGACGGTCGGGTTGAAGAACGCACACAAGGCCTCGGCCGCATTCAGAACGCCGGCCAGGAACTGGTAGCCGACCTTGGCGATCCCCATCTCGTCCTTGGGGTCGAGAAACAGGTTCTTGCGGCCGGCGGCATCCCACAACGACACGTGGGCATGACAACCATTGCCGGTGAGGTTCGCGAACGGCTTCGGCATGAAGGTCGCGCGCATGCCGTGATCCTCGGCGAGCGTCTTCACCATGTATTTGAAGAACGCGTGGCGGTCGGCGGTGACCAGGGCGTCGGCATAGGTCCAGTTCATTTCGAACTGGCCATTGGCGTCCTCGTGGTCGTTCTGGTAGGGGCGCCAGCCGAGCTCGAGCATCGCATCGCAGATCGCGCGGATCACCGGAAAACGGCGCATCAGCGCGACTTGGTCGTAGCACGGCTTCGACTGGGTATCGCGGCCGTCCGCGATCGCGCTGCCGTCGGGACTGATGAGAAAGTACTCGCACTCGACGCCGCTTTTCATGCGCCAGCCGGCGTCGGCCGCACGCTCGATTTGGCGTTTGAGCATCCGTCGCGGCGAGGCCTCGACCGGTTTACCTCCCATCCACAGGTCGGCGGCGAGCCAGCCGATGTCGCGGTTCCACGGCAGCACGGTGAGGCTGGCGGGATCGGGCATCGCAAAGGTGTCGGGATCGGCCGGCGTCATGTCGAGCCAGGTCGCGAACCCGGCGAACGCGGCGCCTTCCTTCTGCATCGCCCCGATCGCCGCCGCCGGGACCAGCTTGGCGCGCTGGGTGCCGACGAGATCGGTATAGCTGATCAGGAAATATTTGAGCTTCTGGTCGCGGGCGACCTTGGCGAGATCGACGGTCATCGGAACCTCCCTCTCTGCATCCGCCCGCTTCGGCGCGGGCTGTCGTATGGGCGCCATTAGAGCCGCAGCATCGCGAGTTTGTCGACTCAGCCGTCGCGACGGCCGGAGCGTCCCGGAATCCAGTCGGTGCCGGCGAGCGGTACCCGCGCCATCGCCGCGGCCTCGACCGTGAGCGCGACCAAGTCCTCGGGCTCGAGGTTTAGAACGTGCGACTTGCCGTTGGCGCGCGCAATGGTTTGGGCTTCGAGCGTCATGACGGTGACGTAGTTCTTGAGCCAACGCGCACCCTGCTCCGGGTTGAGCCGGGCCTCGAGCGTCGGGTCCTGGGTGGTGACCCCGACCGGGCAACGGCCGGTGTGACAGTGGTGGCAATAGCCGGGCTCGGTGCCGAGCGCGCGATAGTCTTCGAGATACGCCGTCTTGTTGCAACCCAGCGCCACTAGCGCCGCGGTCCCGATCGCCACCGCATCGGCGCCGAGCGCAAGCGCCTTGGCGACGTCGGCGCCAGTGCGGATTCCGCCCGAGATAATGAGCTGCACCTTGCGGTGCATGTCGAGTTCCTGCAGCGCATCGACCGCTTCGCGGAGCGCGGCGAGCGTTGGGATGCCGACGTGCTCAATGAAGACGTCCTGGGTTGCCGCGGTGCCGCCCTGCATCCCGTCCAGGACGATCACGTCGGCGCCGGCCTTGACCGCGAGCGGGATGTCGTACTTAGGCCGGCTGGCGCCGACCTTGACGTAGATCGGTTTCTCCCAATCGGTGATCTCGCGCAGTTCTTCGATCTTGATCGTCAAGTCGTCGGGGCCGGTCCAGTCGGGGTGGCGCGAGGCGCTGCGCTGGTCGATGCCCACGGGGAGCGTGCGCATGCCAGCGACGCGCTCAGTCACCTTCTGCCCGAGCAAGACGCCGCCGCCGCCCGGTTTCGCACCTTGGCCGACCACGACCTCGATCGCGTCGCAACGTCGGAGATCATCGGGGTTCAAGCCGTAGCGCGAGGGCAAGACCTGATAGACCAACGTCTTCGAGGCGCGCCGCTCTTCATCGGTCATGCCGCCGTCGCCGGTCGTGGTGGTGGTGCCGAGCGCGGTGGCGGCGCGGCCCAACGCCTCCTTGGCGTGGGTGCCGAGCGCGCCGAAGCTCATGCCGGCGAAGGTGATCGGCGTCTTGAGCTCGATCGGTCTCTTCGCGAAACGCGTTCCGAGCGCGACGTTGGTGTCGCAGCGCTCGCGGTAGCCTTCGAGCGGATAGCGCGACATCGAGGCACCGAGAAAGAGCAGGTCGTCGAAATGCGGCAGCGCGCGCTTGGCGCCGAAACCGCGAATCGCGTAGACGCCTTCGTTGGCGGCGCGGTGAATCTCTTGCAGCACCTCGGGCGGGAAGAGGGCGGACGGGCGCAGGCTGCGCGGGCCGACGGTCATCTCAGGCGTACGCGTCGGCGTTGTCGACGTGGTAGTGATAAAGCTTGCGTGCCGACCCGAACCGGCGAAACGCCGCCGGATCGTGTTCGATCGCCGCCTGCTTGAGCAGGGCTTCCAGCGCGGCTCGATGGGCGGGCGTCATCGGCTTCTCGATGCAGTCGGCGCCGAGACGTCCGACCTTGCCGCCAACGTAGATTGCCGCCTCGTAGATCGAATCGCCCAAGTCGTCGCCGGCGTCGCCGCACACCACCAGCCGGCCGGCTTGGCCGAGGAAAGCGGCCATGTGCCCGACCGAGCCGCCGACGACGATATCGATCCCCTTCATCGAGATGCCGCAGCGCGACGCGGCATCGCCCTCGATCACGAGCAAACCGCCGCGACCCGACGCGCCGGCCGAAGCCGACGCATTGCCGCGGACGCGGACCACCCCCGACATCATGTTCTCGGCGACGCCGGGACCGGCATGGCCCTCGATCGTGAGCGTGGCCGCTTGGTTCATGCCGCCGCTAAAGTAGCCGGTATGGCCGATCACCACGACCTCGATCGGTTGGTTGAGCCCGACCGCCAGCGCATGCTTTCCCGCGGCATTGAGAACACGCCACAGGCGCTCGTTCGACTGCACGGTCAAACGATGCAGGCGGTGGTTGAGGTCGCGAACCGACGTTTGGGCGAGGTCGACGACAACGGCGCCGTCGCTTGCGCGTTCGGCCCGCGCCGCCGCACCGGATGGGTCGTGTGTCATGGGCGCTAGGACCGTGTCCAGCTATAGACGATCTCGGGCGCCGGCTCCCAGATCGACGCATCGGCGATGCCGGGGAGCGCCGCGAGCGCGCGGAACTCCGAGCCCATCGCCACCCAATCGTCGGTTTCCGCCATCACCGCCGGCTTGCACGCGAACGAATCGCGCATTACCGCGAACCCGTCGCGGGTGCCGATGGCGAAGGTATAGAAGCCGTCGAGGTCCTTGAGCCCGGCTTCGAACGCCTCCTTGAGCGTCGCCCCTTCGTTCAGGCGGAAGGCGAAATAGCGCGCGGCGACCTCGGTGTCGTTATCGCTCTCGAAGCTTTGGCCGTGGCGCTCGAGCCACCGTCGCAGGCGGTTGTGGTTGGATAGCGAGCCGTTGTGCACAAGGCAAATGTCGGCTGCGGCGGCAAACGGGTGCGAGTGCTCGGTGGTGACCGCCGATTCGGTCGCCATGCGGGTGTGACCGATGCCGTGGGTGCCGTGGGCGGCGCCGAGGCGGTAGCGATCGACGACGTCCTTGGGCAGCCCCATGTCCTTGTAGATCTCGACGGCCGCGCCCCAGCTGGTGACGAACACGTCGGGCTTATGGCGCTTGAGCCACGCCCGCGCCGGATCGAGCTGCGTGGCGGGGAGGGTCACGACCGCGGCGTTGCCTTTGGCGTCAATCGCGATCCGGGCGCCGAGCGCAGCGCCAAGTTCGGCTCCGAGCGCCGGCCAATCGTGGTCGCGCCGGCGGTGGTAGAGCGTCAGTTTGGCGTCGGCCGCGCCGAGCGGACGGCCATAGAGCGCGATACCCGCGCTGTCGGGCCCGCGGTCGGTCATCTCGACCAGCATCGCGCTCAGGTGGCGGCCGAGTTCGCGCTCGAGCCTATCCGACTTCAGAAACAGTCCGACGATTCCGCACATCGTGATCGCTTCTCACGTCCTGCGATAGCCGATGCGCAGGGGTTTCACAATAGAGAAGAAAAATAGTTTCATAACAGGAAAATCAAGAATCGTCGCCGCGCGCCTGCGCGATCACCGACAGGAACCGGATCGGCAACCGCACCAAAGTCTCTGGCCCATGCGGCGCATTGCCGTCGAAGAACAGCGAATCGCCAGGGGCCAGGCGGTAGGTCGCGCCGCCATGTTGGTAGTCCATCTCGCCCTCGAGCAAATAGATCAGCTCGTTGCCGGCGTGCTGGAACAGCGGGAACACCTCCGATTTCTCCGTCAACGTCACGACGTAGGGCTCCATCGCGACGTTCTTGCCGAACGAATGGCCAAGCAGCCGGTACTGGTGGCCGCTCCGGGTGCCGCGCCGTTCGATCTGAAGACCCTGACCGGCCTTGACGAAGGTCGCGTCGCGGTGCTCCTCGAAACTGCGAAAGAACGCGGTCACCGGAACGTTGAGTGCGAGCGAGAGCGCGCGCAGGGTCGCGAGCGAGGGCGAGGTCAATCCGTTCTCGATCTTCGACAGCATACCGGGCGAGAGGTCGGCTTGCTTCGCGAGTTCCGCGACCGTAACATCGAGCCGCTGCCGGAAACGGCGTACTTGGCGGCCGATCGCCGCTTCGAGCGCGGGTGCGGCGGCGACGGTCGCCCGCGACCCTGGGTCTTTTTTCCCGCGGCGGCGTTCGGGTGGGCGAGGCGGGGGCGCCATCACGTTCCTCCGTCGGCGACGAGCGCGGCGAGGGCGTCGAGCCCGATCAGCCGGCCGCCGAACTCGGCCATCGCGTCGATCAGGACCGGCAGCAGATAGTCGGCGGCGGCCCAATCGGCGAGCACGTCGAAAGCGGGAGCCGGACCAACATCGCCGCGAACGATGATCGCTCCGACCTGCGCCAGGATCGTTTGCGCAACCGCATTGCGGCCGAAACGGTCGGCGCGAAGGTCGACCGCGCACAGCTTGGCGAAGAATGCGGGGGCGGCCGTGCCGGTCACGCAAAACCAGGCGTGGGTGTCCGCGCGCATCAGCAGGTAGCCGCGCGGCTGGAGGGTCTCGCGCTGCCAGGCGCCCTCAAGGTCCGCGGCCAAGCCGGAGCGTCCGGCCCGATCGGGGAGGATCAGGACCTCGCTCGCGCTCAAGCGAACGGCGCGCGCGCCGTCGGCTTGCGGGGCCGCCCGGTTAGGGGTGTCCGGCATACCCACGTGCTGCGCGGTCAACCATTCGACCGCGCCGCGGCCCTTGAAGCCAATGCGCGGCAAGCACGAGAGATCGACGACGCCGAGCGTTCGCGCGGTGCGAGTCTCGCCGGCCCGGTCGCCAAAGTTCGCCGCGACCACGGCCTCGCCGACAGCGGCAAAGACGGCGCCCGCCGCTTCGAGCCGCCGATAGACGGGCGAGCGGATCCGATAGGCCGAGGGCTGGATCGTCGTCATCACAGCGCCTGCCGCGCCGCGTCGGGGTCGTAGAACGGGAGCTTGACCACGGTCGCGCGAACGTCGCGCCCGTCGTCGAGCCGGATCACGAGGGAGCGATCGGGCGCGGCATCCTCGCGCGCCGCATAAGCGAGCCCGATGGTACGATTGAGCGTGGGCGACCACGCGACCGAGGTAACAAAGCCGACGGCGTTTCCGCCTTTGAGAACGAGGTTCGATTCCTGAAGCGGCGGCGCACCCGCGACCGCGAAACCGACCAGCTTGCGCCGGGACAGATGCTTGTCGCGGATCACGAGCGCGCGCTTGCCGATGAAGAACGGCTTCTTGGCCGCGATTGCCCACAGCATGTCGGCTTCTTCGGGCGTGGTCATCGCGTCGGTGTCCTGACCGACGATGATGTGCCCCTTCTCGAGCCTTAGCACCCGCTGCGCCTCGACGCCGAACGGCACGAGGCCGGCGCCGCGCCCGGTATCCATCAAGGCATCCCACAAGGCTTCGCCTTGGCTCGCCGGGACATGGACCTCGAAGCCCAGTTCGCCGACGAATCCGACCCGCAAAAAGCGCGCGGGAATGCCCGCGATCCGGGCCTCAAACGCGCCGAGATAGGGGAAGGCGCCGGCATCGACGCCGCACCCCTCGACCAGCGGCGCCAGCACGTCGCGGGCGCGCGGGCCGGCGATGTTGACGCCGGCGAACGCGGCGGTGGCGTTGGCGATATCGACATCGAGCCGCCATTTGGCATTCCACCACAGCATGGTCTGGTAGACCCGGTCCGAGCCGGTGGTCGTGGTAGTGACGTAGAAATGATCGTCTCCGAAACGGCAGGCGACGCCGTCGTCGATGATGGCGCCCGATTCGTTCACCATGAGGACGTAGCGGAGCCGGTTCACCGCCTGCTTGGTATAAGTGAAGGTGTACATCCGGTTCATGAACTCGGCGGCGTCGGGGCCGCGAATTTCGAGGCCGCCCAAGGTCGAGACGTCGATCATGCCGACGGCGGTGCGGACTGCGCGCACTTCGCGCGCGATCGCGTCGGCGCGGTGGGCGAGGACGCCGTAGTAAGCCGGCCGCCACCACGCGCCCGCGGTCATCATCTGCGCTCCGGCTTCGAGGTGGCGGTGGTGCATCGCCGTCTTGCGCTCGGGATCGAAACCGCGGCCGGCGAGGACGCCGAGTTTCTCACCGACCACCGGCGGCCGCGCGGTGGTGACCCCGACGTCACCGACGCGCCGGCCGGTCTCCTTGGCGACGAGTCGCGCCGCGGTCAGCGCCGAATGCCGGCCCTGGCTCGGGCCCATTCCGACCGTCGAGAAGCGCTTGACCAACTCGATCTCGCGGTAGCCCTCGGCGACCGCGTTCTCGATGTCGTCGATCTGCAGATCCTCGTCGAAATCGACGAACGCTTTGCCGTCGGGGTGGGGGTAGATCGGCCACGGATGGTTGGCGCCGATGTCCTCGCCGGCGGTCCAGCCGGCGAGCGTGACCCCGGGCGGCAGGCCGGCGATCGAAAAGTGTGCGCGCGCGTCATCATAGTCGAGCCGGCCGCCGGCTTGGAGGGCGAGTTGATAGGCGGGTAAGCGTCCGACCGAAACAGCGGCGAGATCGCAGACGATCGCCTCGCCGTGTCTGGTATTGTCGCCTTGTCGGCGAATCGCGATAGCAGCGAGATGGCCATCGACCGCTTCCGCCGCAATGATCGACGCATCGTTGACGATCCGGATGTTGCGTCCGGCCGCCGCGACCGCGCGCGGGTCGCGCGAGGGCTCAGGGCGGAGCTCGACGATGGCGCTGACTGTGGCGCCGGCGTCGAGCAGATCGAGCGCGACGCCATAGCCGTCGTCGGTGCCGGCGACGACGACCGCCGTCCGGCCGGGGCGGACGCCATAGAGGCGGATCAAGCGCTGCGCCGCCGAGCCCAGCATAACGCCGGGGATGTCGTTGCCGCGGAACACGGCCGGCTGTTCGATCGCGCCGGTCGCCAGCACCACGCGGCCGGCCCGCACTCTGTGAAGCCGCGAGCCCTGGATGATCGCGAGCCAATGGTCGGCAAAATAGCCGTTGGCGACCGCGCCGGTCATGACCGTGATCCGCCGCACGCCGCCGACGGCGCCGACCAGGCGGTCGCGCTCGGCGTGCGTTGCCGCGCGTTCGACTGCGGCGCGACCGTAGTTGAGGGCGCCGCCCAATACCGGGTTGTGATCGACGAGGAGGACTTGGTCGCCGGCGCCGGCCGCGGCGAGCGCCGCGGAGAGGCCGGCGCGCCCGCCGCCGATGACCGCGACATCGCAGAAGTTGTGGACCTTGTCGAAGTGGCCGTGCGGTGCGTCGAGCGCGACCGCGCCGAGGCCGGCAAGTGCGCGAACGCGCGGCTCCCAGAACCGCTGCCAGGCGCCATGCGGTTTGAAGAACGCACGGTAGTAGAAGCCGACCGGCATGAAGCGGGCGAAGCGCCCGAGCCAGGCATCACGATCATGGGCGAGCGAGCCGCGATAGTTCTGCCCCCGCACCGCAAGCCCGGGCACGATCGGCGTGCGTTCGGCCGGGACGTTGGGCTCACCCGGAAGCTGCACCAGCGCGTTCGCGTCCCACGCTGCCATCGAGTGAATGCCGCGCGGGCGGTGGTACTTGAAGGATCGCGACAGCACCCGTACGTCGTTCGCGGCGAGTGCGCTCGCGATGGTATCGCCGGCTAAGCCGTCATAGGCACGGCCCTCGAACGTGAAGCGGACGGGCCGCGCCGCATCGACCAGGAGTCCGCCGGGAATCCGGTTGACGCCGCTCATCGTCCGTCCCGCCGGATCGCCCTAAACTCGTCCATAGTATAGGTGCGGATGACGTCGTCGCTTACCGTGTGACGCTCGGCGATGAACCAGTAGCTGGTCGGCGTGTGGCACCACCACTCAAACACGACCCCTGCGGTGTTATTCGAGAAATAGAGATAGTCGGTCCACGCCAAGTCGTCGGCGGTCGCGGGATCGGGTTGGTCGGCGACTTCGCCCCAGCACACGAACTCGCTGATGTTACGCGGGCCGTTGAGCGGGCAGCGGAGCAGCTTCATGGCGCACCCGCGCCTAATGGCTCGCCGCGGTCGCGCCCATCTCGTTCACGAGCGCGAGGCTGCGGAAACGGTCGAGCGCGAACGGGCGCAAGATGTCGGGGACGCGGTTGGTCGCGATCGCGCGCGCCATGTAGCGTCCCGACGCCGGCGTCGCCTTGAAGCCGTAGGTGCCCCAGCCGGCGTCGAGCCAATAACCGGCGACCGGGCTCTCGCCCATGATCGGGCTGTAGTCGGGCGTCATGTCGGTGACGCCGGCCCATTGGCGGAGGAGCTTGACGTTGGCGAGGAACGGAAAAAGTTCGAGCGTGTGCTGGATTAGGCTCTCCTTGAGGTCAAGCGTCGATCGGGTCGAATAGAGCTCGTAGGGATCGGAGCCGCCGCCGATCACCAGTTCGCCGCGCGCGGTCTGCGACACGTAGGCGTGGAGCTGCGCCGACGATACCAGCGGCTCGAGAAACGGTTTGACCGGTTCGGTCACCATCGCCTGCAGCGGATAGGTGCGGATCGGCAGCCGGAACCCTGCCATCTTGGCGAGCAGCGACGAATAGCCGGCGACCGCTTGAACGACGGCACCGGCGGCGATGCGGCCGCGATTGGTCGCAACGCCGACGGCGCGGCCGCTTTCGACGTCGATCCCAGTTACCTCGGTACGCTGAAAGATGTGGACCCCGCGCTCCGCTGCACGCGCGGCAAAACCCCAGGCAACCGCATCGTGGCGGGCCAGACCGCCATCCTGGTGCCAGAGGCCGGCGAGGATCGGGTAGCGGCCGCCTTCCGGCATGTGGAGCGCCGGCACCAGCGCACGGATCGCCGGCGGGTCGATCAACTCGATCCGGGTGCCGAGGAGCTTTCCGACCTCGGCCCGCAGGCGAAAGCTCCTTATGCTGGCGTCGTTGTGCGCGAGCGTAAGCTGGCCGCGCTCCGCATACATCAGGTTGACGTCGAGCTCCTCGGAGAGGTCGCGGTAGAGCTCGACCGCCGCTTTGTAGAAGCGGACCGACTCGGGGGTAACGTAGTTCGACCGGATCACGGTCGTGTTGCGTCCGGTATTGCCGCCGCCGATGTAGTTTTTTTCGAGCACGGCGACGTTGGTAATGCCGTGCTCGCGCGCCAGGTAATAGGCGATGGCGAGCCCGTGGCCGCCGCCGCCGACAATCACGACGTCGTAGGCGGGCCTGAGGTCGGGCTCGGGCGGGAGATCCGGGCGTGCCGGGTAGCGCCGGCGTAAACCGTATTTGAGAAGACCGAACGGCACGTTCGCCTTATTGTGGCTGGAGACGAAACGACGATAGCGGTCGGTTTATCAACTTTCAACTTTTTTTCCTAAGCGGAAACAAGGCTGGATCGTCACCCCTGGCTTCCGCATTTGATACAATCGCGCCCGGCGGAGGTGAAGATGGCGCGCAAGAAGAAGACCGTGTTCGACGACGGTGGTGCGAACCGCACGGCGCTCAAAGGCGTGCGGCGTACGCTCGAAATCCTCGAATATTTGGCGGTGCAGCCGGCACGCGCAACTGACGTCGAGGCGGCGCTCGGGCTTTCGTGGGCGACCGTGCATCGCACGCTCGACCAGCTTGAGCAGGGCGGGTTCGTTATCCGCCACTCCGACACCAACCGCTATAGCATCGGCCCACGCCTCTGGTTCGTCGGCACCTCCTATCTCGCCACGCACCCGGTGCTCGACGTCGCCCAGCCCTATCTCGAAGTGGCGGTACCGGGCCTCGACTTCACGGTTCAGCTGGTCGAGCGCTCGGGTCGGCTCGCCGTCGTCCTCTACTCGCACCACGCCAGCGGCAAGGTCATCACCAAGGCCGCCTACGGCTACCACTTCCCGCTCCACGCCGGTTCGAAGGGCCAGGCGCTGCTCGCCTATGCCAAGCCGGACGACGTCGCGCGCTACCTGGCCGGCCCGCTCGAGCGCTTGACCGCCGAGACCGTGACAGAGCCGGCGCAGCTCCGCACGATTCTCGATCGCATCCGCGGCCAGGGTTTCGCTCGCACCGAGGGCGACGTCCAGCCGTTCACCGGCTCGCTGGCGGCCCCGGTGTTCGATCGCCACAGCCGCGTCATCGCGTCGATTTGCTTCATCTGTCGGCGCTCGCTGTTGCGCGAGCGCGCGAGCGAAGAGAAGCTCCGCGAAGCGCTGCTGATGGCCGCCAACGCTGTCTCGATGGCGCTCGGCTGGCGCCCACCGGTCAGGCTCCTGGTCGAGGCGAGGCGAGGCGTCGACGCGACCTCGCGAAAGTAGCTGGGCGAGCGCGGACGGCGGCGGAGGCGTCATGGCGCGCGACAAGGTCACGATCGGCATGGCGGTGCCGGGCGGCATGACCGCGGCCTACGCTTACTTAAGCGCCGCCTCGGCCCTCGGCTACGACCGCGAGGTCGGCGTCGAGTTCGATTTCTTCTATGGCGGTGAGCCCGCCGCGACGGCGCAGTGCTTGATTGCCGGCGACTGCACCCTCGCCTGCCTCAATACCATCGTCGGGCTGATCGGCCGTGGCCGATGCGGGCGAGCGGCAGCAAACCCCGGCGTACGCACCGCTGGTTCGCGGCGGTGCCGGCGAGCCTGATACGTACCCTTGCCGACCTCAGGGGCAAGCGGATCGTCTGCGACTTCGCGCACCTGCAGGCGCTGGGCGAGGCGGCGCTGGCGGCCGAGGACATCGCGTCCGCGGATGTCACCTGGGTGCCTTGGCGCGGATCGAGCACCGAGGCCAAGCGCATGGTCGGACCACTCGAAGGTGGCGAAGCCGACGCGATCTTCTTGATCGACTGGAACCTCGGCGACTTCGCGGCCGAGGGCCTTGCGCTCCGGCGGCTGTCCGCACTCTTCCTCGACCGCATCCGCGCCTCGTCCTGCTACTGGGTGACCGAGGACGAACTCGCAGCGCGCAGCGAGGTACTGGCGCGGGCAGCGCGGGCGCTCGGCGATTGGCGCTACTATCTCGTCAATGCCGGCACGATCCGCCGCAGCTTCGACGTCGGCGCCGCGTTTACCGCTGCCTACATCGACGACTTCAATCGCTTCGATGGTACGACTTTCGGTTGAGGAAGCGTTAAAAATGGATATGATATCCATAAAGTAGGATACAGGAGCCGAGGGAGCCGGGCGTTGAACCTCAGGATCGCGATCGATACCGGCGGTACGTTCACCGACGTCGTCGCCATCGACGATGCGTCGGGCGATCAGTTCGCGATCAAGACCCCGAGCACACCGACCGATCCCTCGCGCGGCCTGATCAACGGCATCGAGGAAGTCGTCCGTGCCGCCGGCCGCGTCGCCAGCGACGTCAGCCACGTCTTGCACGGCTCGACCACCGCCACCAACGCTGTGCTCGAACACAAGTTCGAGGGCCTCGGACTGATCGTGACGCGTGGCTTTCGCCATATCATCGAGATCGCGCGCCAATCGGTTCCCGACGGCTACGGCAATTCGTTCTTCTGGGTGAAATCGCCGCGGCTGGTCCCGCTCCATCTCGTCCGCGAGGTCGACGAGCGGCTGACGTACGAGGGGACCGTACTTACGCCGCTCGACGAGACGAGCGTCGTCCGCGCTGCGGCTGAGTTGGTCGAGCTCGGGGTCCGCTGCATCGGCGTCTGCCTGCTTCACGCCTACGCCAACGACGCCCATGAACGCCGGGTCGGGGCGCTGATCGCGGAGCGGTTCCCCGAGGTCTTCGTCTCGCTGTCATCGGTGGTGCTTCCGGAGTACCGCGAATACGAGCGGGCGATGACGACTCTGATCGACGTCATGGTCAAGCCCTACTGCAAGACTTATCTCGGACGCGCCCGCGCCCGGATCGGCGAACTGGCTGGCGGCCAGCGGCCGTTCCTGATCATGCAGTCGAACGGCGGCGTGGTGACGAGCGACACTGCCGGCGAGAAACCGGTGACGATGCTGATGTCGGGTCCGGCGGGCGGCGTGCTCGGCGCCACCTACATCGCCGGACTCGCCGGGTACAAGGACATCCTGACGATCGACGTCGGCGGCACGTCGACCGACGTTTCGCTGATCCGCGACTTGGCGCCGCAGCTCACCAGCCACTCGCTGATCGAACACTATCCGGTCAAGACGCCGATGCTCGACATCGTCTCGGTCGGCTCGGGCGGCGGGTCGCTCGCCTGGATTGACGAATACGGCGCGCTGAAAGTCGGGCCGCGCAGCGCCGGCGCCGAGCCCGGCCCGATCTGCTATCGCCGCGGCGGTACCCAGCCGACCGTCACCGACGCTGCCGTCGTCCTCGGACGCCTGCCCGGCTCGTTGATCGGTGGCGGCCTTACGCTCGACGCTGGAGCAGCGCGGACGGCGTTCGACGCGCTCGGGCGCAAGCTCGCTCTCACCGCCGAAGAGGCCGCTGCCGGCGTGATCGAGATCGCCGCCGCGAGTCAGGTACAGGGCATCCGCCAGGTGACGACGACGCGTGGCGTCGATCCGAACGACTTCGCTATGGTCGCGTTCGGCGGGGCCGGCGGGTTGTTCGCCGCCGACGTCGCCGACTTCCTCGGCATCGCCACGGCGATCTCGCCGCCCAATCCGGGCAATCTGTCGGCGTTCGGCCTCCACGTCTCCGATATCAAGCGCGATTACGTGCGTACCTTCGTCCGCCAGCAGTCGGGTGCGGTCGCCGACGATATCGAAGCGGTTTGGGCAGAGCTTGAGCGGCGCGGCCGCGCCGAGATCGCGGCCGAGGGCGTGCGCGAGCGCGACATCGCCCTTGCCCGCTCGGCCGACGTCCGCTATGTCGGCCAAGGCCACGAGGTGCCGGTGCCGATCCCAGCCGGAAGTCGGGGCGGCAAGGCGGTGGCGGCGATGTGGCAGGCGTTCCACCGCGTCCACGAGCGCACGTTCGGGTTCCACTACGAGGGAATTCAGGACGTCGAGCTTGTGAGCCTCCGCGTCCAGGCGGTCGGCCGTGCCCACCGCCCCGACGTACGCAAGCTCCCCCGCGCCAAGGCGGCGCGCGCCAAGCCGGCCGTACGGCGCAAGGTTTATTGGCGTGGCGAGGGGTGGGTCGACTGCGCGATCTATCGCCGCGACCGCCTGGGCCCAACGTTCAGGGCGAGCGGCCCGGCGATCGTCGAGGAGTACGGCTCGACCCTGGTGGTGCCGGCGAGCTGGAAGGTGCGGACCGATGCGTACGGCAACTTGATCGTGGAAAAGCGGACGTGACCAATCGCAAGCGCGCGGTGACGGCAGGACGAACGAACGGCGCCAAGCCGCGCCGCAACCCGCGCCTCGGACCGATCGAGCTCGAGGTCATCACCGGCACGATCCGTTCGGCCGAGCTCGAGATCGAGGCCGCGGTCGAACGCACCGCGCGCTCGCCGATGATCCGCGACCAGCACGACTACCGGGTCGCCCTGTTCGACGCCAAGGGCCGCAAGCTCACCGGCCGCTCTTACTCGGCGCTGGTCGAGCCGGTGTTCGAGCACTTCGCCGGCGACATCGACCCCGGCGACATCTTCTTCTGGAACGATCCCTACAACTCGAGCGGCGGCATCGGGCACATCCCCGACCTCTGCACCACGTTGCCGATCTTCCACCGCAGCCGTCTGATCGGCTTCAGCCAGGTATTCGGCCACCACGACGACGTCGGCGGCGCGGTCCCCGGCAGCATGCCGGTTAAGGCGACCGACATGTGGACCGAAGGACTGGTGGTACCGCCGATCAAGATCTACGAGCGCGGCAAGATCAACGAAGCAGCGTTCCGCATCATCGCCCGCAACTCGCGCCTCGCCGAGCATCTACGCGGCGACCTCGACGCCGAAATCGGCGCCGCGCGCCTCGGCTCGCAGCGCGTGATCGCGCTCGCCGAGCGCTACGGGGCCGAGACCCTGGAAGCGGCGTTCGACGCCATGATCGAGAACTGCGCCGAAGCGATCCGACGCGAGCTTCTGCCCAAGATCAAGGACGGTACCTACGCGTGGGAAGACTACATCGAAAACGATGGGGTCGAAGGGCCGCGCCTGCACGCGCTGCGCGTCACCATGATCAAGACCAGGAACAAGATTCTACTAGACTTCACCGGCACCGATCGCGAAGCCAAGGGCCCGATCAACTGGCCGATCGACTACGCCGACGGCAAGTTTGTGCGTAAGTGGATGGGCCCGGTGCTGCGCTCGCTCGCCGACACGCCCGAGCGCGCCGCCGAGATCGATATGAACGAGGGCGTACTCGATGTGATCGACGTCAAGTTTCCGCCCAAAGGCACGCTGGTGACGCCCTCGTTCGGCAAGGCGACCGGGCTGCGCTTCTTCATCTTGCTGCGCTCGCTTGGCGTCTTCGCGGCACTGCTGGCCAAGGCGACCGGCGGCCGCATGCCGGCTGACCACGAGACGATCCGTATCTGGGGCCTGCACGGCACCAAGAACAACGGCGAGTTCTTCCTGTTCCGCGAGGTCCTGGGCGGCGGCGGTCCGGGGCGGCCGTGGGCCGATGGCTCGGACGTGGTCCACGCGGTGCCGAATTCGCGCAACCTGCCGGCCGAGTTCTCGGAAACGCGCTGGCCGGTGCTGGTCGAGCAGCTCGCGCTCGCAACCGATTCGGGCGGCGCCGGCTATCGCCGCGGCGGCTTCGGCTACGACAAGCGCGTACGGGCGCTGCAGGACTGCCTGCTGCTCTCCAACGCCGATCGCGCGCTCGTCAATACCTATGGCGTCAACGGCGGCGGACCGGGCGCGACCTACCGGGTCGCGGTCGAGGACGCCGACGGCTCCGGGCGGCCGGTCGCCGGCATGTCCGATAACGTCCCGATCAAAGCCGGCGCCGTCGTTCGCATCGCGACCACCGGTGGCGGCGGCTGGGGCGATCCGCTCGCGCGCGAACCCGATCGCGTCGCCTATGACGTTCAATGCGGCCTCGTTTCGGCCGAAGCGGCGCTCGCCGTCTATGGCGTCGTGCTCAAGCGGATCGGCGCCCGCTATGCGGTCGATACGGCCGCGACCGCTGCCAAGCGTGCCGAGCACGGCGCGCGCCGCGGGACGCTCCCGATGTTCGACCGCGGCGCCTATGTCGAAGAAAAGAAGCGCGACCAGTCGATCGCGCGCCCGGCTGGGTGGCGCGACCCCGACGAGGGTTGGTTCGCGCACGACGTTGCGAAGGCAGCTGAATGAAACCGGCGCTGTTCCAATACGTCGCCCCGGAGTCACTCGACGCCGCGATCACCGAACTTGCCGGCGACGAGGGCGCTAGGCCGCTCGCCGGCGGCCAGAGCCTGATCCCGACCCTCAACTTTCGCTTGGCGGCGCCATCAAAGCTGGTCGATCTGCGCAAGATCGAGGCGCTCCGCGGTATCCGGGTTGAGGGCAACGTCATTCGCGTCGGGGCGATGACCCGGCATCGCGAACTTGAGCTCGACGAAGCGGCGCATCGGGCCAATCCGTTGATCCGCGACGTCTTGGGCAATGTCGCGCACATCATCGTCCGCAACCGCGGCACGATCGGCGGCAGCCTCGCCCATGCCGACGCGTCGGCCGAGCTGCCATGCCTCCTGGTTGCGACCGGCGGTTCGGTCGTGGCGCGCGGCCCCAAAGGCGAGCGCACGATCGCGGCCGAGGACTTCTTCCACTTCCACCTCACCACCGCGCTCGAACAGGGCGAGGTGTTGACCGAAGTACGGATCCCGACGCTGGCGCCGGGAACCGGTTACGCGTTCCTTGAAGTCGCGCGCCGCCACGGCGACTATGCGCTCGCCGGGGTATGCGCGCTGGTCATGGTCGGGAGCGGCGGTGCCTGCACGGTGGCGCGGCTTGCGGCCTGCGGCATCGCGCCCAAGGCCACCCGCTTGGTCGATGCCGAGAAGGCCCTCGTCGGCGTTCGCGCCGATGGCTCGTTCGAGATCGCCGCTCAGGCCGCCCGCCGTTACGTCACCACCGGCGACGACCGCAACGCCAGCACCGCGTTTCGCCAGGACTTGGTCGCCACCCTGGTCAAGCGCACGGTCGCCACCGCTTTCTCCCGCGTCGCCCGGTAATCGCCATGTCGCGCCGAATCCGCCCGTCCGACACCGTCGCCTCCGCCGATCCGAAGGTCCGTGTGTCGCTCACCGTCAACGGCGAGCAAGTAACGCGCGACGTGAGTCCGCGCTTGCTGCTCTCGGATTTCCTCCGGCACGAACTCGGCTTGACCGGGACCCACGTCGGCTGCGAGCACGGCGTCTGCGGCTGCTGCACGGTCATCATCGACGGACGCGCCGGCCGCTCGTGCCTAGCGTTCGCGGTCCAAGCTGACGGCGCCGACATCCGCACGATCGAGAGCGTCGCCAAGCCGGACGGCACGCTGCATCCGGTGCAGCAGGCGTTTCGCGAGTGTCACGCGCTGCAGTGCGGCTATTGCACGCCGGGGTTCGTGATGGCGATCGTCAACTACCTCGAGGAAGACCCGACGCCCGACCTGTCCGAGGACGCGATCCGCGAGGCGCTGTCGGGCAATCTCTGCCGCTGCACCGGCTACAAGAACATCGTCGCCGCGTTTCGGCGCAGCGTCGAACTCATGCGCGGCGCCGGCGGCTAGGGGAGGGATCATGGCGGCACGACGCGAAACCCGCTCCTTCGGCGACTCGGTCCAGCGCAACAACGACCCGCCGCTCCTACGCGGCGAGGGCAGTTTCATCGACGACATTCATCTTCCCGGCGCACTGCACGCGGCGTTCCACCGCTCGAGCGTGGCGCGCGCGCGCATCAAGTCGGTCGACACCGCTGCGGCCGAACGCTACCCCGGCGTCGTCGCGGTTTACACCCACAAGAACATCGGCGCGCTCGATCTCGAGTTTCCGCTGCTGATCCCCCATCCCTCGATCGCGGCCAAGACGCAGCGGCCACTCGCCAAAGGCGACGTCTATTACGTCGGTCAGTGTATCGCGATGGTGATCGCCGCCGACCGCTATACCGCCGAAGATGCGACGCGGCTGATCGAGGTCGACTACGAACCGCTCGGCGTCGAGATGGACATCGAGCGGGCGATCGAAGCCGGTGCGCCGCTCGTCCACCCCGATGTCGCCAACAACATTGCCGCGCGCTTCGCCCAGACCAGCGGCGATCCCGATCGCGCCTTCGCGGCCGCGGAACACTGTACCAAGATCAAGGTGCGGGTCGAGCGCTCGACCGCGGCACCGCTCGAGTGCCGGGCGATCGCGGCGCGCTGGGACCACGTCACCGGCGAGCTGCTGGTCTGGGACTCGACCCAGGCGACGCTCTCGGTGCGCGGCGGGCTCGCTTCGATCTTCCGGCTCGACGAGGACAAGGTGCGGGTGGTCGCACCCAACGTCGGCGGCGGATTCGGCCAGAAGATCATGATGTTCCACCCCGACGAAGTGCTGGTGCCGTACGCGGCGATACAGCTCGGCCGGCCGGTCAAATATATCGAAGATCGGGTCGAGAATTTCATCGGCGCCAGCCAAGAACGCCTGCAGGTGCACGAGATCGAGCTCGCGGCCAGGAAGGACGGCACCGTGCTGGGACTGCGCGATTCGTTCCTCCACGATACCGGCGCGTTCATTCCTTACGGCATCGCGGTCGCTCAAGTTGCTTCGACCTCGATTGCCGGGCCCTATCGCATTCCCGACATCTGGGTCGAGTTCAAGGCGGTCTATACGCCAGCAGTCCAGGTCACGCCCTACCGCGGCTGCGGCCGGCCGCATGCCTGCTTCGCGATCGAGCGGGCGATGGATCAATTGGCCGACGAACTCGGGCTCGATCGCTTCGAGGTCCGGCGGCGCAATTTCATCCAGCCGCACGAGTTTCCCTATAAGCGCGAGGGGCTGCTGTTCGCCGACGGTCTCGCCGTCAATTACGACAGCGGCGAGTACGCGCGGGCGCTCGACCTCGTGCAGCGCAAGCTCGACGTTGCCGCGTTCAAACAAGAGCAGGCGGCGGCGCGCGCGCGCGGCCGTTACCTCGGTCTCGGCCTCGCCTGCTACGTCGAGGGCACCGGGCTGGGGCCCTACGAAGGCGGCCACGTCAAGGTCCACCCGATCACCGGCAAGGTTTATGTCAACACTGGGCTCACCTGCCAGGGCCAGGGCCACGAGACCGTCTTCGCCCAGATCGCCGCCGATCAGGTCGGTTGCAACGTCGAGGACGTGATCGTCGTGGTCGGCGATACCAAGGCGTTCGAATGGGGCGTCGCCACGTTCGCGAGTCGCGCCGCGGTCGTCTCCGGCAACGCGGTCCACAAGGCCGCGCTGATCGCCCGTCGGCAGATCCTCGAAGCCGCCGCGAACATGCTCGAGGTGGCGCAGTCCGACCTCGAGCTTCGTGACGGCGCCGCCTGGGTCATCGGCAGCAACCGCTCGGTAACGCTGGCCGAGATCGCGACCGCGACCAACCCGCTCCGCTACGCCTTCAACGAAGCGGCTAAAAGCGCGACTCAGTTTGCGCCGGCTTCCAAGCACGACGGGCCGCCGCTCGCCGAAGGCCAGCACCCCGGCATCGAGGCGACCGACTATTACAGCCCGCCGCACGCGACCTGGGCCAACGGCGTCCACGCCGCGATCGTCGAGGTCGACCCCGAACTCTGTACCATCGACGTCAAGCGCTACGTCTGCGTCCACGACTGCGGCAAGATGATCAATCCGACGATCGTCGAGGGCCAGGTGATGGGCGGTATCGCTCAAGGCATGGGCGGCGCATTCTACGAACGCATCGAGTTCGACCGCGACGGCAACCCGGTCAACGCCAATTTCATGGATTTTCTGGTGCCGTACGCGACCGAGGTGCCGGATGTCGAGATGGTGCATCTTGAAACGCCTTCGCCCTTGAACCCGCTCGGCGTCAAAGGCGTCGGCGAAGCCGGGTGCATCGCCGTCGGCCAAGTGATCGCCTCCGCGATCGAGGATGCGCTGAAACCGCTCGGCATCGCACCGATCCGCGAGGTGCCGCTCTCACCCAACGCGATCCACGCCATACTCGCGGCTGCCCGCCGCCGGCCGGCCGCCGAGTAGTCAGAGGCGAAACAGGCGAGCGACGAGGTTCCGAACACGATGCCAGACCAACTGCCACAGCAAGCGACCGCCGCCGAGCGCCGGCGGAGCCGCTGGCGCGGCGGCCGCCCCGGTAGCGGCGGCGAGCTTGGCGCGGAGCGCTTCCGCGAACTGGCGCGTGATCTCGGCGGCGACGTCCTGGATGATACCGCTCCGGCCCATTTGCGCGAGTGCACCGGCGAGCTTGATGTCGCCATAGAGGCGGACGGCGGTGCCGGTTCCGGCCGCTGTCAGTTCGTAGGTGACGGTCGCCTGGGCGCGATTGCCCCCGTGGCGGTCGATGCCCTTGGCTTCGAGGCGCGCGCGCCGCTCCGCGGCGTTGGTTTCGACGATCGTCGCCTCGCCCTGGAACGCAGCCGCGATCGGACCGAGCTTGACCCGGACCTTGCCACTATAACTCGCTGGGCCGGTGGCGCCGGTGAATTCGAGCCCGGGCATGCAGGTCACGACCGCCGGCACATCCTGAAAGAAATCCCACACCCGCTCGATCGGCTGGTCGATTGTGAACGACTGTTCGATGTCAGGCATGGCTGAGCGCTGAACGGAGGCTCCGCATGGAAGTGGCGATCGCTCATATGACGTTTGAAGAGGTTGCGCAAGCGATCGCCGCGAAACGGCTGGTGATCGTGCCGTGCGGTGCGACCGAGGCGCACGGCCCGCACATGCCATGCGACACCGATACCCACCAGGCCGAATACGTCGCACTCAAACTCGCTGAGCGGATCGGCGCGGTGGTGGCGCCCGCGATCCCGTATGCGGTGTCAAAGACCTTTGAGCACTTCGCCGGCACGATTTCGCTCTCGATCCCGACCTACCAGCAACTGGTCTACGAAGTCGGCGCCGCGTTGATCAAACAGGGCTTTGTCAATCTCCTGCTGCTGAACGGCAATCGTCCCAATGGCACCTCGAATGACGCGGTGGCACGGCGGCTGATCGACGACTTGGATCAAGACTTCGACTTCACCGTGACGGCGGTGAGCTATTGGGAACCGGGCGCGGCGGCGATTCACGCGCATCGTCGCTCCGGCGTCGGCGGTATGGGGCACGGTTGCGAATTCGAGACTTCGTTCCAGCTCGCGACCCGGCCCGCGCTCGTCAAGATGGAACGCCTCAAAGGAGTCTACGCGCCGTTGGTCGGGTGGGATCTGGTGGCGCCGGGCGAACCGGCCCGCACCTATCGGCGGCGGCCGACCCCGCGCACCAATCACGCCTCGATCTTCGGCGACCCGCACAAGGCCTCGGCTGCCTCGGGCGCCGCGTTTCTCGAAGCGACGATCGATGCGCTGGTCAAGATGATGACGTCGCTGCAACCGTCCTACGAGGAGCGTCGTGGCAATGGCGCGGCGCGGAACGGGGGCGGCGTCCGCGCAGCCACCGGTAAGACCCGCAAACGGATCGGGCGCGGGACGACGGCCATGCACCTCAAGTGATCGCGGGAGGTTGTTAGGCGTCGCGTTGGGTTCGGTTTGATGCGAAAATTGTGCAACGCCGGCAAGTGGTCCGGCTCATTTGGGAGGTTACGCATGACGTTACAAAAGAGTTTGATCGCGGCCGGCGCCGCGATCGTCGCCCTGGCCGCGGCCACCGCCGCTCAGGCGCAGTTCAGGCTCGAAGGCGATGCCAAAGTCGCCTGGATCTATTTCCAGGTGAAGAACGACGGCGGCTGGCAGCAGGCACACGACGAGGCACGGCTGCGCATGCAGAAGGAACTCGGCATGGAAATTCCGTTCACCGAAAAGGTGCCCGAAGTCGCCTCCGAAATCCGCCCGGCCGCGGAACGTTACATCCGCCGCGGCTATAACGTGATCATCGGATCTGCGTTCGGCTATAGCGACACCTTCAAGGACTTGGCCAAGGAATACCCCAAGGTCGCGTTCGTGAACGCCGCCGGCACCACCAACGGCGCCAATCTCGAGTCGTTCTACGGCCGCACCTACGAGGGCCACTATCTCTGTGGCATGGTCGCTGGCGCGATGACCAAGTCGGGCAAGCTCGGCTTCGTCGCCGCGCACCCGATCGGCATCGTCAACTGGGCGGTCAACGGCTACCTGCTCGGCGCCCGCCAGACCAACCCGAACGCGACCGTGAACGTCATCTACGTCGGCACCTGGAACGATCCGGTCAAGGAGCGCGCAGCGGCGCTGGCTCTGATCGAACAGGGGATCGACGTCCTCGGCATCCATGTCGACACGCCGGCGACGCTGGTGGCAGCGCAGGAGAAGGGCGTATGGGCGACCGGGCACCACCGCGACATGAGCGAGTTCGCGCCCAAAGCGACGCTATGCTCGTCGGTGTGGGTGTGGGACAAATACCTGACTCCGACCGTCAAGGCGATCAAGTCCGGCAATTGGAAACCGAGCCAGTTCGGTTCGTTCCTCGGCATATCCAACGGCCCGCCCGACATCGCCTGCTGCAACCCGGCGGTGCCCAAGGCCGTGGTCGACAAGGTGATGGCCGAGAAAGAGGCGATCATCAAGGGCAAGCACGTGTTCGCCGGCCCGATCGTCGACCAGGACGGCAAGGAGCGCGTCGCCGCCGGCAAGACGCCGGGCGATGGCGACCTGTGGGGTATGGACTACCTCGTTAGAGGCGTCATCGGTAAGGTGAAGTAGGCGGCCATACCGGCCACACCTCGTATGACGATGGGGACCGGCGCCGTCCGCGGCGCCGGTCCCTTCATCTGAGGATGCGCGATTGTCATGACGGCGGCGCTAGCGCTCACTGGCATCAGTAAAGCCTTCGACGGCAGCCCGGCGCTCGACGAGGCCGATTTCGCCGCCGATTACGGCGAACTTCACGGGCTGCTCGGTGAGAACGGCGCTGGCAAGTCCTCGCTGATGAACGTCGCGTGCGGGCTCTACGCTCCCGACCGCGGCCGCGTGCTCCGCGACGGCGTCGCGGTCGCGATCCAGGGTCCGCGCGACGCGCGTCGCCTTGGCATCGGTATGGTGCACCAGAATTTCAAGCTGGTGCGGCCGTTCACGGTCGCCGAGAACGTGCTGCTCGCCAATCCCGACGCCGGCGGCGGTCGGAACGGGCTCGCACGCGCTGTAGCCGAGGTCGAGCGTTATTGCGGCGAACTCGGATTCGCGCTCGATCCCGCGGCGCGGGTCGACGCGATCTCGGTTTCCGAGCAGCAACGCGTCGAGATCATCAAGGTGCTGATGGGCGGTGCCCGCGTCCTGATCTTGGACGAGCCGACCGCGGTCTTGACCGACGAGGAGGCCGATCGCCTTCTGGCGATGGCGCGCGATCTCGCCGGGCGCGGTACGTGCGTCATCTTGATCACTCATAAACTGCGTGAAGTCAGCCGCTTTGCCGACAAGGTCACGGTTATGCGCCGCGGCCGTACGGTCGCGGTCGGCCGGCCGGCCGACCTTGATGCCGAGCGGTTGACCGAGTTGATGGTGGGCGCGGCGGTCCGCGACGACGGCGTTTTGCCGGCCCACGCCGCCGGCGAGGTCCGGCTCGACGTCCGCGCGCTGGTCGCGATCCGCGACGACGGCGCACCGACCCTGAACGGCGTTTCGATTGCCGTCAAAGCCGGCGAGATCTACGGCATCGCCGGCGTCGGCGGCAACGGTCAGCCCGAATTGGCCGAGGTTCTGATGGGCGTTCGCGCGGCAACCGCGGGCGCGATCGCGATCGGTGGGCGCGACGTGACCGCTGCGCACGTTCGCAGCCGCCGCCGTGCCGGACTGGCGAGCGTTC
>Ga0194128_10000555_pt1 | contig 68007 bp, 59 predicted proteins | sample TA2KigCa65mmetaG_FD_148650 | JGI IMG/M metagenome (GOLD analysis project Ga0194128, IMG submission 148650) | Freshwater microbial communities from Lake Tanganyika, Tanzania - TA2015037 Kigoma Deep Cast 65m | ecosystem: Environmental > Aquatic > Freshwater > Lake | place: Tanzania: Lake...
TCCTGGCCGGCCTGTAACCGGCGTAAGCCCGGTTCGGGATGCGGGGCCCTGCATGGACAGAACCGTGGTCATGCCGTGCTCGGCGTCAGCGATGCATGCATTGCCACCTACCCGGGTGACCTCGCCGTGGCGTTGGTTGCCCTCGATGCGGTCTTGGAAATCATCGGCGCCGACGGCGCGCGCACGATGGGCGCGGCCGAACTTCATCGCCTGCCCGCAGACACGCCGCATGTCGAGACCAATCTGGCGCCCGGCCAACTCATCGCCGCAATCAGAGTGCCGGCCGGCCCGTGGACCCGGCGATCCCTGTATCTGAAGGTACGCGATCGGGAATCCTATCAGTTTGCCCTCGCGTCAGCGGCGGTGGCGCTCGATCTGAGCGACGGGATGGTGCGTCACGCACGCGTCGGGCTCGGCGGAGTCGCAACGATTCCCTGGCGCGCGACCGCAGCGGAGGACCAGCTGGTGGGCCGTCGGCTTGATGGCGAGCTGGCACGGGCTACCGCGGAGGCGGCGTTTGCCGCTGCACGGCCGGCACGACACAACGCCTTCAAGCTTGGGCTCGGCAAGCGCACGCTCGAACGCGCCCTGTTGCAGGCGGCGCAGATGGAGCTCTGACGTGGCAGCCTCATCGAATGCGCGGCGGAGCGCGATGGGCAGGCCCGAACCGCGCGTCGATGGCCGCCTCAAGGTGACCGGCAATGCGCGCTACGCATCCGACTTTCCGGTCGCCAACCCGGCCCACGCATGTCTCGTGACCAGCGCTATCGCCAAGGGTCGGATCGTCTCGTTCGACCTCGATGACGCCCGCGCCGTGCCGGGCGTGCTCGACATTCTCACCCACGAAACGGTCGGCAACGAGGTTCACGAGCCGAAGTTCTTTGGCTCGGGGGGAACGGCCTCGACGATCCACCGGCCCTTGTCGTCGGCGCAGATCAGTCATGCCGGGCAAATCGTCGCCATCGTCGTGGCGGACACCTACGAGGCGGCGCGCGAAGCGGCCTACCGGGTCCGGGTGACCTACGAGGAGGAGGATGCCGCAACCACCCTGGATTCGGACGGCGTGGAAACGCTGCCCGCGACCAAGGTACGCAAGGAGCACAAGAATCCCAGGGTCGGCGACGCGGCTGCGGCTTTGCGCGCCGCGCCGGTGACGATCGATGCCGTATATGAGACGCCGACCCAGCACCACAACGCGATCGAGCTCTACGCGACGACATGTGTCTGGTCGGGCGAGCAGTTGACTGTCTACGAGCCTTCGCAGTTCGTCCACGCGCTGAAGCACGCCATGGCCGAGCAGCTCGGCATCGATGCCGAAGACGTTCGCGTGATCAGCCCCTATGTCGGCGGCGCCTTCGGCTCCAAGGCCGCGGTCACGCCGCGCACCGCGTTGGTGGCAATCGCCGCACGCCGTCTCAACCGGCCGGTCAAGCTGGTGGCGACGCGCGCGCAAGGGTTCACCATCGCCACCTATCGTGCCGAGACGCGTCATCGCGTCAGGCTGGGCGCACAACGTGACGGCAAGCTGACCGCCTACGTCCACGAAGGGTGGGAAGCGACCTCGCGGCTGGACGACTACCTGGTCGGCGGGACCGAGACGACCGCGCATATCTATGATGTGCCCAATGTGTCGACGCGGGTGAACGTGGTGCGCACCGACCGCGCCACTCCCGGCTTCATGCGATCGCCGCCTGAGGTCCCCTATGTCTTTGCGCTCGAGACTGCGCTCGACGAATTAGCCGAGGCGCTCGACATGGATCCGATCGAGCTGCGCCGCATCAATGACACTCGGAACGATCCGATCACGGGCGCACCCTATACCAGCCGATCGCTCATGGCGTGCTACGACGAAGCCTCCCGCGCCTTCGGGTGGAGGCGGCGCAACTTGCCGCCGGGATCCATGCGCGACGGCGACTGGCTGGTCGGCTGGGGCTGTGCCACCGCGGTCTACCCGACCTTCATGGGTGCGGCGACAGCACGGGTCCGCCTGGCACGCAACGGCGCAACGCGCGTAGAGATCGCCGCGCACGACCTCGGCACCGGGGCCTATACGGCAATCGCCCAAACGGCAGCGGAGCGACTTGGCCTGCCTGTCGCCGCGGTCGAGGTGCTACTGGGGGACAGTGCACTGCCGGCCGCGCCGGTCGCCGGCGGATCGAACACGACGGCGAGCTGCTGCAATGTCGTGGCCAAGGCATGCGACGGGATTCGCCGCAGGCTGGTGCGCGCAGCCATGCGCGCAGACCGCGGGCCGCTGCGCGGCCGCAAACCGTCCAGCGTGAACTTCGTCGACCGTCACATCGCGGGTGAGGATGGCGCCAAGGTTTCGCTCGCGGACGCATTCGACATGCTGGGCGCGCCCATGATCGAGGAGTACGCCCACTGGCTGCCCCATGGCATGGAGCCCGACGCACTGAAGAAGCTTCATCTCGGTTCGGCAGCGCTGACCGGCGGCGCCATGGAAGACAGGATCGCCGCGGCTTTTGGCGCCGAGCTGGTCGAATTGCGCGTGAATGTCTACACCGGCGAGTTGCGCGTGCCGCGGATCGTCGGGGCCTTTGCGGCCGGCCGTATCGTCAACCCGCGCACGGCGCACAGCCAATATGTCGGCGGCATGATCTGGGGCATTGCCTCGGCTCTGCACGAGCAGACCGAGCTCGACCGGCGCGTCGCGCGTTACGTCAACACCGATCTTGCCGAGTATCTCATCCCCGTGAATGCCGATGTGCCCGACGTCCAGGCGATCCTGGTGTCGGAGGAGGATCGCCTGGTCAATCCGCTGGGCATCAAGGGTCTGGGCGAATTGGCCAATGTCGGCACCGCAGCAGCGCTCGGCAACGCGCTCTACCACGCGACGGGGCGGCGCATCCGCAAGCTACCGCTGCGGATCGAGGACGTGCTCTGAGATCTGCATGTCGCTGGCCGGAGCGTGCCGAACGCGTCAGCTGTCGTTGCCGTAGTAGCGGATGTGATATCCGTGATCGTCGTCGTCGCTCTCGCGCGGCGGACGCTGCAGCCGCGCAGAGGCCTTGCGTGCCTCGGCAGATGTCGCCGGACGCAGGTCGCGCTCCACGTCGACCGGTCGCGTCCTGCGGCCGGACACCTGGGACGCATCGACGGGGAGGATCGACGAAGTCTGCCGGTTCACGGGGACGCTCCTGACTGTCCAGCGCCCGGCCAACGGCGGCGTCCGGCGTCGGTTCCGCCCGCCGAGGAGATGACACGACTTCGACACAGGGACCGTCGGCAACCGGTTGAACCGGCTTGGCAACCTCACCGCGTTTCAAGCTGTGGCGCGCAGCGGACGGCCGGGGAACCTCACGCTGCGCAGGGGCGTTCTGCTCTTTGGGAGCTGGGCCCGGAGGTGGCCGTCATGGAGAAGGTCGTGGATCGGCACGAAACGATGAAAGCTTGGCTGATCGAGCCGGCGGCGGCGCCGAGCGACAGCTGGTGGCAAGGCCGCAAGATCTGGGCCCGGGTCGTCGTCGTAGCACCCACACCGGCGCAGGCGCGGATGCTCGCCGAACGATGGGTGCTCGAGCAAGAGGGCGAGCCGACGCCGCAGGTCGGCAACGAGTCGCCGACCCCGCGCCCCGGTCTCCATGACGAGAAGCTCTACCACGTCCGGCCGGCGCTGGAGGAAGTCGTCGACGACAAGGCGAGGCCGGGAGTGGTGATCGCTGAGCCGCTCGCGGAATCCTCGCGCGCGGCATCCTCCGGAATGCCGTCGATCGCTCCCGACCGTCGGGCTCACTAATGTCTGTCGACCTTCGCGCCTTCACGGGGGAGGCTGATAACGTCGTCTCCCTCTATGCCGATCTGGCGCCGCAAGAGCGCGACATGCGCCATTCGCGGATCCGTCTTGCCCGTCTGATCGAGGAAGCACGGGGCAGACTCATGGAGCGCCAAGTCGACCGTCCGCAGGCGGCGGCGCTGCTGGCGCCGCTCGAAAGCTTTGCGGCTTCGGACCAACTGATCGAGCATCGCGAACCTGCCGTGGCTCTCTTCGCGGCCCCGGACCGGACGGAAATCGTGGCGCTGCCCGTCGCGGTTGGCGACTTGGCGGTGGTCGCCAGCCATTTCCATATCAAGCCACTGATCGAACTCTTCGCGGCCGATATGCGATTCTACATTCTCGCATTGAGCAGCACGTCGGCCCGTCTGTTCGTGGCGAGCCGATACGAGGTCCACGACAAGACCCCGCCGGATTTGCCACGCTCGGTCGAAGAGGTCATGGCCGAGACCGAGATCGACCAGGCGGCACCGCATACCCCGGTTGCCCGATCGCGCAGCCGCGGTCCTGCCGCCGTACCGACCTCGCGGGGTTTCGACTCGCCCGACGACCTTCACAAGATCCAGCTGGTCGAGCATCTGACCCGGCTCGAGGGGGTGCTCAGCAAGCACCTGGCCCAGGAAAGCGCGCCCGTGCTCCTGTTCGCCGAACCGCAGGTTGGCGGCCATCTGCGTCAGCGCGGTCATCTGCGCAATCTCGTCGGCGAGATGATTTCAGCCAATCCTCACGGTCTCACCGATGAGGAGATTCACCGCCGCTCGGTCGCGGTCATGCAACCGAGCTTCGACCAGCCGGTGGCACGCCTGCTCGAACGTATCGCTGCCCGACTGGGTAGCGGTGATGCGGCCGCCGCAACCAAGCCCGAGGAGGTCGTCGCTGCCGCCCATTTCGGCCGGGTCGACGCTGCGCTGGTGGCCGCGGATGCCGCGCTGTGGGGCACCTTTGATCCTGATGATGGTTCGATCGCCGCGCACGGCTCGCTGATCGGTTGGGACGAAGATCTGCTCAATCTCGCCGCGGTGCGCACGATCGCCAATGGCGGTCCCGCCTATGCCGTGCCGCGCGAGCGGCCGCCCCGAGGAGCGCTGGCCGCCGCAACGTTACGGTACTGAACTGCTGCAGCAAAAGCAGGGGATCCGCGGCGCGTCACGCCGATGCGGCGAGCCGCTTGAGCGTGCCGCGATCGATCGTCTGGCGCTGCTCGAAGAAGCCGGCCCAGGCGTCTGCCGGGCGCTGTCCGGCGTTCTCGATGCCGAAGCGCTCTGGTTTGAGCTTGACCGACAGTTCGGACCATTCGAGCGGCATCGAGACCGGTGCCGCCGGGCGCGCGCGGGTAGAGTAGGGTGCAACTGCTTTGGCGCCGCGTTGGTTGCGCAGATAGTCGACGAAGATCCGATTGCCGCGCGCTGACTTGGTGGATTTGGCGACATAATGGGCCGGAGCGCTCGTGGCCATGGCCAGCGCCACGGCGTGGCTGAACTGCTTTGCCAGATCCCATCCGACCGACGGGCGCAGCGGCACGACGACGTGGAGCCCCTTACCGCCCGTCGTCTTGACGAACGAGGCCAGCTTCACGGCTTCGAGTCGATGCTTCACCTCGAGCGCAGCCTCGATCAGCCGGGCCCAGGTCACGCCAGGGCCGGGGTCGAGGTCGAAGATCAGCCGGTCCGTGCTTTCGATGTCAACGCTTCGCGCCGACCACGGGTGAATCTCGAGTACGCCGAACTGGACCAGCGCGGCCAATCCCGCCACGTCGGAAATCGACACGTATTCGGCCCAGCCGCTGGAATCCTTGACCCGCACCGGCTTGACGGCCGCCGGCATGCCGCGCGAGACGTGCTTCTGGTAGAAGCATTCCTGGCGCATGCCGGATGGGCAACGCACGATCGACAGGGGCCGATCGGCAACATGAGGCAGAATCCGCTCGGCGATCGACGCGTAGTATTCGGCAAGCTGCCGTTTGGTGATGCCTTGCTCCTCATAGAGGACGCGGTCGGGGTGGGTCAGGCGGATGCCGGCAATCTCGACCAGGCGGTTGTCGCTGCCGTCGGTGTGCCCGACTGTTTTGACTGGTTCGACGCGCTCCCGCCCAACGGTGCTCGGGTCCTTGTCGGCCCGGAGCGCAATGAAAGAGCCCTGCCGTATCAAGCCGCCGCGCGTCCAGGTCGCGAACTCGATTTCACAGACTAGCCGCGGCTCGACGAGCGTCGCATTGCGGCCGACCGCGGTCGGCAAGGCCGCGAAGTTCGCGGCCGGACGACCGAGCCGGTCGAGCTGCCGGCGCAGATTCCGCGCCTCCCCATGGGACAAGCCCGTTCCGATCCGACCGGCATAGATGAACTTCTCGTCCTGCCAGTAGCCGAGCAGGAGCGAACCGATGCTCTGATCGTCGTCGCTGCGCGGGGTGTACCCTCCAATGACGAATTCCTGCCGCTCGCGGCATTTTGACTTGAGCCAGCCCGGTCCGCGGCCAGACACGTACGGATCTGCGCCGCGCTTGGACACAATGCCCTCGAGGGCGAGACCGCAGGCATGACGGTAGATCTTGGCGCCGCCGCCGGCGATGTGATCGCTGTAGCGCAGCCGGGAGCTTCCTTTCGGCACCAACCGTGCCAGCAACTTCTTGCGCTCGATGAGCGGCAGGGATCGGAGATCCCTGCCGTCGAGGAAGAGCAGGTCGAATGCGATGTAGGCAAGTCCGTCGTCGCGACGTTCCGAGAAGAGTTGCTGCAGGAGCGCGAAGTCCGAGTGGTTGCGCTGATCGAGCGCGACAATCTCGCCGTCGATCAGCGCCGATTTCACGCGTAGCTCTCCGATCGCGGCGGCGAGCGTGGGAAAGCGCGCCGTCCAATCCAGCCCATTGCGCGTCAGCAGCCGCACCGCGCCGCCTTCCAGGCGCGCTTCGATTCGGTATCCGTCGTATTTGAGCTCGTGGACCCACCCTTGGTCCTCGGGGGGATGATCCACCCGGGTTGCCAGCTGCGGCGCGACGAAACCCGGCATCGGCATCGGCTTGCCTGTTTTGGTCGCGGCAGTCTGGCGGGTCGGCGCCGCGCGCTCGGCCTTGGGGCGCTGGGGAGCATCATGGTGGGCATCCGATGGTGCGCCGTCCTCCAATGCGATGGTCGTCATGGTGCGGCCTGTCTTGACGCTCAATCCTTCGTCGAGGATGCGATCGCCGTCGCCCGGCCGTGCGAACTCGTCGCGACTCTTGATCAGCAGCCAGTTGTCAGCTCGCGAATCGGCGGCAGCGTGCCGGGACCGGCCCATGCGAACGAGATGCCACTCGCCGTGCAGCTTCTTGCCTTTGATGCGAAATTTCAGCCGTCCTGACTTGTACATGCGCTCGGGATCGTCGAGCGGTTCCCAGGTGCCGGTGTCCCACAGCATGACTGTGCCGCCGCCATACTGCGGCTTGGGAATGGTGCCCTCGAAGTCACCATAGCCGAGCGGATGATCTTCCACATGGACGGCCAGTCGCCGGTCGGCAGGGTCGAGGCTGGGGCCGCGCGTCACTGCCCAGCTTTTCAAGACGCCACCCAGCTGCAGGCGAAAATCGTAGTGCGGCCGGCGCGCATCATGCTTCTGGATCAGGTAGCGAAAGCCGCCGCGTGCCGACTTGCGGCCGCGTGGCTCGGCCGTAATTGAGACGTCGCGCTTGGCGTGATAGCGCTTGAGCGATCCGACCTGCGGATGAGCCTCGCGCGCGCGCGCGGCCGGGCCGGGGCGGCGTGCGCACGCCTTGCCTGCACCGCGACGCTTCGGGCGGTTGTGGCGTGGGGAAGATGCATGGCGAGCCATGTCCAGGCCAACGGGGCCCAATCGTCGAGGTTCCGCCGGCGAAGTCCCGGCCGCACGACGCCTCCGACAGCCGGTTGCAAGCTCGGGGAACCAATGGGCCAGGCAACCGTTGATCGCCGGTTCCATGCGCGCGTTCCAACGGACCGTGCGTTGCCATGAGAGGTCCCCAACATGCCCACGAGAGACGTGCTCATCAGGTTTCTAGCCATGTCCGCGCTGGCTGCCTCGATCGCCGGCTGCGATGCGATCCAGGGCCGAGAGACGGCAGCGCAATACGTCGATGACACCGCCATCACGACCAAGGTCAAGAGCCAGATCTTCCAGGAGCCCACGCTCAGCTCCACCCAGATCAGCGTCGAAACCATGCAAGGCACGGTGCAACTGAGCGGCTTTGTCGATTCTCCGATCAAGAAGGAGAAGGCGGCCCAACTGGCGCGCAATGTCCAAGGTGTCCGCGAGGTCAGGAACGACCTGGTCGTCCGCTAGCGTCGGCCGCAACATATCGGACGCAGGAAATCTTGCCCGAATCTTCGGGCCGATGAGCGTACGTACTCTCGCGCTGCAACCCGGTTATTGCATCCCCCTCCAGCCGATGACCGGCTCCCGGCGAACTGCGCCGCGTGCGCTGGTGAGGCGCGCGCGGCGCCCTCTTTTCCATCAATAACCCGGTCGGGCGCATGCCTTTGTCGTGTGCGTCTTTGCCGAGCACGGGGCGCGCTCCGGTCGCGCCCGGGAATGGCTGGAACCATTTCGCCGGCTGGGCGATTTCATTGTCAAACTGCATTCAATGGAGTCCGCAGATGGCATCTTCGCGACAAAAGGCAAAGACCACGAGAGTCATGCGCGATCACAAGCGCGGCACCTTGAAGAGCGGATCTGGAAAGAAGGTGAAGAGCCGCAAGCAGGCGATCGCCATCGCCATGTCCGAGTCGGGGCAGTCCCGGAAGCGCAAGAAGAAGAGCCGTTGACCCGAGGACTGGCCCCTTCGCGGAGCGACACAAATTTGCCTCGCATTTCCTACTTCCCATGCCCCAGTTCCGGGGGAACCGAAAACGCAAAGGCCGCATTGAGCATGCGACTTTTCCAATGCAGAGGTGAATAACATGACCCGCAAGCTCCTGTTGGTCGCTGCACTGTCCTGCTTTCCGTGGTCGGCGTGGGCCCATGGAGATGCTGAGTGGATCATGAAGGATCCGAAGTATCTCGCGCAGAACGGTGCCCATTGCTGCAACATCCACGATTGCGGCGTGGCGCCCGCCGGTGCTGCCGTACCGGTGCCGGGCGGCTGGCAAGTGATCGAGACGGGGCAGGTCTTCACCTGGGGCGAGCGTGGCCTCTATCCCAGCAATGACGGCATAACGCTGTGGTGGTGCCGTCCGGGCAATCGGCCCGTGCGCTGCCTCTTCGTGCCCGGACAGGGCTCATGACACCTGTCTGGGACCCGGCGGATCGAGCTTGGCTCGACCGAAAGGCGCGCACCCACGCGGGTCAAGACGCGTGATCCTGGCGATTTCATATGCACCTCTGCCGCAGCGCCGCGAGGTGGCGCTGCGGGGCCAGCCATTGCAGCCGCGCGATTCTGTCCGACGCGCGGCTTGGACGCGTGGACAGCGTCGCGCCGCCAAGCTGCGTGAGGAGCGCCGCCGCGCCTGGCAGAAGTTGATCGGCTGGGCCTAGGACGTGATCGCTTCAGATTGAATCGCCTCAGCGATCCAAAAAGCTGGTGGTTTGGTTCTTACAAACGAGTCCCAAACTGAAGAGTAGCCTCGTGGTGAGCCTGTCGAACCACGAGGCCCTTGCCGCTCCAAAGACGCTTGCCTGAAACCGGCTGAGACACGGAGGCGGCCTCATGGCTCGACAGGCTCACCATGAGGCGTATGAAACCCAAGTGTTTGGCTCGGACCACTAGTTCTCTTCCGTGACGATCAGAATGCCGTGATCGTCGACGTGTCCGCGCTGTCCTGGCAGCACGAGCGTGGTGGCGTCGAGCTGCTGCACGATCGCGGGCCCGCGCAGATCCGTGTCGGCGCCCAGCCGGTCGCGATCATAGATGGGCCAAGGCGCGACACCCGATGCACTCTCGACTCTCTGCTCGCCGATGCGTGCGCCGTCGAGGCCGCGGCCGGCGGCGATCCTCGGCAGCGTCGGACGCTCGAGCCGACCGATGGCGGTCAGGCGCAGATTGACGATCTCGACCGGCGTATCCTCCTGGGCAAAGGTGTAGAGCTGCTCGTGGCGGCGATGGAAGGCGGCCATGCATCGATCGAGAGCGTCTCGCGTCACGCCGCCATCCGGCCACGGCACCGCCAGCTCGAAACCCTGGTGGATGTAGCGCAGGCTCGCCTGGCGCAGCAGGACCCGGCCTTCCGGCGGCACGCCTTCGCGCACGAGCCATTGGACTGCCTCTTCTTCCATCTCCGCGAAGACGCGGCCGATGCGCATCAGGTCGTAATCCAGCGGCCGCTGCAGGCAGGTGCGCGAGTAGTCTGATTTGAGCTGTGCGACCAGCAGACCGAGGGCGGACAGCACGCCCGGCGCCGGCGGCACGATGATGGTGCGGATGCCGAGCAGGCGCGCGAGCGCTCCGCCATGCAGCGGTCCAGCGCCGCCGAACGGCACGAGAGCGAAATCGCGCGGGTCATGGCCGCGTTCGACCGAAACGACGCGGATCGCGCCGACCATGTTGTTGTCGACGACGCTGAGGATGCCGCGTGCCGCCGCCATGGTGTCGAGGCCTAGCGGCCGGCCGATTTTCTGCTCGATCGCAGCGACGGCCGCGGGGCGGTCGAGCTTCATGGAGCCGTTGAGCAGGTAAGGTGTCAGATGACCGAGCGCTAAGTGCGCGTCGGTCACGGTCGGCTCCGTGCCGCCGCGGCCATAGGCGACGGGGCCGGGAATGGCGCCAGCGCTGCGCGGGCCGACCGTCAGTCCGCCCGACGGCGCCAGCGCGGCGATCGAACCGCCGCCGGCACCGATCGTGTTGATGTCGATCATAGGCAGCGGCATCGGCCAGTCGCCGACGCGGCCCTCGACCGTGACGCCCGGATCGCCCGCGCGGATCAGGCAGATGTCGGCCGATGTGCCGCCGATGTCGATCGAGATCAGATTGCCGTGGCCGGACGCCTCGCCGACGAACATGGCGCCGACCACGCCGGCCGCCGGGCCCGAGAGCGCGGTCTGCACCGGTTCGCGCCGGATCGTCGCGGCGCCGGTGACACCGCCGCTCGACTTCATCATCAGCAGCGGCGCGGCGACGTTCCGCGCCTGCAATCGCTCCTCCAGCTTCGCGACATAGGACGACACGGCGGGCATGACGTAGACGTTGAGGATCGTCACCATGCTCCGCTCGTATTCGCGGAACACGGGCAGCACTTCGGACGAGATCGAGACCAGCGCCTGCGGATGTTCGGCGAGCACGAGCTCGCACGCCCGGCGCTCGTGTCGCGCATCGGCATAGGAGTGGAGGAAACAGATCGCGACCGCGTTGACGCCGAGTGCGCGGATGCGCCGCGCTGCGTCGCGCACGGCCGCCTCGTCAAGCTTCTCGATCTCGTTGCCCGCCGGATCGAGCCGTCCGGCGATCTCGAACACGCGTTGGGGCGGCACCGGCCGCTTCGGCTTGACCCAGGAATACATGTTGGCCTTGCGCGGGATGTCGTGCCGGCCGATCTCGAGCACATGCTTGAATCCCGCCGTGGTCAGCAGCGCCGCGGCGACACCCTTGCTTTCCAGGATCAGATTGGTCGCGACCGTCGTGCCGTGCAGCACCTGCCGGATCGAGCTCGCCGGCAATCCGCCGGCGCCGAGAGCCGCGTCGATGCCGGCCATGAAGCCGGCCGATGGATCGGCCGGCGTGGTCGGCACCTTGGCATTGTGAATGCGTCCGCGCCGACGATCGAACAGCACGATGTCCGTGAAGGTGCCGCCGATGTCGATGGCGACGGCGGACTCCTCGCTCATGACGGCCTCATCCTGAGCCTCGGGCGAAGCCCGGTTCGCCCTGGTACGAAGGAGGCCGCGGCTCGGTGGCATGGCGCATCTTGGTGGTCATCAGGCGTGCGGCGAGGCCCTCGTCCTTCGGCAGGCTCAGGACGAGGACTTTCCGATGGAAGTTCTGTCATGAGGTGACTCACACCATCTCATCCACATATTTGCGCCGGTGGAACAGCTTGGCCGGTGGCCGGTGGTCGCGGCGCAGCTTCGCGGTCGCAGCCTCGTCGACCCTCGGCCCCTTTTCGTCGATCACCACGCCGTAGTCGGCGCGCGCCGCCTCGATGCTGACATAGTCGCCCAGCACGTCGTCGAGGACGCGAGCGGATTCGCGGTCGAAGGGATGGCCCCAGCCGCCGCCGCCGCCGGTCTCGAAGCGGATGATGTCGCCACGCTTGACCGGTGCGCCGTCTTCCAGCGACTTGACCTCGCGCTCGTGCTTTGTGCCGGGATTGATACAAGCACGGCCGGGCCGGGCCGAGCGCCCGCCATTGACGCCCCATGGCGGGTTGGCGACGCCGTCATAGCGCGCGGCCATCACCGCATCCTCGCCCATCCATTGGATGGTACGAACCGTGCCGCAGCCGCCGCGCCAGCGTCCGGGTCCGCCCGAATCCCGATGAATGCCGTAGCCGAGCAGACGCATCGGGAATTCGATGTCGACGAACTCGGCGGGATTGTTCTCCTGCGCCACGTAGTAGACGGCGTCATGCCCGTCGGCGTAAGGCCGCGCGCCGTGGCCGACGCCGACACCGTCCGACATGTGGAATGGCATCCCGTCGGGGTTGGTGCCGCGGAAGAAGTGAATCGAATAGGCGTTGCTCGCTGCGACGGCCTGGCCGCCGCTCGCCACGTTGAGCAGGCCGGCGCAGACATTCTGCGTGCGGATCATGGTGAGGCCGCGCTGGTTGAGGGGAGCGGGGAAGCGCGGCTGCAAGAGACTGCCCGGCCGCAGCTTGACCTCGTCGACGGCGTGCATGGCGCCCTCGTTGATCAGCAAGGTCGGGTCGGTCGCCATGGCGTAGATGCCGAAGACCATGCGCGGCACGGCGGGGTTCATCAGGAAGTTGACAGGGCCGGGCGCCTGGTCGTCGGTCGCCGTGGCATCGATCGCGATTCGATCGGCCGTAACGTCGAGCCGCATGCGGATCGTGAAGGGTCCGTTGCCGAGCCCGTCGCCGTCGACCGCGTCGGCGAAGGCGTAGGAGCCGGGCTTGAAGGTCGCGCGGAGCTGGCGCACCACGCCGTCGCGGGTCTGCCGGTTGAGGCCGCGGAAGCCATCGAGCACGGTGTCGAGGCCGAAGCGCTCGAACATCTCGACGAAGCGCCGCTCGCCGAGACGCACCGCCGCGGTCAGCGCCCGCACGTCACCCTGCATCTGCTCGGGGAACCGCGTGTTGCCGAGGAAGATGCGGAACACGTCCTCGTTGAGCTCGCCCTCCTGGTAGAGCCGGACCGGCGGGATGATGATGCCCTCCTGGAAGATGTCGGTCGCGGTCGGCGACATGGATCCCGGCCAGGCGCCGCCAATGTCGTGGAAGTGCGCCCAGGACTGCGCGAAGCCGACCAGCTGGCCCCGGACGAAGACGGGTGCGGCGAACACCTGGTCGGGCGAGTGCGAGACGCCGCCGTTGGACGCGTAGCAGTCGTTGTACCAGTAGATGTCGCCGGACCGCATGGTCTGCGACGGATACTGGTCGAGGATCGGCTGGATGATGTGGCCGAACAACGGCAGGTTGGTGCCGGTGATGAGCTGGCCCTGGGCGTCGAAATAGCCGGCGAAGAAATCCTTCTTCTCGCGGATCACCGGCGACATGGCCGTGCGCTCGAGCAGCGCCTCCATCTCGAGCTGTGCCGCGCGCAGCGTGCCCTTGATGATCTCGAGCGTGATGGGATCGCAGGTGGTCATCGTATGCGCATCCCTGGCAACATGACCTGCTGCTTTGAACGCTTCCCCTCGCCCGGCGCTTCGCGCCACCCCTCTCCCCCAAGGAGAGGGGTTGATGGAGTGCGCCAATGAACCCTCTCCTTGGGGGAGAGGGTGGCGCGCGATAGCGCGCCGGGTGAGGGGAAGCGCTGGATGAAGCGAGTCATGTCAACACGTCGTGATAGTCGTGACGGTGAAATGCCTTGGTCGGCGGTCGCTTGGCACGCAGCTTCGCCGTCGCCGTCTCGTCGATCTCACATTCCTCGCCAACGAGCACCACGCCATAGTCTTCCCGCGCGCTCTCAGGGCTGACGAAGCCGCCCAGCACATCGGCGCGCACCAGTTCCGCCTCGCGGTCGAAGGGATGGCCCCAGCCGCCGCCGCCGCCAGTCTCGAGGCGGATCACGTCGCCCGCGCGCACGATGGTGCCATCGGCGAGCGGCGGCAGCACGCGCTCCTGCGGCGTGTCCGGATTGAGCACGCAACGGCCCGGCCTGCCGGCGCGGCCGCCATTGACACCCCAGGGCGGATTGTCGACGCCGTCGATCCGGTTCGACAGCATGGTCTCCTTGGCCAGCACTTCGAGCTCGCGCACCACGCCGCAGCCGCCGCGCCAGCGTCCGGGCCCGCCTGAGTCTCGGAAAATGCCGTAGCGCCTGAGCCGCACCGGGTACTCCATGTCGAGGAATTCGGCCGGGTAGTTCTCGTTGGCGACGAGGTAGACCGCGTCGATGCCGTCGGCGAAGGATCGCGCGCCATAGCCGACTGCGATCCCGTCGGTCAGCAGGAAGGTGTCGTCGGTGCGCGGGTCGCGCCCGCGCAGGTAATAGATGACATAGACCGCACTTGATGCCATGCCGTTTCCGCCGGTCGCGACATTGACCAGGCCCTGGCAGGCGGTCAGCACGCGGATCAGCGTGATGCCGCGCTGGCCGAGGGGAGCGGGAAAGTTCGGCTTGAGCAGGCTGCCCGGCCTCGTCAGCACCTCGTCGAGCGCCTGGAGTGCGCCATGGTTGGTCAGCACGCCCGGATTGTCCGACAGCAAATACTGCCCCAGCATCATCTTCGGCACGTCGGCGTTCATGATGAAGTTGACCGGACCGCGCGCCTGGTCGTCGGTCTCGCGTGCGTCGAGCACCAGGCGGTCGGCCATCGCATCGAGCTTGAGACGGATGCGGAACGGGCCATTGCCGTGTCCGTCGGTGTCGAGCAGCTCGGTGAAGCGGTAGGTACCAGGCTTGAAGGTCGTGGCGAGACGTGTGCGCACGAAGCGGCAGGTCTCGTCCATCGACTGCGCGAGGGCATCAAGCACGCGGACACGCCCGAATCGCTCGAACAGCTCGATCATGCGCCGCTCGCCGAGCCGCACCGCGGCGACCGACGCGCGCACGTCGCCCTTGGACTGGTCGGGGAAGCGCGAATTGCGCAGGAAGATGCGCAGCGCCTCGTCATTCCATCTGCCGCCGCGCATCAGCCGGATCGGCGGAATGATGATGCCTTCCTGGAAGATGTCGGTCGCGTCGGGCGACAGAGATCCCGGCCGCATGCCGCCGATGTCGTTGAAATGCGCCCAGGACTGCGAGAAGGCCGAGAGCCGGCCCTCGGCGAAAACCGGTGCCGCGAAAACCTGGTCGGGCGAGTGCGACACCGCACCGTCCGAGCCGTAGCAGTCGTTGTACCAGTAGAGGTCGCCTGGCTGCATCGTGTCGGGCGCAAAGCGCTTGAAGATCGGCGTCATGATGTCGCCGAAGGCCGGCAGGCTCGATCCCAGCACGAGCTTGCCTTCGGCATCGAACAGCGCGACGAAGAAGTCCTTCTTCTCCTTGATGAAGGCCGACATGGCCGTGCGCCCGAGCACCGCCTCCATCTCCGCCTGCATCGAGCGCAAGGCGCCCTTGACGATCTCGAGGGTGACCGGGTCGCAGCTTGTGGAGGGAGTGGGGTTGGTCATGACAATCTGCCAGCGATGAACTCCCTCCCTCGCCGAAGGCGGGGGAGGGTCGGGGTAGGGGCCCTTGCGGGTGGCGCTTGCCGCTTCGGGCCCCTACCCCGATCCTCCCCCGCGCTGCGCGCATGGGAGGAAGACAAAACTACATCGCCGCGCGCACCTCGCGCTCGGCCTCGCGACAGGCGGCGACGAAGCGGTTCTGCCCGCGCGTGAGCTGGGTCAAGGCGAAGCCGCGCGTGCTGCCGGTGTGCTGCGCGAGCTCGGTCGCGGTTGCCAGTGTCGGCAGCGGCGGCACCGGCGTCGCCGGATCGTGGCGGAAGCGCGCCTCGCGCGTGAAGTTGATCGGCACCAGCGTGCGCGCCAGTCGCGCGATCGCATTGTTGGCACGCTTCGCCTCGACCTTGCCGCGCGCGACAGCGCCGTAGAACTCCTCCAGCGTCGCGGCCAGCGCCTCGGCGGCCCGCTTCGCCGGCCCGAGATCGAAATGGTTGCCGGCCGCCTTCTGGTACTTGTCGATCGTGCCCTGGAATTCGCGCGCGGTCGCGCGCCAGTCGAGCGGCAGGATCTCGGCATCGGCGGCACCGGCCACGGTCGCGAGATAGACCTTGATGTCGCGCACCATGATGTCCTTGTCGGCGATCTCGATCGTGTCGTTCTCGGTATGCCACGCGATGTTGCCGCCGCAGCCGCCGACCGCGTAATAGCCCTTCTGCTCGCGCAGCGCGTCGGGCATGGTCGAGCTCAGCATGAAGGCGCTGGAGATGCCGATGTTGTTGAACGAGTAGTCGCCGGCCCGATGCGGCCGCTCGCCATGGGAGGGCTGGCCGGTCACCTCCTTGATGACCTTCTGGGCGAAGCCCTCGGCCTCGGACATCCAGGAGATGTCCTTGAACTCGGTCGCCCAGCGGCAGCCCGGCGAGTCGCAATTGACCTGCAGCACGCAATTCTCGTCGAGATCGATGGCGAAGGCGTCGGCGAACCAGGTGCTGCCGGCGTAGCGCCCGGTCGAATGGCCGGGCCACCAGGCGACGCGCACACTGCGCTTGAGGGTGCCGCGGTGCTTCCACAGCACGCGCGCGATCTCGAGCAAGGTCGCGTTGCCGGTCGCATTGTCGCCGACGCCGACATCCCAGGAATCGTAGTGGCCGTGCAGCAGCACGAATTTCTCCGGCTCCTCCTTGCCCTTGATGTCGACCACGGGGAGCTTCTGCCTGAACCAGCCCTCCTCGAGGCGGCTCTTGATCGTGACCTTCTTGCCCGTACCGGCGAGCTCGATGAGCTTCCTGCCGGTCGGGTTGTTGACGGCAATCACGGGTATCTTGGGCTTGCGCGGCAGATCGTCGAGATCGGGTGTGCCCCAGATCGAGGTGCAGATGCCCCAATGGATGTCCTCGCCGGGATTGACCGCGATGATGCCGGCGCACCCGGCCTGCTCCAGCTCGTGCATCTTCTGCGGAAAGGCGAAGCCCTCGGAGACCGCGAACTTGCCGCCGACCCGCTCGGGTGTGATCGCGCCCGCGTCGGCGTTCTTCTGCATCAGTGTGGAAATGCTCTTGGAGATCTTGCCGGGAATGTAGACGATTTCGCCCTCGACGCCGCCGGGCACGCTCTTGCCGTAGGCGGGCGGCTTGGCGCGATGCACCTTGCCGTCGATCGTGACCGAGGCCTCATGGGGCACCGACAGGTGCAGCTCGGGCTCGTGCACGGTGACCGGCACGCCATGCTTGGTCAGGCGCTCGACCAGCATGTCGCAGGAGCGGTTGACGTCGTTCGCCTGCCAGCGCGGAAAGCGCGCGAAGGTCTCGACCAGCTCCCACGGCGCGGCGGCCGAAACGTCGTCGAGCATGCGGCTGATATGGTCGGGCATCTTCAGGGCTCCTGTAACACTGGATTTGTATCACTCATGTCGTCTAACGCTGCCCCTCACCCGACCCTCTCCCCTAGGGAGAGGGATTAGAGACCCTCTCCTTGGGGGTTTGAACCGCTTCGCGGTTCAAAGGGTCGGGGTGACGGGAAGCGACTACGGCAGCAGGTGACGTTCCCAATTCTGAGCACGACCGAACCTCACGCCGCAAGCAGGTGGCAGGCAACGCGCCGTCTCGGCGCCACCTCGCGGAGAGGCGGCTCCTCGCTGGCGCAGCGCGCCATGGCATGCGGGCAGCGGTCGCGGAAGCGGCAGCCCGACGGCGGGTTCTTGGCGTCGGGCACGTTCCCTTTGATCGGCAACGGCTCGTGCGACTGGTCGACATGGGGCACGGGCACGGCCTTGACCAGCGCCTGTGTGTACGGGTGTTGCGGGAGGCGTATGACCTCTTCGGTCGGCCCGTCCTCGACCACCTTGCCGAGATACATGACCAGCGTGCGGTCGCACACGTAACGCACGAGCGCGAGGTCGTGCGAGATGTAGACAGCGGTCAGCCCCATGGCCTGTCGCACGTCGCGCATCAGATTGAGGATGCCGGCGCGCACGCTGACATCGAGCATCGAGACCGGCTCGTCGGCGACCAGGAAGATCGGCTCGAGCACCAGGGCGCGCGCCAGCACGACGCGCTGGAGCTGACCGCCCGACATCTGGTGCGGATACTTGTCGAGGTGCTGGTCGACATCGGCAAGGTTGACGCGGCGCATCGCCTCGACGACGCGCGCCTGGTGGTCGGCACGCGGTACGCCGGCATTGACCAGCGGCTCGGCGATGGCGCGCAGCACCGTGAAGCGCGGGTTGAGCGCCTCGAATGGATTCTGGAAGACGAGCTGGGCGCGCCGCCGGAACGTCGCGAGGTCGTCACCCGCGAGCGTGCCGATGTCCTGCCCGTCGAAACGGATCGTGCCAGCGGTGGGTACGGCCAGGCGCAGCAGCAGCCGGCCGGTCGTGGTCTTGCCGCAGCCTGATTCGCCCAGCAATCCGACGCTTTCGCCCGATTCGATGGCGAAGCTGATGCCGTCGACGGCGTGCACCGCCGGGTGCCGCCCGGTCGCGATCTCGCCGAGCGAGCGCTTGACCGGGAAGTGCTTGACGACATCGTCGGCTTCTAGGAGTGCAGCCATGTGCTCGGTACGCGGGCAAGGCGGCGCAGCTCGACGGCCTCGGCTGCGCGCAAACAGGCGGCACTGCGCCCGTCGTTTCCCTGATCGGGAATCGCGCCCGACCGGCATGGCTCGATCACGAAGGGACAGCGCGGCGCGAAACGGCAGCCGGTCAGCTCCTGTGACAGGTCGGGCGGGCTGCCCTCGATCGGCACCAGGCTCGAGACCGCCGAGGTCAGATCGGGAAAGGCGTTGTAGAGGCCCATCGTATAGGGATGATTGGGCTCGGCCAGCACGGCGCGCGCCGGGCCCTGCTCGATGACGTGGCCGGCATACATGACCACGACCTGGTCGGCGACATAGGCGACCACGCTGATGTCGTGGGTGACCAGGATGACCGACAGATTGAAGCGGCGCTGCAGCGACTTGATCGTGTCGAGCACCTGGCGCTGCACGATGACGTCGAGCGCCGTCACCGGCTCGTCGGCGATGACCAGGCTCGGGTTGAGCGCGAGAGCCAGCGCAATCGCGGCGCGCTGGCGCATGCCGCCCGAGAACTGGTGCGGGTAGTCGTCGAGCCGCCCCTGGTCGAGCCCGACCATGTCGAAGAGTTCGGCCGCGCGCGTGGTCGCGCGCGCTCGGTCCATGCCGCCGCGCTCGATCAGCACCTCGCGCAGCTGGGCGCCGACGCGATAGACCGGGTCGAGCGAGTTCATCGCGCTCTGTGGTATGAAGGCGATGTCGCGCCAGCGCAGCTCCTTGACGCGCCGATCGGGCGCCGTCAGCAGGTCCTCGCCGCGATAGGCGATGCTGCCGCCGGCGAAGCGCGCATTGGCGGGCATGACGCCGGTGATCGCACGCGCGGCCGTGGTCTTGCCGCAGCCGGATTCGCCGACCAGTCCGACGATCTGCCCCTCCGGCACCTCGAAGCTCGCGCCGTCGACCGCGCGCGTGACGCCGCGCGGCGTGCGGTAGTGGACGCGCAGATCGCGGATCGACAGCAGCGCCACGCTCTTAGTCTCTCAATTTGGGGAAGAAGATCTCTTCGTAGCCGCGGCTGATGAAGAAGCCGGCGACGACGACGAGGACGATGCACAGGCCGGGCGGGATGAACCAGTTGAAGTGGCCGCGCGACAGGGCCTGGGACGCGAACGCGTCCTGCAGCATGTAGCCCCAGGACACGACATTGGCCGAGCCGAATCCCAGGAAAGACACGCTCGCCTCGGTCAGGATCGCCCAGCCGATGGCGATCGAGCCGTAGAGGAAGGACAGCGGCAGGATGTTCGGCGCGATGTGCACGAACATGATGCGCCAGGTGCTGGCGCCGGTGACGCGCGCCGCCTCGACATAGGCGCGCTCGCGCAGGCTCAGCACCTGGCTGCGGATGACGCGCGCCGTATTGGGCCAGAGCAGAAGCGCGACGGCCATGATGATGATGTTGATGCTGGCGCCGAGGAAGCCGATCAGCACGATGACGAAAGGCAGGAAGGGCAGCGACAGCGCCACGTCGGCAAAGCGCATCATCACCATGTCGATGCGGCCGCCGAAATAGCCCGAGACCAGGCCCACGACCGTGCCGAGGCTCGCGACGACGACGGCCGCGCTCAGGCCGACCAGCAGCGCGCTGCGCGTGCCGTGGATGAGCTGCGAATAGATGTCGCGGCCGAGATTGGTGGTCCCGAGCAGGAAATCAGCCCCCGGCCTGATGTTGGCCGCGAGCTTGCCGGTCGGCAAGAACAGGATCTCCATCGGGTCGTGGGTCGCGAGCACGTCGGCGAGCAGGGCCACCACCGCGAAGACCGTGTAGATCGTGACGCCGGCCAGCGCGAAGCCGTCGCGCCGGAGCTGGGCCGCCGCGCGCGCAATCGCCCTGCCGACCGCGCGCACCAGGCGCGGCCACAGCGCGGGCGTCGGACGCGGCAGGGTTGCGGGCTCAAGCGACGCGGGCATGGCTTACGCGCGGGTCGAGCATGCTGTAGAGCATGTCGGCTACGAAATTCATGAAGATCAGCACGAGGGCGATCAACAGGAACGCGCCCTGCGCCAGCGGGTAGTCGAGTGTCGCCACCGCGTTGACCAGCAGGCGGCCGATGCCCGGCCAGCTGAACACGATCTCGACCACGACATTGCCGCCGACCGAGACGCCGACGCCCAGCGCGAACGCGGTCAGCACCGGCAGCAGCGCGTTGCGCGCGGCGTGGCGGATCACGATCGACCATTCCGACAGGCCCTTCATGCGCGCCATGGTGACGAACTCGTCATGCATCACCTCGAGCATGTTCGAGCGCATGAGCAGCAGCGGCAGGCCCTGGAGGTAGAGAGCGAGCGTCAGCACCGGCAGGATCAGGTGACGCAGGAAGTCGAGCGACAGGAAACGGTCGATCTCGCTGTCGTAGAACATGCCCGGGCTGTTGGCGCCGCCCGAGGGCAGCCAGCCCAGCTCGAAGCTGAAGATGGCGAGCAGCACCATGCCGATCCAGAACTCGGGCGCGGCGCGGATCGCCAGCACGGCCGGCACGGCGGCACGCTCGATCACGCTGTTGCGCCGCCAGGCGAGATAGGCGCCGGCGAGCACGCCGAAGACATAGGCGACGATCAGCGAGCTCAAGGTCAGCACGATCGTGTTAGGAAAGACTGCGAGCAGCACGTCGAGCACGGGCCGGCGCTGGAAGAACGACACGCCGAGCTCGCCCTGCAGCAGATTGCCGAGATAGATGAAGTATTGCTCCCACAACGGCCGGTCGAGGCCGAACTGCTGCAGGATCAGGTTCTGCTGCTCCTCGCTCAGATTGTCGTGCAGATAGGCGGCGAGCGGCGAGCCCGGCATCAGCCGGAACATCAGGAACAGGATCGTGACCACCGCCCAGACGACGAGCAGCGTGTGCAGCAGGCGCTCGAGGAGGAGGCGCATGGCTTGTACCGCGGCGCTTTAGAACTCCCTCCCTCGCCGCAGGCGGGGGAGGGTCGGGGAGGGGGCCCGAAGGGTCGAGCGCCCATCACCGCAAGGGCCCCCACCCTGCCCTCTCCCGCCTTCGGCAGGGGAGGGTGATGCTTGGCGGGTTTGTCTAAGCGAAGCCACCGCCGGCGTGCGTGCGAACGCTACAGCTACTCCGTCTTCAATTCCTCTTTCTTGCCCGCCGGGTAGAAGAGCTTGCCGCCCGACACGCGGTAGCCGGCATCCTGCAGAATTTTGCGCGCCTGCGGCAGACCGGTCACCGGTTTGTCGACCGCCGGATTGTGCCAGTAGGGCAGCGCCGGCGAGACATGGCTGTTGGCGGTCACCGCGAAGCCGTTCCACGCCGCGGCGACCATCAAGTTGCGGTCGATCGCCGCCGACAGCGCGCGCCGGAAGGCGGCGTCATTGAAGGGAGGCCGGCGCTGGTTGAAGCCGAGGAACTCGAAGCCGATGTCGACCGTGGAGGCCACGACGATGTTCGGACTGTCGGTCGACAGCTTGGTCAGCACTTCGGGATCGCCGCCGTAGAAGCCCAGGAAGTTCAGCTCGCCGCGCCGGAGCATGCCCATGGTCGCCTCGGCGTTGGGCACGATGCGCAGGATCCAGCGGTTGATCTTGGGTGCGGCCCAGTGGTCGGCGAAGCGGTCGAGCACGATCTCCTCGGCCGGCCGCCAGCGCGCCATCTTGAACGGACCCGAGCCGACATGGGACGGCTCCTTGAGCGCCTCGGCATTTTCCGGCTTGCCCATCAGGTCCTTCATCACCGGTTCCCAGATGTGCTTGGGGATCAGGTTGATCTTGGCGATCGACGAAGTGAGGAAGGAGGCGTTGGGCCCCTTGAGCTTGAAGCGTACCGCGCTATCGCCGGTCTTGGTGACCGACGCGATGTCGGCGACGAACGGCTTGTACATGGGCGACTTGTCGCCCATGGCCGGCGCCTCGAAGGAGAAGACGACGTCGTCGGCCGTCACGGGCTTGCCGTCATGCCACTTCATGCCCTGGCGGATGGTCACGTCGAGCGTCGTGTCGTCGACCCATTTGTGGCTCTCGGCCGCCCATGGCTTGGGCAGTCCGTCGGGGCCGATGCGCATCAGGCGGTCCCAGACGAGGTCGGTCACCCAGCTATCGGTGGCGCCGCTGATGTAGAGCGGGTTGGTCGCGTTGATCGACTCGTTGGTGTTGAGCACCAGGTCCTTCTGCTGGGTCAGCGGCGTGATGCCGAGGAAGGTCCAGATGTTGCGGATGCCGATGCCGCTCTGGTTGATGACTGTCTTCTCGTCCCACACCGACTTGTTGAAGGCGAGCGCGCCCTTGGGATGGACCAGGAAGGCATAGGGCTGATCCTTGTCGATCATCTCCTGCGCCTTGAAGACGAGGCTCTTGCGCTCGTCCTGGTTCATGGTCTTGCGCTGCTTCTCGGCGATGGCGTCGTATTCGGGATTGGTGTAGCCGACGAAATTGAAGCCCTTGGGCGCCGTCGTCGAGTGGAACAAATTGTAGACGAACTCGTCGGGATCGCTGCGCTCGGGCCGGCCGACCATGCGCCACATGGTGACGTCCCATTTCTCGCGCTCGTACCAGATGAGCTGGGTCTGTGCCTGGCGCTGTAGGGGCTTGACCTCGACCTCGAGGCCGAGCTGGCGCCAGGCCTGCGCAATCAGGTTCGCGGCCTGGAAGCTCTGCGGGAAGGCCGCCTGCGGCCAGGAATAGAGGTTGATCTTGCGCACGCGCTCGTCGGCGCTCTGGGCGAGCGCCAGCGTTCCCGTCAGCGCCACACCCGCGCCGAGCGCGAGTCCGAGCAAGCAAGATGTCGTCCGCTTCATGTCCGTCTCCCGGTTCATTCGCCTCTGCCGCTTCAAGCGGCTTCTGGGCGCAATAATGACGCCGCATCGGCCGGCTTGGCAAATGGCAAAGGAGGCCGCTGGTGGCATGGTGAGTGCACTGATTTTCCGCGGCTGTTTTCCTCTCCCTCCCTCGTGCGGAGCACGGGGGAGGGTCGGGGTGGGGGCCCTTGCGGGCGACGTCTGTCGCTTCGGGCCCCCAGCTCGATCCTCCCCCACGCTTCGCGCAGGGGAGGAGGCTAGAATCAGTGGCTGACTCCTCCCGTATGATTGGCTTTAATCCCACTCCGGTATCGCTTGGGCGGTCAGGTTGCGGAGGCGGCACATGGATGCGTTGGAAAAGCAGATACTGTCCGACATCAAGATCGACGAGCCCTGGGCGCTGGTCGAGACATATTCCAAGATGCCGCGCTGGGAGGCCGACGACGTCAACAAGGGCGTCGATCACCTCGTCGGCATCCTCAAGCGGCTCGGCGTGCCGGTCACGGTGCACCAGCCCGAGATCTATCTGTCGATCCCCTACGAGGCCTCGGTCGTTGCCGGCAACGAAACCTTCCGCGCCAAGCCGCCGTCGAACTCGGTCAGCGTGCCCGAGGGGCTCACCGGACAGCTCGTCTACGTCAAGGCCGATCCCAAGAATTTCCGCTCCTACTCGCCCAATCCGAAGGATCTGTTCGGCGATCAATTGGGCACGCCTGAGGAGGCGCTGGCCAAGCTCAAGGGCAAGATCGTGCTGACCGACGGCTTCGCCAATCCGGCGAACACGGCGATCCTGCAAGGCTTCGGCGCGGCCGCCGTGATCGCGATCAACCCCGGCGTCGACATCCACTGGGGCACCTGCACGACCGTGTGGGGCTCGCCCGATCTCGACGACCTGCCGCGCAAGCCGAAGATCCCTGCGGTCGCGGTCAACAATCCCGACGGACAGAAGCTGAAAGAGCTCGCCAGGACCGGCAAACCGGTCACCGTCAAGACCAGGCTGACCGAGGGCTGGTATGCGCAGAAGCTGCCGGTCGTGCGCATCCCCGGCCGCGAGAGCCCGGAAAAGTTCGTCCTCGTCCACGGCCACCTCGATTCCTGGGATGTCGGCGTCGGCGACAATGCGACGGGCAATGCCACGATGCTGGAGATGGCGCGCGTGCTGTGGAAGCACCGAGACAAGCTCAAGCGATCGGTGGAGATCGCCTGGTGGCCGGGCCACTCGACAGGCCGTTATGCCGGCAGCACATGGTATTCCGACGCCTTCGCGATCGAGCTCGACGAGAATTGCGTGGCGCAGGTCGACTGCGACTCGCCGGGCTGTCGCTGGGCGACCAGCTATCACCAGACGACGTCCATGGCGGAGACCGGCGACTTCGTGCTCAAGGCGATCAAGGACGTGACCGGCCTGGACGGCAAGATCAAGCGGCCGAACCAGGCGGGCGACTACTCGTTCAACAACATCGGAATCAGCAGCTATTTCATGCTCAGCTCGACCATGCCCGACGATCTGCGCGCGCAGAAGAACTACTACGCGGTCAGCGGCTGCGGCGGCAACATCGCCTGGCATACCGAGAACGACACGCTGGAGATCGCGGACAAGGACGTCATGATGACGGACTTGAAGATCTACACGCTGTGCACGCTGCGCAACGCCAACGCCGACGTGCTGCCCTATGACTGGCGCGCCACCGCGCGCGAATTCTCCGGCACGGTCGACAGCTATCAGAAGGCGGCGGGCAGCGCGTTCGATCTCGCGCCGGCCAAGAAGGCGGTCGCGGATTTCTCGGCGGCTCTCGAGAAATTCTATGCCGGCGTCGGCAGCGGCAAGGTCAGCAAGAAGGGCGCCAACGAGGCGCAGCAGCGCCTCGCGCGCATCCTGGTCCCGATCAACTTCACGCACGAGCCGCGCTTCCGCCACGACCCCGCGCACAACGCGGCACCCCTGCCGACGCTCGCGACCGCGACCGAGCTCGCCACGATGCGCAAGGACCTGATCGGCTTCGCGCGCACCCAGCTTACCCGCGGCCAGAACCGCTTCGTCGCGGCCATGCGCGAAGCGACAAGGCTGGTCGAGCAGGCGGCGTAGTCAAGCTTGCGCGCCGCCTGGTACGAGGCGACCGGCCCCGCCCGCGGCGTGCTCCGCGTCGGCGCGCTGCCTGATCCCACACCGGGCCCCGGCGAGGTGCTGGTCGCGGTCGCCGCCTCCGGCATCAATCCGCATGACACCAAACGCCGCGCCGGCTGGCGCGGCATGGTTATGCCGTTCCCGCGCGTGGTACCTCAGGCCGATGGCGCCGGCGTGATCCGCGCGGTCGGGCCTGGCGTCCCGGCCTTGCGCGTCGGCGAGCGCGTCTGGCTGTGGGGCGGCCTGCCTGCGCGCCCGATGGGCACGGCCGCCGAGCTCTGCGCCGTCGCGGCCGATCGGGCCGTGTCGCTGCCCGATGGCATCGAGTTCGCCGACGGCGCGTGCCTCGGCGTGCCGGCCTGCACCGCGCACAAGGCCGTGTTCGCCGACGGCTCGGTCGCCGGCAAGACCGTGCTGGTGTCCGGCGCCGCCGGTGCGGTCGGGCACTTCGCCGCGCAGATGGCCGCAAGCGACGGTGCGCGCGTGATCGCCACCGTCAGCTCGCCGGAGAAAGCCGCGCATGCGCGCGCCGCGGGCGCGACACACGTCATCGACTACCGTCACGAAGATGTCGCCGCGCGCATCCGCGACATCGTCGGAAGTCACGGGGTCGACCGCATCATCGAAGTCGATTTCGGCGCCAATGCCGCGCTCGACGCATCGATCATCGCCGAGCATGGCGTGATCGCCGCCTATTCCTCGACCTCGCAACCCGAACCCGTGCTGCCCTACTACCCGCTGCAGCACAAGGCGGCGACGCTCCGGTTCATCCAGGGCCTGCTGCTGAACGAGTCTGCGCGCCGCGCTGCGGTCGACGCCATCACGGCGGGCTTGCGCGCCGGCAAGCTCAAGGCGACCATTGCCCGCCGCTTCCCCCTGGCCGAGATCGCTGCCGCGCACGAACATCTCGAAAGCGGCCAGGCGATGGGCAAGGTGATCGTCGAAATCAGCTAGAATTCCTCCTCCCCCGCCTGCGGCAGGGGAGGGAGAACGTCGCAAGGGAGACTCACGTGACTCGCAGCGCCGCCATCGACAAAGCCGCCCAGTATTTCGACGACGGCTCGTTCATCCGCGATCTCGAGCGCCGGGTTGCCTACAAGACCGAGAGCCAGGTGCCGGAAAGCCATCCCTACCTCAAGACCTATCTGCAGGAGGAGATCGGCCCGACGCTGGAGCGCATGGGCTATCGCGTTTCGATCCTGGATAATCCGGTCAAGGGCGGCGGGCCCTTCCTGGTCGGCGAACGCATGGAGGATGCCAAGCTGCCGACCGTGCTGACCTACGGTCATGGCGACGTGATCCGCGGCCAGGAGGGCTCATGGCGCGAGGGGCTGACCCCGTGGAAGATCGTCAAGGAAGGCGAGCGATATTACGGCCGCGGCACGGCCGACAACAAGGCGCAGCACTCGATCAACCTCACGGCACTCGACACCGTGATCAAGGTGCGCGGCAAACTTGGCTTCAACTCGCGCTTCATGGTCGACACCAGCGAGGAAATCGGCTCGCCCGGCCTCCACGAGTTCTGCGCGCAGCACCGCAACCTGCTCGAGGCCGACCTGCTGATCGGCTCGGACGGGCCGCGGCTGACACCCGAGCGGCCGACCATCTACATGGGCACGCGCGGCGCGCTCAATTTCGACATGTCGGTCGACTTCCGCGCGGGCGGTCATCACTCCGGCAATTGGGGCGGGCTGCTCGCCAATCCCGGCGTGATCCTCGCGCACGCTATCGCCAGCATCATCGACGCCAAGGGCAAGGTGCTGGTGCGCGACATCGTGCCCGACCACGTGCCCAACTCGATCCGCAGCGCGCTCGCCGACTGCACGATCGACGGCGGGCCCGAGGGGCCGAAGATCGACGAATGGTGGGGCGAGCCGGGGCTGACCGGTGCCGAGAAGTGCTTCGCCTGGAACACCTTCGAGGTGCTGGCCATGGTGACCGGCAATCCGGACCGGCCGGTCAATGCCGTGCCGCCCAAGGCAAGCGCCCATTGCCAGATCCGCTTCACGGTCGACAAGGATTGGAAGACCTTCCTGCCGACCTTGCGCCGCCATCTCGACGCCAAGGGCTTCCCGATGGTCAAGCTCAGCCAGTCGCGCCAGGACGTCATGGCGGCGACGCGGCTCGACCCCGACCATCCCTATGCGCAATGGGCCGCGCGCTCGACCGAGGCGACGACCGGCAAGAAGCCGGCGCTCTTGCCCAATCTCGGCGGCTCGCTGCCCAATGACTGCTTCGCCGACATCCTGGGCATGCCGACGATCTGGGTCCCGCACTCCTATGCAAGCTGCTCCCAGCACGCGCCCAACGAGCACGTGCTGGCGCCGCTCTTGCGCGAGGGGCTGCAGATCATGACTGGCATGTTCTGGGACATGGGCGAGGCGCCGCCGAAGAGGTGAGGCGAGTTGGAGAAACCTCATGCCACGGGTGGTTCCCAGCCTGAAAATGCCTGAAAATGGGACATTCATCTTTTCCCGGTGCAAGCGGGCCACGACAGGAGAGATGAATGCCCTCTTTTCGGAAAAGAATGTCCCCTTGTCCCCCTGTGGTTTGACAGCCGCTCTGCCCTGACGTATCTTCATTGTATATACGGAATGGCCCCGACAGAGATGATGCGATGAAGACCCAGTTGGCCAAGTGGGGCAACAGCCTAGCCGTTCGAATCCCATCGGCATTCGCCGAGGAGATCAACGCGCGCGAGGGGTCCGAAGTCGAAGTTTCGGTGTCGCGCGGCCGCTTGGTCATTGCGCCCGTGCACCGGCGCTATGTTTTGAAAGACCTCGTCAGAGGCATCACCCAGGACAACGTCCATGGCGAGACCGGTTGGGGCAAGAGGCGCGGGCGCGAGGTCTGGTAGCAAGGGCTACCTGCCCGATGGCGGCGACCTGATCTGGCTCAGCTTCGATCCTCAGGCGGGCCACGAGCAGGCTGGACGGCGTCCGGCGCTCGTCGTTTCACCAGCGGCATACAACGGTCCGAGCGGGCTGGCGTTCGTATGTCCGATCACCAGCCAGAAAAAGGGTTATCCATTTGAGGTTGACTTGCCGCCCGGCCTGCCGATCAGCGGCGTGGTCCTAGCCGATCACATGCGCAGCGCCGACTGGCGCGCCCGTCGAGCGGAGCGCATCGCGCGCGTGGGCGCGACCGTGCTCGACGAAGTCCGTGCACGACTTGCTCCGGTGCTCGGCTACTGAACTGGGTTGGCAGGGTTCGGGACTGACGCGCCAGGCTCGTTGCCTCGCCAGCTTGGACCTACGGCCCCCACCCGCCATATTTCACGTGATCCGGCTTGAGCGGCAGCTCGACGATCTGCTTCGCCATCGCCGCATGATAGAGCGCGGTCAGCAGTTCGACCGAGCGGCGTGAATCCGCGACCGTGATCGGCAGCGGTCCGCCCGTTTCGAGCGCTGTGTGGAAATCGTCGAACTGGCCGATGAAGCGCTCCTCCTTAGGCTGGAAATCGGCGAAGGCGGCGTCGATCTCGCCGACCCGCTCGGGCACCGCGGGGGTGAAGCTCCACGGTTCGGCGCCGGGCGTGTAAGGCGCGGTGCTGCTCTCGGCCGTCAGGTGCTCGAAGCAGAAGCGCAGGCGCGAGAACTCGGCGGCCGCACCCAAAGTCACCGACAGCGTGGCGAGCGATCCGTCCGCCATGATCAGCGCCGCGGCCGCACAGTCCTCGACCTCGATCGGGTTGACGCGCGTCGCCATGTGCGCGGTCACGGTACGGATCGGGCCCGCGACCCAGCACAGCATGTCATGTGCGTGGATTGCGTGGGTGGTCAGGCAGCCGCCGAGCTCCGTCTTCCAGCGGCCGCGCCACGGATTGTCGTAGTAGGCGGGCGTGCGCCGCCAGATCGTCTCGATCGTCGACAGGTAGAGCTTGCCGGTCAGCCCCTTTTCCTGGAGGTGGCGCAGCTTTCGCACGCCGTTGCCGTAGCGGTACTGGTAGATCGGCATGAGCCGGCCTTTTGCCTTGGCGGCGGCGCGCTCGAGCCGATCGATCTCGGCGAGCGAGCCGGCGAGCGGCTTCTCGCACACGACATGCTTGCCGGCGGCCAGCGCGGCCTCGACCAGCTCGACATGGGTGGCGGACGGCGTACACAGATCGACGATGTCGACGTCGCGGCGTCGGAGCACGCTGGCGTAGTCGGTTTCTGCATCGGCGATGCCGAATTTGTCAGCGGTCGCGCGCGCGACGTCGGACTTGATGTCGCACACGACGCGCACCGCGAACTTGCCGGGCAGTTTCTGCCAAGCCTCGATGTGCTGGCGGCCGATGCCGCAGCCGATCACGGCGACGCCGTAGCAGCGCATGCACTCACTCCTGCCGTTCTTCTCCCTCCCTCGGACGCGGTACGGGGGAGGGTCGGGGTGGGGGCCCTTGCGGTCGGCGCTTGCCGCTGCGGGCCCCCACCTCGATCCTCCCCCACCTGCGGCGGGGGAGGAGGTTGTCTACGTCTTTCCCAATCGCACCGCGCGCGCCTGGGCGGTCAGCGCCAGCTCGCACACGGCGAAGCAATGTTCCTGGCTCATCGCCGTTTCCGTGCGGTCGATGACATCGACGAGGAACTGCTGGGCGAAGGGCAGGGGCGTGGCGCTGCAATCCATGTAGTTGATGCCCTTGTTGTCGACCAGGAACAGGTGATTGGCGCCCGTGCGCCCGGCGATGTCGACATATTTGCGCAGCTCGATCGTGCCCTCGGTGCCGGCGAGCGTCAGGCGCCCGTCGCCCCACACGCCCAAGCCCTCGGGCGTGAACCAGTCGACGCGGACATATCCCGTCGCCTCCCCGGCGGGACCCTTGCCGCGCACCAGCACGTCGCCGAAATCCTCGAGCTCGGGATGATCGGGATTGTTCTGGTTGCCGACATGAGAGGCGACGATCTCCGCGCTCGTGGCCTCGGTGAAAAACAGGAACTGGTCGAGTTGGTGCGACGCGATGTCGGTGAGCACGCCGCCGTATTGCGCGCGCTTGAAGAACCATGCCGGCCGCGTCGCCGCGCGCAGGTGATGCGGGCCGAGGCCGACCGTGTGAAAGACACGGCCGATGGCGCCCGCCTTGACTAGCTCGCCGGCCTTGACCGTGGCGCGCTGCTCCAGCCGCTCGCTGAACCAGATGAGATATTTGCGGCCGGTCTCGCGCTGCACCTGGCGAAGCTGTGCCAGGTCTTCCAGCGTGGTGACGCCGGGCTTGTCGACCAGGAAGTCCTTGCCGTGGCGCATCACCTCGATCCCGAGCGGCGCGCGCTCGTTGTTAATCGAGGCGGAAAGCACGCAGTGGATCGACTTGTCCTCGAGGATCTGGCGCTTGTCCCCGACGCGCTTCGCCCCGGGATGGGTTTCGAGAAAAGGCTTGGCGAGCTCGTCCTCGGGCGCGTGCACGGCGACGAGCGTGGCGCCCGCCTCCTTGAGCGCGCGGGTCATGCCCTGGATGTGATTGTGGTTGAGGCCGATGACGGCGAAGCGGACGGGTGAGGGCATGCGTGTGAGATTCCTGGAGTGCGCCGACGAGTTAGCCCCGCAGCCCCGAGGTCGAGATGCCCCTGATGATCAACCGCTGGCAGAACAGGAACACGAGGAAGACCGGCACGAGGGACAGGATCGACATGGCGAAGAGCGGGCCCCATTCGGAGCGGCCGCTCGAATCGACGAAGGAGCGCAAGGCGAGCGGCACGGTGTAGTGCACCGTGTCGCTGAGATAGATCAGCGGGCCGAAGAAATCGTCCCAGGTCCAGATGAAGGAGAAGATCGCGGCGGTCGCCAGCACCGGCTTCGACAGCGGCAATATCACCAGCAGGTAGATCTTGAACGGGCCGCAGCCGTCGATCATCGCCGCCTCGTCGAGCTCGCGCGGGATGGTGCGGAAGAACTGCACCATCAGGAAGATGAAGAAGGCGTCGACCGCGAGAAATTTGGGCACGACCAGCGGCAGGAAGGTGTTGACCCAGCCGAGGTTGAGAAACAGCACGTATTGCGGGATCAGGGTCACGTGATAGGGCAGCATCAGCGTGCCGAGCATCAGCGCGAACCACAGGCGCTTGAGCCGGAAGTTGAGCCGCGCGAAGGCGTAGGCCGCCAGCGAGCACGCCGTCACATTGCCGATCACGGCGAGCGACGAGACCAGCGCCGAGTTGAGGAAGAAGCGGGTGAAGCTGACGCTCAGCCCGTTCCAGCCCTCGACATACGCCTTCAGGCTGAAATCGCGCGGCCACAGCGTGAAGTCCGAGAAGATGAGCTGCTCGGGCTTGAACGAGCTCGCGACCATCCACAATACGGGATAGAGCATGCCGACCGAACACAGGATCAACACGCCATGGGCGGCCAGCCCGCGCAGGCGGCGGGCGAGGACGTCGGAGGCGGGGTGACTAGCGGCCCTCATCGCCGTAATAGACCCAGTAGCGCGACGTCAGGAACGCCAGCGCGGTGAAGAGGGCGATGATGGTCAAGAGGAACCACGCCATGGCCGCGGCATAGCCCATGCGGAAATAGGCGAAGCCTTCCTGGTAGAGATAGAGCGTGTAAAACAGCGTCGAATCAACCGGTCCGCCGGTGCCGCCGCTGACGATGAAGGCCGGCGTGAAGGCCTTGAAGGCGTCGATCGTCTGCAGGATCAGATTGAAGAACACGACGGGCGCCAAGAGCGGCAGCGTGATGCGGAAGAAGCGCTGCACCGGCCCCGCGCCGTCGATCGTCGCCGCCTCGTAGAGCTCCTGCGGGATCTGGCGCAGCCCGGCGAGAAAAATCACCATCGGCGAGCCGAACTGCCAGACGCGCAGCACGACCAGCGTGACCAGCGAGTATTGCGGGTTGGAGATCCAGCTCGGCCCGTCGATGCCGAAGACGGACAGCCCCTCGTTGATCAGCCCGTCATAGCCGAAGATCTGGCGCCACAGCACGGCGATCGCCACGCTGCCGCCGAGCAGCGACGGGATATAGAAGAGCGCGCGGTAGACCGACAGGCCGCGCAGACCCTGATCGAGCATCATCGCGATGGCGAGCGCGAAGACGAGCTTGAGCGGCACGGACAGGCCGACATACCAGAAGGTCACAGATAGCGCGTTGTAGAAGCGCGGATCGGAGGTGAACATGCGGATGTAATTGCCGAGCCCGTTCCAGCGCGGCGCCTGCAGAAGATCGAAATGCATGAAGGAGAGATAGAGCGAGCCGAGCGTCGGCCCCAGGGTCAGCAGGAAGAAGCCGGCCAGCCACGGTGCGAGAAACAGATAAGCGGCACCATCCTGCGCCCCGAATCGCCCGACGCGCGGCCGCGCCGCCGCCGGCCGCTCATGCGCGGTGATGGCGGCCATGGGTCTCTTGTCGTTCGGTGAAGATTGAGGCTAGTCCCACGGACCCTTCACCCTGTCCCTCTCCCTCAAGGGGAGAGGGAACGCCTGCACTTACCCTCTCCCGTTGAGGGAGAGGGAGGGACACGCAGCGACGCTGCGGGAGTGTGAGGGGTCAGCGACGTCACGCACGATGGCGTCCAATTCCTACGCCCGCTCCAGCGCCTTCTGCGCTTCGGTCATGAAGGTGGTGGCGGCGTCCGGCACCTTGGCGGTGCCGAGCGAGACGGTTTCGTAGACGCGCTTGAGCAGCTGCTCGATCTCGCCCGCCCCTTTGGGCGGCGGCGGCGGCAGCTTGGAGACGTTGTTGGCGATGGCCGAGATGTACTCGATCTGCGCCCTTCCCAGCTCGTCGACCTTGGGCAGCAGCGCGTCGCGCATGCGCTTGGACGGCGGCACGCCGCGCTCGACGCCGAGCACCGCGCCGGCATCCGGGTCGGTCGAGATGAAGTTGACGATGCGCGCCGCCTCCTGGCCCTGCGGCGTGGTCGCGGAGACCGAGAGCAGCATCGAGGGCTTGTAATATTGGCCGGGCTTGGCACCCGGGATCGCCGTCATGCCCAGCTTGTCCTTGTTGATCGCCTGCCAGGCGACGAGCTGGTTGGAGTGCGCGAAGGTGATGGCGGCGCGACCCATGCTCAGCATGTCGGTCTCGGTCGTCTGGCGGTTGAGCGCCTGGATCTCGCCGACCACGGCGCCGCCCTTCTGGCGCATCTGGTCCCAGTAGTCGAACCACTCGGCAATGTCGTCGCGCGCGAAGGCGAGCTTGCCTTCGTCGGTGTAGAGCGCCTTGCTGCGCTGGCGCACCCAGACCTCGAGCGCCGGCTCGTTGAAGCCGGCATTGGTCGAGCCGAAGAAGCCGCGGCGTCCCTCGGCCTTGGCGATCGCGGTGGCGATCTCCGCGAACTGCGGCCAGGTCGTGGTCAAATCGGGCGGGTTGATCTTCAGGCGCTCGAGCACGGTCCTGTTGTGGAAGATGCAGGTCGAGTTGACGCCCATGCTGACGCCGAACACCTTGCCGTCGACCCGGCCGCCGTCGATGTTGGCGGCGCCGAAATCGGCGATGTCGAGAGGGTTCGGCATGAATTCGTCGAGCGGCTTGAGCGAGCGCCGGCGCGCGTATTCGAAGATGTAGCGGTAGTCCATCTGGATCACGTCGGGCGCGTTGCCCCCGGCCACTTGGGTGGCCAACTTCGTCCAGTAGTCGCCCCAGCCGACCGTCTCGGTGTCGATCTGCACGCCCGGATTCTTCTTCTGGTAGACCTGCAGCGCGTCCTGGGTGCGCTTGGCACGCTCCGTGCCGCCCCACCAGGTCATGCGCAGACGCTTCGCCGCCTGGCCGAATGCGGCACCGGGCAGCGCCGATACAGCGGCCAGGCCAGCGCCCAGGGCGAGCGTCGAGCGGCGTGACAGATTGCGGGTCATGGGTTCTCTCCTGCTCGGATGTTGCTTTCTTTGGGCAAGATTATCCTCCCGCCTTACAACCACGTGCAACTGTCATATAACCAGGTGGTTACCAGGTGGCCAGCACGCACGATGGTTCGATGGACAAGCCTGTAGCGGCACAGCATGCTGCGCCTCTACTTGCAAACGTCGGACCTCTCACCCAATCTGCGGGCATGAACGACCAAGCCTCGCATCGCCTCCTCGATCCCTCCGCTCTGCCCGAGCGTTTCGCCGGCGTCGACGAGCTCGAGGAGTTCATGACCCGGCCGGCCAAGGCGCTGGTCGATGACCTGTCGCGCATCGATGGCGACATTCTGGTGCTCGGCGTCGGCGGCAAGATGGGGCCGACCTTGGCGCGGCTTGCCAAGTGCGCGGCGCCTGGCAAGCAGGTGATCGGCGTCGCGCGCTTCAGCGAGGCGGGGCTGCGCCAGAAGCTCGAAGCGGCCGGCATCACCTGCATCGCTGCTGACATCCTCGACCGCGCAGCTCTCGCCAAGCTGCCCGATTGCGCCAATGTCATCTACATGGCGGGTCGCAAATTCGGCTCCACGGGTGCCGAGCACCTGACCTGGTCGATGAATGCGCTGGCGCCGGCGCTGGTCGCCGAGCGTTATGCCAAGGCGCGCATCGTCGCCTTCTCCACGGGCTGCGTTTATCCCTATGTGCCGACCATCGGCGGCGGCGCCACCGAGGAGACGCCGGCCAAGCCGCCGCCCGGCGAATACGCCTATAGCTGCCTCGCGCGCGAGCGCATGTTCGAGCACTTCTCGAGGCAACGCGACACGGCCGGCCGGCTCATCCGTCTCAACTACGCGATCGACATGCGCTACGGCGTCCTCTACGACATCGCCAGCAAGGTGTTGCGTGGCGAGCCGATCGAGCTCGCGACCGGCCATGTCAACGTGATCTGGCAGGGCGACGCCAATGCGCAGATCCTGCGCGCGCTCGGCCATGTGACGCGGCCGACCAGCCCGCTCAATGTCAGCGGCCCGGAAGTCCTGAGCACGCGCGCGCTCGCCACGCTGTTCGGCCAGCTGCTCGGACGCGCGCCGGTCTTCACGGGCAGCGAAGCGTCGACCGCGTGGCTGGTCAACACGGCGTTGGCCGCGCGCCTCTTCGGCTATCCCGTGGTGCCGCTGCGGCGCATGGCCGAGTGGACGGCCGACTGGGTCAAGCGCGACTTGCCCAGTCTCGGCAAGCCGACGCATTACGAGACGCGCAGCGGCGATTTCTAATCCGTCGGGATCGATGACCGACCTGCCACCGGGATTGCGGCAATGCGCCTTGGCGCCGGACGATGCCGAGCGCGCCGTGCGCTTGTCGGACGGTGCGGGCTGGAACCAGTCGCTCGAGGATTGGCGCATGATGCTGACGGTCGGCAGCGGCGTCGGCATCGAGGATGAGGCAGGATCGTTGCTCGCCTCCGCATTGATCCTGCCTTACGGCGCTGCCGTGGCGGCCGGCGCGCCACCGATCTCCTGGATCAGCATGGTGCTTACGGCCGAGCCCTGGCGCCGGCGCGGCCTGGCGCGCCGACTGATGCAGGATCGCATGGCCGAGCTCAGGTCGCGCGGCCTGATGCCTGTGCTCGATGCGACGCCGGCGGGCCATGCTGTCTACAGCAAGCTGGGCTTCCGCGACGGATTGATGCTCGAGCGCATGCAGGGGGATGTGCCCAAGGTGCCGGAAGCGCCGCCGGGCATCGAAGTTTCGCCGCTGCGCGATATTGCGGACATCGCCGCCGCCGACGCCGCGGCCTTCGGCACCGATCGCAGCGCCATACTTTCCTTTGTGCGTGCGCAGGCCCCCGATCTCGCCTTCGTCGCCCGGCACGGCGGCAGGCTGGCCGGTCATGTGCTGGTGCGGCGCGGGCGGCGGATGCCGCATCTCGGCCCAGTCGTGGCCGACGACGCGCCCGTCGCCGTGGCTCTGCTCGGCGCTGTGCTGCGCTCGGCGCCCGCGGGGAAGCCGATCATCATGGATGTCTTCGCCCATCAGAGCGATTTCCGCGCCGCGGCCATCGCCGCCGGCTTCGTCGCGCTCCGTCCGTTCACACGCATGCACCTGGGCGATCAGCCACCCCATGCCGATGCGACGCGTCTGTTTGCGGCTGCGGGACCGGAGCTGGGGTAGGGACGATGGCCAAAAAAATGCAGGGGCACGGCATGCCGTGCCCCTACAGGATCAGGCGCCGGTAGAGCCGCGCAGCGGCGCCTAAAACGTCAGCGGCGGGACCGCGACCATCTTGATCGACCGGTCGAGATACTCGTTCGTGTAGGCATCCTTGATGTTGAACGGCTTCTCGATCTTGAGGAATTCGTCGACCAGCTTGTAGTCGGTCGCCATGCGCGCGTCGTCGTGCCAGCCGAGCGCCACCGTGCGGCTGGTCTCGTCGCTCATCAGCACGGTGACCAGCTTCCAGTTGACCGTCTCGTTGGGCTTGAGCAGCGCGCCGTTCGCCTCGACCAGCGCGTCGATGCACGGATCGGGCTTGGCGACGCACTCGGCGAATGCCTTCTGCGTCACCTTGACGAAGGCGGCAGCCTTGTCCTTGTTCGCCTTGAGCCAGGCGCCGTTGGCGATAATCGAATTGCCGTAGGGATTGATGCCCGCGTCCTTCCAGGGCAGGAAGCCCATGTCGGCGCCGAGCTCGCGGCTGAACACGTGGTGCAGATTGTAGAAGGAGGTCGTGGCGTCGATCGACTTGGCCTTGAGGGCCGCGAGCTTGGCGTTGGCGTCGACATTGACCCAGGTGACCGAGTTCGGGTCCATGCCGTTGGCCTTGGCCAGCGCCGGCCACATGGTGCGCGCGGCGTCGCCCGGCGGGTTGCCGATCTTCTTGCCGGCGAGATCCTTGACCGAGCCGATGCCCGAGGATTTCAGCCAGTAGAGGCCCTGCGGCGAATTGGCGTAGACGTTCATCACCGCGACGAGCTCGGCGCCCTTGCCGCGCGTGTTGAGCACGACGGCCATGTCGGAGAGGCCGAGCTGCGAGGAGCCCGCGCCGACGCGCTGAGCCGACGCCGCCGAGCCGCGGCCCTGCTCGAAATCGACGTCGACGCCGGCTTGCTTATACCAGCCCTGCTTCTGCGCGTAGTAGTACGGGGCGTGGTCGCCGCCGGCGACCCAGTTGAGCGCGAAATTGATCTTCTGCGCCTCGGCCGATCCGCCGAACGTGAGCGCCATCGTCGCAGCGCCGAGCGCCATCAGCATCCGTCTCGCCATGCCATCCTCCCCAAATTTTTCGACCGGTTGCCAAGCTGTTGCGGCAATGGTAACCGGTTGGTTACAAGAAAGGACGATAGGGAGCGCACGCTTGGTTGTCAACAAAGCGCGGCCGCAGAAGCGCAATCCCGCGCGCACGGCCGACGCCATTCTGCGGGCCGCCAAGGTCGAGTTCGCCGCCAAAGGCTTGAGCGGCGCGCGCATCGACGAGATCGCGCGGCGTGCCGCCACCAACAAGCGGATGATCTACCACTATTTCGGCAACAAGGACGCGCTTTACCTGGCCGTGCTCGAGCAGGCCTATGTCGCGCTGCGCAGCAACGAGGGCGACCTCAGCCTCGACGGCCTCAAGCCTGCGGAAGCGATCGCGGCGCTGGTGCGCTCCAACATCGACTACCGCGCACAGCATCCCGAGTTGATCAGCCTGATCAACAACGAGAACCTGCATCGCGCGCGCCACCTCAAGAAGTCGAAGTTGGTGCGCAAGCTGCACTCGCCGCTGATCGCCACGATCGAGCGCATCCTCGAGCGCGGTGCCGCCGACGGCGTGTTCCGCAACGGTGTCGATCCGGTGCAGCTCTATATCTCGATTGCGGCACTCGGCTATTTCTACTGCTCCAACAACTGGACGCTGTCGGCGATCTTCGGCCGCGACCTCATGGCGCCCCGGGCGCTCTCGGCGCGGCGCGAGCACATGGTCGAGATGGTGCAGGGATACCTCAGGCCATGACGCTGACGCGCGCGAACTGGCAAGACGGCGTGGCCGGCATCCTGGCCCGGGGCGCGGTCATCCCGGCCCATCCGCTGGCGCTCGACGCCAGCCGGAGCCTCGACGCCAGGCGGCAGCGCGCCTTGACCCGCTACTATCTCGATTCCGGAGCGGGCGGCCTCGCGGTCGGCGTGCACACGACGCAGTTTGCCATCCGCGAGGTCGGGCTCTACGAGCCCGTGCTGCGGCTTGCCGTGGAATCGGCGCGGTCATGGACGACAAGGCCTCTCGTGCTGATCGCCGGCGTCGCGGGGCGCACCGAGCAGGCCGTGCGCGAAGCGGAGATCGCGCGGGGGCTCGGGTATCACGCCGCCCTCATGTCCATGGCGGCCTTCAAAGGGGCGGGCGAGGACGAGCTGATCGGCCATGCGCGCGCGGTCGCTTCAGTCATGCCCGTCGTCGGGTTCTATCTCCAGCCTGCGGTGGGCGGCATCGTGCTGCGCTATTCGTTCTGGCGCCGCTTTGCCGCGATCGACAACGTCGTCGCCATCAAGATCGCGCCCTTCCATCGCTACCGCACGCTCGACGTCATCCGCGGCGTGATTGACGCGGGTGCCGCCGACCGCATCGCGCTCTACACCGGCAATGACGATCACATCGTCGCCGACCTGGTGTCGCCGTTCCGCCTCGGCGGTCGAAGCGTGCGCATCGTCGGCGGCCTGCTCGGCCATTGGAGCGTCTGGGTCAAGAGCGCGGTGGAGCTGCTCAAGCGCTGCCAACAGGCGGCGGCGTCGGATTCCGTGCCGGCCGATCTGCTGGCCCTCGACGCGCAAGTGACCGACTGCAACGCCGCCGTCTTCGACGTCGCGAACAACTTCCACGGCGTGATCGCGGGCTGCCACGAGGTGCTGCGCCGGCAGGGGCTGCTCGAGGGCATCTGGTGCCTCGATCCGAACGAAGGCCTCAGCCCGGGCCAGGCCGAAGAGATCACGCGTGTCGCCCGGGCCTATCCGCACCTGATCGACGACGATTTCGTCGCGGCGAACAGGGCGAGGTGGCTGGGGTGAGCCGCATCCTCGTCATCTTCCTCCCCCACGCTTGCGTGGGGGAGGATCGAGGTGGAGGCCCGAAGGGTCTGCAGCGATGGACCGCAAGTGCCCCCACCCCGGCCCTCCCCCGCCTCCGGCAAGGGAGGGAGACCGTTTGGTTAGTCCCCCCACCATGCATTCGGCGCTAGGATCGACTGATGTCCGGCAAGTCCGACGCGCTGCACCGTTACGCGCTCGCCGTCATCAGCCACCTGCTGCTGGTGGTGGCGTGGCACCTGTTCGTCACCTTGGGCAAGGTGCCGAAATTCGTCATGCCGTCGCCCTACGAGACGGTGCACGCGCTGCTCGTGCCGAACTATCGCTGGCTCGACAACATGGCGGTCACGGCATCCGAGATCTTCGGCGGCTATGCGCTCGCGGTGACGGTCGGCGTCGGTCTCGCCATGCTGTTCAGCTGGTTCCGCTGGCTCGAGATGTGGCTGATGCCGCTGCTGGTCAGCCTCAACATGATCCCCAAGGTGGCGCTGGGGCCGCTGGTCATCGTCTGGTTCAGCTACGGCATCGGGCCGAACATCCTGATCGCCTTCTCGATCTGCTTCTTCCCGATCGTGCTGACGACGGCGCGCGGATTGAGCGAAGTCGAGCCCGACCTGCTGGACCTCGTGCGCACGCTGCGCGGCTCGCGCTGGCAGATCTTCACCAAGATCCAGCTGCCGGGCGCCTTGCCCTATATCTTCTCGGGCATGAAAGTGGCGGCCGTGCTGGCGGTGGCGGGCGCCATCGTCGGCGAATTCCTCGGCTCCGAGAAGGGCCTTGGCTATCTCATGCTCCAGGTTCAGGTGACGCTCGACACGGCGGCCATGTTCATGGCCGTCATCCTCATCACCATGATCGGCGTCGTGCTCTACGGCCTCGTGCTCGGCCTGGAGCGGCTGCTGGTCGTGCGCGACGCGCGCATTTCATGACCGAGCCGTTCATCCGCCTCGACGGGGTGAGCAAAACCTACCGCACCCGCGGCAAGGAATTCCTCGCCGTCTCCGAGGCGAGCTTCGACGTGGCGCCGGGCGAGCTGGTGGCGCTGGTCGGCCCGTCGGGCTGCGGCAAGACCACGCTCCTGAAAGCGTTGGCGGGACTGCATGGCCATGATGGCGGCACGCTCAGGATCGGATCGCCGGAGCATCCCTTCGATCCCGCGCGCGACATCGGCATGGTGTTCCAGCAGCCGCTGCTGCTGAAATGGCGGCGCATCCTCGACAATGTGCTGCTGCCGGCCGAGATCCTGGGCTTGCCGATGACCGAGAGCCGCGGCCGCGCGCGCGACCTGCTGGCGCTCGTCGGGCTCACCGGATTCGAGGACAAGTACCCTTACGAGCTGTCGGGCGGCATGCAGCAGCGCGCCGCGATCGCCCGCGCGCTGATCCACGATCCCAAGCTCGTGCTGATGGACGAGCCGTTCGGCGCGCTCGATGCGCTGACCCGCGACAAGATGAATCTCGAGCTGTTGCGCATCTGGGCGCAAAGCCGCAAGACCATCGTCTTCGTCACCCATGGCATCACCGAAGCGGTATTCTTGGGTACGCGCGTCATCGTGCTGACCGCGGGACCGGCGCGCATGGCCGACAACATCGTCATCGACCTGCCGCACCCGCGCAGCTTCGATCTGCGAACGCACGAACGCTTCGGCGACTACACGCGACGCATCTATCGATTGCTCGGCATTGAATAGCAAAGGGAGGACCCCATGAAACGCATTGCTCTTGTCTTGACCGCGCTTCTCATCGCCACGCCGGCGACGGCGCAGTGGAAGCCCACCAAGCCGATCAACCTGATCGTGCCCTGGGCCGCCGGCGGCTCGACCGACCAGGTGACGCGCCTGGTCGCCGCCGAGCTCGAAGGCCCGCTCGGCCAGAAGATCGTCGTCGTCAACCAGCCCGGCGCGTCGGGCTCGATCGGCACCAAGAACGCGCTCGAAGCGCCCAAGGACGGCTACACCTGGACGGCGGGCGCCGCCCAGGACCTCGGCACCTATATCGTGCTGGGCATGCTCGAGACCAAGATCACGGACTGGAACCTCTATCTCAACGTCGCAAATGTGCCGACCGTGGGCGTCGGCGCTGCGACGCCGTACCAGTCCTTCAACGACCTCGTCGAGGCGATGAAGAAGCAGCCGGGCCAGATCACGGTCGCGACCGCCGGCATCACCTCGGGTGGCCACAACGCCATGGAGGCGATCGCCAAGGCGACCGGCGTCACCTACCGCCATGTGACCTATGACGGCGGCAATCCCGCGGTGATCGCGACCGTCTCGGGCGAGACGCAGGTGACGACCCAGCTCACCGTCGAGCAGACCGAGATGATCCGCGCCAAGCGCATCCGTCCATTGGCCGTGGTCGGCGATAAGGGCATCGAGATCGACGGCCATGGCACCATCCCGCCGATCACCCAGTGGCTGCCCAACTTCAAGGCGCCGACCAACTATTTCGGCGTCTTCGTGCCGAAGGGCGTGCCGGCCGAGGTGACCCAGACCCTCGACAAGGTTTGGGCCGACGTGATCATGAAGTCGGACGCACTGCGCAAATACGCCGCCAGCAAGGGCGCGCTCTTCGCTCCCGCCATGGGTGCCGACGCGCAGGCCAAGGTCATGCCGGCTGTCGCCGCCAATGCCTGGATGTTGCACGAAGGCGGCAAGTCGAAGGTGGCGCCTAATACGGTCGGGATCGCGAAGCCGTAAAGTTCGAGTCTGATGTGTCGCCATCGCCCCCCACCCTAAGCCTCCCCCACGAAGGGGGGAGGGAATCACAAATTCTTTCCCTCCCCCTCGATGGGGGAGGGCAGGGTGGGGGTGGGATGCACCGGCATTTACCATGACCGAAAAACCCACCCCTCAGGCCGATTTCATCTCCGCTCTCGTCTGGCTCGCCTTTGCCGCGCTGGTGATCACCGGCGCGTGGACGATGGATCGGCTCGAGGCGCAGCACATCAATCCCTATACCGCGCCGGGCCTGGTTCCAGGTCTGCTCGGCGTCGGCATCGCGATCATGGGCGCGCTGCTGCTCGTGCGCGCCATGCGCGCGGGCGGCCATCGCTGGGTTCGCTCACCGATCGCAGCCAAATCCGTCGACCGCGGGCGGCTTTGGCTGGCTTTGGTGCTGTGCCTCGTCTTTGGCGCCGTGCTGGTCGGACGCGGCCTGCCTTTCTGGCTCGCGACGATGGTCTTCGTCGCCGTCACGACGTTTCTCTTTCAATGGCCGGAGCGCCGCAGCAAGGGCCAGCTCGGTCGCGGTGCGCTGGTGGCGCTCGCCTGTGGTGCCGGCACGGCGGCCGCCGTGACCCTGGTGTTCCAGGAAATCTTCCTGGTCAGGCTGCCCTGATGCTGGACGGGCTTGCTCTCTTTGGCAGTTCGATCGCCCGCTTCGGCGAGCCGATGACGCTGCTCCATATCGCGGTCGCGAGTTTTCTCGGACTCGTGATCGGCGCCCTGCCGGGCCTCACCGCCACCATGGGTGTCGCGCTCCTGACCACGCTGACGCTCAAGCTGCCGCCCGATCTCGCGATCCTCGTGCTGATCTGCACCTATGTCGGCGCGATCTATGGCGGCAGCCGCAGCGCCATTCTGCTCAACATTCCAGGCACGCCGGCCAACGCGGCCGCCTGCCTCGACGGCTATGCGCTGGCGCGCCAGGGCCTTGCCGGCCGCGCCATGGGCATCTCCACGACCGGCTCGGTCATGGGCACGCTGATCGGCATCTTCTTCCTCGCACTGTTCACGCCGGTGCTGGGGGAGATTGCGCTCAAGTTCGGCGCCTACGAGTTTTTCTGGCTCGCCGTGTTCGGCGTGATCATCTCGGGCAACCTCACGGGCGACGATCCGCTCAAGGGCTGGCTGGTCGGCTTCCTCGGTCTGTTCGTCGCCTCGATCGGCCAGGACGCGATCCACGCCTATGAGCGCTTCAGCTTTGGCAACCGCGATCTGGCCGGCGGCTTCCAGCTGATCCCCGCGCTGGTCGGCGCCTTCGGCTTCGCCGAGGTGCTCTCGGTGCTGTCGGAGAAGGTGGCACGGCCGGCGATCCACGCCGTCGATTCCTACCTGCCGCGCATCCGCGACGTGCTGCGATACTGGCGCACGGTGATTCGATCCGGCCTGATCGGCACCTTCATCGGCATCGTGCCGGGCGTCGGCGAGGACGTCGCCTCATGGTCCTCCTATGCCGCGGCGCGGCGCGCCAGCAAGGAGGCAGACAAGTTCGGCAAGGGCTCGGTCGAGGGGCTGATGGCGGCCGAGACCGGCGACAACGCCTGCGTGCCAGGCGCGATCATTCCGGTGCTGGCGCTCGCCGTGCCCGGCTCGGCGCCGGCCGCCGTGCTGATGGCCGCCATGATCATCCATGGCGTGCAGCCCGGTCCGCTGATCATGGTGCAGAACCCGCAATTTGTTTACGACGTCGTCGCCATGATGATGTACGCGACGCTGGGCATCCTGGTCTTCGGCTTGGTCATGGTCCGGCCGCTGATCAAGATCCTGCAGGTGCCACGCGATGTCATCATGCCCATCGTGTTCGTCCTGTGCGTGATCGGCGCGTTTGCGATCGCGCAGCGCCTGTTCGACATCTGGACCATGCTCGGCTTCGGCGTGGTCGGCTACATACTCAGGCGCTTCAATTACCCGATGGCGCCCTTCGTGCTGGGCATCGTGCTCGGCGACCTGCTCGACAAGAATCTGCGTCGCGGCCTGGTGATCAGCGACGGCGACCTGACGCCGTTCTTTGTCAGGCCGATCAGCGCCCTGATGTTTGCGGTGTGCCTCATCACCATTCTGCTGGCGATCCCGGCGGTGAATGACTGGGCACGGCAGGCTTGGGCGCGGGTGAGAACATCGTGAAAATCGCGCTCTGCAACGAGGTCCTCGCCGACATGCCCTTCGACCGGCAATGCGGCCTTGCGGCGGCGCTCGGCTATGACGGGCTGGAGCTGGCGCCCTATACGCTGGGTGCCGAACCCCATCGTCTCGATGCCGAGGCGCGCAAGCGCGTGCGCCAGGCGGCCCGGATCGCCAAGATCGACATCATCGGCCTGCACTGGCTGCTCGTCTCGCCCAAGGGTCTGTCGATCACGTCGCCCGACGCCGCGCTGCGGCGCAAGACCGTCGACGTCATGCGCGGCCTGATCGGCTTGTGCGCCGAGCTGGGCGGCAAGGTGCTGGTGCACGGCTCGCCGGCCCAGCGCGCCGTGGCGGAAGGGCAGGCGCTGCAAAGCGCGCGGGCGCTCGCCATCGAGAGCTGGGCAGCGATCGCGCGCGACGCCGAGCGCGCCGGCGTCACCTATTGCATCGAACCGCTGTCGCGCGACCAGACACCGATCGTCAACACGCTGGCTGAGGCGGCGGACATCGTGAATGCGATCGGCAGTCCGGCCGTGCGCACCATGCTCGATACCTCGTCAGCCGGCCTGTCGGAGTCGCGGCCGCTCGCCGAGCTGATCGACGAGTATGTACCGTCAGGCTTGATCGCCCATGTCCAGATCAATGACCGCAACCGCGAGGGCCCGGGCCAGGGCGACGACCGTTTCGCGCCGATCTTCGCCGCACTCCGGCGCAATCGCTACGCCGGTGTCGTGTCGGTCGAGCCATTCATCTACCGGCCCGACGGGCCGACCGCGGCCGCCCGCGCCATCGGCTATGTCCGCGGGCTTCTCGAGGCGGGAGAGGGCAATCCGTGAACGCGCCGAGCTTCCGCATCGCCGCCGTCGACCTGTTCGAGCGCGACGTCCGCCTGCGTCTGCCCTTCCGATTCGGCGTGGTGACGCTGACCGAGGCGCCACAGGCCTTCGTGCGCGTGCGTGTCCGCTTCCCCGACGGGCGCGAAGCCGACGGCGCCGCAGCCGAACTGCTGGCCCCCAAATGGTTCGACAAGAACCTGGCGCTCAGCAACGAGGACAATTTCGATCAGCTCCGGCTTGCGCTTCATCTCGCACGCGATCTCTATCTCGACGATGCCAAGCCGGCGACCGCGTTCGCGCGTTTTGCGCGGAACCATCAGACGCAGACTGAGGCAGGCGCCGACCACGGCCTCAACCCGCTGGTCGCCGCCTATGGACCGGCCTTGATCGATCGCGCCGTGCTCGACGCGCTCTGCCGCCTGATGGACGTGCCGTTCTACGAGGCGGTGCGCAACAACCTGCCGGGCATCGGCGCCGAGGTGACGCGCGACCTCGTGGGCTTCCGCTTCGAGAGCTTCCTGCGCCGGTTGGCGCGGCCATCGACCATCGCTGCGCGCCACACGGTCGGCCTCGTCGATCCGATCACGGCGGCCGATCAATCATCAACGAGCCGTGTCGGCGACGGCCTGCCTGAAACCCTGGAAGAGGTGATCACCGCCTACGGGCACAACTGGTTCAAGCTGAAGGTCGGCGGCAGGCTCGAGGCCGACATCGACCGGTTGTCGGCGATTGCCGCCGTGCTCGACCGCTCGCGCCGGCCCTATCACGCGAGCCTCGACGGCAACGAGCAGTACGAAGATATCGAGGCCGTGATCGAGCTGTGGCGGCGCATGAGCGAGACGCCGAAACTCCACCGCCTGGTCAGGAGCATCGCCTTTCTCGAACAGCCGATTGCGCGCAAGACAGCGCTCGACCACGACGTTCGGCCGCTCGGCCGTTTCAAGCCGGTCATCATCGACGAGTCCGATGCCGATCTCGACGCCTTCCCGCGCGCCCATGCGCTGGGCTATGCCGGCGTGTCGAGCAAGACCTGCAAGGGCATCTACAAGTCGATCCTCAACGCCGCCCGGGTTTCGAAGTGGAACGAGGAGGGCGGCGAAACCTTCATGTCGGGCGAGGATTTGACGACCCAGGCCGGGCTGTCGGTGCAACAGGACCTGGCGCTCGTCAGCCTGATCGGGCTCACTCATGTCGAGCGCAACGGCCATCACTATGTGAACGGCATGGCCGGTGCGCCGGCCGCCGAACAGGAGGCCTTCCTCAAGGCGCATCCGGACCTCTATATGTTCAGCCATGGCGCCGTGCGCCTGCGCATCGCGGGAGGGCAGATGGCGCTCGGCTCGCTCGGCAGCGTCGGCTTCGCCACCAAGGCACATCCCGATTGGCGCGCGATGCGCAGCATGGCGCGCCCTTCTTCCTTTCCAGCAGGGGACTTTTCATGACGGAGAAACGGCTCGGCATCATCATGAACGGCGTCAGCGGTCGCATGGGCACGAACCAGCATCTGATACGCTCGGTGCTGGCGCTCCGTGACCAGGGCGGCGTCGGGCTGGCCGATGGCAGCCGCGTCATGCCCGATCCGATCCTGGTCGGCCGTGATGAGGGCAGGATCTCCGCGCTCGCGCGTGCCCACGGCGTCAAGCGCTGGACGACCGACCTCGACGCTGCACTCGCCAACCGCGACGACGCGCTGTTCTTCGACACGGCGACCACGGTCGGTCGACATGCCCTGGTGCTGAAGGCGATCGCCGCCGGCAAGCACATCTATTGCGAGAAGCCGTCAGCCGCGACGCTTGACGATGCGCTCGATCTCTATCGCCGCGCCAAGGCGGCCGGCGTCAAGCACGGCGTGGTGCAGGACAAGCTGTTTCTGCCCGGCATCATGAAGCTGCGCCATTTGCGCGATTCCGGCTTCTTCGGCCGCATCCTCCAGGTCAAGGGCGAGTTCGGCTACTGGGTGTTCGAGGGCGACTGGCAACAGGCGCAGCGGCCGTCCTGGAATTACCGCAAGAAGGATGGCGGCGGCATCATCCTGGATATGCTCTGTCACTGGCGCTACGTGCTCGACAACACTTTCGCGCCGGTCAAGGCGGTGAGCTGCCTCGGCGCCAACTTCATCACCAAGCGCTGGGACGAAGCGAACAAGCCCTATGATTCCGACACGGATGACGCGGCCTTCGTCACCTTCCAGCTCGAGGGAGGCATCGTCGCGCACTTCAACATGTCCTGGGTCACGCGCGTCCGGCGCGACGATTTGCTGACCATCCAGGTCGACGGCACGCTGGGCTCGGCAGTCGCCGGCCTCACCCATTGCCGCATCCAGCCGCGCCAGGCCACGCCCAAGCCGGTGTGGAATCCCGACGTGCCGCAGCCGATCAACTTCTACGACACCTGGCAGGACGTGCCCGACAACCGCGCCTACGACAATGCCTTCAAGGCGGAGTGGGAGCTGTTCATCCGGCACGTCTTCGAGGGCACGCCGTTCTCCTGGAACCTGCGCGAGGGCGCCAAGGGCGTCCAGCTCGCCGAGCTGGGCCTCAAGAGCTGGGCCGAGCGGCGCTGGATGAACGTTCCCGATTTGGAGAATTGAGAATCATGCCGACGATCTCGCTGCCCTGGGAAGGGCGCATGGTGCCGTTCACCCTGGGCGAGCCGGGCAAGTTTCCGGCCAAGCCCGAGCGGCCGTTCAACCGCGTGGCGCTCGCCGCCGTCCATGTCGTGGCCGACCCCTGGGCGACCGGCAATCCCTGGCTCAAGCCGGCGGTCGACTGGCAGACCACGATCGCCTACCGGCAGCATCTGTGGCGCCTCGGACTTGGCGTCGCCGAGGCGATGGATACGGCGCAGCGCGGCATGGGCCTCGACTGGCCGACCTCGCTCGAGCTGGTGCGCCGCACGCTCGATGCCGCCAAGGACGTGCCGGGTGCGGTCGTCTTCTCCGGTGCCGGCACCGACCACCTGGCGCCCGGCCCCGAGGTCACGATCGACCAGGTGATCCGCGCCTATGAGGAACAGTGCGCGGCGATCGAGGGCATGGGCGGCCGCATCATTCTGATGGCGAGCCGCGCGCTGGCGGCTTCCGCCAGATCGCCGGACGACTATCTGCGGGTCTATGCCCGCGTGCTCGGCCAGCTCCGCGAGCCCGTCATCATCCATTGGCTCGGCGACATGTTCGATCCTGCATTGGCCGGCTACTGGGGACACAAGGATCTCGGCCGCGCCATGGATACCTGCCTCGACATGATCCAGGCGAACCTCGCCCGGATCGACGGCATCAAGATCTCGCTGCTCGACAAGGACCGTGAGATCACGATGCGCCGGCGCCTGCCCAAGTCCGTGCGCATGTACACGGGCGACGATTTCAACTTCGCCGAGCTGATCGCGGGCGACGAGCAGGGCTATTCCGACGCGCTGCTCGGCATCTTCGACGCGATTGCGCCCGCCGCCTCGGCAGCACTCGGCGCGCTCGCCGGCGGCGACATCCAGCGCTTCAGCGCCATCCTCGAGCCGATCGTGCCGCTGTCGCGCCACATCTTCCAGGCGCCGACCCGTTTCTACAAGACGGGCGTCGTGTTCATGGCCTGGCTGAACGGCCACCAGGACCATTTCCAGATGGTCGGCGGCCAGCAGAGCGCGCGCTCGATGATGCACTTCTCCGAGCTTTTCCAGCTCGCCGACCGCGCCGGCCTGCTCGCCGATCCTGACCTCGCGGTGCGCCGCATGCGCCACTTCCTGGCCGTACAGGGTGTGGGCTAGTGAGCCTTCCGCTCTCGCTCAACACCGCAACAGTCCGCGCGCAGTGGTCGCTCGAGCAGGTCATCGAGGGTTGCGCGCGCCACGGCATCACGGGCATCTCGCCGTGGCGCGACAAATTAGCCGAATGCGGCGTCAGGCGCGCGGCCGAGCTGATCCGCAAGCACGGCCTCGCGGTCACCGGGCTGTGCCGCGGCGGCATGTTTCCGGCGGCCGACGAAGCGGGGCGCCGCGCCGCGCTCGACGACAACCGTCGCGCGATCGACGAGGCGGCCGAGATCGGCGCGCAGTGTCTGGTGCTGGTGGTCGGCGGCATTCCCGCGGGATCGAAGGACATCGACGGCGCGCGGACCCAGGTCGAGGACGGCATCTCAGCCATGCTGCCCGATGCGCGCGCAGCCAGGGTGCCGCTCGCGATCGAGCCGCTTCATCCCATGTACGCGGCCGACCGCGCCTGCGTGAACACGCTGGGCCAGGCGCTCGATCTGTGCGACCGGCTGGGCGAGGGGATCGGCGTCGCGGTCGACGCCTATCACGTCTGGTGGGATCCCGATCTGGCGCGCCAGATCGCGCGCGCGGGTCGGCGCATCCTCGCCTATCACATCTGCGACTGGCTCGTGCCGACCACCGATCTGCTGCTCGACCGCGGCATGATGGGCGACGGTGTCATCGACCTGCCCCGCCTGCGCGCCATGGTCGAGCGCGCCGGCTACAAGGGCCATCAGGAGGTCGAGATCTTCTCGGCCAACAATTGGTGGAAGCGCGACGCCGACGAGGTGGTCAGGACCTGCATCGAGCGCTGCCGCACGGTGTGCTGACCCGACGAGCCTAAGTCTGACACCAGCCGGCGCGCATCTTGCCGCGATAGGGTCGCGCCAGGCCTTCGGCCAGCAACGCGCGCGCCAGATCCTGGCCGCGCACCTCGACGCGCGCGAGCACCCGGCCGCCATACTTGTCGAAGCGCAGATCGGTGAGCGTCACGTCGCTCCGGCCGACGACGCGTGCGACGAACGCGCGGGCTCGCTCGGCCGCCGCACTTTCCTCGGCACACCGCCCGCGCAGCTCGGGCGCATCGATGCCGAGCAGGCGCACCAGCGTGGTCACCTCATGGCCGAGCCAGATATGCGCCCGCACCAGCAGCGTGTCGCCGTCGATGATCCGCACCAGTCGCGCCGGAATGGGGCCGGGCAAGGTCTCGGCCGCGATGGCGGGTGCCGAGAGCAGAGCCAGGAGAACGGCAAGAGCGCGCCACATACAAGAAGAATAGCACGATCATGCTGCACTCGACCAGACGATTGCTTGCCACTGCTGTCATCCGGCCGTCACCTCGACTAAAAATTCGATCTATTCTCCCGTCATCCCCAGTCAATTGAATGATCATTTCGTCTGTTGATTGAATTGCTGGCTCCATTTACGCCGACTTCGCCTTTTTCTGCTCCGGCACCAGCTTATCGTCGATCTCGCGGGCCCGGATCCTCGGCCATGTCCGGCTCCCTCAGTCCCCGCCGCTTGCGTCAGGGCTTGGCGCCCCATGGATCATAGGTCCCGACATTCCACAGATGTCCCTCGGGGTCGCGGCACGAGAAGCCGCGTCCGCCGTGATCCTCATCCTTGATCTCGATGACGATCTCCGCGCCGCCGTCCCTGGCACGACGGTAGACCGAGTCGGCATCCTTCACGACGAGATAGGGGCTCTGGGTCGTTCCGCCAAGCGTTGCCGGCGTCTTCTGCAGGCTGTTGAACTCGTCATTGCGGGCGGAGCCGAGCATGATCATGCCCGAGCCGAGCTTGAGTTGGGCATGGGCGATGCCGCCATCCTCGCCGTCGTAGACGGCATGGCGCTCGAACCCGAAGGTCTCGCACAGCCAATCGATCATGCGCCTGGCATCGCGATAGCGCAGGCAGGGGATCACGGTGCTGCTCATGGAAGCCTCCGCGTCGATGTCCTCCCTCGGGCTTCGACGCTATCAGCCCAGGCGGCGTTGTCCAGCCGAAGCGGCTATGCGGCGAGCAGCGACCAGGCGAGCGCGGCCGCAGCGGCCATCCAGATCGCGACGATCACGACGGCGGCCGTGCGGCTGGTTGGCCGGTCCGCCATGGCGGCCGCAGTCGCGCGATGCTCGTCCATGATGCCGGCGGGTACCAGCCGGATGACCAGCCAAAGGCCCAAGGGGACGATCAGCAGGTCGTCGAGATACCCCAGAACCGGTACGAAATCGGGAATGAGATCGATCGGGCTGATCGCGTAGGCCGCAACCGCGAGCGCCAGCGCCTTGACCGGCCAAGGCACGCGGCTGTCGCGCGCGGCGAGATAGACGGCAATCGTGTCGCGCTTGATCGAATGGGCCCATGCCACGAGGCGCGCGCGGAGGTGTCCCATGAGCCGATCGCGTCAGTTGGTGCCCAATTGCTTGACCACGCCCTGCCACAGGGCGATCGTTTGCGCCGCGGTGGGGTCATTTGACGGCAGCTTGCGCACGGCGGTCTGCACCATGACCAGCTTGGATGCCGGGTCGACGAAGATCACCTGGCCGCGGATGCCGAGGAAGGCGAACTGCCTGGTGTCGCCCGGGAAGAGCCAGACCTGGTAGCCGTAGCCGAAGAAACGCGTGGCCGTGCCTGGCCTCAGATGGTCGTCGTTGGTCCGCACACTCGTCGCATCGACGACCCATTGGCGCGGAATGATCTGCTCGACTTTGCCGTTGCCGTCCGGCCAGGCGCCGTCGTGGGCGAGCAGGCGGCCGAGGCGCGCATAGTCGCGCAGCACCGCGTTCAAGCAGCAATAGGTCATTTCCTGGCCATGCACGTCGACGATCCAGGCGGCTTTCGCCTCGGCGCCGATGCGGCGCCAGATCTTCTCGCTCAGATAGTCGGCGACCGGCATCCCGACCGCGCGGGCCAGCACGATGCCAAGGATCTCCGTCTCAATGCTCGAATATTTGAATTTGGCGCCGGCCGGCTCGATCCGGTTGTTGAACTGGGCGACGACGATGGCCGAATTCTTGCCCGGACCCGGGGTGTGCAGATCGCGGCTCATTTTGGCAATGTCGTCCTTGCCGTCATAGACCTCGCGGAATTCGACCCCGCTCGACATGTTGAGCAGCGCACGCAGCGATGTGCCGCCATACTCGGTGCCCTTGAGCTCGGGCACGTAGGCGTCGGCCCGGTCATCGACCGAGCGGATCTTGCCGTCGCTGATGGCGATGCCGACCAGCATGGCGGTCACGGTCTTCGCCATGGAGTGCGAGGTGAAGCGATGTTGATCCGTCCGCGCGTACTGATAGCGCTCGAGCAGGATCGTATCGTCCTTGAGAATCAGCAACCCGGTGGCGGGGTGGCGCTGGAGATAATCGTCGACGGTTAAGACGCCGGACAGGTAGGTGATCTGCGGCTCTTCCGCCGCGCGCTTGAACCGAAAGGCCGTCTCCGGCGATGCGACGTCACGCGACGGGAGAATCTGGTCGAGGTGGCTCTGGGCGCCGACAAGAAAGGGGATCTGGAACGAGGTCGCACGCGTGCCGATGGGATAGCCATTGGCCTCGCCATAGTCGGCGGCGTCGGGGCCGGTCGGCGAAAACTTCGGTTCGGCAGGTCCACCATCGGCGGGAACGGCAAGGAGGGCGAGTGCGGCGATCAGGATGCAGAGCTGGCTTGCCGAGCGCATGATCTTGAACACCTCCTGAGCCCAATGACCTCATGCTCTGAGCCGCGGGCGAAAGCCCGTTTCGCCCTGGTACGAAGCAAGGGGGCGCTACCTCCGCCCGGACGATACCGACGAGCGCCTGTCGAATGGATTCGTCCTCATGCTTCGACAAGCACAGCACGAGGATGAAGGTTCGGTCCTCACGCGACCGCCATGCCGCTGCGCCCCTCGTAGAGATCGCGTCCGCGCACGAGCGCGCGCATCTTGCCGTCGGCGATTGAGCGCTTGAGCATCCAGAAGCCGCAATCGGGATGGACGTAGCGCACGCGGCCATGCCCCACCATGCGGTCGGCGCGCTCGATCGCGCGCGCGATCGCCTCCGCGCTCTCGATCTCGGTCGACTTGATGTCGACCACGCCGAGGCCAAGGCCGATCTCCGGCCGCAGGTCGCGGAAGGCTGCCAGCTCCTCGGCCGGCCGGTGCGCGTTCTCCATCACGATATGGTCGACATGGAGCGCGTTGAGATAGTCGATCAGCGCGCTCCAGGTGCCCTTCTGGATACTCTGGCCGCCATAGTTGCCGAAGCACAAATGGACCGCGGCCCTGCCCTTGACCGGATCGAGCACGGTATTCACTGCATCGGCCGCCCAGCGCCACTCGCGCGGATGACCGGGCAGGTTGGCTTCGTCGACCTGAACGATGTCAGCCGTGCAGTGCGCGACCTGCTCGGCGAGTACGGCGGCAATGGCGTGCGCGAGCTTGGCTGGGTCGCCGTAGTGCCTGTCGACCAAGGTCTTGGCTAGCATGTGCGGTCCGGTCAGGGTGAATTTGAGCGGCCTGGGGGTCAGGCGCCGCGCCCGCGCACACGCCGCCGGCAGGTCCAATGTGCCAGAGCCGAGCGGGCCGTCGACCACGCCGGGCGGACGCAGGCGGAAGCCCATGCCGGGCTGGGCGCGGTAGGCAAGCGCTTCGTCGAAAGTCGCGTCCACCCGGATGCCCGTCATCGGCCGCACGAAATACTCGATCATGCCGTTGGTGTCGGGATGATTGACGTCGAACCGATAGAGCTCGCCGTCGCACACCACGTCGATGCCGGCCTGCTCCTGGGTGTGCAGCACGACGCGCGTCGCGTCGATCAGCGCCTGCTCCGAGGGCAGGGCCGCGAGCCAGTCCGGAATGGGGTAGGAGCCGACGACCGTCGTCAGGATGCGCGGCTGGTCCATGGGCCAATTCCAGTGCGAAGAGGCAGTTTCAAGGGTTGGTAGCAGCCGGCATGGCGTGGGGCAAGCCCGCGCCTTTAGCGTATCTTGGCCCTACCACGCGATTTCGGTGCCGTCATAGCCGAGGAACTTGCCGCTATCGGCCTGGGTCGCGCGCGCGATCACCCGGCGCATGCCCGTCACGCTTTCCTCCGGGGACAGCGGTGCCTCGGGCCGGCCCATGGCGGTCCGGACCCAGCCCGGGCGCATGGCGATGAAGATGAGCTCGGGCTCGGCCAGCGCCAGCGCATGCCAGCCCGCGTTCAATGCGGCTTTCGAGCTGCGATAGGCGTAGTGGCCGAGCTTCGTGTTGGTCGAGATCGAGGCGAAGCCGCTGCTTATCGCGATCATCTTGCGTTGCCGGCCTGCCTTGACGTGGTCACGGAAGGCACGCGCCACCAGCATGGGCGCGACCGAATTGACTCGGAACGTGTCGATCCAGACCTGCTCGCTGATCTCGTCGAGCGTCGTGTCGCGTCCCTCGTAGATGCCGGCATTGGCGATGAGTATGTCGATTGGCGTGCCGGCCAATTGCTTGCCGAGCACGGCGATGCCGTCGCCATCCCGCATGTCCAGCAGGTGGATCTCGGCGCCTAGCTTGCGCGGCGCTTCGGCATCGGCCTCTTTGCGGACCGTGCCGATGACCCGATCGCCGTCGGCGCGAAACTGGCGGACGAATTCGAGGCCAAGACCGCGGCTGGCGCCGGTGACGAGGATGGTGGCCATGACGCTCCTACGCCTACCTAGAAACGTTGCTCGTTTGCAGTGAGCGCTGCCCCTCACCCGGCGCTGCGCGCCACCCTCTCCCCCAAGGAGAGGGGACTCGACGCAGCTCGATCAAACCCTCTCCTTGGGGGAGAGGGTAGGGTGAGGGGAAGCTTGCAACGGAGCGAGGCACGTTGCCCGCAAAATTACGTACGCAAGACCTTCTTGATAAATCCACAAGCAGCCGCGTACTCCGCGGCGGCGTCCGGCCCGCCGAAGCGGGCGCGCGTGAAGCCGTGGATCATGCGCTTGGCGCAGCGCAGGGTGACGTCGTTGCCGGCTTCCTTGAGGCGCGCGGCATAGGCGATGCTGTCGTCGGCCAGCACGTCGATCTCGGCATAGTGGACGAAGGCGGGCGGCAGGCGCGACAGGTCCTTGGCCTTGAGCGGCGCGGCATAGCCGTTGGTGGTCGGCCGCCCCTTGCCGAGATAGGCGTTCCACGCGCGATCGATCGACGCGGTCGGCACCAGCGTGTCGGCGAAGCGTTTGTAGGATTCGGCGGAGAGATCGTCGGTCAGGGCGCCGTAGACGATGGCGTGCCCGGCGATCTTCGGCCCGCCGCGGTCGCGCGCCATCAGGCAGGTCGCGGCCGCCATGTTGCCGCCGGCACTGTCGCCCCACAGCGCGATGCGCGTGCCATCCATGCCGTATTGCGCGCCATGCTCGGCCACGTGCTTGACTGCGGCATAGCAATCCTCGGGACCGCACGGGAACGGGTTCTCGGGCGCCAGGCGATAGTCGACGCTGACGCCGATGCAGCCGGCCTGGTCGGGGATGCCCCAGGCCACCGTGTCGCCGCTGTCGAGGCTGCCCTTGATGAAGGCGCCGCCATGGAAATAGAAGACGACGGGCGCCGGCGACGCGACGCCCTTGGGCCGGTAGACGCGGACGGGTATGCGGCCGTCCCTGCCGGCGCCGGGGCAGGCGAAATGGATGTCCTCGACCTTCATGCCTTCCGGGTAGGGCTGGCTGAGGCGAGCGCCATAGCTGTTCCAGCCTGACCGCATCTCGCCCGGCTTCTGCGTCTTCGGCACGGCGAGCTTGGCGTCGAGCAGATCCTGCATGTCCGGGTGAACGTTGAACTGGTACTCGACGAGGGGTCTGCCGTCGCTTCCTGTGCGGATCTCCGCGGTCACGGACATGGGGTCGCTCCTCAGGCGCCGATCGGCGCCGAACTGTTGGTGCTGCCGTCATTGTACTTGCCGTAGCCGGCCTGGCTGCGCGAGCGCTCCGAGGTCGGCGCCCAGGTCCGGCGCTCGATCTCGTAGAGATGATCGCAATCGACCTTCTCGACTTCCACGCCATGCCGGTAGGCATGCGCGAGACGCGCGGCATAGTCGATCGTCTCGAGGTCGGTCGCCGCGCCGTTGCCGGCGCAGGGCAGGACGGTGATGCCGAGATAGCCGGCATCCGACCTTGACGCGGCGGCGAGATGGTCGCCGATCGCCTGTGTCACGCCATCACTCAGCTCGAGCGGCGTTTGCCGCAGGATGGTCTGGAGATCAGGGGCGCCGGCTTCCAGCCTGCGCGACAGGAATGGGTGCGCGTCGCCCGCCGGGTATCCGATGATCCAGCCGCTCCGCGCGAAGCCGTCGGGCAGGATCTCGTCCGGCGTCGCGGCGTAGGCAGCGACGACACCCAGCTTGCGGTGCACCGCGAGATCGCACAGCGCCGGCACCAGCCAGACGCCGACGGCGCCCTTGAGCACGGCGTGTCCCGTGCCCGTCAAGCGGGCATCGGCCGTCGCGAGGTCGATCGCGGGCGGCCCGATCTCGAAGAGATGCCGCCCGCCCGCCTCGATGGTCGAGCCCGTGCCTCCGTTGCGCATGCGGACCGCCCTTTGGCACTCGTTGGCGGCGATGATCTGCTTCTCGCCGACGCGCAGCATGCGCACGGCCTGGCCTTGCACCGCCTCGCTCCAGGCGAGCAGGCGCACGGCACGGTCGGCGGTGCCGAAGGTGAAGCCCAGCGCGCGCAGCGACCACGGGCCGACACGCAGGATTTCCGGCATCGCCATCAGCATGATCTACTCCGCGGCCAACTCGGGTTCATGCAGCCTGGGCTGCTCGGGGAAGACCCAATCCGGGTCGGCGCCGCGCGCGATCTCGTCGATCAGCGGCATGCCCTGGAAGAACACGCCGCGCACCTGGCGGATGCTGAGCGGCGTCGTGCATTCCATGCCGAACACGGCGAGCATGAAGCGGATCAGATCGGAAGGCAGGAAATCCTTGTCGACCAGATTGCCGCGGATCTCCGTGAAGGGCAGGCCGGCCAGATACTGCACGCGCGACACGGCGAAGCCGAGCTCGGGCGCGTCGGTGATCGGCTCGGCCACCGTAGCGTCGTCGTCATAGCTGTCGAGCACCGACGACAGCCGCTGAATCAGCCCGATATGATCGATGAAGGATTCGAATTCCTCGTGCGGATCGATGACGCGCTCGCCGCGGCGCTGCTCGCCGCTGTCGACGGAGTGGTACCAGAAGTGCTGGCGCGCGCGCGACAGGCTCAGGTCGTGGCGCAGCGCCCAGGCGTAGTTTTGGCGCAGCAGGTCGCGCAGTGCGCCGACGCGCATCTCCGGCACGACGTCGCGCTCGCGCTCCGAACCGATCGGCAGGTAGTCGGCGGCGGCGTCCGCGAACTCCCCATAGGTTTCGATCAGCAGCGAGTGGATCTGCTCCAGCGACTCCCGATCGAAGCTGCGCGCGGCGCGCGCCATCAGATCGCCCCAGCGCATGGTGGGCGCGTTGCGCGCCGCCTCGATGGTCCAGTTGCGCATGAGCTCGAGATTGGCCGCCACCTGCGGGTGCGGCACGATGAACTCCGCGGTCGTGGGAATCGTGTTCCGGTAGTAGGCGGCGCAGCGCCTGAGCCACATGGCCATGCGCTCCCAGCGTGCCTTCTCCGCGCCGACCGGCATCGACTTGGCGTAGGCAATCGAAAGCTCGCGCACGACGATCCAGGTCGAGACCCAGTGCGGCCAGCGCTGCAGCGCCACGCACATGCCCTGTCCCGACGAGTTGCCGACGCCGAGATAGCGCGCCATCTCCGGCGCGAGCGACACCGCCTTGGCGCTGCGTGCGGCGGCGATGCCGTTGACCAGCTCGATCGAGACCTGGCGCACCATGAACAGGCCGAACAGGTCGGGGAAATAGGGGTGGCGCAGCGGATGCGAGGCCGGGTATCCTTCGTAGGCGAGCGTGCCGAAGCGCCCGCAGGCGAGGTAGCCGCCATTGCGCACCAGGTAGCCCGAGGCCTGGCCGATCACCGCCGGGTCGGGCTGGCGCCCGTCTGCCAGCGTGTCGACGACGAGATCGAAGAAGCGCGCGCTGCGGCTGCCAGGCGTCCAGCCCGCCACGGTCGAATCCGTGCGCATCAGGTCCCAGTCGCGGTAGTCGAAGGTCCTGATCTCCTCGGCGATGCGCTCCTCATCAGGCATGCCGATGAACATGGCGCCGGTCATGTCGCGCTTGGCGCCCTCGGAGCGGCGGCCGACTTTCTCGATGCCGTCCCAGCGATAGGGCCGGCTGGCATAGATGAAGCGGTGTTGGCCGGCGGTGATCTCGTAGCGGCCGAGACCGAGGCCCTCGGCATCGCAGTTGAAGAATTTGCGTTCGATGCGCCAGCGCTCGTCGATCATGCGCCGCGCCAGGATGCGCGCGAAGCTGGTGCGCGACGATTTGTAGGCGCTGAGCGCCTTGGGGGTCATGCAGTCGTCGGGCGAACGCAGGCGTGCCGTCACGTCCGCCTCTCGCCCGCGGCCGACGAAGCCGGTCACGATCTTCTGCAGGAATTCGGGAAGGGGAGTGTCGGCGTACGTCATCACCGGTAAGGCACATTCGCCTCATGCTGAGCTTGTCGAAGCATGAGGCCGCTGCCGCTGCTCCACCCTATCCGTGCGGCATCGCTCGGGCGGAGACGGCCTCGTGGTTCGACAAGCTCACCGCGAGGCGTTTCGTGAATGGTTCAGGGTATACTAAGCCAACCCGCGCCGCGCAACCGCCCGTGACCCGGGCGATATTGCCATTCGCCACCGCAAACCGCGTGTCGGTTCAAGAGGCTGGCATGATGCGTCGGCCTCGCTAGACTGGCCGCGACAACCGGACGCGGTCTCTGGGGAGGGAGGCGCATGCTGGCCCTGGTCGGGCGGCGATTGTTGACGGTGATACCGAGCGGCCTCATCGTCACCGCCCTGCTGTTTTTCAGCGTCAATGGCCTGATCGGCAGTCCGGCCGAGCTGATGCTCGGGACCGACGCCACGCTCGAGGCGATCGCGGAGCTGAACCGGCAGCACGGTTTCGACCGGCCGCTCATCACCCAGTATCTGGAGTGGATGGGCAAGGCGCTGACCGGCGATTTCGGGCGCTCCTTCACCACGCACCAGACGGTCGCCGAGGCGATCCTGCCGCGCCTGCCGGTGACCCTTGAGATCGGCATCGCCGCCATCGTGCTCGCGACCTTCGCGGCCACGACCTTCAGCAGCGTGACCTCGGCCCGCGTCGTGGTCAGGCCGATGGCGACCGGTCTCGCCATCGTGGGCATCACGCTGCCGAACTTCATCATCGGCATCGGCCTGATCTATCTCTTCTCGGTCGAGCTCGGCTGGCTGCCCTCGATCGGCTGGGCGCCGTGGCGCACGGGCATCATCAATCACCTTCAGCACGTGCTGCTGCCGATCCTGACTCTGTCGGCCTATTTCTACGGCGTCTTCACGCTCGTCTACCAGGCCGAGTACGATGCGGTGCGTCGCCGGCTCTTCGTGCGCGTCGCCAAGGCCAAGGGCCTGTCCGAGCGCCAGGTCTCGTTCCGGCATGTGCTGCCCAACTCGATCCTGCCGGTCATCACCTATGTTGGCCTGAGCCTGGGCCAGCTCATGGGCGGCGCCGTCGTCACGGAATCGCTGTTCTCGATCCCCGGCATCGGCGGTCTGCTCGTCGATTCGATCGTCGCACGCGACTATCCGGTCATGATGGCGATCGGCATGATCGTCGTCATCACTGTCGTCGTCATGAACACCGCGGCCGACATCGTCTACACGATCGTCAACCCGCAGATCAGGCTCGATTGATGAGGGGCGTCGGCAAATCCTGGCGCCGGGGGCCGCTGGGCTCGCCGCGTTTCCTCGTCGGGCTGGGCATGATCGGCGCGGTGTGCCTGCTCTCCGCACTGGCCGACAGTCTGGCGCGCTTCGACCCGACGCGCAGCGGCGTTTTTCCCCTCTCGCCGCCGGATGCGACCCACTGGCTCGGCACCGACGAGCTCGGCCGCGACATCGTGAGCCGCGTGCTCTATGGCGGACGGCCGTCGCTCCTGATCGGCATCGGGGCGGCTGCGCTGTCGACGCTGATCGGCGTGCCGATCGGCCTCGTCGCCGGTTATGTCGGCGGACGGCTCGACCGGCTGACCATGCAGCTCGTCAATCTGCTGATCTCGGTTCCGGGCCTCATCCTGGCCCTGATCATCACCGCCATGATCGGCCCGTCGCTCACCAATCTCGTGCTGGTGCTCGGCTTCGTCACCTGGCCGCGCGTGGCGCGGCTGGTGCGCGGGCAGGCGCTCGCCATCCGCGAGACCGTGTTCGTGGAGGCGGCGCGGGCGGCAGGCGGTGGTGCCGCCTGGATCGTGCGCATGCACATCCTGCCCAACACGCTGGCGATCATCGCGACCCAGTTCTCGCTGACCGTCGCCTACTCGATATTCACCTCGGCGAGCCTGAGCTTCCTCGGGGTCGGCATCCCGCCGCCGACGCCCGACTGGGGCGGCATGGTGCGCTCCGGTCTCAACTACCTCGCGCTCAATCCGACCATGGCTCTGGCGCCGAGCGTGGCGGTCGCGATCACGGTGCTGGGCTTCTTTTTCCTGGGCTCGACCCGCAAATGAATGCCGACATAGCGGTGCAAGAGAAGCTGCTCGAGGTCGATGGCCTGTCCGCGACATTCCGCAGCAACAGCGTGCGCGCGCTGCGCGACGTGTCGTTTCGCATCGACGCGGGCGAGGTGGTTGCGCTGGTCGGCGAGTCCGGCTCGGGCAAGTCGACGACGGGCCTGGCGATCATGGGCCTGCTCGAGCGCGGCGAGGCGTCGCTGTCGGGTTCGATCCGCCTGGTGCGCAAGTCGGGCGAGCGCGCCGAGCTGGTCGGGCTCGCCGAGAACCGCATGCGCAGCGTGCGCGGCAACGACGTCGCCATGATTTTTCAGGAACCGATGTCGTCGCTCGATCCCATCTACAGCGTCGGCGACCAGATCGCCGAGGCAATCGCCGCGCATCAGGATCTGCCGCGCGCCAGGGTCGAAGACGAGGCCCTTCGGCTTCTCACGATCATGGCCATTCCCGATCCGGCCAAGTGCTTCGTCAGCTACCCGCACCAGCTTTCGGGCGGCATGCGCCAACGCGTGATGATCGCCATGGCGCTGTCGTGCCGACCGCGGCTGCTGGTCGCCGACGAGCCGACGACCGCGCTCGACGTGACCATCCAGGCGCAGATCATCGATCAGCTCGGCATCCTCCAGCGCGATGCCGGCATGGCCGTGCTGTTCGTCACTCACGACCTCGGCCTTGCGGCCGATCTGGCCGATCGCGTGCTGGTCATGTATGCGGGTCAGATCGTCGAGGCTGGGCCGGCCGATCAGGTGTTCTCAAGACCCACCATGCCCTACACGGCCGGCTTGATGCGCTCGCGTCCGCGCATCGGCGCCGGGCGCGCCGCCGGCGGTCAGATTCAGCCGATTCCCGGTGGCGTCCCGGATCTCGCGCGGTTGCCGACCGGCTGCACGTTTCATCCGCGCTGCGCTCATGCGGTCACGGGCCGGTGCGACGTCACCTTGCCGGCATTGGAGCCCGCCGATGGCGGCCGTGCCGTGCGCTGCCTGCGCTGGCGAGAGATCACGCCATGATCGCCGACGCGTCCGGCGCATCACTGGTCGACGTCAAGGGGCTGACCAAGCGGTTCGACATCCGCAAGGGAGCCTTCGCGCGCGTGGCAGCCCAGGTCCATGCGGTTGAGAACGTTTCTTTTCAGATCAAGGAAGGCGAGGTGCTCGGCCTCGCCGGCGAGTCCGGCTCGGGAAAGACCACGATCGGACGCATGCTGCTTCGGCTGATCGAGGCGAGCTCGGGCAGCATCCGCTTCATGGGCGAGGAGATCGCCGGCTTCGACCGTGCGCGCCTCCTCGCCTTCCGGGGCCAGGCCCAGATCGTATTCCAGGACCCGTTCGCCTCCCTCGATCCGACGATGACGGTCGGCGAGGCGATCGCCGAGCCGCTGCGCATCCAGGGCATGAAGGCTGGCTCGCCGGAGCTGCGCCAGCGCATCGCCGAACTCCTCGAGGCAGTGGCGCTGCAGCCCGACTTCACCCTGCGGCGCCCCGAGGAATTGTCCGGCGGCCAGCGTCAGCGCGTGGTCATCGCGCGGGCCCTCTCGGTCAATCCGAAGTTCATCGTCGCCGACGAACCGGTTTCCTCGCTCGACGTGTCGATTCAGGCGCAGATCATCGGTCTGCTCGAGCGGCTGCAGCGTCGCTCCGGCCTCACCATGCTGTTCATCAGTCACGATCTCGCGGTCATGGAGTACATGTCCGACCGGATCGCCGTGCTCTATCTCGGCCGGCTGATGGAGATCGGCCCGGCGCACGACGTCATCGCCGCGCCGAAGCATCCCTATACCGAGGCGCTGATCTCGGCGATACCCGATGCCGCCCAGCGCACCGGACGCAAGCGGGTCATCCTGACCGGCGAGATACCGAGCGCGATCGCGCCGCCCGCCGGCTGCGTGTTTCACACGCGTTGCCGCTACGCGCTGGCGGCATGCACCCAGGGGGTTCCGGAGCTGCGCGAGACGCGGCCCGGCCATTACAAGGCGTGCATCAGGGACGACTTGCTCTGACTGTCCTCGCAGTCAGGAGCGGGCGAGACGCAATTTTGCCCGCCTCTTATGATCGTTTCGTCACCTCGACGTCGCCTTCAAAGCGATCCGTGGCCTCGCGGTTGCGGTCGTATCGTCTCGTGAGCGGAAACGGCGGCAGCCAGGACTCGCGACGCACGGTCCAGAGTTCGTAGGTTGGTTTCAGTTGGTCAGGGGCATCCAGGCATCCCAGGGTCACTCCGACTTCGTCGGCGCTGCGCCCGAAAACGGGCGAGCCGCAGCGGGGGCAGAAAGACCGCCCGGCATAGTCGCGTGTTTCGCCCTCGATGGTCACCGCATCCTTGGGGAAGATCGCGGAAGCGTGGAATAGGGCTCCGTGATGCTTGCGACAGTCGAGACAGTGACAAAGGCCGACCCGGTATGGGAGCCCCGACGCCACAAATCGGACGTTGCCGCACAGGCAGCCGCCGGTGAATTGGTCCATGCTGTCTCTCCTCGAGAATCAAGCGCCCGGGAAGATTATGTCGCACGGCGCTGCCAGGGTTAGTATGAAATACTTCTCCACGTCCGTGATTGTTGTTGCCGTGCCCGCGGATTGCTAGCCTCTCACACGTGCCGCGCCGCGCCAGCCGCGGGCGCCACGGGGAGGACCGCGATGACGAATCAATTCCTGACGCTCCTGGCCGGCTGCGCGATCGGTCTGGCCGTATCCGCGACCGCGCTGAGCGCACAGGAGAAGCCGCAGTATGGCGGCACGCTCAACGTGTCGCTGCCCAACGACGCGAAGTCGCTCGACCCGACCTTCCAGGTCAATTTCAGCGAGCGCCAGCCGCAATACCTGATCTTCAACACCTTGACCGGGCTGAAGCCGGACTTCTCCATCATCCCCGAGCTGGCCGAGCGCTGGGAGTACGACGCCGCTGGGCCGCGCTACGTCATGCATCTGCGCAGCGGCGTCAAGTTCCACGATGGCACGGATTTCAACGCCGAGGCGGCGAAATGGAACATCGAGCGACGCCTCGATCCCGAGATCAAGTCGCCGTCGCGGCCGATCCTGGTCGACATGATCAAGTCGGTCGAGGCGCCGAGCCCGACGACGCTGGTGATCAATCTCAAGGGTCCGGCGCCGAACCTGCTCGGCATGCTGGCCCAGCGTGAAGGCTTCATGCTGTCGCCGACCGCCGCGGCCAAATCCGGTGCGGATTTCGGCACCAAGCCGGTCGGCACCGGGCCCTTCATCTTCAAGGAATGGGATCCGGGCAATCGCATCGTGCTCGACAAGAACCCGGCCTATTGGGAGCAGGGCAAGCCCTATCTCGATCGCGTCGTGTTCGTTCAGACCGCCAACCCGGTCGTCAGCGTGCCGCGCCTGCTGACGCGCGAGATCGACTACATCGCCCAGCTCGGTCCCAACGACGTGCGCCCGATCGAGAATCGGCCGGGCATCAAGCTCGATCCGAGCCCGGGCAGCCGCTGGACGTCGTTCCAGCTCGTGATCGACCGCCCGCCGCTCGACAATCTGAAGCTGCGTCAGGCGATGGCGCACGCCATTGACCGCAAGCGCATCGTCGACATCGTCATGGCCGGCAAGGCGACGATCGCGGACACGCCGACGCCGCCGGGCCTGTGGTGGCACGATCCGTCGATCAAGCAATACGAGTACAACCCGACCAAGGCGAAGCAGCTGCTGTCCGAGATCGGATGGAAGAGCGACACCGAGATCAGGCTCTCGGTGCAGCCGGTCGCGCTCTATCAGCAATACAGCCAGCTCGCCCAGGAGCAGATGAAGGAAGTCGGCATCAACGTCCGCATCGAGCCGGTGTCGGTCAGCGAGTGGTATCCGATGCTGCTCAAGGCGCAGATCTATTTTCTGCCGACGCGCTGGACGCAGCGGCCTGATCCCGACGGCATGTTCAGCTATCTGTTCGACAGCAAGTCGGCAGCCAACAACAGCCGCTACAAGAACGATGAGGTCGACTCCCTGCTCGCCAAGGCGCGTGCCGAGACCGACCAGAAGGAGCGGGCGAAGCTCTATTTCGCGGCGCAGAAGCACATGACCCACGACCTGCCGTTCATTTCGCTGTTCTTCTCCGTCGAGTTCGCCGCGATGCGCGACGAGGTCAAGAACCACGTGTGGATCCCCGACGAGATCCCGCGCTTCCGCGAGGTGTGGAAGACGGCGCGGTAGGAGCCAATCTCGGGCGTTCCCGCTCCCCTCGTGGGAGCGGGACGACGAGCGAGCCTCTCGATCGTCGAACCTCCCGGCTTGAAACTTCGGTGCATTGACCTAACATCGAGACTCGGCGTCTGCGAGGCGCGCAGCCGCCGGTCCTGCCGCTTGCCCCGGACTCCGATCGGAATCGCCAATCGAGGCGGACATGATTCATGCGGCAAGCGGCCCGCAGGGCCAGCTGTGGTCTGACGGCAATCCGACATCCGACGGTTTGACGCGGCGCGAATACCTCGCGGGCGCGGCCGCATTGGCCCTGACCGCCGGCTCCGGCATGGTCCAGGCGGCGACGACGGCTCCGACGCGAGCGCCGGTGCCGCTCAAGGGCGGACACCTGGTCATGGGGCTGAGCGGCGCCAACCCCAGCGACCGCCTCGACCCGGCCAGCCATGTCGGCAGCTTCATGACCAATCTCGCGGCACAGTATTCGGACACGCTGACCACCATCTCCGAGCTCTATCAGGTCAGGCCCGCGCTGGCGACGAGCTGGGACGCCCGGCCGGGTGCGGCCGAATGGACGATCAAGTTGCGCCGCGGCGTCATCTTCCACAATGGCAAGGAGCTGACGGCGGCCGACGTCATCCACTCGATCAACCATCATCGCAATCCCGCGACCAAGTCGGTCGCCTATCCCCTGGTCGCGGCGATCACCGATATCTGGGACTCCGACAAGTACGAAGTCACCATCGCGCTCGACGGCGGCAATGCCGACCTGCCCTATCTGCTGGCCGATCAGCATCTCGCGATTCACCCCGATCAATCGGATTTTGCGGACGGCATCGGCACCGGCGCCTTCGTTCTGGAGACCTTCAAGCCCGGGGTGCGCGGCGCGGTCAGGCGCAATCCGAACGACTGGCGCAGCGACCGCGGACATCTCGCCGCAGTCGACACGGTGGCGATCGCCGATCCGGCCGAGCGCCTGTTCGCCGTGCAGAGCGGCGTCGTCCATATCGTCGATCGCGTCGACCCGCGTGCGCTCGCCGGATTGGATCGCCGGGCCAATCCGCAGGTCTTCAACACCGCGGGCAGCGCCTATGCCAGCTTTGCGATGTTCGCGGACACGCCGCCCTTCGATCGCAACGATCTCCGGCTGGCGCTCAAATTCGTGATCGACCGCTCGGCGATCGTGAATACCGCCTTGGGCGGCGGCGCCAAGGTCGCCAACGACCACCCGATTCCATCCTTTCACCCGTTCCATGCGTCGGACATCCCGCAACGTTCGTTCGATCCGGACCGGGCGCGCTTCCATTATCGCCAGTCCGGACACCGCGGCGCGCTGCGTCTGGCCGTTGCGGATGCCGCATTTCCGGGTGCCGTCGAAGTCGCCAAGGTATTCCAGGCGAGTGCCGCCAAGGCGGGCATCACCATAGAGGTCACGCGCGCGGCCAGTGAAGGCTATTGGAGCGAGGTCTGGCTGAAGCAGCCGTTCGCCGGCGCCTACTGGCCGGGCCGCATGACTGCCGACGAGATGCTGTCGAGCGCATTCGCCTCGACATCGCCGTCGAACGACAGTCACTGGAACAGCCCGCGCTTCGATGAGCTGCTGCTCGCGGCGCGCGCCGAGCTCGATGCGGCCAAGCGCAAGCGCATGTACCGCGACATGCAGGTCATGCTGCACAACGAGAGCGGCGCGGTCATCCCCTGCTTCTACAACAACATCGTTGTGGCCCATCAGCGCGTGCGCGGGTATGTGCCGCACCCTGCGCACGACATGAGCGGCTTCCGCGCCGCGGAGAAGCTCTGGTTCGCGACCTGAGCCGCGCGCCTGCATCGCCATTTCATTCCGGGCGCAGCTTGGATCGGCTGGCCCCTTGACCTAACATTCCCGGCAGGCGGCGCAGCGGAAACAACCGCGTGGCCGGCTCTGAAGTCAGGGCGGCGCCAATGCCAGGGAGGCGAAGATGACCCAGTCACGGGATTCGAGTGCGCCACTGCAGACCGGAATGGACCGGCGCGACTTTCTGACCGGTGCGGCGGCTCTGGGCGTGGCAGGCGCCACGGTGGGCCCGCTGGCTGGACCGGCCGAGGCGCAGACGCCGCGCCGCGGCGGCCATCTCATCCTCGGCCTCAATGCCGGCAGCACGAGCGACAGCCTCGATCCGGCGCGCCACGTCGCGAGCTACATGTCGAATCTCGGTCCGCAATTCTCCGATGCGCTGACCGTCGTCGACGAGAGTGCAAAAGTGAAACCGGCGCTCGCCGTGAGCTGGGATCCCAAGCCGGGCGCGAAGGAATGGGTGATCAAGCTGCGCCGCGGTGTGACCTTTCACAATGGCAAGGAAATGACCGCGGCGGACGTCGTCTATTCGATCAATCACCACCGCGGCGCCGACTCGAAATCGGTCATCCGCTCGCTGGTGGCGCAATTCACCGAGGTCAAGGCGACCGACAAGTACGAGGTCACGATCGCGCTCAACAGCGGCAATGCGGATCTGCCCTTCGTGCTCGCCGAGCAGCGCATGCCCGTGGCGCCGGATGCCTCGAACTTCACCGACGGCATGGGCACCGGCGCTTTCATTCTTGAATCCTTCGAGCCGGGCGTGCGCGCGCGCGTCAAGAAGAACCCGAACGACTGGCGCAGCGACCGCGGCTGGGTCGACACGGTGGAGTCGCTGGCGATCCCCAACGCGACCGCGCGGCTGGCCGCGCTGCAGAGCGGCGCCGTACATCTGATTGACCGCATCGACCCCAAGGGAGTGGCCGCGCTGGAGGCCAACCCGAAGCTGCAGGTGTTCAACACCACGGGCTCGGCGCATTGCTGCTTTGCCATGTGGATTGACACCGCACCCTTCGACAATCTCGATCTCCGGCTGGCGCTCAAATACGCGATCGATCGGCCCGCCATCCTGCGCACCGTGCTGCGCGGAAGCGGCAAGATCGGCAACGATCACCCGATCGCAGGCTTCCATCCCTATTTTGCCTCGGACATTCCCCAGCGCGGCTACGATCCCGACAAGGCGAAGTTCCACTACCAGAAATCCGGCCACAGCGGCCCACTCTCGCTTGCCATCGCCGACGTCACCTTTGCCGGCGCGGTCGACATGGCCCAGCTCTTTCAGGCGACCGCGCTCCGGGCCGGCATCAACATCGACGTCAACCGCGTGCCCAATGACGGCTATTGGAGCAATGTCTGGCTGAAGCGTCCCTTCGTCGGCACATATTGGGCCGGCCGCACGACCGCCGACCTGCTGTTCTCCGCGGCCTACGCCTCCAACGCGACATGGAACGAAAGCCATTGGAAGCGGCCGAAATTCGACGAGCTCTTGATCCAGGCGCGCGCCGAGCTCGACGATGCCAAGCGCAGACGCATGTATCAGGACATGCAGCTCATGCTGCACGAGGAGGGCGGGTCGATCATCCCGGCCTTCTACAACTACATCGTCGCCGGCGATGCACGCCTGGCCGGCTACGTGCCCAATCCCGTGCTCGACATGGCCGGCTTCCGCGCTGCGGAGAAGGTGTGGTTCGCGAGCTGATCGCGACTGGCGGAACGACCCCTCGCTCTAACCTGAACTTTGCCCGAATTTTGACCAAGCCACTGATGTGACTCGCGTTTGTCTGCGGGTCCTGACTACAGGCTGGGCTTGACGGCGAGCAGATCGAGTGCGCGGCGCTGGATTTCGGT
>Ga0194128_10000557_pt1 | contig 67989 bp, 64 predicted proteins | sample TA2KigCa65mmetaG_FD_148650 | JGI IMG/M metagenome (GOLD analysis project Ga0194128, IMG submission 148650) | Freshwater microbial communities from Lake Tanganyika, Tanzania - TA2015037 Kigoma Deep Cast 65m | ecosystem: Environmental > Aquatic > Freshwater > Lake | place: Tanzania: Lake...
AAGGCCGACCGCGCTATCGAGGACATCGTCAAGTTACTCGCTGCGTAACTTCGTTTGTTGCAGTACTCTGATTTAGAATCTTCGATTCTAGAATCTAACGCTGCCGGCGTTGACGACGCCGCCGCGCACGAACGGCTTGTGGATGTGGCCGTAGGCAACTAGCCGTCCCTGTATACCGGGATCGTCCTCGGCGAGTGCGCGCCACGGATTGTCGGGGCTTGCGTGAAATAACGTGAATAGCTCGTGCGAACACACTTGGGGCAACGTACGCAACCACGCAACACGATCATCCCCCAGCGCCTCACGAGCAAAATCTGCCAACTCGGAAACGACCTCGCGAAACGCCGGCGGCACACTTGCGATCGTTTCTGGCGCAAACACTGTCTGGTCGGTGTTGCCCACAACGCCTTGCCATCCCAGAGTGCGGATGCAGTCGACAACTTCACACGGCCCGGAGCCGCTGTCAGCGAGGTCGCCGCCATGCATCACCAGGTCGGGCGACATCGCGCGGAGATCCGCGAGGACCGCCTCCAAAGCCGTGATGTTGCCGTGAATGTCCGAAACGATCGCAATGCGCATTACTTCGGAAGCCGCTTGAGGACCTCCGCAGCGAAACCTGACGCGCGTTCCGTCGACGTCATCACCGCAACCGTGATCTTGCGCGCGGGATCGATGTAAAGATACGTGCCGAACGCTCCGCCATGCCCGTATGCGCCGTCTTCAAGCAGTTGCCAGCCGAGCCCGTAGTTCTGCTTCAGCGATCCGGTCTGCTTCGCCGTCATCTCCTTGCGCGCCTTGGCTGAAATCAACTTCGGATACGCTCGCGCGAATCGCAGCAAGTCGTCGGCATTGCATGAAATGCCTCCAGGCACGAGCACAAATCGTCCCTTATAAGCGGCGGCCTTCATCCCAGCCGGCTCAAAGACAACTCGCTTCGCGAACGCATCAAAACCTTCTCCCGTAATCTTTTCCGCAATGCGCCCAGCCACGCAAAACGAGGCGCCGCCGTAGCGATAGGCCTCGCCGGGTTTGTAGGCAAGCGGTTCGCGCAACACTTTGTCGACGGCGTCGGCGAGCAGCTGTTGTGGATTGCGGATCAACTTCAGCCGCTCGACGTCGTTATTGCCGAAGATGCCCGACGTATGCGAGAGCAGTTGGCGGACCGTCGAAGACTCAGGAAACATTGGAAAGAAATTCGAGACGGGATCATCGAGCGATAGCTTGCCCTGATCGACAAGAGTCATGATCGCCGTCGCCGCGATCGGCTTGGATGTCGACGCAAGGGCGTAGACATCTTCCCGCTTCGCACCACCCGCGGACTTTTCGTACACGACCTTCCCTCCCCGCTCCACAACCACGACCGCATGCGGCACGGTCTTCTTCGCGATCGCGTCGTCGATATACGCATCCAGCGCGCCAAACAGGTTCGCCGCCAACAAGAGCAGGGCCACAACAGCGATAATACCCCTCATGTACCGTCTTGTGTTGTTCGCGGCCTCACTCGCCGCTCAGGACTCGCCGATCCTCCCGCAGCGCCCCGCCTTCAACGGAACCGACATCGTGTTCAGCTACGCAGGCGATCTATGGCGCGTTGGCAAGGCAGGCGGCGCGGCCGTCCGACTAACGAACGGCGCCGGCGTCGAGTCGTATCCGCGCTTCTCCCCAGACGGCAGGACAATTGCGTTTTCCGGCGAATACGACGGCAACTTCGATGTCTACACCCTCCCTGCAACCGGCGGTGTACCGAGGCGAATTACCTATCATCCCGGTGTCGACGAACCCGCCGGCTGGACCAACGACAGCAAGCGCGTCTTGTTTCGATCGGCGCGCGAGGCCTACTCCGGGCGTTTGAAGAACCTGTTTCTGGCGCCTGTCGATGGCGGCCCGCAAGAGATGCTGCCGTTTCATGCAGCCGTCGCCGGTTCGTACTCGGCCGACGGCGCGCGCATCGCATACATGCCCATCGGCTTCTTCCGCCCGCCGCACAGCTACGACTCTTGGAAGCAATACAACGGCGGCAAGACAACAAAGATCTGGATCGGTGACTTGAAGGATTCGTCGATCGTTGAGATCCCGCGCGGGCCCGGCAACGACTCCGATCCGATGTGGATCGGCAATGAAATCTACTTCCTTTCCAGCCGCGAAAAGGCTGTCACGCTTTTCGCCTACGACATCTCTTCAAAGCGTGTGCGCCGCGTCATCGAAAACAAAGGCCTCGACTACATCTCCGCCTCCGCCGGTCCGGGCGCGATTGTGCTCGAACGCTTCGGCGGCGTCGAGTTATTCGACCTCAGAACGAAAAAGCTGACAAGTGTTCCGATCATTGTCGAGGCCGACCTGCTCGAAGTACGTCCGCGTTTTGAAAAAGGAGGTGACTCGCTGCGTGGTTTCGCTATCTCTCCCACGGGCCGCCGCGCCGCTTTCGAAGCGCGCGGCGAGATCGTCACCGTTCCCGCCGAGAAAGGCGACGTACGTGTGTTATCGAATACGCCCGGCGCGCATGACCGTTCGCCGGCGTGGTCGCCCGACGGCAAATCGATCGCCTGGTTCAGCGACGAAACCGGCGGCTATGCGTTGCACATCCAGGATCAAAATGGCGCCGGCGCGAAGCGTGTGATCAAGATGAGCGACAAGCCCGGGTACTACTTTTCGCCCGTCTGGTCGCCCGACTCGAAATGGATCGCGTGCGAAGACAATCGGCTTAACCTGATGCTCGTCGAAGTGGCGACTGGCGCCGTCAACAGCATCGCGACCGATCACTTCTACGACACTGAGCGTACATTCAACGCCTCCTGGTCGCCCGATTCCAACTGGATCGTCTACACAAAGGAATTGCCTTCGCATTTCCACGCTGTGTTCGCCTATTCAGTGAAGGACAAGCAGGCGCACCAACTCACCGATGGTTTAAGCGACACCCGCTTTCCCGTTTTCGATCGCGATGGCCTCTATCTGTACTTCACGGCTTCAACCAACATCGGCCCGACACTCGGATGGATCGATATGAACTCGAATCCGTATGCGACCACCCGCAGCGCGTATGTGATGGTATTGCGCAAGGACACGCCCTCCCCGCTCGCCGCCGAAAGCGATGACGAGAACGCGCCGAAGCCTGAGGACCTAAAAGACAAGTCCGTACGGATCGACGTCGACGGCCTGAGCCAGCGCATTCTCGCGCTGCCCGGCGGCGCCAAGGACTACGCACGTATCGCGGCTGGCAAGGCCGGCGTACTGTTTTTACAAGTCACCGGCGAAAACGGCGGCCGGATCGAAAAGTTCGACCTTAAGACCCGCAAGTCGACTCCGTTCGCAGAAGGCGTTAACGCCTTCGACGTCTCCGCCGACGGCGAGAAGATCCTTATACGGAAGAGTGCGTCGTGGCAGATCATCTCCACCGCGTCGCCGATGAAGGCCGGCGAAGGCGTATTGAACACCGCGGCGATCGAAGTGCTCGCAAACCCGCGTGAAGAATGGAAGCAGATCTACCGCGAAGCGTGGCGCATGCAGAGCGAGTACTTCTACGACCCGAAGCTGCACGGTGTCGACGCCGCTGCGATGTCGGAGCGATATGAGAGATATCTGAAGGGAATCGGCTCACGCGCGGATCTCAACTATCTGATCACCGAAATGCTCGGCCACATGGCCGTTGGCCATCTCTACGTGCGCGGCGGCAAAGTGCAATCAGCCAAGGCGGTACCCGGCGGACTGCTCGGCGCCGATTACGAGATCGCCAACGGGCGATATCGAATCAAGCGAATTTACAACGGCGAGAATTGGAATCCGGCGCTAAAAGCCCCACTCACTCAGCCCGGTGTCGACGCACGCGTCGGCGACTACGTGATTGCAATCGACGGCCGCGACGTGCGCGCCGGCATCGAAATTCACGCCTACCTCGAAGCGAAAGCGAACAAGCAGGTGCGCTTAAGACTCGGCGCCGATCCCAAGGGCGCGGACGCTCGGGAATTCACCGTCGTGCCCGTTGCCACCGAAACGCAATTGCGTTACTACGCGTGGGTCGAAGCCAATCGCCGTCGAGTCGACCAAGCTTCGAACGGCAAACTCGCCTACGTCTACATGCCCGACACCGGCGACCAGGGCTATGCGAGTTTCGTACGCTACTTCTACGCACAGTCAGGCAAGGAGGGAGTCATCATCGACGAGCGATTCAACGGCGGCGGTCAAGCGGCCGACTACGTCATCGACGTCCTGCGCCGTCAGCCAATGAACTCCTGGCGCACGCGTTACGGCGCCGATACAACAACACCCGTCATGGGCATCTTTGGCCCTCGCGTGATGATCATCAACGAACACGCCGGCTCAGGCGGCGACGCATTGCCCTACTACTTCCGCTTCCACAAGCTAGGCCCGCTTGTCGGCACGCGCACGTGGGGCGGGCTTGTCGGAATTCTCGGTTTTCCGCCGCTAATGGACGGCGGCTCGCTCACCGCGCCTAACTTCGCCTTCCGCAATAACGACGGAGCTTTCGACGTCGAGAACAAAGGCGTCGCGCCCGACATTGAAGTCATCGACGATCCCGCGCAGGCGCGCCAAGGCCGAGACGCACAACTCGAAAAAGCGATCGCCGTCGCGATGGAAGCGCTCGCAAAATCGCCTGCAAAGAAGCCCGCCGAACCGATCTACCCCAACTACGCCAAATGATTAACTACGATCCCCATAAGTGGCTCGACCACTTCTTCGATATCCGCGGTTCGCTTGTCCGCGAGATCAGCGTGCGAGTCGGACTGTGCGTCGTCTGGTCCGCCGGAGTCGTCGCGTTTCACAAGCATGTCTTTCCCGTGGGCATGCCGTCGACACTGCACACATTGATGGGCGTGGCAATGGGCATGCTGCTGGTCTTCCGGACTAGTTCCAGCTACGAACGATTCTGGGAAGGCCGCAAACTCTGGGGCGGCATCGTCAACGAGACACGCAATCTCATCCGAGGCGCCTGCGTCCATTTTGGCAACGATCGCGATCTCCTCGCGCTGCTCACGCGCTGGACCTCCGCGTTTCCTTGGGCGTCGATGAACGGGCTGCGTGGCGTCGACGGCCTCGGCCCGCAAGCTCACGAGCTTCCGAAAGACCAGGCGAAAGAAGCGATCAACGCGCAACACACTCCGCTCGCCGTCGCGACGCGCATGTCGGAGTGCCTCCGCGCCGCGCGCGACAAAGGCCTCATCTCCGACATCGTGTTGACCTCGCTCGACTCCAACATCCAACAACTCGTCGACTATCTCGGCGGCTGCGAACGCATTCGAAAAACGCCAATGCCCTTCGCCTATGCCGTGCATCTCCGACGCGCGTTGGTGATCTACTGTTTCTCTCTGCCGTTCGCGCTCGTTGAAACGTACGGGTGGACCACGGTCGTCGACGTGCTCCTGCTCGCCTACACATTCTTCGGCATCGAAGAAATCGGGGTCGAAATCGAAGGCCCCTTCGGTCACGATGACAATGATCTCCCGCTCGAAGACATCTGCGAGACCATTCATAAGAACCTCTACGCCCTGGCCGGCATCGAGAGGCTTGAACGCGAGAAACTGCCCGAAGGCCTTTAAGAATGTACCCCAACCTGCGCTGGCTGATGATCGGCCTCGTCTTCGTCGCGACGCTTATCAACTTCATCGACCGCCAGACTGTGTCGACGCTCGCGCCGATTATCACGAAAGAGCTCAACCTCTCCAACCAGCAGTACGCCGGCATCGCGTCGTGGTTTCTCGTTGCCTATTCGATGAGCCACGCACTCTCGGGCCGGGTCTATGACCGCATCGGCTTGAAGCGCGGCTTCTCGCTGTCGATCACTCTCTGGTCGATCGCCGCGATGGCGCACGCCACCGCGCGCTCAGCCGGCGCTCTCAGCGCGTTTCGATTCCTGCTCGGCCTCGGCGAAGCGGGGAACTGGCCCGGCGCGGCGAAAGTCTGCACCGATTGGTTTCCAGTCAAGGAGCGCGCGTTCGCGATGTCGATCTTCAATAGCGGCGCGGCTCTCGGCAACGTCATCGCCGCGCCGATCATCGTGTTCCTGCAACATAGCTACGGCTGGCAGGCGACGTTTCTAATCACGGGATCGCTCGGTTTCATTTGGCTTGCACTATGGCTATGGCTGTATCAACCGCCCCGCGAACATCGCTGGCTGACGCAGGCGCAACGCGAAGTCTTCGAAAAGCCCTCGCCCGCCGAAAAGACGCCGTGGTCGAAGCTCATCGAACAGCGTCCCGTGTGGGGCATCGTGCTCGCACGGTTCTTCACCGATCCCGTGTGGTGGCTCTATCTCAACTGGTTGCCGCTGTACCTCAGCCGCGTGCACGGCCTCGATTTGAAGTCGATCGCCGCCGCGACAATTGTGCCATTTCTTGTTTCGGACGTCGGTAGCCTTGCCGGCGGCGGCTTTGCGGCGTTGCTGATCGGCCGAGGTTGGTCCGTCGACAAAACGCGCAAAACTCTGATCGTAATCGGCGCCGTCTGCATGGCCGCGGGGGTTGGCGTGGTCACCGCGCACAGCGTCTACGAGGCGCTCGCGTGGATTTCCGCCGCAACATTTGGCTTTCAGTTTTGGGTTAATAACGTGCAGACGCTTCCTTCCGACTACTTCGCGCCCGAGTCGGTCGGCAGCGTCGCGGGCATGGGCGGGCTCGGCGCGGGCGTCGGCGCGCTGCTGTTCACGCTGTCCACCGGCTGGCTGGTCGACAACTTTGGCTACACGCCGGTCCTGGTCATTACCGCCGTGCTGCCAATCGTCGGTACGATGCTCCTGTTTCTCCTCGGCGGCCGCGTTCGCCGCCTCGCAGAGATAGGATAGGAGTGCTCACATGGCCCCCGCCGTCTTCATCCTGCTGCTCGCCGCCGATGTCTTCCCGCATCAGACACATGGCAAGCTCAACCTGAAGTGCACTTTTTGCCACACAGGCGCGGAGACGAAAACCAACTCCGGCATCCCGGAGCGGAAGACCTGCAAAACCTGCCACGTCGATAAGGCCGAACTCACGCTAACGGCCAACCGCCGCTACAAACTCGCCGACTGGGTCTTCTTCAGCCACGCGCGCCACGCTGCCGCGAAAGTCGAATGCGCTGCCTGTCACGGAGACGTGAAGAGCGCTTCGATGCCCGACAAGCGCGCCGTCACCAGCATGAACGCCTGCGTGACCTGCCATCGTGAATCCAAGGCGAAGCTTGTCTGCAACTCCTGCCACGAACTAGCCCAATGATTGCAGCGCCGTGACAATCGCCGCCGAGTAGATATCATCGGCCGAACAACCGCGCGACAAGTCGTTGATCGGTCTCGCCAGCCCCTGCAAGAATGGCCCATACGCCGCCGCGCCGCCCAATCGCTCGACGAGCTTGTAGCCTATGTTGCCAGACGCCAGATCGGGAAAGATCAGCACGTTCGCCCGCCCGGCCACGCTCGAACCTTTCGCCTTCGACGCCCCCACGCTGGCGATCAACGCCGCATCGGCCTGCATCTCGCCGTCGATGTCTAACCGCGGCGCACGCTCCCGAGCGATCTTTACCGCCTCTTGCACCTTTTCGACGAACGGATGCTCCGCGCTGCCTTTGGTAGAAAACGACAACATCGCCACCGATGGCGCCGCACCCGTGATCGCTTCAAACGTAGCGGCGCTGGCAATGGCGATCTCAGCAAGCTGCACCGCATTCGGATCGGCCACGATCGCACAATCGGCAAAAGCCAGCACGCCCTGCGCGCCGAACGCTGTATCGTTCACGCACACAAACATCGACGACGAGACCGTTCGCACGCCCGCCGCCGGCCCAACGCAATGCAATCCCGCGCGCACCGTATCGGCCGTCGTATTCACCGCTCCGCCAACGAAGCCATCCGCGTCGCCAGCCGCCACCATCAACGCCGAAAAATACAGCGGCGTCTTCGCCAGAGCACGCGCTTCAATCTCCGTCATCCCCTTAGCGCGGCGGCGTTCATACAGCACACGCCAGTAACGGTCATTGCCTTCGGTTACCAAGATCGGTTCCGCGAGCCGCTCCTCGCGCATTCTGGAAGCGGCGCTTACAACACGCGCATCGCCTCCCTCCGGGAATACGATGCGGCGCAAACCCGGCTTCCGGGCGAGCCTTTCCTTCTGCCGGTCCAAAAATGCGAGTGCCGATGCGGGCGCGTTCATGAAACGACTATTGTAACCGGACCGTTCTGCGATAGACTGGAAAATTCTATGCGTAAAAAAGTCACAGTCGTAGGCGCCGGCAACGTCGGCGCCAATTGCGCCCTTCGCATCGCCGATAAAGAGCTCGCCGATGTGGTCCTCGTCGATATCGCCGAGGGCATCCCGCAAGGCAAGGGCCTTGATATGCTCCAGTCCGGGCCCGTCGAGGGCTACGACGTCTCGATCGTAGGCGCCAACGATTACGAGCCCACCGCCGGCTCCGACATCGTTGTGATCACCGCCGGCTTCCCCCGGAAACCGGGCATGAGCCGCGATGACCTACTGATGGCCAACTACGAGATCGTCAAGACGGCCACCGAGAACGCGATGAAGTATTCTCCGAATGCGATCTTCATCCTGGTTACGAATCCGCTCGACGCCATGTGCTGGACCTCTTGGAAAATCTCCGGACTCCCGCGCCACAAGGTCATCGGCATGGCCGGCGTGCTCGACACCGCTCGCTTCCGCACGTTCATCGCTGAGAAGCTGCAAGTCTCGGTTGAGAATATTTCGGCTCTCGTGCTCGGGGGCCACGGCGACACCATGGTGCCGATCACGCGTCTCACCAACGTCAGCGGCATTCCGTTGAGCGAACTGCTTGACGCCGAAACGATCAACGCTCTCGTCACTCGCACCCAAAACGGCGGCGCCGAGATCGTCAAGTATCTGAAGACCGGCAGCGCCTACTACGCTCCGTCCGCGTCGACGGTCGAAATGGTCGAGTCCATCCTCAAGGACAAAAAGAAGGTGTTGCCGTGCGCCGCGCTGCTTGAAGGCGAGTACGGTCTCAACGGCATCTTCTTCGGAGTACCCGTGAAACTTGGCGCAAGCGGCATCGAAAAGATCTACGAAGTGAAGCTGACCGATGACGAACAGGCCGCAATCACCAAGAGCGCGGCGGCTGTCAAAGAACTCATCGACGTGCTGCAGCAAAAAGCGCAGTGACGCCGACGCTGTAATCGTCTATAATTCGAGAATCCCAAATTTTGAAGGACTCATAACGACATGGATCAGGGAACCGTCCAAATCGTCGCCGGCATTCTTGCCGTGCTTTGTGTTGTCGTGATCATCATTCGCCGTAAGGGCAAGGGCGGAAGCGCCAAGGCCGAAGACGACTTTTGATTCTCGCGTGAGCTCTCAAACGAAACAGTTGGCATGAGCCAAAGCAACGGGTGTGTGTCTCTACACGAGTCCAAGCCAAGTATCGATCACCGGTTTGCCGCTTTCCGCCTCCGCGTCGGCGCCTCCAAGATCCATCGATGGGGCATCTTCGCGGAGGAATTTATTCCAAAGGGCCGCAAGGTCGTTGAATACACGGGCGAGAAGATCAGCCGGCGCGAGACGAAGCGCCGCGCCGAAGAGCGCGCGCAGATCTATCTCTTCACGCTCGACAGCTACTGGACGATCGATGGCGCCGTCGACGGCAGCGGCGCCGAGATCATCAACCATTCCTGCGAGCCGAACGTCGCTTCGCGCATCGTGCGCGACCACATACTCTACTATTCGCTCCGCGACATCCAACCCGGCGAGGAACTGCTCGTCGATTACCGCTTCGGCTACGACGAGGAAAAGCTCCCGTGCCATTGCGGCGCGAAGACCTGCCGCGGCCTGATGAATCTACTTCAAAAAGAGTAGGGCAGCGAGCCAAATCCGCATCGAATCCGCCGCCGTGACATCCTATAGACAAATGCTCTCCGTCACCATCCAAATCGACGGCATGCACTGCAACGCCTGCGTCGCACGAGTCACGCGCGCCCTCGCAAAGGTCGAAAGCGCGCGAGTGCTGCAGGTCGAGGTCGGCCAAGCGACCGTCGAAATCGCCGACCCAACCGCCGCCGTCGAGGCCATCGTCAAAGCCGGCTACCAAGCCCGCGCCAAGTAAATGGCGCAGCGCCAAATCCTTCTGCCCATCGAAGGCATGTCCTGTGCAGCGTGCGTCGGCCACGTCGAAAAGGCGCTTAAAAGCGTCGACGGTGTCGCCGATGTCCGCGTCAGCCTGCTCACCAGCGACGCGCGCGTACAGTACGATGACGCCCGTGCCAATACCTCTGTGATCGTTGAAGCAATCCGCGACGCCGGCTACGACTCCAGTGAATCCGCCATCGCCGAGGGCGACTACCCTGCCCTCAAGCGGAACGCGGCCATTTCGCTCACGCTTGGAGCGGCAGCGATGGCGGCCATGCCGTTCGTCGACCACGCTAACACCACCATCGCATGGCTGCAACTAGTCGCAGCCGCGTTCGTCATGACTGTCCCCGGGCGCGAGTACTTCGTCCGCGCCGCGCAAGGTCTTCGCCATAAGCGCGCCGACATGGGCACACTCATCGCCACCGGCACCGGCGCGGCGTTTCTCTATAGCTCCGCCGCCACCATTCAGCCGCACTGGTTTCACGCTCGGGGCGTCATGCCCGATGTCTACTTCGAAGCCGTTATCTTCATCATCGCGCTCGTGCTCACCGGCAAGGTTTTCGAAACGCGCGCCCGCCGCCAGACCGCCGCCGCGCTTAAAGGCCTTGTCGAACTGCAACCGCCAACCGCTCTTGTAATCAAGGACGGAACCCCGCGGGAAGTCGCCATCGCATCGATCAACTCGAGCGACATCGTGGTCCTCCAACCCGGCGCTCGCGCCGCTGTCGACGGGGTCATCGATACGGGCGAGTCCTCCATCGACGAATCGATGCTCACGGGCGAGCCTATTCCCATCTCGAAACGTCCAGGCGATCTTGTTTCGGCGGGCACCATCAACGGCCTCGGCGCGCTGACTGTCCGCGTCACCGCTACCGGCGCCGCCACCACGCTCAGCCAAATCGCACGCGTTATGCGCGAAGCGCAAGCCACACGAGCGCCGATGCAGCAACTCGCCGATAAGGCCAGCGCCATCTTCGTACCTGTGGTGATGCTGATCGCGCTCGCGACATTTGTTGCCCATCTTATTACGGGCGCCGATACCGGCATCGCGCTTGTGCGCTCGGTCGCCGTGCTGATCATCGCTTGCCCCTGTGCGATGGGCCTTGCCGTTCCCGCGGCGATCATGGTCGCCACCGGCCGCGCCGCACAATTGGGCGTGTTGATCAAAGGCGGTGAAGCCCTTGAGAAACTCGCCGCCGTCGATACCGTTGTGCTCGATAAAACCGGTACGCTCACTCAAGGCCGCCCAGCCGTGACGAAGTTCGAAGGCGATGCCAGAGCCCTTCCGCTCATCGCTGCCGTCGAACGAAAATCCGAACACCCGCTCGCGCGAGCCATCATCAACTACGTTGGCGGTACCGCACGCAACACGGAACGCTTCCAAGCCTTCCCCGGTAACGGCGCCGAGGCCACGGTTGACGGGCGCCATGTGAGGGTCGGCCGCCCCGACTGGGTCGGCGGAGGCGATGGTGCAATCGCCGCATCAATCGACGGCGAGTTGGCTGGCTCGTTCGAAATCGAGGATCCAATTCGAGACGAATCGAAAGCCGCCATCGGGGCACTCAAAGCCGCCGGCATAGAAGTCCATATGCTTACCGGCGACAGCTCCCGCAACGCCAGCCGCGTCGCGCAGGCCCTTGGCATCGAGAGCTACAAGTCCCGCCTCCTGCCCGTTGAAAAGTTGCAACACATTGCCGAACTGCAAGCCAAAGGCCGTACGGTCGCCATGATCGGCGACGGCATCAACGACGCCCCTGCGCTTGCAAAAGCCGATGTTGGAATCGCCATGGCGGCCGGTTCCGGCATCGCGGTCGAAGCGGGCGATATCACGCTTCTGCGCTCCGATCCCCGTGCCGCCGCCACCGCCGTCGCCCTGGCCCGCGCAGCTACAAGAATCATGCGGTCGAACCTCTTCTGGGCGCTTTGCTACAACGCTGTGGGCATTCCCATGGCGGCGATGGGGCTGCTTAGCCCCATCATTGCCAGCGCCGCGATGGCCATGAGTTCGATCAGCGTCCTCGCCAACAGCCTGCGATTGCGCAGGTGGCAGGGTGATCGATAGCTACCTCGAAGGGTAAAGCGCCGCCCGATGGGACGATTAGTATGCCGGTTGGAAGGGCCAATTCGCGGTTGTCGTGTACCCGCCGTCGACGGCGATAACCTGGCCGGTCACGTAGTCAGAGCCGGCGCTTGCTAGGAAAACCGCAAGGCCGGCGAGGTCCGCCGGAGTTCCGATCCGCGGATTGGCCTGGGAGCCTTGCAACCAATCGTACATATGCTTGGGTTGCCACATGTCCTTGTTCAAGTCCGTCAAGATAAAGCCGGGCGCGATGCAGTTCACCTGGATTCCGTGGCGTCCCCATTCGGCGGCCTGCACGCGAGTGAGCCCGGCGATGCCAGCTTTGCTCATGGCATAGGGTGCGAGATAGGGCAGGCCGAGTAGCGACATCAAGCTGCCGATGTGAATAATCTTGCCGCCCTTGCCGCGTTCAACCATGCCACCGCCGATCTGCTGGCACACCTTGAAAATGCCATGCAGGTTCGTATCGAGGATACGCGTGTATTCTTCGGCGGTGTAGTCCTGCATGCGGCGGCGCACGTTGGTACCGGCAACGTTGATGAGAATATCCGTCGACGACCTGAATTCAGCCGCGAAGGCCGCGATGGATTCGTCGCTTGTCATGTCGACCGTGCGCGCTTCAGCGGAATGGCCAGCGGCCTTCAGAGCGGCGACTTCTTCGGCGAGTTTGTCGGCCGAACGCGCGGCTAGGATCGTATGCGCACCGGCGGCGGCGATTTCCTTGGCGATGGCGAGACCGATGCCTCGCGAAGCGCCGACGACGAGGGCGGTCTTGCCCTTCAATGAAAAGAGAGTTTCAAGCGACATGTTCTGAACGTATCCGTTGTGTGGTTTTGACGACGATCAGCGCGCCGAGATACAGCAGGCCGCCGACAAGAAGGGTTTCGCGAAGTCCGAGGTAGATGGCCAGGAAGATCGCTCCGCCTGAGCCGAGCACGCTCGACGCGGCGTTGAGTGACCACGCCCAGCGCACTGACGGATGATGGAATTTTTCGAGCCGTGCTAGACCCTGCGGAAACGGCATGCCCATCATAAAGCCCGCGGGCGCGATCAGGGCAATCGTCAGCAACGCCTTCACGCTAAGCGGAAGGCCGACGAGTGCGCCGGTTACCTTCGCGGCTACGATTGCAAGAATGATAACGAGCACGGCGACCGCGGCAAGCGCGCGCATCAACTTGCCGTCGTCGTTACCGATGAACCGGCTGCTCATGGCGCTTCCGAGGCCACTCGATACCAACATCGAAAAGACGATCACGGTAAGGGCGTAGGTGGGGTGTCCGAGGAAGAGCACGAATTTCTGAATCAGCGCGACTTGAATCAAGATGTAACCGACACCGATGCAGAGAAAGTACATGAGGAACTGCAGCACGCCTTTTTCGCGCGGCAGTTTGGTACCGAGCACAAGCGGTGGAAGGGCGAGTATGATCAGCGTTGCCAGAAGACTGACGCCGACGAGAGAGAACAGCATCGGCACGGCTCGATTGATTTTGTAATCGGCGCTGTCCTTGTTCATCGCCGTGATGAACTCCCAGAGATCGCGCGGCTGCACGGTGTAGAAAAAGAACGGGCGGTTGTCGTCGACCGGCGAGACGTCGAAGGGATAGTTTTCGAGCCACGCGTCCAGGTCTTTGGCGCGCAAGGCCTGGCCGAAGGCGTTCGTTGCGCCGGTGGTCGGAAGGCAGACGGTTTGCAATCGAGCGTCGGAGATGAATCGTTCGGCACGGTTGAGATCGTCGTCGGTGAAGGGCTTGCGGCTGATGAGGACCGTGTCGCGCGCGCCCCAGCCTTCAAGCTCCTGCTTGGAGCCTTCGCGGACAACCATGACGTGCTTCCAGGGTTCGTGCTCGCCGAGTTGCGCAAGCGCTTCGCGGGCGAGCGTTAGTAGACGAACGGATTCGCGCGGGGGCTCAAAACCCCAGCGGGTGATGGCGAGGACGCCGTCATCATTGAGATGCGAGAGGTAGTCGTAGAAGGCGTCGGTGGTGTAGAGATTGTTCTCAGAGAGAGCGAAGGCGCCGGCGGCGGTGGAGGCCCATGTATCGACGAGAGTAGCCTGCAGAACCGTGTACTTCTCCGTGCTTCGGCGCACAAAGCTGCGGCCGTCCTCGACTTCGATCTTGATGCCGGGGCGCTTGTAGAGGCCTTTGCTCATCCAGGCCATCTCCCCGCGCATCACGTTGTTGGCGATGATGGGGTTGATTTCGACGCCGGTGATATCCTTGCTGCCAAGCGTAACGGCGCGGGCAACGTCCCAGCCGCCGCCTGGGCCGATGATCAGCGTCTTGGCGCCAGGCCGCATCTGATACGGGAACGACGGGCCTTGCAGCGTGAGATTTTCTTTCTGTCCGGGCGAGAGCGCTTCGAGAGGAAAATCGAAGATACCGGTGGAGGCGTCGGCGTCGATAACGATTTGGATCTGGCCGCTCGATTTTTCCTTAACGACGGCTATGCGGGAGAACGTGTTCCACTTGACCATCATCTCGTTGGCGAGTTCCTGGCCTTTTGCGTAGCGCACGTCGATCCAGTGCTGTTTGGCATTAAGGACAACAAACGCAACAAGCGCGAGCGAAAAGGCAACCGATGCCGCGCGCGAAGTGCGGTTGCCGTCGAGGTTGTACCAGACGCTGGCGCCAGCGGCGAAGAGCACGGCCGCAGCCATGACGGTGTTAGGGCCTCCGACGTTGTTCAACAGGGGGATCAGCAGCAGGCAGCCGCCTGCCGCGCCGGCGAGATCAAAGAAGTAGACGCGGTCGATGCGCTCGATGGTCTCAGAGATGGCGAGAGACACGATCGCGCCGGCGAGGAAGAAAGGCAGCGCGCTGAAGAAATAGACGGCGGCGAGTGTCGTGTTCGACAGTTCCGTGCCGCGCGTAAGGATGAAATAGAGACTGGCGATGGGTACGACGGCGTTGATCAGTGAGAGGCGCCCGAGTTTGGCGAAGAGCGTGCCGCGCTGCGCGGCGACGACGTAGGAAAAAACGCCGCCAGCGCCGAGGCCGAACAGGGCGATCGAAATGGCCAGAAACGCAAAGTGGTAGTAGAAAACCACCGAAAAAATGCGGGTCATCGCGAGTTCCAGCAACAGCGTGGCCATGGTGGTGATGGCAACGCCGAGGTAGACTTGCGGCCAGCTAATGGGCGAAGCGCCTTGCGCGGTCGTAATTCTCGACAAGTACCTATGTTAAATGATGGAGGGCGGGCGGTGCTCGATTCCTGCTGGAATTCCGGCCAAGATGAGCACCGCAGTCCTCGTTCCCTTTGCTGAGTATTTGCCCCAACTGCGAATACATCGAAGGCCGTTTAGTGAAGCGCTAAGTGGGTGAGATTGGACATGGCGATGCACAGGGCCGGACGTACGCATTTACTGATTTCAGGCGCGCGGAGACATCCCCGAAAGATGGCCTGCTTCGGAATTTGGCAGGGGATCTTACCGTGCCCTTAAGCGCAGTTTTTGCCGAAGCGTAGCACGCAGTCCGGTTAGCGAATCAACGACAGGAACTCGTCGCGGGTTTCCTTGCGCTCGCGGAAACAGCCGATCATCGAACTGGTGACCGTTCCCGAATGCTGTTTCTCGACGCCCCGCATCATCATGCAGAAGTGCTGCGCTTCGCAAGTTACGGCGACGCCCTTGGGCTTCAAGGTCTCCATCAGAGTTTCGGCGACTTGCTGCGTCAGGCGTTCCTGCACCTGCAGTCGTCTTGCGAGAGCGTCGACGATGCGGGGAATTTTGCTGAGTCCGATGACCTTTCCGTTCGGGATGTAGGCGACATGCATCTTGCCGAAGAATGGCAGCATGTGGTGCTCGCACAAGCTGTAGAACTCGATGTCCTTGACGATTACCATTTCGTCGTAGTCGACGGTGAACAGCGCCCCGTTGACGAGTTTGTCGATGTCGATGGAATACCCGCTAGTAAGGAACCGCATCGCCTTGTCGACACGTTCGGGCGTTCGGACGAGCCCTTCTCGATCAGGGTCTTCACCGAGTTCGGATAGGATGCCGCGGATTGCACCGGCGATGTTTTGCTCACTCATACATGAAAGTTGATGACATCCAGTTCGATCACGTTGCGTTTTGTTTCTTCCACGCGGATATGCGCGAGTCTCGGCTGCGTCCACGGCCAGGCGGCCTGCAGGCGGCGCTCGATGACGAACGCGATGTTCTCGGCGGTCGCCGGCACTTCCCGCAGCGGCTCGACATCCATGTTGATGTAGGTGTGATCGAACAGTGCGATGATTTCGCGGTAGACGAATTCGTCTAGCTTTCCCTGGTCGACGGCCACGCCAGTAGAAGCGTCGATGGGGCCTTCGACGGTGACTCCCAAAACGTAGTTGTGCCCGTGGCCGTGCGGGTTGTTGCATTTGCCGAAGAGCCGTTGATTCTCCTCGTCACTGCGGTTGGCGAGGTGAAGCCGGTGCGACGCGCTGAAGCGGTAGTTACGTGTAACGCGGACCATGTTAGCCGCCGTAGTAGTCGACAAAAGTGTCTTCCGTCTCGTAGAGACGGACGCTGTGGAGGCGCGCGCGGCCGTCGGCGAAGTGCGGCGCGAGACGGCGCCAGATTTCGAGCGTGACGTTTTCCGTTGTGGGGATCACCTTGTCGAAGGGTGGGACTTCGAAGTTGAGATGGCGGTGGTCCATGGGGTCGACGACCTCGCGGAGCATGACGTCCTTCAGATCCTTGAGATCGAAGATCATTCCGGTCTCGGGATCGGGATCGCCCTTCAGAGTGACCTCGAGAACGTAGTTGTGGCCATGGCCGTTCGCGTTGGCGCCCGGACCGTAGAGAGACTGATTCTCTTGGGCCGAGAGTTTTTCGTTACGGCAGATGTGAGATGCGGAGAATTCGGCGCGACGGGAGATGTACAAGGTGATTCAGTACAATTATAAGGGAATGAGTATAGACAAGGCTTTGCGATTGAGCTTGGTCGTGCTGACATGCGCGCTGGTGGCGGTGGTTGGCAGCACGCTGCGGGACCGCATTGTGAACGCGGGCGACTCGGCGCCCGATTTTTCGGTGACTACGGCGAGCGGCAAGAAGATCTCGCTCGATTCGTTCGGCGGCAAGGTGCTAGTGCTTAATTTCTGGGCGACTTGGTGCCCGCCGTGCCTGTCGGAATTGCCGTCGTTGAACGAGATGGCGTCGACTTTGAAGAACGACGGCGTGGTCGTCCTCGGTATCAGCGTCGACCAGAAAAAAGACGACTACGAGAAGTTCTTGAAGAAGGTCACCTTAAACTTTGAAGCGGCGCACGACCCGTCGGCCGATATCAGCGTGGAGTACGGGACGTTTAAGTATCCGGAGACCTACGTCATCGACCGCAACGGTAAAGTGCTCGAAAAATTCATCGCCGACCGCGACTGGATGGACCCGCAGATCATCGCGCGCCTGAAGGGATACGCAAAATGATCGATCCGGATGTGAAGCTCTGGCTGGTGTCGATCGCCGGCCCCGGCAACGTGTTGGACAGCGAGAGCGACTTGCGGCTGTATGAGTACGACGGCAGCGTCGACAAGCACCGGCCCGAAGTCGTCGTCTTCCCGAAGACCACCGAGCAGGTCGTCAAGATTGTGAACCTGGCGCGCGAACGCGGGATTCCGTTTGTCGGCCGAGGCGCGGGCACGGGATTAAGCGGTGGCGTGATTCCGCGAGCGGGCGGCATCATGATTTCGTTCGCGCGGATGAACCGAATCGTTGAGATCGATTTGGAGAACGAGCGAATCGTCGTCGAACCGGGCGTCGTCAATTTGGATGTGACGCTGGCGGTGCAGAATCAGAAGTATTTCTATGCGCCGGACCCGTCGAGCCAGCGCGCCTGCACGATCGGCGGCAACGTCGCCGAGAACGCCGGCGGGCCGCACACGCTGGCCTACGGCGTGACGACCAATCACGTATTGGGCATCGAAGCCGTGTTGCCGGATGGCAGCGTCATCCAATGCGGCGGCAAAGGCCAGGACACGCCGGGTTATGATCTGGTCGGCTTGCTGACGGGATCGGAAGGCACGATGGTGCTGGTGACGAAAGTGATCCTCCGCTTAATGCGCCAGCCGGAGTTGGTGAAGACGACGTTGGCGATTTTCAATTCGGCCGATGACGCCGGACGGACCGTTGCCGAGATCACCGCGCGGGCGATTACGCCCGTCGCTGTCGAGATGCTCGACGGCGTAATGCTGCGCATGGTGGAGGAGGCGACGCACGCGGGCTATCCGTTGGACGCAGCCGCGGTGTTGTTGATCGAGCTCGAAGGACTGAAGGAAGCTGTCGAGGAACAGGTCGAGCAGGTTCGCGACGCCTGTATGGCTTGCGGCGCGCGCGAGTTTCGCATCGCCAAAGACCAGGCCGAGCGCGACCTGTTGTGGAAGGGCCGCAAGAACGCCTTCGGGGCGGTCGGCCGGTTGAGTCCGTCCTACTATGTGCAGGATGGCGTTGTGCCGCGGACAAGCATTGCCGAGACGCTGCGCTACATCGCCGAGGTCAGTGAAAAGTACGGGCTGATCATCAGCAACATCTTTCACGCCGGCGACGGCAACATGCACCCGATCATTCTGTTCGACGCGCGCAAGCCGGGCGAGTTGGAGCGTGCGCAAAAGGCCGGAGAGGCGATTCTGTCGTTCTGCGTATCGGTGGGTGGTTCGATCACCGGTGAGCACGGCGTCGGCATGGAAAAGATGGAGCTGATGTCGGAGTTGTTTACCTCCGAAACGCTCGACATGATCGGGCGCTTTAAGAACCTGTTCGATCCGACGTGTCTGTTGAATCCGGGCAAAGTGCTGCCGACGGGCCGCGGTTGCATGGAGATCCGACAGAAGCCGTTGACGGCGGCGAATACCCTGTAAATCCGATTGACGAAGACTGGCGCAAGCGGATACCCTGTTGAAATCTGAATTTTCTGACTCGCGAGGTCTCGCTATGTTTCGTCTTGTTTTGCTTTTCGCATGCTTGTTGGCCTACGGCCAGCAGTCAACCGGCGTGATTACAGGACACGTGACCGATTCACAAGACGCCGCCGGGCCGGGCGCGAAGGTCGAGGTTTTCCATGTGGAAACGGGCGCGACGTTTCGCACCGAGTCGAACGGGCAGGGTATTTACAACGCACCCGGCATGGCCGTTGGACGGTACGAGGTGCGGGCGGAACGCGCTGGTTTCAAGCGTGCCGTGCGTTCCGGCATTACGCTGCAGGTGAATCAGACCGCGCAGGTCAATCTGGTATTGCAAGTCGGCCAGCTTGCCGAGACGATTGAAGTGAAGGGCGAGGCGTCGCTGGTCGATACCGGTTCGGCGACCGTGGGCACCGTTATCGACAATCACCAAGTCCAGTCGCTGCCTCTGAATGGGCGTGGGGCACTGGCGTTGTCGCTGCTGACGCCGGGCGTGCTCTAGAACGCGGGACCGACCAACTCGGGCTTCGGCGATCGCGGTATTGCGCTTTCGCCGCTGTCGATTAACGGCTCACCCAATTCGATGAACGCGCAGATGCTCGATGGCAACAACAACATCCTGTAGTACGTCGGCAAGGCGGGAATTCCGCCCGCGGTCGATGCCGTCGAAGAGTTCAAGGTGCAGAGCGGAACGATGTCGGCCGAGTTCGGATTCACCGCGGGCGGCGCGATCAATCTTGTGACCAAGTCCGGGACCAACAGCTTCCGCGGTACGCTCTGCGAGTTTCTCCGCAACGACAAATTCGACGCGCGCAATGCGTATGCGATCAGCAAGCTGCCCTTCCGGCATAACCAATTCGGCGGCACCGCCGGCGGTGCGTTCATCAAGAATCGAACGTTCGGTTTTTACAATTACGAAGCGTACAAGATGCGCCGATCGAATCCCCGCATCGCGACGGTTCCGCTGGAGGCGTGGCGTAACGGCGACTTCTCGACGCTAGCAAATGCGAACGGTGTGCGGCAAACCGTCTACGATCCGTTGACTACGCGCACGAATCCGGCGGGCGCGGGCCTGGTACGCGAGATTTTTCCGGGCAATGTTGTGCCGCGAAGCCGATTCGATCCCATTACGCCGAAGATACTGGCATTCTGGCCACTGCCCAATCGGGCGCCGCTCAACCAGTTCACGCAGACGAATAACTTCCAAGACTCGCCGCGATCGATCATCGACTGGAACCAGACGAACTGGAAGATCGACCACCGCTTCAGCGACCGAAATTCGCTGTTTGTCCGATACACGCTGGCGCAACACGCACCGTCGTCGAACTCGTTCTTCCTCGAACCCACTGTCGGCGCCAACCGAGTCGACGATCAGACAAATCGGAATGCCGTCGTGAGCGACACTCATACGTTTTCGCCGACGCTGATCAACAGCTTGCGCGTGGGCATCATGCGCCAGAGCTTCGTATTTCAAGCGATTAACGCCGGGCAAAACTGGCCGTCGAAACTTGGATTACCGGCGATCGTACCGCAAGACCAGATGCCGGAAATTTCGTTTGGATACGGCACGATCGGCGGCGGCGCGGCGGGCAATCGGGGGTCGTTGAACTGGGACATCCAGAACATGATGACCAAGATCAGGGGCGCGCACGCGGTGAAGTTCGGCTACAACCATCGCATCCTGCAAGGCGGGAACCGGCAGGGCTCGGCACTGAGTGGCAGCTTCGCTTTTGGCGGTTTGACGGGCAATCCGCAATCGCCTCCGGGGACGGGTTCGGACTTCGAGAAATTTCTACTGGGCGAAGTGAGCTCGGCACGTATCGACTTCATTATCGGCAATTCGTGGCACGCTTATGCGGCAAGCTTCTTTGTGCAGGACGATTGGATAGTATCGCGGCGGCTGAACCTTAACATCGGCTTGCGTTACGACTTTCAACAAGAGCCGTACGAGCGGCACAACGGCCAGATCAACTTCGATTTGAATCAGCGGGAGCCGATCACGGGCCTTCCCGGCGTAACGGTCTACGCTGGGCGCAACGGCCAACCGCGGTCGTTCTACAACGAGGATCATAACGACTTCGGCCCTCGTTTCGGCTTCGCTTACGACATCTTCGGCACGGGCAAAACCGTGCTGCGCGGTGGCTACGGGATTTTCTATCCGGCGATTTTCTATCGCCAATTCCTGGGGTCGACGCAGTTGTTTTCAACGACCCGAACCCCATACATCGGGCAAGGTCCGGGACAGCGCTCGTTCCTGTTTAAGGATGGATCCCGACCGCCCCGCTGCGCGCTCCGGGCGCGTCGGCGGGCCCAAGCGCTCTGCTCGGCCAAGGTGTCGCGATTCGCGAGAGTTTCCCCGCGACTCCGATGTCGCAGCAGTGGGACATGTCGCTCCAGCAGCAGGTCGGCAACTGGCTAGTCGACGTGACTTACTCGGCAAACAAGGGCACTCACTTTGCGGCCAACGGCTACAACCTGAATCAAGTGAGGTCCGAGACACGGCTGGAGTTGGGGCTTCGTTTGAGCGATCCAGTGCCGAATCCACTGGCGGGCAAAGTACCGGGCGGCCTCGGCGCGGCAATGGTCACGCGCGAGCGCACACTGCAGCCCTATCCGCACTATAACGGAGTGTCGATTTCGAACCCGCGTTTCGGCAACTTCATGTCGCACTTGCTGTTGATCAACGTCAAGCGCCGGTTTGATCGGGGCTTGTTGGTCAACTTCTCCTTCACCGGCGGCAAGAAGATGTCGGACTCGACGACCGTGCCCGTCGACTTCGGGCCGGTTGAACAGACCAACGAAAACGGTTTCCAGGACGGCCTGTACAATCGCCGCAATGACCGGTCTGTCGACCCCGCCGACGTTTCCAAGCGTGGCGTCTTGACGTTGATCTACGAATTGCCGTTCGGTCCCGGGCGCAAGTTTGCAAACTCGAATGGCGCGCTTGGCAAGGTAGTCGGCGGCTGGCAGTTGAATTTGATCAACGTTGCGCAGGCAGGCATTCCGTTGACGGTCCGCGGTGCGAGCAACTTTCAAGCCGACCGCCCGAACTCGACTGGCTTGAGCGCGAAGATCGACAACCCGACCGCCCGGCGCTGGTTCAATACCGATGTGTTTGTGAACCCGCCGATCTGAACTTTCGGCAACGTCGGCCGAACGATCCCCGATGTTCGCCATCCGGGTGCGTTCAACATCGATTTTTCGATGATCAAGGACACGCAGATCACCGAACGCATCAAGCTTCAGTTCCGCGCCGAGGTGTTTAACCTGACCAACAAAGTCAACCTTGGCCTGGTTAACGACACCTTCGCGCCAGGGCCTGATGGCCGGAATGCGAGCGCGGCATTCGGAACGGTGAACTCCTCGCGCGATGCGCGCGTTGGGCAGTTGGCACTGAAGCTCTATTTCTGAAACCGCCGCCCGCCGACCCATCGCTCGCGCGGTGGCCGCTCGGTTACGACGGTGCGCGCATAGATGCCGCGACGATCAGACTCGACGATCGGCGCGAGGCCGCGAAGATAGGCGAAAAAGGTCGTGTCGCCGAGGAAAGGGCGCGCCTCGGTGGCTTGGTAGCGCGCGAATAGATTGGCGGCGCTGTCAGGGAGAAGATCGAGGATCGTTCTTTCGATGCGGTTGAAGCCTCGTTCGTCCGGATAGTGCTCCAGCAGGCGTTCGATCGCCACGCGCAGATGGGGCAGCGCGCTGAGGTCGTCTTCGAGAAGCGACTCGGCCGTGCCCTCGGTGAATGCCTTCCACGCCGCGGCGGCGAGCGCGAATGCCTGTGCCTTCAGCGGCTTCTTGTTGGCGGCGAGCGACGCCATTTGATCGAGTGTCAGCGTGCGCGGGATGTCAATGTAGAAGGCTGTTGTGATGTTCTCCGTATGCAGGAAATCGAGAATCTGCAAGAGCTGTAATTGATCGTAGAGATCGTCTTCGAACCACAACCAGACGCTGTCGCGTTGCGCGAGCAGGCGCATCTGGCGGTCGCGGGCTTCGAAGTCCTTTACAGGCACTTCGAGAAACGCGGCCCGGTTCACGCTTTGTTGCTCAAGCGTAAGTCCGGGCAACACCTCGCCTTCGTGCAAGATATCGCGCCACACGATCAACCTTGGTTCGCCGGCCCAGCGCCGCAAAAGCGCCGCGACCGCATCCCCATTGGTGATGTGAACCATCTACCGAGCGGATTCGAGAGCGAGTTGGCGCTGTTTCTGCCACGCCATGCGCTGCTGATAGTCGAACCAGAACTTCGAAAACGCGGCCCAGTAATAACCGCCGACAAACAGCGAAAGGAAGGGCAGGGCCAGGAAGTTGTAGCTCTCAATGGCGTACACCATCATCAGGACGAACCACGAGCCGGCGGCAATTTCGACATACGGCAGCCAGCCCAGGCGGCTCTTGTAGCGGTCGTTGCCGAGCTTTACTTTCTTGTCTCCAACCGCGTACTTCGGCGTGCGCGCGAAGGCTGTCTGATAGCCGATCAGCGCTTCCATCACAGCTTTGGCGTTACTCAGCGTGAGCGCCACGCCGGCGGCCATCAACGCGGGCATGTGCCAGATCGACCGCTTCCACGTTGTGGGATGTAGCTGCTTTTGCGCAACGAGGTAGAACGCCGAAATCGACCAGAACGACGCGGCCATTAGAGGAATGTCGACGAAGACCATCTGCATCCAACCCATGTAGAAACGCACGATCATCACCGGCAGCATGAGCGCGGACATGATCAGCATCAGCGGATAGGCGATGTTCGGCGTTAGATGGCAAATCGCTTCCAGTTTCACTCGCCACGGCTGGTCCGATTTCAAGATCATCGGCAACAACTTCTTAGCGCACTGGGTCAGGCCCTTGGACCAGCGCGTCTGCTGCACCTGGAAGCCATGCATATCGAACGGCAGTTCCGACGGACACTCGACATCGGGGCAGTACATGAACTTCCAGCCCTTTAGCTGCGCGCGGTAGCTCAGGTCGGAATCTTCGGTCAGGGTGTCGTGCTGCCAACCGCCGGCGTCTTCGATCATCTTGACGCGCAACAGACCGGCTGTGCCGTTGAAGTTGAAGAAGAGGCCCGCGCCCGCGCGGGCGACGTGCTCCAGGACGAAGTGGCCATCGAGCAGGATCGTCTGCACTTCGGTCAGCGTGTTGTAGTGGGTGTTCAGATACGTCCAGCGCGTTTGCACTACTCCGACCTTCGGGTCGGCGAAATAGTGGACGGTCTTCTTGAGAAAATCTTCGGGAACGATGAAGTCGGCGTCGAACACAGCGACGATTTCACCGGTGGCCGACTTGAGGCCTTCCTGCAGGGCCCCGGCTTTGAAGCCATGCCGATTGGTGCGGTGATGATACTCGATCGGATGGCCGGCGGCGCGGTATTCGGCTACGAGGCGCTCGGTGAACGGATGCGTTTCGTCGGTGGAATCGTCGAGCACTTGAATCTGCAGCAGGTGCCTAGGGTAATCGAGCTTGACGATCTGTTCGATCAGCCGTTCGACGACGAAGCGCTCGTTGAATAACGGCAGTTGCACGGTAATCGGCGGCAGTTCTTCAAACCGCGAAGGCGGCTGGCTGGGCAGGTTCTTTCGGCCCTTGAAGTAGCCGCGTATCATCTCATACCGGTGCATTCCGAAGAACGACAAGGCGATGAGAACGGCAAAGTACGGGATCAACAGCGCATAATCGAACGGAGCGAGCTTGTGAACTCCCGCAAACGTATCGTCGAACATTCCGCGCGTGAACTCTTCGAACGCCGAGGCGTTTCCGGTAACGAGAAGGGCAAGAAGTAAGGGCATGAGCTCCAGAGAGTGGTTCGCCTGCTTGTGCGCGGCCGGCATCGAAGCCGGGTTGCTCGCGTTAGACAGCAAACAACTCGACGCCGTTACAGCCGTCGCATTGTTTGTCGCGATCTCTTTATTATATCTCGGCGCGCTTTGGTCGGCGGCGCATGTGCGGGGCTCCGTCTTGATCGGCGCGGCGGTTGCCTTCCGCTTGACCGCGTTTTTCATGCCGCCGCATTTTTCCGACGACCTGTACCGATACCGGTGGGAGGGCAGCGCAGCCGCGGCGGGCGTTAATCCCTACGACGCGAGGCCGGGCGACGAACGGCTTGCGTTCCTTCGCGGAGACGACTTCGCGCATGTGGACGGTAAAGACTTCAAGGCCGTCTACGGGCCAGCCTTGCAAACGGTGCAGGTCACTCTGTTCCGGCTCGGCGGTGGGTCGCTCAGCGTGATGAAACTCGGCGCGTGCATGGCGGAGGCGGTTGTCCTTGTGCTGCTGTTTTTCTGGACGCACGGCGATTCGCGATTGTTTGCCTGGGCGTGGTGTCCACTGCCGATCGTCGAGTTCTGGGGCATGGGCCATCACGACGCGATCTTGATCGCGCTAACGCTCTGCGCGCTTTATCTGCTCGAACGGGAATCCTTCGCACGCGCCTTTGTGTTGCTCGGCTTCGCCGCCGCGACGAAGTATTGGCCGATCCTTCTGCTACCCCATTTCGTACGGAAGCGCTGGTGGCTCGCGCCGGTTCCGATCATCGTCTTAGCGCTTTGCTGGTGGCCCTGGCACACCGATATCAGCGAGAATATCCGCTACACCAGCGGCTTCGTCGGAGGCTGGCGGAATAACGACATCTTCTTCGGCGCGTTGCTTGCAGTCGCCGGATCGTTCGATCGCGCGAAAATTGTGGCGCTGGCGCTCATCGCGCTGGCGTCGCTGGCGTCGTACTTTGCACGCTGCGGGAGGCATGCGCTGGCGATCGTCGCCGGCACGATTCTCGCGGTCTCGGCAAACGTTCATCCCTGGTATGTCTGCTGGCTTTTACCACTGGCTGTCTTCCGCGCGCCGTACGTGCTTGGCGTTTGGGCCGCCTTGGCGCCGGTGCTCTACACGGTTCTCATCCGCTGGCGCTCCGAACATGTTTGGGACGGCGTTTCGGCCGTGCGCTGGATTGTCTACCTTCCAGTTGGCGCCGCGATAGTGTTACAACTATTTCAGGTAGATAAGGAGCGCGGGGTTGGAAACCCACATTCGTAATGCGGGCCGGTTGCTGTACTGATCCGCCATATTTATGGCCGTGATCGCGGTGATTGCCTTCATCGCTGCGGGCGGATTGAGCGGGCTGCTGCTCACCGATAATCCGTTCTACAAGCGGAAAGACCTGGCGTCGATTCCGCTTGAGCGCATTGTCGCGCTTGTTTTCATTTGCTACAGCGTATTGATGGCAGCCCCCGTCGCCATCGCGGGCAAAGGAATCTCCGAGTTCAAACCATGGGCGCGAACTTTCGGAATGCTGATCGCCGCGATCAACATGTTGAACTTTCCGATCGGCACCGCGATCGGCGCTTACACGGTGTGGGCGATGTCGGACGAGACGGCAGAATTCCTGTTCGAGAATCGTCCGCCTAACGCTTAGTCTTAAAAGCGTCGAAAATTCCTTTCAAACCGCTCTTCAACCGCTCTTGTTGCAGCTTTGCTACAGCGCCCGCATCGGGTGTGATCACCGGCTTAGCGAAGGTCCCTCGCACAAGCGAAGGCATCATCAACTCGCCGGACGGACTTGCAATAGCGGCGGCCAATAGGTTGCCGACGGCGGTTTTGGCGAGTTCCGCGCTCAACTGTTTGTTCATCGTGGTCAACAACCGCAGATCGAGCGATTGATCGATCAGATTCATTCTGCCACTGAACTTAGCCGCAGCGCGATCGAGTTCTAGCGCGATCTCGTCGGTTGTCGCCATGCCCTGTGCGAAGTTCAAAGTTCCTCGGACAGCGACAAACGGAGTCGACCCGTCCTTCATCAACCCGCCCAGCGCGCCGATCAGGTTCACCGGATTGATCCTACCCTTGTCGATCGCCAGCGCCAAAGTGCCATCGAGCGACTTCAGCAGGTCCGCGCCGGGTGCGAATCGAATATCGGCGTCGGCCGTGATTGGCCCCGAAACAGCCTTGGTAATCGTCTGCAAATCGACGCGCTCGAATCGGCCCTTGAAGGCGACCGCGCCGTCCTGCACGGTCAGCGCGCCTGCCATCATGCCGCCATTCACGTTCGCCGTCAGTGGTTCAAACTTCATCACGCCGCCTTGCATACCCACTCCCGACTTCACATTCTCGAGAACCTGCGCGTCAACGACAACGCGGCCGATGGCCACATTCCCAGCCACGCGCGTCGTCGACGGCCCGGGCTTTGCCGTGTACCATTGGCGCATCTCGGCGGCGGAGAGTTTGTCGGCGTTCAAATCGATCGTCACTTTGTTGCCTCGCGCTTGCACGGAACCTTCGATGTGCGACTCGCCGATCGTTGCGTTCAGATTGTCTATCGAAACTGCCATGTCGTCGTTGATGCGTGCGCGGAAGCTGACAACGCCCTTTGCATTGATGCCGCCGAAACCGTACGCCTTAGCCAGCGCGGCGAGATCTTCGATCCGCGCGCTCGGCGCGTCGATGGTGATGTCGGCGGCAAGATCTTTCATGTAGTTCTTGACGACGCCGAATGCAGTGACCTTGGTGGGCCCGGCGGTTAGTGAGAACCGCGCGGCGGAGATTCGATCGGGCGTGATGCCGAGTGCGGCCGCGGAAATTCGCAACGGCTCATACAGGCCGCCACCCGCGATTTCGAAGTTCGTCAGCTTTGCGTCGCCGCTGAGTGCACCATCGCGAATTTTCAAATCCGCGGAGATTGTTCCATTGATCTTTGCGCCGCCCGCCCCATCGCGCGGCGCAACCGAGGTGTTCGGAATGCGCACCGAGGTTTCGCCTGGCGTGTGAACAAACTCCACGGTCAGCGGGTCGCGGAGTTCGACGGCGCCGAACTTCGGCATTCGCCAAATCGCGCGGCCGGCGCCTCCGCCCTTGATCGTGGCATCGATATGTTCGTAGAGCTGACCAGAGACGACCACCGTGCCATCGACGATGGTGATTTCTTTGAAAACGACGCCGCTTTGCGCTTGGCCCGGTTCGCCAGCCCGATGCTCATACACGGGTCGTACGACATCGATACCATCGATCTCGACATCACCGCTCAACAGCGGCAATAAACGCGAGCGAACGCTCACGTGCTCGGCGGTAAGAACGCCTTCAAGCTTCAGACCGTCAATGCGCAGCGAGAGCGGAAATAGTCGCAATGCGATTCCCTCGAAATCGACTCGCTTGCCCGTGGCCGCGGTCAACCGTTGCGTCAGGATTGGGCGGAATCGCTCGGCGGAAACGAGATACGGAAGCAGCAGAAACACCGCCGCCAACACTCCGGCAACAATCAGGAATCGGCGCGCCATGGTTTCATCGTATCCCGCGATGTGGTATTCAATCTGGCATGACTATGTTGCGCTTGTGTCTTATCATCAGCAGTCTTTCGATTTACGCCGAGGACCTGCCGGTCGTCTCGCAGGTAGAGTTTCAACCGCTCGCCGCGCAGGTTGGGCGTGTGGTGCAGGCGTTTGAACTGATCGGCGAACCGCTGCCGGCGGCCGATGGCGATGCGCTGAAAAAGATCGCCGCGATGCCGAACGGCGGCAAGGCACAGGTCGAGGAGATGCAGAGAATCCTCGACAAATACGCGCTGGTGGGCGTCGATATCAATCCAGAGAGCCGCGTCAAAGTGCAACAAGGAAATGCTCCCGCAAGATTGCTTGAACAGGGCTGGCGAGCGTTTCTCGTGAAAGTTCACAACCAAGCGGGCATCACGGCGGTGCTTGCCATCGACAGTCCGAATGCGGGCCAATTGGCCAATTCCGCCGCCGGCGCGGTCGGCCGCAGGTGGATCGACATCGCCATGTTCAACAAGCAGCCGTTGAAGCCGCATTTGTCGGGACTTGAATTGGAATACCGGATCGTGCAGATCTACTCGAAGGACGCGGGAAAGCGCGAAGCGAAACTTGTTTTCGACGCGGGGCAGGGATCGCAAGATCTCGGGTTTCGCAGCGAGGTCGATGTTCTCTTCACGGCGTCGCCAGCGGCCAAGGTGACGTTTCGAGTCAAAGACACCGACGGCAAGCCGACGACCGCGTCATTTCTGATTCGCGACGAGATGCGGCGTGTCTATCCTTCGCAGACCAAGCGCCTTGCCGGTGACTTTTTCTTTCACCCGCAGGTCTATCGCGCCGACGGCGAGCACGTGATGCTGCCGCCGGGCTCATACACCATCGAATACGGCCGCGGACCGGAGTACCGCGCTAAGTCGGCGAAGCTGGCCGTGACCAGCACGGCCGCGCAGGAGTTCCGCGTGCAACTCGAACGCTGGATCGACCCGGCCAAAATGGGCTGGTATTCAGGCGATCATCACATTCACGCGGCCGGGTGCGCGCATTACGAGCGCCCGACCGAAGGCGTCTATCCGCAGGACATGATGCGGCATGTGCTGGGCGAAGATTTGAAGATCGGATCGGTGTTGACGTGGGGTCCGGGATGGTATTTCCAAAAGACGTTCTTCGAAGGCAAAGACAACGCCGTATCGACCGCCGACAACAAAATTCGTTACGACGTCGAGGTGAGCGGGCATCCGTCAAGTCACACCGGACACCTGATTTTATTAGGTCTCAAGGAGCAGGACTATCCCGGCACGCAACGAATTGAGGACTGGCCCACATGGGGCATCCCTATTTTGAGATGGGGTAAGAAGCAGGGCGCGATCACCGGTTACGCGCACTCGGGATGGGGGTTGACGATTCAGGACACGAAGATCCCGTCGAAGGAGTTGCCGCCATTCGACGGCATCGGAGCAAATGAGTACGTCGTCAGTGTGACGCACGGTGTCACCGATTTTATTTCGACAGTCGACACGCCATATCACTGGGAATTGAACGCGTGGTACCACACGCTGAACGCTGGGTACAAAGCGCGAATCAGCGGCGAGACGGATTTTCCTTGCATCTATGGTGAGAAGGTGGGTCTCGGCCGTAGTTATGTGCGGCAGCCAAAACTCGATTACGGCGACTGGGCCGTTGGTATTCGCGAAGGGCGCAACTACGTTTCCGACGGGAAAAGCCATCTGATCGATTTCCGGGCGAACGGCGTCGAGATGGGCAGGGGCGATTCGACGCTTAAACTGTCTGGACCCTCGACGGTGAAGGTTACGGTAAAGACGGCTGCGCTGCTCAGCGAAAGACCCGACGAGGCCATCCGTGGCAAACGATTCGATCAGAAGCCGTATTGGGATTTGGAGCGCGCGCGCATCGGCAACGGCCGCAAGGTGCCGGTCGAGGTGCTGCTGAACGGGCGTGTGGTTGCGACTAAGGAAATCGACGCGGATGGGACGATGCGCGACCTTAGTTTCGACGTTGCTGTCGACAGTAGCGCGTGGCTCGCGATTCGGATTCCACTTTCTTCACATTCGAATCCAATTTGGCTGAATGTTGCCGATAAGCCTATTCGAGTGAAAGAGTCCATCGAATGGTGCGTGAAGGCCGTCGAACGTTGCTTCGATCAGAAGATCGGCCGCATTCGTTTGACCGAGCGTGGCGAGATGAAACAGGCCTACGATTTCGCGAAAGCGGAGTATCAACGGCTGTTGCGGGAGGCGAGATAGATGGTTTATCGAGGAGTGATCGCGCGGATTGCTGTGCTGGAAGGTGCGGCAATTGTAGGGGAGGAATTGCGATTCATTCCCTTGCAGCGTGAGGAGTCGATGATGGCGCCGGGCAAGCTGCGGTTGCGGGTCACTCGAAGCAAGGCCGGGATTGCGGAGCCTGAAATGCGTGAGCGGCAGTTGGATGAGTTCGACGGGCAGGTGGTCGCCGCAATGGCCACGGGGCATGACGACCGCTGGCTTTACGGATGTTCGGATATCTCCGGACAGCAGCCGTAGCGAAGTTACGAATATGATTATCCGAGGCGTAGTAGCGCGAGTGTGGACGCAAGGGGTGAAGGCGGAGGCGCTCCGCTTTATTCCGCTGGAGCAGGAAGACAAACCCCTGCGGATGGGGGATCGACGGCTTCGAATTACGAAAGCGAAGGAAAACGGCAAGAAGCCGGATCTCGACGAGTGGGATCTGAAACCGTTCGCCGGGCGAACGGTGGCGCTTGATATAACGGGATACGACGAACAATGGGTCTACGGCTGCGTCGATGTCGCGAGATATCAGCTTTAGGTCACATAATCTTTGGAACTTCGGCGCCGCGGCCCGGATAACCTAGTAGCAGCGAATGAAGCTACGGACCGCCGATATCAAAGACGCTAGCGACGAAAGCCTGTTGGACCGGTTGGCGCGGGGCGATGAGGACGCATTCCTGGCGATCTATCGGCGTCGGCAAAGGGCGGTTTATCGCTATTCGCTGCACATGTCTGGCGATGAAGAAGTGGCGGCGGATGTCGTGCAGGAAATGTTTATCGCCTTGCTGCGTGAAGCCGGCCGGTTGGACCCTGCGCTTGGTACCGTGCAGGCGTGGTTGTTCGCCGTGGCGCGGAAGCAGGTGTTACGTTGTTTGACGGCACGGCGTCGGTATCTCTCACTGGAGGAAGATTCGTCCGGCGAACCCTTGGTCGAGGGCTGCGTGTTGGAGGAATTGGAGCAGACGCAGTTGCTGGAAAGACTGCGCGATCTGATTCCAACGCTGCCGCCGGTCTACCGCGAAGTATTGGTGTTGTGCGATATGCAGGGTTTGGCGTATGAAGCGGCCGCCGCAATCACCGGATGTCCCGTGGGCACGGTGCGGTCGCGGCTTCATCGCGCACGGGCTCTGTTAGCAGGAAAACTCAAACCGCTTGTGGGACAAGCATCATGACTCTCGACGAACATCGAAAACTGAGCGTGCTGATCGAAAAGATCGGCCGGACCGATGACCTCTCGGCGCCACCGCGCGTGGAGGCGGCGTTGCTTGGCGAACTGCGGCGGCGAAGGCAGCGATCGGTTGCACTCCGTGTCGCGGCGCCCTTGGCGCTGGCCGCGGTTTTGCTGATCGGCCTGCTCGTCGCGCCGAAGCCCACTGAACAGACGCCGAACACTGCACCGATCGCCGTGGCGCCTGCGCCGCCGATACCAGTGACGGAAGCGCCGCCGGCTGTATTGAAGACTCGCGTGGTTCGCAGTCGCCGTGCGGCGCCGCCCGTGCGTATGGCCGATACCGGCTTCCTGCCGGTCGGAGCCTGGCAACTCGCCGAGCCGATCGAACGCGGCAGCATCATGCGCGTCAAGCTCCCGCGCTCCGCAATGAACGATTTCGGAATCCCCGTAAGCATGGAGCGCTGGCACGAACAGATTCCGGCCGACGTCATGTTGGCCGAGGACGGCAGCGTCCGTGCCGTCCGATTCATTTCCCCGATGCAATAGAAAGGAACTACCATGAAGAAACACCTGATCTTGACGGCGGCTTCCGCCGCCGCGCTAGTCGCCCAAGCGCCCACGCCGGGCATAAGGATCGAATCGCGAGAAGCGATTCATGTAGTGGGCGCGCCGGCGGGAGGACAAGGCGCATTCTCGTTCGTCACGGCCGAGATGGGCTTTGAGATGGGCGACGTGAAGGGAGTGCCGTTCACCGGCGAGTTCGTGAGTGAAACGGTGCAGACGTTGGCCGACGGCAATCGCATCAAATCATCCAACAGCACCGCTTACGCACGCGACGGCGAGGGCCGCTCGCGGCGCGAGATGTCCATCGGCGCGATCGGCCCATGGGCTGGCGGACAACAGCACAAATCCGTTTTCATCCACGATCCGGTATCGAAGATCGACTACGTCCTCGACCCGCAGGCGAAGACCGCGCGCAAGATCAACATCGGCACACTCGCTTCCAAGGCCGTGACCGCCGGCGGGCCTGCGAAGGTGACAGCCACGTTCACGAAAAAAGTCGCCACCGTTAACGGCGAGACAACGACGGTGGAGGAGAAGATAGAAGGCCCCGCCGACGGTCCCAAGCGGGTGATGGTCTTTCACGGCGACGATGGCGCTAAGCATGAGTTCTCGGCCCCCGAACGCATCGCATTGCCTGGCGGTTTGGTCTTCCAAGGCGATGGCAAGAGCGCCACAGCCGCGCCAAACGTGAAGACGGAGAAGCTCGGCAAACGGATTATCGAAGGCGTCGAGGCGGAGGGGACGCGCACGACTGTTACGATTCCCGCCGGGCAGATCGGTAACGAACTTCCGCTCGACACGGTGTCGGAACGTTGGTACTCGAACGAATTGAAGACCGTCGTCCTCACCACGCGCAAGGATCCGCGCAACGGCGAAACCACGTACAAACTGACCAACCTCCGGCGCGGCGAACCAGCCCGCCAGATCTTCGAAGTACCGTCCGACTACAAGGTTACCGAAGGGGGCGGCGAATTCAACATCATCCGCATGAGAAAGGACGAGAAGTAGACTGGAAGTGTGGCTGCGCTTCCCAATCCGCTGACCGATCTTGAACTCGTAACTCTCTCCAAAGCGCTGGCCGTACTCACGTCGATGATTACGCCAGCGCTTTTGATTTCGGCGACCGGTACATTTATTCTCTCGACCTCGAGCCGGCTCGGCCGGTGCGTCGACCGCATTCGTAAGATATCCGATCTCCTCGAGTACCAGGTCGATCCATCCACGCAGCAGCCGCTGTCGGAAGATCGGAAACAGATGCTTCTCCGTCTGCTGGAGATCGCCGGGCAACGGGCGCGCATTCTGGCGAGAGTGATGATCAGCTTCTATTTCGCCGCGGGCATCTTTGTGTTCACGAGCGTGGCGATTGGCATTGCGTCCGTGTTCGTCACCCAGCTAAGCTGGTTGCCGCTGGCTCTCGGCATGACCGGGGCGCTGTTCCTGAGCTATGGGGCGTACCGGCTGATTGTCGAGGCTCGGCTGTCGGAAGAAGGGCTGCTCGAAGAAATCGCTTTCGTCGAGAAAGGCGCTGCCATCCACACACGAGGAGAAACAACATGAAACCGCTTTGTGCTGAGTTGGAAGATCTGGCCCGGCAATTGGAATCGGTGAACGCGGAGGCGCGCGCGATTGTCGAGTCGTCGGCGCCCGAAGCGCTTGTGAAGCGCCCCGAAGGCGGAGGCTGGTCTGTCGCCGACTGCCTGGCGCATCTAGCGCAAACCGTACGGCTGTACAATCCGAAGATCGAGGCTGCGATCGCCGCGGGCCGCAAAGCCGGCCTGGCTGGCGAAGGCCCGTTCAACTGCGGACTACTCGGCAAGTTTTTCCTATGGGTGCTGGAGCCGCCGGTTCGTATGAAGGTGAAAGCGCCGCCGTTGTTTCATCCCGCCGACGGCGTCACAGCGGAGCAGGCGCTTAACGACATGCTGGCGCAGCACGCGGAGATGTTACGGCTGATGGAAGAAACCGACGGGCTCGACCTCGGAAAGGTGAAGGTCCAATCGCCGGCGAGCGACAAGATAAAGCTGTCTCTCGGCGCGGCGTTTGGCTCGATGGCGGCCCACGGGCGCCGCCATTTGTGGCAAGCCAAGCAGGTGCTGAGCCGCTAGTTCTCCGATTTCAATTGCTGTAGAAGCGCAGCCATATAGCCGAACGCGAACGCGAAGGCGCGCCGGCCGCCGGTGTCGCCGTTGATTTTCGGAACGTGATCGGGCATCAGCATTCCGTCGAAACCGATCTCGCGGTAAGTGCGCGCGGCTTCGAACATGTTCACATCACCGTCGTCGGGGAAGGTTTCGCGGAAATCGCCGATCTTGCCCTGAATGTTCCGGAAGTGCACCATGAAGATCTTCTTGCGCGACCCAAACCAGCGGATAACGTCGTGGATCTCCTTGTTCGGATCTTCGAGGCCTTCGCAGATCGTTCCCTGGCAGAAGTTGAGTCCGTGATACGGATTCTCTTTGATCTGCACAAAGCGCTTCAGTCCCTCCACGCGGCCGAGCACTGGCACAACGCCGCGCCAGTTCTTGCCGTTCGGCATGCCCGGATCGTTGGGGTGGCAGGCCATCCGGATCTTATTCTCGGCGGCCACCGGAACCACCCGTTCGAGGAAGTAGGTCATCCGTTCCCAGTACGTGTCGGTGTCGACCTTGCCCGCTTCGGTTAACGGCGGCTCCTGTTTCCCGGCGGCGTATTTGAAGGTGCTGTACATGGCGCCGCCGCGGCCGGGTGTCGGTTCGGTGCGTACGACACCGAGAATCGACATGTTGTACTTGACGGCGGGGATACCGGCCTTGGCGCAGTTGCGAATAATATTGCAGATGTCGTCGATCGCCTTGTCGCGCTCGTCGGACTTGCCGAGCATGATGGCGGGGTACTCGGCCTTTGTGATGTAGGCCGAACTGAGCGGCAGCGGGACCATCTCCAGCTTGATGCCGTGTTTTTCGACCCGCTCGCGAAGCCGTTTCAAGCTATCGACGCTGAATTTTTCGTCAAGCTTGCGCGAAGGCAGTGCGCTACAAATGTGGTTGACGCCGAAAGCGGCCAGGGTCGTGAGCGTGTCTTCGTCGTCGGCGTGCTGGGTCGCCAATTTCATCATTACGGGTTTGCCGGCGCCGCGCGGTTTGGCGCTGGCCTCGAACGAGGTGGCTGCGGCCGCTGCGGCCGCGGTTTTGAAAATTTCTCTTCTCTGCATGGTGGAACCACGTTCTTTATGTCACGTTCGTGGGTGCGGCGTCAAGCGCGGCGTTGGCTATACTACTCATCTAATGCTGCATGGTCTTGTCGAAAGATTAAGCGCACACCGCACACTGAGCGCCGCGCCGCGGCACGAGTTGGAGTGGCTCGCCTCCCGCGGAACACTGCGCGAGTTACCAGTGGGCGGTGTATTGACAAGCAAGGGCGCACGGCCGGAAGGATTGTTCGTTGTTCTGACTGGGCGTTTTGCGATGTTCGTCGACCGCGGTGCGGGACCGCGCAAGATTATGGAGTGGCGCGCCGGCGATGTCACGGGCGTCCTTCCGTATTCGCGCGTGTCCGCTCCTCCCGGGGATTCCGTCGCGCAGGAGGCCTCTGAGATCCTGGCCGTACCGGCCGTCGATCTGCAAGCGTTGGCCGAACAGTGCCACCAGACCACGGCGATCCTCGTGCATGCCATGCTCGACCGCGTGCGCGCATTCAATTCGAGCGATCTGCACGATGAAAAGATGGTGTCGCTCGGGAAGTTGTCCGCGGGGCTGGCGCACGAGTTGAACAATCCAGCGGCGGCGATTGAGCGAGGCGCCTCTTTACTGGACGAGAAGCTTGCGTGTTTTCAGGCGGCGTCGATAGCGTTGGCGTCCTGTCGGCTTTCCAATGAGCAATTGGCCGTGATCGATCGAGTCCGCGAGACGTGCGCGGTGAGCGGCGATTTCACCATTCGGACCCCAATTGAACAGGCCGAGCGCGAGGAGACGGTGGAAGACTGGCTCGCCGATCATGGGATCGACACGGGCATCGCCGAGGCACTGGCCGACACGCCGGTGACGATGTCCTCGCTCGATGCGTTGGCGGCCTCGATCGACAGTGCGGCATTGAGCGCGGTTCTACGGTCGCTATCCGCGGGCTGCGGAGCGCGCATTCTGGCCGAAGAGATCAAGGACGCGGCGATGCGAATATCGGGCATCGTTATTGCGGTAAAGGGCTTCACGCACATGGATCAGGCGCCAGTCGCCGAGGATGTCGACCTGTTGCGAGGGCTGAACAACACGGTGGCCGTGCTGCGCGCCAAGGCGCGATCGAAATCGGCGACGGTCACAATCGACAGCGAGCCGCAACTCCCGCCCGTGCGTGGTTTTGCGGGGGAGATCAATCAAATCTGGGCGAATCTGATCGACAACGCGCTCGATGCGATCCCCGCTTCCGGCCGTGTCGAAATTAAAGCGTCGCGCGAGAACAACAAAGTCGCCGTCCGCGTTATCGACAATGGGCTGGGCATTCCGGCTGGTGTGCGCGAACGCATCTTCGATCCGTTCTTCACAACCAAGCCGATTGGGCAAGGCACCGGATTGGGTCTGGATATCGTGCGGCGTTTGGTGCGGCATAACGATGGCGCCATCTCGGTGGAGTCGGAACCGGGCCGCACGGAGTTTCGAGTTTTGCTGCCAGTGGCGGATGGAGCGCTCGTTTGAACAAGCCTGTGATTCTGGTCGCGGATGACGATCCGCAAGTGCTGGCGGCTGTGCGTCGAGATCTTCGTGCGCGGTATCGAGAGCAATACCTGATCGTCGGCGCGGCGTCGGGGAAGGAGGCGGTCGACACGGCGCGCGAGCTAAAGAAGCTCGGCGATTCGCTGGCGATGGTCGTCAGCGATCAGCGCATGCCGGGCATGCTGGGTTGCGAGTTGCTGGCGAAGATCCGTGAGATGTATCCGCAGGCGCGTCGCGTGTTGTTGACGGCATATTCCGATATCGAGGCCGCGGTCAAGGCGATCAACGAAGCGCATCTCGACTACTACCTGTCCAAACCCTGGGATCCGCCGGAAGAGCGGTTGTATCCGGCCGTGGACGATCAACTCGACTCGTGGCGGGCGGAGTGTGTCCCCGAGGAGACGGGCCTGCGGTTGGTGGGGCACCAGTGGTCGCCGCGTTCGCACGCGATCAAGACGTACCTGGGTGGGAATCTGATTTCCTATCGATGGCTCGATGTCGACCGCGACCAGAGCGCTCGGGCGCTGCTCGACGCAGCGGGTGTAACGCCTGGTGAGTTGCCCGCGTTGTTCTTCGACGATAACGGCGCGGTATTGAGGAATCCCGAGCCGCGCGAAGTTGCCGAGCATTTGGGGAAGCCGCTCGCAGCGGCTTTCGACGTGTATGACCTCGTGATTGCCGGCGCGGGGCCATCGGGTCTCGCGGCCGCCGTTTACGGCGCATCCGAGGGGCTGCGCACGCTGCTGCTCGATCGCCACGCACCGGGCGGGCAAGCGGGCACGAGTTCGAGAATCGAAAACTATCTCGGTTTTCCGACAGGCATCAGCGGCGCAGAGTTGACGCGGCGCGCTCTGATGCAGGCGCAGCGGCTGGGCGCGGAGTTTCTTGCGCCGCTGGCCGTCGAACGGGTTGCAATCGAAGGCGGATACAAGCGAGTGACCCTAAGCGACGAACGCGAAATCGTAACCCGGGCGCTGTTGGCGTCGACGGGCATGGCGTATCGGGAGCATCCCGCCGAGGGCATCGCCGCGCACACCGGCGCTGGCGTCTACTACGGCGCCGCGACGACGGAGGCTTCGGCTATTTCGGGTCGCCGGGTGCTTGTCGTTGGCGGGGGTAATTCGGCGGGACAAGGCGCGTTGTATCTGGCGAGGCACGCGCGCGAAGTTCAAATCGTCATCCGGCGGGAGAAGTTGCACGGAACCATGTCGCAGTACCTTATCGAGCAGATCGAAAATACGCCGAACATCACCGTGCGGGGACGAACCGAGATAACCCGCGTGGAAGGCGACAGCCATGTGGAGCGGGTGGCGCTAGCTGCGCTTTCCGACGGAGCGGAGTCGGTTGAAGAGTGCGATGCGCTGTTCGTATTCATCGGAACGCAGCCGTCGAACGAATGGCTGCCCGCAACGGTGCTTCGCAACGACAAGGGCTTTGTGTTGACGGGCCGCGATCTGCATGCCGCCGAGGCATTTCCGCGCATTTGGAAGGAGTCGCGCGCGCCGCTGCCGTTGGAGACCAGCGAGCCTGGCATTTTCGCATCGGGCGATATCCGTGCGGGCGCGATGAACCGGGTCGCCTCGGCGGTGGGAGAGGGCTCGATGGTGGTGTGGCTGGCCCGCGAGTATCTGGCGCTAACGTAAGCTATCAGAATGCTCTCCCCGCGCATGCGAGTGGCCGTGTTAGCCGCGTCGTTTCTCGGACTGGTTTTCGACGGCGTTGAACTTGGCCTGATGCCGTTGGCATCGCTGTCGGTGTCGAAGAGTCTGCTCGGCGCCGCGTTCGCGCCAACGCTGGGCGGCGATTGGTTCGCGCGGTTCACCGCGGCGCTAATGCTGGGCGCGGCGATCGGCGGCGTAGCGCTCGGCAATCTCGGAGATCGAATTGGACGCACGCGGGCGATGGGCTATAGCATCCTGTTCTATTCGGTCTTCGCGGCGTTGGGCGCGTACGTCGAAACGCAGGAGCAGATGCTTGTCCTGCGCTTTCTCGTCGGGCTGGGTGTCGGCGGCATGTGGCCGAACGGCATGGCGCTTGTGGCTGAGTGCTGGCCGGCGGCGGCGAAACCTGTCGTCTCCGGCGTGATGATGGCGGGCTTGAACACGGGCATTCTGTTGCTCTCCCAATTGGCACGGGTGTGGCCCGTGACGCCGGATTCGTGGCAATGGATATTCCGGTTGTCGGGAGTGCCTGCGGTGCTTGGCATCATCGTCTTGCTGTGGTTGCCGGAGTCGCCGAAGTGGCTGGCCTCGCGCGCGGAGGCCAAGCGACCCGCACCGCCCGTCAGCGAATTGTTCGCTCCCAATCTAGTACGCACAACGCTCGCCAGCATTCTGATCGCTTCGATTCCGCTGGTTGGCGCGTGGGCCGCCAGCAAGTGGATGATCCCGTGGTCGGATAAGATCGCCGGCGCGGCGAATGCCGACTACAAGGCCGCAACACAAGGCTGGTGGGCCTTCGGCGCGGCACTCGGTAGTTTCTTCGGAGCGCAATTGGCGAGTTGTATCGGCCGCAAGCGCAGCTACTTATTGATCAGCATCGGCGCGACATCGCTCACCGTTGCTATGTTTCAGTTGACCGCGCCGTTGCAGCCGGGCTTCCATCTGGTAGTTTTCCTGCAGGGATTCGTGGCGACGCTGTTCTTCGGCTGGTTGGCGCTATACCTGCCCGAACTCTTCCCCACGCGCGTACGCGCCAGCGGCAGTGGCCTGGCTTACAACTTCGGCCGGTTCGCGACAGCGGGCGGCGTGCTCGCGGCGGGTGCGCTATTCACCGCTCTTGGCGGCGACTACCCCAAAGTTGGCACGATTTGTGCGATGATCTACGCGCTCGGCATCTTCGCGATCTGGCTGGTCGAGGAACCGGACGTCGAGACTTTGACATAAAATGATGCAAGCCGGAAATTCGAATTGGGAGTGCGCTCATGCGATTTGCGTTCGTATCGTTACTGTTGGCTGCGTCTGCATTCAGCCAGACGTTCGGGTCTTTGACCGGTGATGTGAAGGACTCGTCGGGAGCGGTCGTCGCCGGAGCGGCGATCACGGTCCGCAACACAGCCACGAATGGCGTGCGCAACGCCGTGACCAATGAGGACGGCGTGTACACCATCCCCGCGCTGGTGCCCGGGATGTATGAGGTGAAGGCCGAGAAGACTGGGTTCAAAGCCGCCACGCGCACCAACATCGAGCTGCAAGTGCAGCAGGCCGCGCGCGTCGACTTCAATCTCGAAGTCGGTCAAGTGAGCGAAGTGGTCGAAGTGTCGAGCCGCTTGCCGCTGTTATCGACCGAAGACGCGACGGTGGGCTCAGTGATCGAGCAGAAACGCATCACCGAACTGCCGCTCAACGGCCGCAACTTCTTCAGCCTCGTCGGCCTTTCGCCGAACGTGAACATCGGTTTCAATCAGGCCGCGCAGGCCGCCGGCAGGCAGGGTGGATCGCGATCCGAATTGACGATTTCCATCGCCGGCGCGCGGTCTGCGTGGAGCAACTACACGCTCGACGGTATTACCAACACCGACATCAATTTCAACTTGTACATCGTCTTGCCTTCGGTCGAAGCGCTACAGGAGTTCAAGGTCCAGACGGGAATCTACCCGGCAGAGTTCGGCCGCGGCGCGGGCCAGATCAACGTCTCGACCAAAGGTGGATCGAACCAGTTCCATGGCGCGCTGTTCGAGTTCCTCCGCAACGACAAACTCGACGCACGTCCCTACTTTTTCAAGGATCCAGAAAGCCCGACACAGACAGCGCCGTTGAAGGCGCCTTACCGCCAGAATCAGTATGGCGGAACGTTGTCGGGTCCGGTAGTGATTCCGAAACTTCTTAACGGCAAGGACAAGATCTTTTTCATGGCCAACTACGAAGGATTCAAGTCGCGCCGCTCGGTGCCGAGTTTCTTCACGACGATGACGCCCGAGATGCGGGGCGGCGATTTTTCGGTCGTACCCGGTGCGTTGCAGGATCCAAACACGCGGGTACGCACGCCGAACGCCACCGGTTCAGGCTTTACCGTCACCTCGACTCCATTCGCCGGAAATCGCGTCCCCGCCTCGCGCATCAACGCTGGAGCCAGGTATTTGATCGACAACTTTGCGCCGCTGCCGAACTTAACGCAGACTGGACTGCCCATCCGCAATCATCAATGGACCGCCAAGACGCCCGTCGACAAGAACCAATTCACCGGCCGCATCGACTTCAACGAAAGCGCCAACTCGCAGTGGTTCGGCCGTTACTCGTGGACGGACGAATTGACCATCAATCCCGGCGTGCAAAGGAACGGCACCGGGCTGTACACTCGCGCCAGCCAGTGGGTCTTGTCGAACACCCGCGTGCTATCCTCGGCGCGCGTCAACGAATTCCGCTTCGGTTACAATTCCCTGCTGAACAATATCAGCCAGGAGTTGGCCAGCGTTGAGAACGTGAATGAGCGGTTGAACACACCGATCAAGGTCACCGATCCGAATTCCTGGGGAGTGCCTAACATCAGTCTGGCGGGCAGCACGCTCAGCTCTTTCGGCAACGACGCCAACGGCCCGTTTTCGATCGATAACAAGATCTACCAGGCCGTGAACAACTTCTCGTGGATAACCGGCAAACACTCGCTCCGTTTCGGCGGCGAGTGGCGCTACAACCAGTTTCTGCAAGTCGGTAACGAGTTTGCTCGCGGCCGCTTCACGCACAACGGTTCCTTTACCGGCAACGGTAACACGCTCGCAGGCGGTTACAACGGCGCCGATCTTCTGCTCGGCGCCCCAAGCGTGATCGAGGCCGCTGTCGCACTGGCCCGCGGCGATTTCCGCAACACGGAGATCGCCTTCTATTTCGACGATACTTACAAGCTCTCCCGCAAACTCACAGTGAACTGGGGCGTGCGCTACGAACTCGCACAGCCGCTGCTCGACAAGTTCGGCTTGCAGCCGAATTTCCAATTGCGCCAGGCGCTGCCTTCGACCGCCAACGTCGCCGATGCAAATTTGCACCCGGTTTTTGTTCGCACCGGAAAAGGCGACTTCTATGACGATCTCGCATTCCGTTTCACGGGGCCCGTGCAACTGGCGCGCGATGGACGCCTCGGCTCGCGCTTGATCACCACCGACCGGAACAACTTCGCGCCCCGGCTTGGCATAGCCTACAGCCCATCGGCGAAGTGGTCGATCCGCACCGGCGCCGGCGTATTCTTCGCGCAGGAGAGCAAGAATTCGATCTTCGACATGAGCCGCGCCGCGGGAGGGCGCGCCAATCCGATCATCGATCTGCAGGCTGTGCCGACATTGTCCTACTCGAACTACATCAATACGCAACAGCTTCCCGTTCGCTTCGCGCCGGGCCTCACCTGGGGCGCCGACAACAATCTGCGAACGACGTATTCGATCCAATACCTGCTTAACGTGCAGCGCACGCTGTCGCAGAACTCTGTGCTTGAAGTTGGCTACACCGGCAATGTTAGCCGTCGCGTCAACTACCTCGTTAACGCGAATGCGCCGCTGCCCGGCATCACACCGTTCGACGCCCGCGAGCCGTATCCAGAGTGGCACGGCATTCAGTTCCTGAACGGCGATGGCATCGGCAACTACAACGCCTTCTCCGGCAAGTTGACGCAACGGATGTCGAACCGGCTAACGGCTATGTTCAGCTATACGTGGTCGAAGGCGCTTGATGAAAACTCGGCGATTCGCGGCACCGGGTCCGACTTCACGCTGATGAATCAGCGCTGCCGGTCGTGCGAGTACTCATACGCAGGGTTCGACGTTCCGCAGCGCTTTGTCGTATCGATGATCTACAACCTGCCATTTGGCAAGGGCCAGCCGATGTTGAACGACAACGCCCTGATCGACGCCGTTATCGGCGGCTGGCAGTTGTCGACGATCACAAACGTGCAGAGCGGTACGCCGATCAATCCCGATTCGTGGGACGCCGCCGGAATGGGCGCGGGCTTTCCGCACTCGAACCGGGTGAACTGCGTGGCGGGAGTCAATCCGGTCGCGAGTACGCCGCACCCGGACCGCTACTTCGTCCGCGAGGCGTTCACCAACATTACGGCCGGGCAGTTCGGCAACTGCGCCCGCAATGCGCTGCGCGCGCCGTCGACGTGGAACGTGGATTTCTCGACGATGAAGGATTTCCGGATCCACGAATCCCATACCTTACAGTTCCGCATGGAAATGTTTAATGCGCCGAACCACCCGGCGTGGGGCCGGCCGTCGGGCGCGTGGGGATCGCAAGGCGCGAACCCGAACGCGGCGTTTGGCCGGATCCGTTCGACTAGCCAGTTGCGGCAGATTCAGTTTGCGCTAAAGTATTCGTTCTGATGCAGGAACAAAACTCCAACAACCATACGCAGCGCGATCCCTATTTTCTCGCGTTGGCGGCGATCTTTGGAGTGACGGTCGGCTACTCGATTAAGCACGCGCTCGACTATCCGAACGGCATGACGATTTGGCTTGTTGTGCTGAGTATGTCGCTATTGGTGATGGTCTTTCGCATGCGCGTCTACTCGTTGCGCGTGCAGGATCGTGTGATCCGCCTCGAAGAGCGGCTGCGAATGAAGGAACTGATCAGCACCGATCTCGATACCAGCCAGCTTGACATCAAACAGATCATCGCGCTGCGATTCGCGTCCGATGCCGAATACCCGGCACTCGTGAAGATGACGCTGGACGAAAAACTAACACCGAAACAGATCAAGGCGTTGATCAAGAACTGGCGGGCCGATTTTCACCGCGTCTAAGGCTTCTGCGCCAGTAGCCGCACGACACGCGTTTCGCCGGGGCCGAAGTCGGCCTTGGCTTGCGCGTCCTCGTATTGCAGCACGCGGAAGCCGGTGAACAGCGTCAGAAGTTCGTTGGTTTGGAAGACGACACTACCGCCGATCGAACTGCCCTTTGTCGCGTCGTGATGGAAGCCTTCAAGGATCACCAATCCGCCAGGCTTGAGCGAGTCGATAACTTGTTTCTTCACATCGCGGCCGCCGGCGTAGCTGATCAAGATGAGATCCCACTTGTCTTTGCCGAAGTCGAAGGTCTCGCTGGTTGAGAGTACCGTTTTGATCTTCACCCCCTGTTGCGCGGCGAGTTCCTGCGCGCGGGCAAGGGCGCGGTCGGCGGGATCGAAGCCGGTCACGTCCCAGCCCTGCTTGGCGAGGTAAATCGCGTTGCGGCCCTGCCCCATTCCGACATCGAGCGCGCCGCCGGGCTTGCGGCCCTTTGTCATCGCCACGAGAAACGCGTTGGGCTCGGTGTTGAAACTTGGCTTCTCGGCCGTGAGATTCCGGTTCCACATCTCGTGTTCGAGCTTCGGGCCGAACTTGCGCAGCGGCGCGAGGGCGGCGTCAATTTCCCCCACGGTCTTTCCGTCCGCGCGGAGTTTGGCGGCGAAGCGGTTCAATACCTCGGCGGGGTAGGATTCGTCGAGCGCGGAACGGGAGCCCCGATCCGCTTGCGTCGTCATCCACGCGCGAAAGGCGCGGTATGCCGCCATTTCGGCGTCGGTGGGAATCGGGGCCGGCTGGCACCAGAGTGAGAGCGCGAGGACTGCGCCGAGAATAAATCGGATCATATGCCTTCGCCCAGTGTAAACCGGTCCTTGCGGCGCAGTACGCCACGGTCTTCGAGGGCTTTCAGGATTCTCTCGGCGGCGGCTTCGTCTTTCGAGGGCAGTTCCTTCGCAGCGATTTCGACAAACCGATTGGTGGCCGTAAAGGACTCGGCCCGGTCGCGCTCGCCGGCATCCGGTGAGGCGATCGAACAGATGGCGATCAAGCCCGCGTTGTTCAGAACACGCGCGAGTTCGGGAAGCAGGTGGCTATCGCTGTCGTCGGCGAGCACGTGTACCTGGCAGCCAAGATCGAAGAGCTTGCGCTCGACGAGGTAGGCGAGGTCGCGGCGGGCGGTGAGCCAAATGGTTGCCGGATAGTGCCCGGCGCGGGCAAAGCGTTCGGCGTTGGTGAGGCGGCCGTGATCGGCGGTTTCATCTTCGCCCGTGAATTGCAGGTTCCGAAGATTGAGCGGTTCAACCAATTCCGGCGTCGACTCCTCGATCATGCCCGCGCCCACGGTGAGGTTCGAGATCGGATCGATCAAGATGAACGCGCCCATCGCGCGGTCCTTTGCGTAGGCGTCGAAGTACAGCGGGCGGCGTGCTTCCATCACGACTGCGGCGATATCGTTGAGACCGAGTTCGGAGACTTCGACGGCTTCGAGCGTGTTGACATCGACGCGGTGGCGAATGCGGCGAATCTCGGCGGGCACGGTCTGCGTCGTGTGCTTCAGCAGATAGGTTTTTCCGGCGACGCCAACGTCGTGATGCATCCACACGAGTTTGGCGGCAAACCGCCGCGACACATGCGGTACGTGATTCGGATCGACCAGCATATCCCCGCGTGAAATGTCGATTTCGTCTTCCAGCACGACGTTGATCGACATCGGCGTGAAGGCCTCGGCGATGGGGCCATCAATTGAAGGAATTTCTTTGACGCGCGAAACGCGCCCGCTCGGCAGCGCCATCACTTCGTCACCGGGCTTCAATACGCCGGATGCAAGCTGGCCCGAGAAGCCGCGGAAGTCGAGGGTCGGCCGGATGACGTACTGCACGGGGAAGCGCAATTCTTTGAAGTTGCGGTCCTCGGCGACAGGGACGGTTTCGAGATGTTCGAGCAGCGATTGGCCCGTGTGCCAGGGCGTGCGCGGGCTGACGGTGACGATGTTATCGCCATCCAGCGCCGACACCGGAAAAAACGCCAGATTGCGGAGTCCAATACCAGCTGCAAAGGCCGTGAAGTCCTTTCGAATGTCTTCAAATACGGTCTGGCTGAAGTCCACCAGATCCATCTTGTTCACGGCCACGGCGATTTGCGGAATGCCGAGCAGCGAGGCGATAAACGCGTGACGCCGCGACTGCACCAGCACACCTTTGCGCGCGTCGATCAAGATGATCGTCAAACCAGCGGTCGATGCGCCTGTGGCCATGTTGCGCGTGTACTGCTCGTGGCCGGGGGTGTCGGCAATGATGAACTTGCGGCGTGGCGTGGAGAAGTATCGATACGCGACGTCAATGGTGATGCCTTGCTCGCGTTCGGCGCGAAGGCCGTCGGTGAGCAGCGAGAAATCGATCGGGCCTGTCGAGCGATTGAGGCCGGACTTCTTGACCGACGCGAGTTGATCTTCAAAGACGCCGTTGGTTTCGTAGAGCAAGCGACCGATGAGTGTGGACTTGCCGTCGTCGACACTACCGGCGGTGGAAAAACGCAGGAGTTCCATTTAGAAGTAGCCTTCGCGTTTCTTGAGCTCCATCGAGCCTTCCTGATCGTGGTCGATGATGCGGTTCTCGCGTTCGGAACGGCGGAATGACAGCAGTTCTTCGGTGATCTGCGGCAGCGTCGTCGCTTCGCTGCGGATCGCGCCGGTGCAATACGTGCAGCCGAGCGAGCGCATGCGCGCCATCACCATTTGCGGTTTTTCGCCGGGGTTGAGCGGCATGTTGTGCTCGAGCGGAATCAACTGGCCGTCGCGCACGACGAGTTCGCGCTCTTTGGCGAAGTAGAGCGGAACGATCGGAATGTTCTCAAGATGGATGTAGTTCCAAACATCGTTCTCGGTCCAATTGGAGAGCGGAAACACACGGATCGATTCGCCTTTTTCGACCTTGGCATTGAAGACGTTCCAGAGCTCGGGGCGCTGGCTCTTGGGATCCCACTGTCCGAACTTGTCGCGAAACGAATAAATGCGTTCCTTGGCGCGGGACTTCTCTTCGTCGCGGCGTGCGCCGCCGAATGCGGCGTCAAAACCACCTTCGGCCAGGGCATCGAGCAGCGCGCGTGTCTTCAGCAACGCGCAACATTTCGACGTGCCGAGCTTGAACGGATTCGCACCTTCGGCGATGGCCTGCTTGTTAGTGTGGACAATAAGATCCGCGCCGATCTCCTTGCAGAACTTGTCGCGGAATTCGATCATCTCGTCGAATTTGTACGTCGTGTCGATGTGAAGCAGCGGGAACGGCAGCTTGCCGGGATAGAAAGCCTTCTGCGCAAGGCGTATCATGACGGAGGAGTCCTTGCCGATGGAGTACAACATCACCGGCTTGGCAAATTCCGCCACGACTTCCCTCATGATGTGGATGCTTTCCGCTTCCAGCGCGCGCAGATGGCTGAGTGTACGCGAGTCCATGTATCCGTTTCAAATTATCAATTTAATGTCCCTATTGTCCATAGGGATTGCGGTATTTGCACAGCCGGCCGATTCCGAGCGGGTCAACCAACATCGAGTTTCGAGCACACGGAGTCCCGCGCCGGAGCCGGGAGCGGAAAACGTCCCACTGCGGCGGCTCGCCATTTCGAAGGCGGACTGGGTTAAAACGCAGCGGCCCGCGGTGTTGAAGGCGTGGACCGGTATTCTCGGCAAGCTGGAGCCGAACGCGCAGGACATGCAGTGGTTCGACAAGGTGCCGCGTATGCGCGAGATCGAACGGACCGAGATGCCGCACTACACCCGTATCCACATCGAACTCGCGCTGGAAAAGGACTTCTGGCAACCGTCGTTATTGCTCTTGCCGAAAAACGCCAAGGGCAAGCGGCCGGCGGTGATCGCATGGACATCGACCTCGCCGGATTGGAAGAAGCCGGAAGAGTGGTGGGGCGCGTGGCTGGCCGAGCGCGGGTTTGTGGTGCTCACCGGTTGGGGCCACATCAAGAACTATCGGAGCGACACGTCGTTTCGAAATGCGGTGTCGGAGAAGGTGTACGAACGGTTTGGGCGTTGGGCGGGATTGAGCCGGATGGTGTGGGATGTACGGCAACAGGCGAAGTTCCTCTCATCGCGCGGCGACGTCGATGCCAAGCGCATCGGTTTCATCGGCATGTCGTTGAGCGCGAAGACGGCGATCTATGTGGCGGCGTTCGCGCCGGAGGTTTTCGCGACAGTAGCGGTCGATCCGCACATCGCGCTGAATGGCGCGACGAACTACTATGCGCCTTGGTACATGGATTGGACGCGGCCGTTCGACGACATTCGGACGCCCGAAAAGACGGTGCTGAGTTTGTTGAACACCGATAAACAGAAGCCCGGACTCGAGCACGATCATCATGAACTGCTGGCGCTGGCGGCGCCGAGGCCGTTTCTAATTATCGGCGGCGCGGGAGATCGCGAAGACAACGGCGGTGACAGCGACGACCGGCAAAGTTGGGGCTATGTGAATCGCGCGGCGGAGATTTACAAGTTTTTGGGCGTGCCGGAGCGATTGAAGTTTGAGTTGACTCGGGATGGGCATAAAGCCACTGGCCCAAATATCGATCCGGCTTGGCAGGGGTGGTTCTTAAGATGGTTGCGGCCGTGAGGAGCGCGGCGTATGATCCGAATATGAACCTGGTTGCGGAAGGCTATCGCTACATCGTTCGCTCGGCGGAAATTCGCGGTGGCAACGCGATTGTCGAGGGCACGCGAATTGGCGTGCACGATGTCATCGGCTTGCTGCAGAATGGCGAGACGATCGAAACGCTGCGCGAGAACTGCTTTCCGAATCTCACGAAGTCGCAGGTCTACGAGTGTTTGTCGTACTACGAAGATCATCGCGGCGAGATTGATTTGCTGATTGCCCGCCAAATGGAGAGCAATCCTGGCTGAAGTTCCTGCTCGATCACGATGTGCCTGACGCCCTGAGCTATTTGCTCGCGCAGTTGGGCCACGAGGTGATGTTGCTCCGGAAAGTCTTGCCGAATGATTCGCCTGACGCGGCCGTACTCGAGTTCGCGCATAATGGCGGGCATGTATTGCTGACTTGCAATCGGGACGATTTTCTTCGGCTCGCCGCAACGCGACCACACAATGGGATCGTGATCGTGATACGCCGCCGAACACGCGCTGCTGAACGGGCCGCGCTCTTTCAACTGTTGGAGCGGGCTGGCTCGACCGGGCTGCGGAATAACATCAACTTTGCGTGATTCGATAAACTAATTCAACACCGCATGCCAATATCAGCCGGAGAAAAACTCGGCCCCTACGAAATCCTCTCGCCGCTGGGCGCGGGCGGCATGGGCGAGGTGTACAAGGCCCGCGACACACGGCTCGACCGCACTGTCGCGGTGAAGATCCTTCCGTCCGGTGGCGACCGCGCCCGCTTCCTCACCGAGGCCCGCGCGCTGGCGGCGCTGAGCCATCCCAATGTTGTCGCGATTCACGATGTCGGCGACGGCTATCTGGTCACTGAGTTGATCGACGGCGCCCCGCTGAAAACAACCGGCCTGCGCCAGACCATCGACCTCATCGCGCAAACCGCCGACAGCCTTGCCGCGGCGCACGCCATCGGTATTGCGCACCGTGATCTGAAGCCAGCAAATATTCTGGTCACGCGCGACGGGCACGTCAAGATCGTTGACTTCGGCCTTGCCAAGCTTCGAGCGCCCGGCTCCGAGGATGCGACGCTCACCGCCGCTGGCACCGTGATGGGCACCGCGACCTACATGTCGCCCGAGCAAGTCCGCGGCGAAACAGTTGGAACACCCTCGGACATATTCACGCTGGGCGTGGTGCTCTACGAGCAACTCGCCGGGCGGCTGCCGTTTCAAGGTGATACTCCCGCTCATGTGATGACGGCCATCTGCGACCGCGAGCCGGACGAACTGCCGGAGTCCGTGCCGTCGTCGCTCAAGCAGATCGTCAATCGCTGTTTGGCAAAGGACGCCAAGCAGCGGTTTCAGTCGGCCGCCGATCTCGCGTTCGCGTTGCGGGCGGGTTCGACGACCACAAGCGCGGCCACGATCAAAGCGACACCGCAACCGCGCCGAAACTGGCTACCCTGGGCGGTGGCGGGTGTCGCAATCGCCGCGCTTATCGCGGTGCTGCTGTTACGCCCGAAACCGGCGCCATTGGAGCCGATGACCACGGAAGTGAACCCACCGCCGGACACGCGCCTCGCTGGCCCTTATAACTTCGCCGTTTCTCCCGACGGCCGCCATCTCGCCTTTTGCGCGATCGACGCGAAAGGCAAAGTCCAGTTGTGGGTTCGGAACCTCGGCACTGGAGATGCCCGGGTGATCAGCGACACCGAGGGCGCATTCTTTCCCTTCTGGTCTCCCGATAGCCGTTCCATCGGATATACCGCATCGGGAGCGCTCTATCGTGTCGATCTCAACGGCGGGAATCAGCGAATCGCGGCCCGCGCCAATCTCGGCTACGGCGCCTGGAACGAAAACGGCGAAATCTTAGTCGGCACGAATCAGATCCATTCGATTCCGGCGACCGGTGGCGACGCAAAGGTACTCTACAAGGCGGATGAAAAGGTTAAGGAAACCTCCGTTGGCTTCGCCAACTTCCTGCCTGGCGGCAAAACGTTTCTCTTTCAATTTTTCGGGGATCGAAGCGGGACGAAGATCGGTTCAATGGATGGGCGCGAGCGGCGGTTCCTGTTCGAGAACCGCGACTCGCCCGCAAGTTACGCGCCGGCCACTTTGCATGGTAAGGGCTACCTGCTCTTCATCAAACAGGGCCGTCTGCTCGCGCAGCCTTTCGATCCTAATACCGGCGCTGTCCAAGGCGAGCCGGTCCAAGTCGCCACAGGGTTTGGCGTTGGGCCGCTCTTTTCTGCTTCAAACAACGGCGTACTGGTCTTCCGCAAGACTGGTGACAGCGATCGCCAACTCACTTGGTACAACCGCTCAGGGAAGCCGGACGGGAAACTCGGAGAGCCGGCCCGTTTCGGCTCGTTTCGCTTTTCGCCCGACGGGACGCGGCTCGCGATTTCGCGCCGCGAAGATTCCACGAACTTTCGACTCCACTTGGTCGCGCCTGCCAGCGGTGTTACCCAGCGGTTCACATTCGGCCCAGGAAGTGACTACAGCCTCGTTTGGCATCCCTCCGGGCGTGACATGTTTTTCAACCGCTTTGATTCGGGGAAAAGATTCCTGCTTAGCAAAGATTCCAGCGGCGCTGGCGCGGAGAAAGTTCTCCTTCAAAACAGCGGCAGCATGCCGAGCCCAACCAGCATCTCGCCCGATGGCCGCTGGATGATCGAAAATTCCTTCGGCGATAGTTCAGACATCGTGCTCCTTCCGCTTGCGGGAGAACCGAAGCCAATCCCATTCCTGAACAGCCAGTCAAAGAATCGAATGGCGAGATCTCCGCCCGACGGCCGGTGGATCGCCTATCGGTCCGATGAAACCGGATCGTATCAGATCTTCATCCAGCCCATTCCCGAAGTGATGGGCGGCCCGAAGGAACGGGGCAAATGGCAGATCTCCAATGAAGGCAGCAGCGCAACAGTGCGTTGGCGCAAAGACAGCAAAGAACTCTTCTACGCGCAGCCCGACGGTAAGATCATGTCCGTCGATATCACCGTCAGCGGCAACGCCTTGCAAGCCGGTCCGCCGAAGGCACTTTTCAACACGCTCGGCTCCGCGCCCTCTTTCGACGTCACCCCCGACGGCCAGCGTTTCCTGGTCGCCGAACCCGAGAAGAACTCCGAGCCGCCGTTCACGGTTATTCAGAATTGGGAAGCGCTCCTGAAGCTATAATGGGTGCCTATGTGCGATCAAGAAACCTACGAAGCTGACTGCCTGGAATACGAAGCTCGCGGCCTGGTAACCCGCAAACAGTTCGGTGTGCTGCTTGGCGCCGGTGTGTCGATGGTTCTGCCCAGCGTGGCCAATGCGGTCGCTGTGACAGGCGCCGAAGTATCCGTCACCACGCCCGACGGCACGGCCGACGCCTACTTCGTCCATCCCGCCACCGGCGCCGCGCCCGGCGTCGTGATCTGGCCCGACATTTTTGGCCTTCGTCCTGCGTTCCGGCAGATGGGCCGGCGGCTCGCCGAATCCGGTTATTCCGTGCTTGTGGTCAATCCGTTCTATCGCACGACGAAGGGGCGCACCGATACCGCTCCCGGCGACATGACCCAGATGCGCACGCATGCGCAGGCGCTGAACGCCACCACACATATGACCGACGCGAAGGCGTTCACGGCATGGCTCGACACCCAAGCACCGGTCGCCAAAAACCGCAAGATGGGCGCGCAGGGATACTGCATGGGCGGCCCGATGGCGTTCCGCACCGCGGCCGCGTCCGATCGCGTTGGCGCTGTTGCGTCGTTCCACGGCGGCGGTCTCGCACGCGAGACGCCGGGTAGCCCGCATCTCCAAGCCGCTAAGACCAAGGCGCGCTTCCTGGTAGCCATCGCGGCGAACGATGACGCGAAGGCGCCGAAGGACAAGGAAGTCTTGAAGGAGACCTTCGCGGCGGCGAAGCTGGAAGCCGAGATCGAAGTGTACGCCGACTCCGCGCACGGCTGGTGCCCGCCCGACTCGCGTGTTTACAACGAGGCTTTGGCCGAGAAGGCCTGGGCGCGGTTGCTGGCGCTCTACGGCAAGCTGTAGGCGATTATGCGAATCGCGCCGATTTTGCTTGCCCCCGCGTTATTGGCGCAATCGTACTTTCCGAAACTCGATCACCTTGGCGGCTGGCGCACCGCGCCGCCCGCCAAGGCCGGCCTTGACGCCGCTCGGCTCGATCAGGCTTTCGAATTTGCCAAGCGGTCGAGCGCGCACGGCGGACTGCTCGTCGCGCGGAACGGCTATCTGGTCTATGAGAAGTACTTTGGACAGGGTCATCGCGATGCACATCCCGACATGGCGTCGATCGGGAAAGCTTTCACCAGCGTGTCGGTCGGCATTCTTCTGGGTGAAAGACGAGACGCGTTTCCCGATGGGCTCGACCAGAAAGTCTTCAACGAGAAGTATCTGCCCGAGGCGCTGCCGTTAAACGATCCGCGCAAAGCGGACATTCGGCTGGGGCATCTGTTGTCGATGAGTTCCGGCATGCACGGTGACGGCGCCAATCCTGGATTCGTGAAGTTTGTGCCGTCGAAGCTCGACCCGATGACGCCGGCGACCGACCCGCTTGATCTCGACGGCAACGCCGTGCGCGTGCCGATGTGGACTGCGCCGGGCGAGGGCTATTCGTATAGTTCGTCGTCACCGCATTTGGCGTCCATGATTCTGCGGCGTTTTGCGGGCATGGAGATGCAGCAGTACATCGACGAAAAACTCGCTAAGCCGATGGGCTTTGGCGAATGGGGCTACGCGCTCTATCGCCGTGGCGGAAAACTGCCCCATACCCCGGGGGGGCGGATCGATCGCGGTCCGCGCGACCGACGCGTTGCGCTTTGCGTACCTGTTGCTGCGAAAGGGCATGTGGGAATCGAAGCAGCGTGTGTCCGCCGATTACGTCGCGCTGTGCGCGAAGCCGTCGAAGTACAACGCTCACTCGCCCTTCGGATTGCAGTTTGAATCGAACGCAGGCGGGCATGTGATCGGCGCGCCGCGCGATGCGTATTTCAAGAGTGGCGCGGGCGGGTCGGCGATCTACGTTGCACCGTCGCTCGATCTGGTGGTTTACAAAATGGCGGGATCGAATCAGCAGTTCGATCCGGCAAATACGCGCATCACGCCGAAGTACGCGGTCGATCACTCGCGTGACGACTGGAAGCCGGTTCCGCACACGCAGTTCGACGATGGACCGCTAGGAGGCGACGACGGCGTGCGCCGCTTGCTCGAAATGGTTGTCGCGGCTGCAATAAAATAGGAGCACCGTGAAAACGATCCTCTGCATCGCCGCCGCCCTGGCGGTTTCGGCGCAGCCGCCCAAGCTGAAGTTGTGGTCGCTACAGCCAGTGCAGAAGCCTGCCCCGCCGTCGCAATCGGCCAATCCGATCGACGCCTTTCTGGAGGTCGAGCGCGCTGCGAGAGGGGTTAAGGCGAATCCACCCGCCGACAAGTTGACGTTGCTTCGGCGCGTTCACTTCGATCTTACAGGCCTGCCACCGTCGCCAGAGCAGCAGGTTGCGTTCCTGCAAGACGCGGGCGCCGATGCGTATGAGAAGGTCGTCGACCAGCTATTGGCCGATCCGCAACACGGCGTGCGCTGGGCACGGCACTGGCTCGATGTCTTGCGCTACGCCGACCTCGACGGTACCGACGGCGGCGTCATGCCGGCGTCGCCAGGGATCTTTCGTTGGCGGGACTGGGTCATCAACGCGTTAAACACCGATATGCCGTACGACCAGTTCGTGCGCGCACAGTTGTTGGGGAATCGCCACGGTGGCAAGTCGACCTTGAGCGTTTTCGGCACGCGAAATCGCCCGCAGGTAAATCCCCAGGATCAGTTCGCGCTGGGGTTTCTGGCGCGCTCGGCAATCACGCGGAACGACCGCGACAACGACGTCGCCATTGCCGCCGTTGAAACCGTATCGTCCGCATTCATGGGCCTAACGGTTGCTTGCGCCAAGTGCCACGATCACCGCTTCGATCCGATCGCCCAGCGCGACTACTACGCGATGAAGGCACTGTTCGATCCGCTGGTGTTGCGCGCTGTTTCGCTGGCATCGCCGAAAGAAATCTACGACTATGGCGAAGCGTTGGAGAAGTATCGCGTTGCGAAGGAGAAGGTCGACACTGCCATCGAAAAACTCGTCGAGCCGTATCACACCAAGCTTTTTGATGAGCGTGTCGCACTGCTTCCACCCGACGTGCAGGCCATCGTTCGTAAGCACGATCGCGCGCGAACCGTCGCCGAGCAGAAGACCTACGACGACTACTACCCGGTGCTCCGCATCGATCCTCCGAAGATGAAGGAGATCATGCCGAAAGACGTGATTGCCAAGTATGACGCGCTGTTGAAAGAGCAGCGGGGCGTGCGCGCGCCGGCTTCGCTCGAAGCGCACTGGGTCGTGGAAGAGGACGCGGAACGAAAGAAGAAGCCGACCTACATTCTTACGTCCGGCGATCCGACCCGGCCGGAGGAAGACAAGCCCGTTGCACCCGGCTTTCCTTTCCAGCCGCAAGGCGTCGATTTCCGCGACGGCCTACGCGAGACATTTGCCGAATGGCTGACCGCGAAAGAGCATCCGTTGTTTGCACGGGTGGCCGTCAATCGAATTTGGCAGTGGCACTTCGGCTCCGGCCTGCAGAAGAACCCAAGTGATTTCGGGTTGCTGGGCGGTCGCCCTAGCCATCCGAAGCTGCTTGACTATCTGGCGTCGTCGTTTGTCGAGAACGGTTTTTCCATGCGCTGGCTGCACCGCACGATCGTCACCTCGGATGCTTACAAGATGTCGTCGGCGCCTACACCCGACGGCATGAAAGCCGATCCGGCGAACAACTACCTGTGGCGATTCCGCTTGCAACGCCTTGAGGCCGAACCGCTCTGGGACGCATTGCTATCTAGTGCCGGCGAGTTGGATCTGACCATCGGCGGCAAGTCGTTTCGCACGCTCACGCCCGACGGCAAGCAGAGCATTTTTCTGCCACCCGATGGGACCTTCGAAAGCCACACGCAGCGCCGCGGCGCCTACATTTTGCGCGGCTACATTCCGAGCACTGAAGTGATGTCGAGCTTCCTGCAGTCGTTCGATGTCGACGACGGCCGCACGCCATGTCCGGTACGAACGCAGACCGTCACCGCGCCACAGGCGTTGTTCACGATGAACGATCAGATGATCGAACATGCGTCGGCCCGGTTGGCCGCGCGGGCGGGCAAAGAGCCGTCGATCGACGGCGCGATCAAACGCGCTTTCCGCGAAACGATCGGCCGTCCGCCGACCGCCGTCGAATTCGACCGCGCGTCCAGCTACGTCGCCGGTGACCGGGCGCGCCTGAAAGACCTCGGCTGGCTGCTCTACAACCTCGACGAATTCCTCTTCATCAAATGACCAATCGACGCCACTTTCTGCATCGCATGGCCAACGGCTTTCTCGGCTCGTCGATTGGCGCGTTATGGGCCGCCGATGGCCGCTTGCCGGGAGCTGTGTTGCCTGGCCAACCCAAGGCCAAATCGGTCATCTACCTCTTCATGTGCGGCGGCGTGAGCCACATCGATACGTTTGACCCGAAGGACAACAAACACGCGGGCAAGCTGATGGACGCCATCGGATTTGGCGACAACAACGCGCCGATGAAACGCCCCGTGATTCCGATTCTGCGTACGTTTAAGCCGTATGGAAAATCCGGGATACCGGTGTCGGACTGGTTTCCGAACGTGGGCGGAGTGATCGACGAATTCGCCGTCGTGCGTTCGATGTGGTGTCATCAAACGAATCACTTTCCGGCGGTCATTGAACACGCCACCGGCAAAGCGGTGCGGCAGTTTGAGCACCCGTCGCTGGGCAGTTGGACGACCTATGCGCTGGGTTCAGCAAACAAGAATCTTCCGTCGTTTGTGAACATCGGGCGGCCTTCTTCGCCGGTGCAGTTGACCGGCGGTTACATCGGCTCGGCGCACGCGGCGACGCCTTTTCAAGCGGGTGAGACGCCAATCCCGAATCTGTTTCCGCCCAAATCCGCGAATCGCGCCGAGCGAGAAAAACAGATGCGTGCGCTGCTCGATTGGAACCAGGAGTTCCGCCGCGAGTTCGAACTCGACAGCGAGATCGGCGCACGTTTGCAGGCCTACGAACTGGCCGGCAACCTGATGCGCACAGCGCCGGCGATCGTTGATTACTCGAACGAACCGGAGCACGTGAAGGCGCTCTACGGCATCGGCACAAAAGCGACCGACGACTTCGGACGGCAGTTATTGCTGGCGCGCCGACTGGTCGAAAACGGCGTACGTTTCATTCAGATTTGCCATGCCGGCGGCGGCAACGGCGCATGGGACTCGCACGACGACATGAAGCGCCACGAGCCTTTGTGCAAAGCGGTCGACAAGCCCATCGCCGGCCTGATCGCGGATCTGAAACAGCGCGGGCTGCTCGATTCGACAATGGTGGTTTTTACGAGCGAATTCGGCCGCACTCCGTGGTCGCAGAATACGACGGGCCGCGATCATAATGGCAAGGGATTCAGCACGCTGCTGGCCGGCGGCGGTGTCAAGGGTGGCGTAATCGAAGGCGGGACCGATGAAGTTGGCTACAAAGCGGTTGAGAAGCCGCACTACATCTCGGACCTGCACGCTACGATTTTGAACCAAATGGGATTGAACTGGGAAAAGATGGACTTCGAGTTGAACGGGCGTAAGTTCAAACTTGTTGAAGAGGGGACGGGACCGATACGCGCGATTCTTTAATGCGCGAGCGCGCCCAAGCGAGTCACTCCCGCGGGCGAAATCGCAGTGCCGTACGCATAGACTCGCCGCAGCCCGGTAAGCGCCAGCAGTTCCGGCACAGCCGCGTCGTCGATCTTCGACGCGAGTCCCAATCGCAGTTCCCGCAGTGCCGGCATGCCAACTAAGGTTCGGATCGACTCCGCCGTCACCGGTTGCCTTGAGAGATCCAGAAACTCCAACGCCGGGAGCGCACGCAGCGCCGCGAGATCGCGCAGATCGGTCCGCTCGGCCTCGGGATGGCCGGGCTTGTCGATACCGCGATCGTTGATCGTCGCCGCTGCGAGCGACAAACGGCGCAGTCCTTTTAGTCCGGCGATGCGCGCCAGATTTTGTTCATTCAATGCCAGCCCCCACAAGCCGCTGTCGACGCGCTGCGTGCCGCCGGCATCGAGGCTCGTCAACGCGGGCATCGATTTCAGTACCGCCAAACAGGAGCCCGCCAGCCTGTTGCCGCCCAACGCCAGATGCTCCAACACGCCGAGCTTCAGCAGTTCGTCGAAGCCTTCATCGTCCACCTGCGTAAAGGCGACATCGAGCCAGCGAAGGCCGGTCAATGCGCCGAGGTGTGCGAAGACTTTGCTCGTCACCCGTGTGCCGCGCAAGTTCAATTTTTCGAGCCGCTTCCAACCGCGCAGGTGCGCCAGCCCGTCTTCGGTAATGTACTCGGCGTAATAGAGGTCGAGCTCGCGGACCTCCCGCAGCGCTCGCAGACGCTCTAGGCTGGTGTCGCCGATCTTCGTTTGGCCCAGGCGGAGCACGCGCAGTTTTGGCATCGCGGCAACCGCGTCCAGATCGGCGTCGGAGATCCAAGTCGAGGTGAAGTCGGCTTCGGTGACGTTGCCCTCGGCGTCGCGCGTTAGTCGGGCTTGATCGAGCGAGAACAAGGGCAGTGCCGCGAGGATGAGTAGCGCTTTCAACTGCGCCTCCGATTGGGCAGGCTCGATGCCGCGTCCCAAACGATCTTGCAATGCGGAAGTGCCTTGGCGATCGCGTCGCGGCCCTTCGCCGTTACGTGCGTGTGATAGAGGTTCAGCAAACGCAGCTTGTCGAGCTTGATCAACTCCGGCACAGCCGCGTCGGTAATGTGGGTGCTGTCGAGGCTCAGCGCTTCAAGTGTCGGCAGCGCCGCCAAATGCACAATGGCTGCGTCTTCGATTTCACCGTAGTCGAGGTTCAGCCTGCGGATCTGCCTCAGTCCCGCAAGCGACTTCAGGTCCGGTCCTGCGATGCGCGTGCGCGACAGGTCGAGTTCCTCCAGCCCAGCCATTTGCCCGAGCGCGCCCAACGCCTTTCCGGTGATGCGCGCATCGCGAAGGACAAGTGTCTTCAGTCCGGTCAAATGTGCGAGGCCGCCAACTCCGGCATCGGTAAGATCGGTCGCCGCGAGATTCAGCGACAAAAGGCGCGTCAGTTTTTCTAGCGCCGCGCCGTCGCCGATATCGGTCGACGCAAGCGACAACACGCGCAGCTTCGGCAACTCCGCAAGCGCATCGACACCGTTATTGCCCACCGGCGCGCCGTGCAGGTCGATCTCTTCCGCGGCGGTTAACGCACGCAGTCCGGGGCCTTCAACGTAGGTGTTCGCGAGCCGGGCTTTGCGTAGTTTCGCAAATCCCGCGAGTCCCTCATCGCCGATCGACGTACTTCCAGCGAGCAGAATTTCGATCGTGCGCGGCAGTAGCTTTGCGCCGGCGTCGCCAATTTCGGTGCCCTCGATGTTGATCTCACGAAGGCCGCTAATCTCGCCGAGCCGCGCCAAATCGCCATCCGCCACCGCGGTCGATGCAAGCGATACCGCGCCGTTCTCGACGCGGCCGCCAATCTTGCGAATCCATTCCGCGGCACGCGTGTTGGCGGCGATCACGGGACGGGGCCGCGGGCTTGCGTCCATGAGCAGAAACTTCGTGGTTGGGTGCGATGCCGCCAGAGTCGCTGCGCCGCGCGCGGTCACGCGGGAGTAGCGCAAATCGACGTAGCGAAGTTTAGTCAGTCCGCGCAGAGCGTCGAGGCCCGCGTTGGAGACGCGGGTGCGGTAGAGGTTCAATTCTTCGAGGTTGGTCAGCGCGCTCAATTGCCGCAGCCCGGCATCGGAGACATCGGTACCCATCAGGTTGATGCGCTTGAGACTGCGCAGGCGCGCGACCTGCGCCAACGCCGCGTCGGTGATCGCGGTGCCATGCAAATCGAGGTCTTCGAGTTCGGTCATCGTGGCCAGCGCGCGTGCGCTGGAATCGGTGACAAGCGTGTCGCCGATCCACAGCCGCTTCATCCGCGTCATCGACGCGAGCTTGGCCAGGCCGCTGTCGTCGAAGGGCGTCAGGGTCAGGTCAAGTGCGTGCAGGTTTACGAACGGCGCCAGCGATGCGCCTTTGATCGATGTCTGGCGAATCGCGAGTTCGTGCAGGTTCTTCAACGCCGCAATTTCCGCTAGACCGGCGTCAGTGAATCGGATGCGGTCAAGGAAGTGGTAGCTGAAGGTCAGCACTTCGAGCGTCGTCAGCCCGGAGAGATACTTCAACTCAGCGGAACGGTTCTTGCCGCCGTCGGCGTTGCGATTCCAAATCGGCCCGGGCAGGTGCAGTTCCTTGAGCGCGGCGAGACCGGTGAGCCGCTCGAGATCCGGCGGGTCGACGTTCATGCCAACCCAATCGAGCACCGTGACCAGAAAATCGCCGCGTGGAAGATCGGCGGCATCGGCGATGCGGCCGGCGCGCCCCGCAACTTCGACGCGACCGCCCATGAGGAGCGTGAACTCGGCGACGCGGCGGTCGACTTCGCCGCAGTGCGCGATGACAGCGGCGACGATGAAGAGGCTGCACTTCATGCTGGGGTTATCGTATCGCACCTTGGTCCCGCACCATAGCGCGGGAAAACTCCGCCTGGGAGCGCAAAAGCTCCGACGGCGCGTCGCCACCTATACGGCGGAAGGCGGCAATCAAATGCGATTGATCGTAGTAGCCGGACTCGGCGGCGATTCGTGACCAACTCCAATACTCAAATGTCCGGCGAAGGCGGACGGCTCGCTGTAGTTGGATAATCAATCCGAGCGATTTCGGCGAGAGGCCGACCTGCTCGCGGAATAGGCGCTCCAGGTGCCGGCGCCCGCAGGCGGCGTTGCGGGCGATGTCGGCGATACGCGTGAACGGCGCGGCCTCGATCATCGAGACGGCAGTTGTCAACCGGCGATCAGGCGTGCGGCGCGGTTGCGCGCAGAGGTACGCATTGGCGGCGACGACGCGCGCCGCCATCGACTGAGCGTTGCCGATGCACTAGGCGAACGAGTGTTTCCAAACCGTGTCGAGCGCAACGATTCGACCGACTAGAAGGTCTTGCGAAAAACCCGTGAACGCCCACGCGCCAAACGGCCGGAATCGCACTCCAAACGCACACACGCTTCGGCTTGGCGTCAGCGTGACGGCGCGATCAAGTTGGCCCGCCCACAGTTGGCGGCCTTGGCCGGCGAACGGGTCGGCAAGGTGCACAACGATCTCCGAATGGCCGTCGGGCAGCAGCGGCTCGCCCTCAAGTGCCGCGTTGATTCCTTCCAGCGACCAGTAGCGATCGACCAGTGCGGAGAGTTCCGGCGCCGGGGCGTACTCGCGATAGTCCACGTAACTGTTTTAGCGCATCGAGAGTTTGTACCAACGGTCGGGCTCCGGCTTGGCCCACTTTCCATTACTCGCACTTTGCAGCATGACAACTTCGCCTTGCTCGACTTCAAGCGGCTCTCCGACGGATGGCGCGATCGTCAACTTCGGCTTTCGGAGTTGAACTTGCTCCTGCTTTTCGACGACGGCGCGAATTACCGATTCCGACAATCCATGCCGCGCCAACTGCGCCAATGCATCGGCACTTTTGTCGAACTGCGTGCGCTTGTGTTTTACCAGGTCGACGAGCAGCCCTTCGCCCAGGCCCGCGCGCGCCAGCACCAGCAGTCCATCGTTGGTCAAGATGTGCCTCGGCAACGCCATCGATTCGGGATCGGCGGCAAATGCGGACATGCACACCAGCAGCACTACGATTCTCTTCACGGGAATTCTCCTTTCTTTTCTCATCGGCGGGATTCCGCAAACTTTAAGCATCTTCGCCGATAATCCATTCATGCCCGCATTCCTCCACCAGCCTTTTCACGGGGAGCCGGAACCCATTCGTGTGTCAGGGCGATGTGCCCTCGTTGCGCCTTATGTGCGTCCGGTGGGTGGTGATTTGCCCCCGGGCCTCACCATCGACGCGCGCGGCGCGTGGCAGGGGACGCCGACCGAACCGGGCCAATTTTCAGTCTTGGTGGAAATCGGCGATGGGTGCTCGAGGCGGCGCGAAGTCCGCACGATCGAAGCCTTACCCGCTCCGGTGTTGACAGTGGAGGCGGACAAATTGAGCTATGAGATCATCCAAGGCGCGCCCGCATTCTAAGCGTCGCTGGTGCGCGTATCGAGTTCCGCGCCGGGTGTCGCCTATCGTGTCGAAGCAATCGATGCGCCGTGGTTGGCGTTCGACCAGCGCGAAGGCGCAATTCCATCCGATGGCCGTGCCTTTGAAGCCGACACGGTCCGTGTTCGTATCGATGCCTCAAGACTACTCTCCGGCGATCACAACGGCAGAGTGCGCTTTTCGACATGGCGAGGCGCCAACGCGCCCGAACTGACCTTGGCGCTTCGCGTCGCCCCGGCGACCTCCGCTTTGCCGGACCCAACGCCGACGCCGATGACGATCGCTGCCCCGGCGATCGCTTTTGTCGAAATCGCCGCGCCGGTGCACATCTCACCTCCGGATGTGACGCCGCCGGCCGCGCCGAAATTCCCCAAGGCGCCTCCGAAGCGAATCGTCAGACCGGGCGGCGGAGCGATCCGTTCGCGTGTCCTACCAATTCCAAAGGTCGTGTTGCCGCCAGCCAAGCCAGCCACGAAGGAACCGCCGCCGGAGCGTACCAAGCCATCGGCGATGCCGCCTGCCGCGCCGGAAAAGAAAGCCGCGCATTAGCTTCTGCCGCCGCTACTGCTTCCGCAAGCCCACGATCCGCATCATTTCATGGAACGCCGGCAAGCCGCCGGAACCGGCTTGCATATGCGCGACGTTGCCGTCGCGGTCGATCAGAATATAAGCCGGAAGGCCGGCGTCTTCGAAGAAACGCCGCAGGTTCGTGTCGGGCGCTAGAACGATTCGCGCCGACCGTTTGTGCTCTCTGAGGTACTCCAACACTTTTGGCTTCGGCTCGCCCGCGTTCACCGCCAGTACGACGAGCCCCTGCGCCGCGTGGTCGCGGATGATCGCCTCGACGCCCGGCTCGTCCTTGCGGCAGTAGCCGCACCAGGTCGCCCAGTGCTGGATCAGCACGACTTTATGCATCGTCGTCTCGCGGTTGAATGTCGCGCCGTCAATTGACTTGGCCAGGAAGCGCGGCATCACCTGCCTCGGTTCTCCTTGCGCGGCCGCCGTCGCGCTCGCCAGCAAGATCATCGATTCACGCCGTGTCATGACATCTCCTGAATCCAAGCTATCATGCGTTTATTCCTTGATGAGCCTCCCTCGCCTTTATCCGATCCTCGATACCGCCGTTTTGCGGCGCGGCGGCGTCGATCCGCTCGAAGCCGCCGCCGGCATGATCGAGGCAGGCGTTGTGTTGCTTCAGTTCCGGCACAAGGAGCATTTTTCCCGCGATGTGTTTGAAACGTGTGCGCATCTGGCTGTGTTATGCGAGCAGGCGGGCGTGACACTGGTCGTCAACGACCGCTGCGACATCGCCCGGCTGCTGAACGCTCACGTTCACGTGGGCCAGGACGATCTGATGCCCGCCTTCGTGCGGCAGTTATGTGGGCCGGCTGCGATTATCGGGCTCTCCACCCACGACGCGGCGCAATTAGAAGCAGCCAACCGCGAGCCGGTCGACTATCACGCGATCGGACCGATTTTCGCCACGTCGACGAAGGCGAGTCCCGACCCCGTAGTCGGGCTCTCGGCGTTAAGGGAACTGCGAAAGATCTCCGAGCGTCCGCTGGTGGCGATCGGCGGTATCACGCTCGACAATGCGCCCGGGGTGATCGAGGCAGGCGCCGATTCGGTGGCCGTCGTGTCTGCTCTAATTCCTGAAAATCCGACACGAATGAGTATTCGCGAAAGGACCGCAGAATGGCTGAAGACACTCAACAGTTAAGCCAGAGCCTCGGGCTCTTCGATGCAACGACAATCGTCATGGGCTCGATGATCGGATCGGGCGTGTTCATCGTCGCCGCCGATATCGGGCGCCAGGTCCATTCGCCGGGCCTGCTGATCATGGCGTGGGTGGTCACCGCGGTGCTAACGCTGATCGCGGCGCTGGCCTACGGTGAGCTTGCCGCGGCGATGCCGAGGGCCGGCGGGCAGTATGTCTATCTACGCGAGGCATTCGGGCCTCTCTACGGTTTCCTCTATGGCTGGACGTTTTTCCTGGTGATTCAGACGGGCACGATCGCGGCCGTCGCCGTGGCGTTCGCCAAGTTCCTCGGCGTATTCGCGCCTTCGATCGCGGCGTCGAACAAAGTGCTGCCGTTCCTGTCGACACAACAAATCACGGGTATTTTGTTGATCGTCGTGCTGACGTGGGTCAATTCGCGTGGCGTACGCACGGGCGCGACGGTGCAAAACATCTTCACCGTCGCAAAGACCGCCGCGTTGCTGGGTCTGATCGGCGCGGGGTGGTTGGCGGGAAGAAATCCCGCTGCCATCGAACGCAACTTCGGCGGCGGAAATTTCTGGGGCACGGCCGATTGGTCGTGGGCGACTGTGCAGATGGTCGGCGTTGCACTGGTTGGATCGCTGTTTTCTTCCGACTCATGGAACAACGTGACGTTTACCGCCGGCGAAATGAAAAATCCGCGGCGCAATCTGCCGTTGTCGCTGGCGTTGGGCGTCGGGCTGGTCTCGATCATCTACATCGCATGCAATTACGTCTACCTGCTGGTCTTGCCGTTCGAGGGCATTCTCACCGCGCCGGAGGACCGCGTCGGGACAGCGGCGGCGAAGGCGATCTTCGGCGACCCGGCTGTTCAAATGATGGCCGGCGCGATCATGGTATCGACGTTTGGATGTGTCAACGGAATCACGCTGGCAGGGGCGCGAGTCATCTACGCGATGGCGCTAGACAATCTCTTCTTCAAGGCGGCAGCGAAACTCGACCCGGAGACCAAGGCGCCGTCGACGGCGCTTTGGATTCAATGCCTCTGGGCCTCGGCGCTCACGCTGTCGGGCAGCTATAGCCAGTTGCTGGACTATGTTATATTCGCTGTTTTGCTTTTCTACATCCTGACGATTGTGGGTGTTTTCGTCTTGCGTAGAACAAGGCCCGCCATGGAACGACCCTACAAAACCTTCGGATACCCGCTTCTTCCGGCGGCCTACATCGTTCTGGCTGGTACCATCGAAGGTCTGTTGCTCATTCATAAGCCCGACTACACTTGGCCGGGCCTGATCATTGTCCTGCTCGGCATCCCGGTCTACTTCGCGTGGACCAAATCACAAAAAGAGGTCAAAGCATGAGTCTGTTCGCGACCAAACCGCTGGATCGCATCCTAAAGGAATCCGAGGGCGGCGAGCACCAACTGAAACGAACTCTGTCGGCAACGCAGTTGGTGGCGCTCGGCATCGGCGCCATTATCGGCGCGGGCCTGTTCTCATTGACGGGCCAGGCCGCCGCCAATAATGCCGGTCCGGCGATCATGATCTCCTTCGTGGTTGCAGCGATCGGATGCGTATTCGCGGGCCTCTGCTATAGCGAGTTCTCGACGATGATTCCCGTGGCCGGCTCGGCGTACACGTACTCCTACGCAACGATGGGCGAGTTGTTCGCCTGGATTATCGGATGGGATCTGGTGTTGGAGTACGCCGTCGGCGCTTCGACAGTGGCGACCAGTTGGTCGCGATATGTGGTGAGCCTGCTGAAAGACTTCGGCATTCATTTCCCTTTGCAGTTCGCGGCGGGACCGTTTGAAGGCATCAAGCTGCCGGATGGCACCGAAGTCGCCTCCGGGATTATCAATCTGCCCGCGGTGGTAATCGTGTGCCTGGTCTCGGCGCTGCTAATCATCGGCATACAGGAATCGGCGAAGGTGAACTCGATTATCGTCGTGGTCAAATTGTCGGTCATCGTGCTGTTCATCGCCTTCGGCTGGGCCTATGTGAACCCGGCGAACCATGTGCCGCTTATTCCCGACAACGTAACCGGCGAGTTCGGGAAATACGGGTGGTCCGGCATCATACGCGGGGCGGGCGTTATCTTCTTCGCCTATATCGGATTCGACGCCGTTTCAACGGCCGCCCAGGAAGCCAAGCGCCCGCAGCGCGATATGCCGATCGGCATTATCGGGTCATTGCTGGTCTGCACCGTTCTCTACATCCTCTTTGCCTACGTGTTAACCGGTATCGTGAACTACAAAGAGCTGAACGATCCGGCCGCGGTGGGCTTGGCGATCGACCGCACGCCATACATTTGGCTGCGCATGTGGGTGAAGTTCGCGATCATCGCCGGCTACACGTCGGTGATTCTTGTTATGCTTCTGGGACAGAGCCGCGTGTTTTTCTCGATGTCGCGCGACGGCCTGTTGCCGAAGCTGTTCTCGACAGTGCACCCGACTCGTTTAACGCCGTGGCGTAGCAACCTGCTATTCATGGTTCTCGTCAGCGTTATGTCGGCCTTCATTCCGATGTCCCACCTCGGCGAGGCGACCAGCATCGGCACGCTCTTCGCGTTTGTGCTCGTTTGCGCGGGCATACTTGTGATGCGCAAGTCGAATCCGAGCCTCGAGCGTCCGTTCAAGACGCCGCTCGTTCCGACCGTGCCTGTACTCGGAATCCTGGTGAATCTTTATCTGATGTACGGACTCGGCCTAGAGAACTGGCTACGGCTGTTTATCTGGATGGGCCTCGGTCTCGCCGTCTATTTCGGATACAGCCGGCGCCACAGCCGCCTCCGCAACAACTCCTGATCCGTTAACGATGGAGTCCGCGTGCGCCGCGGTCTTTTTCAGAATCTCGGTTCTGGAGTTTCCGCGCAAACGCATCAGCGCCTTACTGCCGGCGTGGCCTTGGCGAGCTTTTAGCGCTAGGGCGAATGACGACACACGGTGGTGCTGGTCCTTTAGTCCCCGCTCAATGAACGATTGGAAGAGGCCGATCTCGGCGCGTTGCGAGATCCCTTCGAGAAGATTGGAACGTACGCGCGGGTCCGGATTCTGGAATAGTTCCTCGACTAGGTCGGGAGAATCGACAGTCCGGCCCAGAATCTTGGCGACTTTCGATTGCACGCGGCGGTCCGGAAATTTCGAGAACTTGAGAAGCGTCATTGCAAGCCGCTGCGGCTCGGCGAGCCGCGCCAGGATCTCGAGCGCACGGAGCACTTCGTCGGCCGGGACCTCTTCGGGCCATAGCCGGTTCGCCAGCAACCGTCGCAGCAGTTTCGTATCGAAGAGCGGATCGTTCTGCATCGCGCATTCGCTCAACCGAATCGCGTCTTGTACGCTTAGAACGCTCGGATGACCGACCGCCCGCAGGATAATCTGGCCATCCATGAGGAGGTCCCAGCCCGATTTGTCTCCGGCGGACTTGTAGAGATCCCATTGCCTGCTCACAAACGAAAGAAACTCCGGTGGATTCGCAAAGTCGATTACGTTTCCAAGCCTCTCCAATGTGTTCGGCGTCGCTTCCGACACGACAGCGGTCCACACATCCAGGTGACTCGTCTCCATCACTGGGCTTATCGGCCGCGTGGCTTTCAGATTGAGGACCTTGCCGAAACCCAAAGCTTGCACTCCCGGCCCCCTTCTATTAATATCTATTTATTACCCTGGTTATATGTAAGGGCGTACTCACATGAAAAAAGTCTTCGTCGGTAACATCCCTTTCAGCGCGCAAGAGATCCAGCTACAAGACTGGTTCCATTCTGGAGGCATTCAGCCGGCTGGCGTAGCGATCGTCCGCCACAAGATGACGGGAAATTCGCGGGGCTTCGGCTTCGCGGATTTTTACGATGCGTCTCTGGCCGCGCGCGCCGTCGCCGAATTGAACGGTGGCGAGTTCCAAGGACGGCGCCTCATGCTAAGCATCGCTCGAAGCGATGGACCCGCCATCCAAGCGTCGTCCGATATATGATTAGCGAAACTATCCTTTCCGTGCGAAGATAATTCGGGTTACACCGAGCAGGTCAATGGACGGATGATTCACTATTGGAGTCTCGCAGCCAAGGCTATCGTTATCTTCACGGGAGGCCCATTCGCCATTGGGCTTCTCCTCGGGCTGCAAGGGTGGTATTGACATCGCGAGGCGGCGGCGTTTGTTGAGAACTCGCGCGCCGTCGTTGGCTGCATTATTGAATTCCGAAGTGTTAACGGCGATGTCCTCATCGACGTCGAACATCTCGATGAGGAGGGCGTGCCGTACCGCGGTTCCTTCAAGATCCCGTCAAGCGATGAATCGACACTTCGCGCAGCCGGGAACGTGAACATGGTCTACGACGTCCGCAATCCGATGAATGCGCAGGTCAGCACCATAGTTGGCGCGTCGAACGAGGCGCTTTTGGCTTATGCGACGCTGGCGGCGGGTGCGGGCGCGATTCTCTACGGACTACTGCGTTTCCTTCGTGAGTGGCGGCGGATTGAAGCGATACGGAAACTGTTTGCCGAAGGTGCGCTCGTCAGGACAGAGGTTCGCGAGGTCGCGATAGCTAAAGGCAGCGGCGTCGGGCGGTTCACGTATGCGTTTCGCGGGACCAACGGTAGATGGTTTGAAGGGAAATCTCCGGAAATGACGACCGTCGCCCTTGGCGACTGGCCCGTCGGGCGGATCTTAGTCTCGGCTCCAAACAGAAATCGGCCTCTAAGTTGGTGGTAAAGAGGGGGTTAGAGGTTTTGTAAGCGGAATTTTGCCTGACTACGATTCAGCGGTCGGGCAGGGAGACGCC